>TARA_R110002096_G_scaffold16106_10_pt1 | contig 22309 bp, 18 predicted proteins | sample TARA_R110002096 | Tara Oceans TARA_R110002096 (sample SAMEA4397295) | marine metagenome | biome: Polar Biome; feature: [DCM] deep chlorophyll maximum layer (ENVO:01000326); material: water (ENVO:00002006), including particulate matter (ENVO:01000060) such as... | depth 35 m
GTTGTGGTCGTACTGAGTCACTGTGCCTTCGGAAATATTGAGGGCTCCGGCAGTCACCGTGGCGTTCACCAGGGTAAATGTGTTGGAGCCTGCCTTGGTCAGGGTGAAGCCGGCCAAATCAAGGGTCGTCGCTCCATAACTGGCAGCCAATAGCGCCCAGTCACCCGTGCCGCCGATCGTCGCATCCGCTGCCAGGGTAATGTTGGATGCCTGGGCAATACCAGTTCCCAAGGTGGAGCCGTTGTTCACCAGGGCGCCATTGCCACCAACTCCAGTTCCGGCGATGGTGTAACCGTACGTCGCGCTATTGACGCCATTGAAATCAACGGTTGCCCCGGAAGCGACATTCACCTTGGTGACGGCGGTATCCAGGGTGCCGAAGGCATAGCGATTTCCGATCACCGCAGTTCCCGCATTAACGTTCACGTTCCCGGTGTAAGTGTTGGCACCGCTCAACGTCAATGTTCCACCGCCCGTTTTGACCAGGTCGGTTCCCAGGAGTGTTGGAGACGTGCCGTTTTGGCCCAAATCACGGATCACTCCGGAGACAACCAGGTCCGTTCCAGTCGCGAGGTCCGCGACGTTGAAAGTGACCTGACGAATGCCCGTATTATTGGAATTGTTGACCAAATAGATGTCGGCACTAATGGTCGACGCCGAGGAGCCGCCGACGGTGATCGATGCGTCCCGGGAATAGCCCACACGGAATAAATTCCCGCTGATCAGGGCTCCGTCGTTGAGGGTAAGGTCGTTCAGGTAATTGGCTGCCGAAGTGACATGGAGGACCCCACCGTTCACAACAACCGGGGTAGTGTCTTTGACGTTCCAACTGCTGGTTACCTCCAGAGTGGCATTGGTGGCAATCGTTATCGAAGAAGTATTCGTGAACAACCCAGCGTTAAAGCTCGCACCGGACTTGTTCAGCCTGAGCGTGCCATTGTCGACTGCGGTGGCTCCCGAAAACGTGCTGGTTCCGGTCAACGTCAAGATTCCCGATCCGGTTTTGGTCAGCCCTCCAGTTCCGCTAATGGTTCCGGAGTAAGTGGTGTCGGTGTCGTCTCCCACGGTCAATGTCGTCGCGAAGGAATGTTCCGCGTCGTCATCCAGGTGGATTGCGACATTCGCTCCGCCTGTGAGCGAGGTGATGGAGCTGTTTCCTTCCACGAATTTGATGGTAACGTCGTTTGTGAATCCACTCAGATCCAGGGCACCATACGTTCCGGAGTTGATAATCAGCGTAGCCGATTCGGTCGTGCTCAGCGCATTTAAGGCGTCCGCAATGGTCGCAAACGCATCCCGTCCGAGCGTGGCATCCTGCGAGTTTGCCGCTTCCTGATCACCATCCACCGTCCCATCACCGGTAAACGTTGCATCGACGTAAACGGTGGTGGGTGCCGGAGCGGGGGTTAGGACAACGTCGTTGCTGTCGGTGTCCCCCGCATAGGTGATGAAAAAATTCTTTCCATTGACCGTCACCGTATCGCCTTCGGCGAAGTTGCTGAAGGCTGCGCTCCCTCCGATGGCGTCGGTTGAATCATTCGAGAGGATTGTGATCGTGCCATTCGAACTGGTGCTTCCACTGGCAACCAAGGCCGCGGTAGCGCCCAGAGTGACGGTGCCATCCACGATCAATTGATCGTAGTCCGTTCCAGCCGTATCGACGCCGTTGATCTGGGTTTGGAGATCGCCATTGAGGATCAAGTTGCCAACTGTCAACGTACCCGCGCCGCTCACGCCCGGGGCAAGAATTCCATCGTCGTCGATGGTGACGTCACCCCCAACGGTGCCCGTTCCACCCAGTGTGGCGTTGGCGTTCACCGTTACCTGACCGGTCGTGCTCGAGCTATCTCCGGTCACCAGCAAAGTTCCCGAAGAGACCGTTGTCGAGCCTGTGTAGTTCGAATTCGAGGCTGATAGCGTCAACGTTCCATCGCCGATCTTTTCCAGGCTGATGTTCTTGTTGTTGGCATTTCCCCCGCCAATATAGCCGGAAAATTCGCTAGTAGCGTTGCCAGATCCAACGATCAGCATGGATTCGATGGTTGGGCTGGAGGCGAATATCCGACCGCTGCCGTTGAGGCCTGCGATTGTTTCCGTCCGACCATCCCCTTCGATCCTTAGGTTGCCACCGGCACCCACAAAAACGCTTGCTGTGTCAGGAATAACTTCGTTAGCATCGAGTCGCAAAAATACACTGGTTCCCGTTATCGTAACGTCCCCCTGAAAGTCGTTGGCCGAGTTGGACAACGCCAAGCCGTCGCTGCCCCCGCCGACTTCATCCACCGTCAGCCCTCCGGCTCCCGCAATCTTTCCACTCAGAACATGGTAGTTACCATCGACTTCAATCGCGTTGGACGTCGTTGTGGTCACATCATCCAGGCTAATGTCGTTGGCGAGACTCACATTGGTCTTCAAGATTCCACCATTCATAACCAAGGAGCTTGCCCCAAGCGCTGCGGAATCGGTGGTGAAGAGCCTGCCCGCAGTAATGGTCGTGGTTCCGGTATAGTTGGAATTACTTCCAGAGAGCGTCAATGTTCCACTGCCGATCTTTTCGAGATTGATGTTCTTATCATTGGCTCCGCCGCCGCCACCGAATTGCCCTGAAAATTCACTCGTGGCATCCCCGGCCCCGACCCGTAGCGTGGGGCCATTTCCGGAATTGGAAGCAAAGATCCGTCCGTCGCCACTGAGTCCCGCGATGGTTTCCGTCCGGTTTTCGCCCTGGAGCTTGAGCGCGTTACCGTTGAGATAGATGGTAGCGGTATCCGTGATGACCTCGTCGGCATCGAGCCTCAGATAGACGTTATCACCGGTGAAGGAGACATCGCCCTGGAAATCATTCGCCGAATTGGACAACGCCAATCCGTCGGCCCCACCTCCAACCTCACCCACCGTGAGTCCTCCTGCGCCAGATATCTTCCCGCTGAGAATGTGGTAGTTCCCGTCTACCTCAATCGTATTGGAAAACGACGTGGTCACATCGTCCAGGCTGATGTCGTTGGTAAGGCTTACGTTGGTTCTCAGGATTCCTCCATCCAGCGCCACCGAACTTGTGCCAAGTGCTCCGGAATTGGTTGCGGAGAGTCTTCCCGCCGCAATTGTCGTCGTGCCCGCGTAGCTGTTGGCTCCACCGAGCGTCAATGTGCCGGTGCCTGTTTTCACCAATCCACCGTCGCCGCTGATGACTCCCTCGAAATTTCCGCTGGCCACGGTTAGGCTTGTCGCCGTTGTGTGGGTCCCATCGATGTTGCCAAGTTCCAGAGTGACATTGTTGGAGCCGGTAAGCTCTCCGATCGTAGTGGATGCACTTCCTGCGGCTTGGTCTTCAACGATCTTCACGGTGACGTTGTTGGTGAGACCACTCAGATCCAGATCCCCATAAGTCCCCGCATTCACAATTAACGTGACTGGCTGAGTCGTATCCAAATTGGCGATCGCCGTGGCGAGATCCCCGAACGCATTGGTTCCAAACGTTGCCGTCTGCGTGCCTGCGGCTTCCAGATCGCCGTCTCCATCGGTGATGTCGCTCTGCTCCGTCCAGGTATTCTTGACGTAGACCGTGGTGGGTGGGGATGAGGTTACAGTGAACGAGGTGGTGGAAAAAGGAAGCAACGTTTCTCCATCGCTCGAATTGGTCGACCAGTTTGTGGGATCGCCAATCTCCGCCAGGTATTCTGAAAAGCTGGCTTTGCCGGAACGCGGGCCAGTGTAGACCCCTCCATCGTGATTGGTGGTATTAAACTCAACAGCCGTCGTTCCTTTTGAAAGCCCTGCGTTCGCCGGAGTGCCGGTTTCGGCAGAACCAAAGTCGTCATTTGCAATGGCGGCAAGAAACGTGGTTGGGTTCACGTTGTCAGTGCCCAAATAAGCATAAATACCGTCACCACCCACCGCAGGATTGAAATTACCCGACGTTCGCGCTAAGTCCCCAATGCTTGCGCCAAAGTTTGGATTGCTATCGTTGTCCAGGTCCGTGAAAATCACCACCGTCCCGGCGGAAAGGACGCTCTCCCCGGAATTCCAGGTTAAAACGCCTTCATTGGTGTCGATTAATCCTCCGGATTCACTCGGTTCGTTGTCGGTAAAATAAATGATGCTGTTCGCTGCGATATCACTTAGTGCCACAATCGCAAAGTCCTTGTCTCCATCTGCATTGTATCCGACAAACGCGATATCGCCCGCCAGTGAGGCATGGTGAACGCCTTCCAGACTCCCGGCGACCGCGCCTTCGGCCTGTCCGTCCGTTGCGACTCTCCGCTCGCTTTCGACGAACCACTGATTCATCACGTCTCCCGAATTAACGCTGGCCGAAATATCGTCCAGGCCCAAGATATGGCCCTGTTCGTGTAACAAAATGGACAGCAAGTCCACTTTGTTATCAGCCGCACTGTCCATTTCCGCGATCAACCGCGTCGGCGAATCCGGCGAGGAGACAAACTCCTCATCCTCCAGTGGCGTTGCATCGACGAACCAGTCCCGGCCTGCGGCATCCAGATCGATGGTGATAACGTCGCCCTCCATCGCGCCAAGGAAGTTGCCGGAGAGATCTGCAAGCTGGTAAGTCACGTTGGCAAGTGCGGTGGATTGCTCGGCCGTGAGGCCGGTCTTGCCCCAGCGTTCGGCAGCTGCTGCGGCCAAATCCTCAACCTGCTCCTGGGTTAGGACCGTGGTTTCGTGTTCCGGTGACAAGCTGTAAAACAACTCAGCCGGTTCTTCCGCATCGTCCGCCCCGATCACTATAGAATCCGGTCCGATGCTAAAAAACTGGGATTCATCCGTGATTTCAGGTTCGGCGGGGATTTCCGCAACGTCGTCAGTCGTGGAAGGAGCGTTCGGTAGCTCCAACTCTGGATGAACCGACTCGGAAAACGAAGAGGCAACGTGGTCGGCGATCGGTTCTCCTTCTTCGATCGGGGAAGGTGTTTGAGCTTCGCCGCCTTCAACTGGAGCGGCAGAATAGAGGATGCGGGCTTCGAGACTTTCGAAATGGAGCCGGCGTTCGGTTGCCGTTTGCGCATCGGCACGGCGGTGGAGACGTCTGATAAATCGGACGAGCCTAGGTTCTGTGTGCATGTCTTAGGGAAGGTGGTAGAAGAGCTGCTGTGTTAGCGGTTCCGGCCTAAGCAAGGATGATGCCATGTGGTTATCTCAGAGAGAAAATGATGCTACGAGATCGCAATTTGTGGCTGAGATTGGAAGCTCCGCCAGTTTGCCGACTACGATTCGGAAGACCTCTTTTCCATCCGGGGTCTTCGTCCCGTGGATGGATTCTTGACAAGCCGCCTGTGAGAACGCCTAATCGTGTGATCCATCATGACTGAGCCCCAGGCACCTTCTCAAAATTCTGTTCCGATCCAAGATGTTGAGATCAAGGATGCCAAACTGATTTTTGATGCGGCTTGGGACGCGCTGGAAGACGAGGTGGGACACGAGAGTCTGCGCTTTCCCAAAGAAATCATTCTCCTTGGAGGCGCGCCGGGCTCCGGAAAGGGCACCAACACCGAGTTCATTCTGAAAGCGCGAGGGCTGACCTGCCGGCCCATTATCGTCAGTTCTCTGCTCAACAGTGAGGAGGCCAAAGACCTCAAGGATCGCGGGCAGATGGTGGGCGATCGCGAAGTGATTGGGATCCTGTTTCGCAAGATGCTCCAACCGGAATTCCGCGACGGAGCGGTGCTTGATGGGTTTCCGCGCACCAAGATTCAGGTGGAGTGCATGAAGCTGTTGGTCGCCAAGATCGGCGGGCTGCATCGCGAACACAAGAATACGCCGCAAGCGGGCCAGTTTCGACGTCCGACGATCCATGTCATGGTCCTTTTTGTGGATGAGAAGACCAGTGTGGAACGTCAGTTGAGCCGTGGAAAGGAGATCCAGCGGCACAACGAGGAAGTGGAGCTGACCGGGCTGGGCGAGAAGTTGGAGCTCCGGGCGACCGATCTGGACGTCAAGGCGGCTCAACATCGATACCGGGTATTTAAGGAGAAGACCTGGGATGCGCTCCAGTCTCTCAAAGAGATCTTTTTCTATCACCTGGTGAATGCCCAGGGCTCGATTGAGGAGGTGGAGGAGAATATTCTTCAGGAGTTGACTTACCAGAGTTCGCTCGAACTGGAGCCCAGCACGTTTGAGGTCGTCCGGGGAATCCCACTCGCCAGCGAGATTGTTGTGCATGCCCGTCAGGAATTGGTGAAGCGTATGGATTCCTACGCACGAGACCACTGCGAGCTTTTTCAACAGGTCGTCGATTTGGTGGGTGAGCGATTTATGCCAATCGTAGAGCGGCATGCCATTTCAGGGCGCGCCGTCGTCAATACGGAGGATGAGGTGCTTTCCAATCCGCTCGCTCTCGCCATGTTGATCGACATTTTTTCTGAGCGCGGATTCCACGCGGTAGTTGATAAACAACTGAATCGCGTGCCGGATCGCGTCGATTTGAAGACGGGTGAGATTGGGTTTCGTCCTAACACCGTTTACCGAATTCGAATCTACTTCAAAGGTTCGGAGATTCGAAGGGGCTAGGGAGAGCCCTGGTAATTAACAGTGTTCAAAAGCTGACACTGGGGAGGCGTGATAGGAAAGGTTTTTGCGGTTTTACGGTGTTTTTCAAAACTTGGCACGGACAATGCTTTAGCTCTCTTGCCACGAGTTGGTTTGCTTAAGTGAGTAAACCTTCCGAGCTCCAGCGAGGCTCCCCCTCGTTGGATTCTTCAAACGAAACAACACTAACCTACCTTATGAACCTATCACCAAATAAGCTTCTCTTGAGCCTGGGCACGCTTGCTGGCGTCTTTTTCGCTAGCAGTCTTTCCCTGATGGCTGAGGAAGCAGTTGATGCCTACCCCCGCGGGGAAGCAGTCTTCGTGACTGACAACCTGTGGATCTTGATTGCCGCGTTTCTGGTTTTCACCATGCACCTCGGCTTTTCTACTCTCGAGTCTGGCCTGACTCGCTCAAAAAATACGGTCAACATCCTCTTCAAGAACGTGTTCATCATCTCCATGGGTATTATGACCTATTGGATTTGTGGATTTAACATGATGTATCCAGGATTCGGAGAAGACTCTGCAGGAATCTTCGGATTCGCTGGTCCTTTCATTCCCGGAATGTCCTCACTTGAGGATACAAGCATTACGACTCCTGGAGAGTATGGGCTTGATATGACGACTTGGGCGGATTTCCTCTTCCAGTCGATGTTCGCAGCTACGGCGGCGACGATCGTTTCCGGAGCTGTTGCTGAGCGCGTCAAGCTCCCCAGCTTCATGATCTTCGCAACCCTCCTGGTTGCTATCGCATACCCAATTTCCGGTTCTTGGAAGTGGGGTGGTGGTTTCCTCGACGGAATGGGCTTCTACGATTTCGCCGGTTCCTCAATCGTGCACGCCTTCGGTGGATTTGCTGCACTTGCATGTGTTCTCCTCTTGGGAGCACGGAAGGGCAAATACACGGACAGTGGAATCAAACCAATTCTTGGATCCAGCATGCCATTGGCAACCATCGGGGTGTTTCTCCTCTGGCTCGGCTGGTTCGGATTCAACGGCGGATCTGTTCTGAATGCTGATCCGGTTCTTGTTTCCTACGTTTGTGTGACAACGGCTCTTGCTGCTTCGGCCGGTGCTTTGTCCTCAATCCTTACTTCATCAATTTTCCTTCGTAAGCCTGACCTTTCGATGGCCCTGAACGGTATCTTGGCCGGTTTGGTCGGTATCACGGCTGGTGCCGATTCTGTTGGAATCGCTTCCGCAGTTATCATCGGACTCGTCGCAGGTGCTTTGGTGGTCTTCGCCATCCTGTTCTTCGACAAAATCAAGATCGACGATCCGGTTGGTGCAATCTCCGTTCACGGCGTTTGCGGTATCTGGGGAACGCTCGCAGTTGGCATCTTCGGAGAGCCAAATGTGATCACTCAGTTGATTGGCACGCTTACTTACTCTGCATGGGCATTCGTCTTCTCGATGATCGTCTTCGGCCTGCTCAAAGTTGTAATGGGCGTCCGCGTTAGCGAAGAAGAAGAGGAAGAAGGTTTGGATATCGGTGAGCACGGTGCGCCAGCTTATGGCGACATGGTTGCCTCCTACGATTCCTAACTGAAGCTCATTAAATCATTTCCTGCCCGCAATGATGCGGCGCATGGAATCCGAAACGTGGTTGGAAGGGCCGGGGGAAACCCCGGTCCTTCTCTTTTATTGGGAGTGGGCGTCTTCTCCGTCCTCGTTTCGTTGGGTGTTCTCCGAGGCGAGAATCCCGGGAGTGGTGTTCCTTCAGGTGAGGTCCAATTGGGGGCCAGGCGCGAGGTAGTCCTTCAACAAAGGTTCAGCCTGACTCGTCACCCGTTGAATCCCGGGGTTGAGAGCTCGTGCGCACCTTCGGAGTGCATCATTCTCTCAACGGCGGTTTGGTGGTTCCGCTGCGCTTCACCACCGTCTACCAGGTTCGGGGTGAGTCTCACAAGCTGATCAAAAATCCACATCAAGTCTGAGAGAACCGACAAAAAAAGCCCGCTCCGCAGGAATGCGCGAAGCGGGCTCAGGGTAAGAAAAGATTGGTCGGGCTACAGGTTCTTTAAAATATCAAAAACCTTGTCGCGGTCGTTGTCGACCATGGTTCCATCAGGTTTGACCAAAACGACGTTTGGAATGAATCCAGTTTCTCCCAGTTTGGCCAACTCTGCCACTTTTTCCATGTCCGCTTTGTTGACGGCGGGAAAGGCCATCTTGGATTTCTTCAGGTAGTTTTCGAGCGAGTTTTGATCACTGTCGTAGCCAAACAACACGATCTCGTATTTTCTCTCTTCGCCGGCTTCATTGTAGAGCTGCACCAACTGTGCAGTCACGGGTTTGCAGCCGCCTCACCAGGAGGCCGAATGATAGAAAACGTAGTATTCGGGATCTCCGCTCAAGGTTGCTTCGACTGCCGAATCACCTTCGATTTTTACGAGTTTGCCATTGAGGGCTTCAGCAACTTTGGAGGAGTCCGCAGAGGCTGAGCCAAGGAATAACGCTCCTGCAATGGCGAAGGCAGATAGCAATTTTAAGGTTCGTTTCATGATGGGTGGGTCTGAGTTTGTTCAGATGGATGATCGTCGTGAAGCCCGAAGTTTGTTTCGGACTCAGTTTGTCTCTGAAAATGGACGTAATTCACCACGACTTTTTCATTAGTCGGATGCTGCAATTGTGAACTTTCATGCTTTCTCGCTGGCCGATAGACGCAATCTAACGCCCACGGGCGCGTTTTCGCTGTTGCGCCAGAAAGGAAGGCAGAATTTCGCGCTCGATCCAGGTGAAGGCTGAACTGAGCCCCTCTTTTTCATAGACCATTCCAATCGAAGCCTCGACCTGGGTTGGATTGCCGATCGTTGCCAGGAAATCGTTGGAGGTCATGAGCGTTTGCAACGGTCCATCCATGCGGCCCTTCTCTCTCAAAATCCATTCTCGAGAGTAGAGTGCCAAAACCGCATCTCCGACCCACGCTTTTTCACGAAGTTCGCTCAGTTCCATAAAGGGGATTAGTCGGAGCTATTCTTGGGATTCGTCACCATTTCCCAGTCATCCGTCCGAAACGGAGTGAGGGGGAGACCTGCTCGATTTTGAACATTGGCAACGGGATTGTCCGCCCAGGCATACCGCACCGCCACGGGAGCGGTGATTTCAGGGCTCGAGACTTCGATGTTGTTGCCAACGATTTTTGCATCGGCCCAGACGAATTGTTGATCTTCACCGGCGATCGCGAACCCGTGTGGTGTTCGCACATCGAAGGTGTCCAACCCGGCGCCAAAGTGATCGATCTCAACGATCACTTTGTTCCCTTGAACCTTGTGGGAAGCGTAGCGGGGGCTTTCAGCGACGATCTCGATGCCGTAGTCTTTTGCCAAGGCATGTCGCGCGAGCCGCTTTGCGACATTTTGCTTATCCTTGGGGTGGATATCGTGGGCTTCTCCCAGATCGCAGATGACAGCCTGACCGGTGTTCGGGAGGCTGAGCGTCATGGTCTGAGCCTCGCGGAGTTCGGCCCAGGCGCTTGCTGTTGGGGCGGGTTGCTCGTTCATGAAGTCGGCCAGTTGCACCCAATAAAACGGAAAGTCACCTTGGTTCCACAGTTCGCGCCATTGGCTGATCATGAGAGGAAAGAGTGACCGGTAGTTGTAGGCTCTTCCCGAGTTGTTTTCTCCCTGATACCAAATCGCTCCGCGAATGCCATAGCCGATGATCGGCAGGAGGACCCCGTTGTGAAGATTGCCCGGACGATGCTGGCCTTTCAACTCTTGTTCGGGGCTGCGAGGCGCGCGTGGCGGATTTTTCCCCGCTGCTTTTGCTTCGGCGGCCTTCGTTTTCCAAGCCGCCATCGCCTTTTCCCATCGTGCCATGTTTGCATCAACGTTCGCCTCTTTGGATTCCCAGATTGCCAGGTAGTCCGAATACGCGTCATCCGCTTCCAGGACTTCGCGACGAACCCATGCTTCCGCAGCTGATCCGCCCCACGCGTTATCGATCAATCCAATGGGAACATCCAGCGCCTGATGAAGAGTCCTGCCGAAAAAATAACCAACGGCACTGAAATCGCGCACGGTTTCCGGTGAACAGGCCAGCCATTGACCTTGAAAATCGTACTGCGGTTCCTGAGTCCCAACCAGTGGAATGGAGATGAGTCGAATATTGGGGAACTTGGCGGTCAAGGTTTCCAAGTCGGCGTCATCCGAGCTTGAAACCGCCCACTGCATGTTGGATTGGCCTGAGCAGACCCAGACTTCCCCGACCAGAATGTTGCCGAGCGTTTTCGCGCTCGAGCCCTGAACGTTCATCTCAAGTGCTTTCTGTGTCACTTGGAGTGGGGAAAGTTTCACTTCCCATCGCCCGTCTTCGCCTGCCTTGCCTTGGGCTGTTTGCTCCCCAATCGTCACGGTCACGCTTTGCCCGGGATTATCCCAGCCCCAAATCTTGAGCGGAATGTCACGCTGGAGGACCATGTTCTCTCCAAAAATTGACGGAAGGCGAAGTTCGGCATGGGTGCTTGCGGTAAACGCGAGCGCCATTGCCAGCACCAGTAAGGTCGCGGGTTTTTGCATAGGCGGAAACAACTCGGGAGTGATCAAGGGTCAACCTGAATTCCGAAGGAGCATCGATTTGCGCGTGGCGGGCATTTAGGAAGAAAAGGTTAAAACATTTGAGTATTATGGAAACTCTAATATTTTAGTGATCCAATTCTCCCTATCTCATGTCCATCAATTCACTGTCCAAATTCTCAGTCAAGATTCGCGAGTACGCTCGAACTGCCTGGTTCCCCTATGCGTTGATTCTTTGCGTGGCCTTGATTGCTCACCCCTGGGCGCTGGCTGCAGAATTCTTCATGGATGACGGAGGGCACATTTTGAAGTCGGAATATGTGCTTGAAGGAACTTGGACGGGCCAGGACTGGCGTTGGCTTCCCTATCTCATTTGGTCGTTGCTCTACAGCTTCATTCAGTTCATTCATCCCACAGGTCAATCTCTGGATCTGGAAGCATACGCACCGCTTTTCCACGCCCTTAATCTCACGGTACATCTGGGAATTGCGTCCCTGGTTTTCTTCTGCGGAAAGGACATTTTTGAGCGCAGCGAGTTTCTTGCCGATTCGAAGGAGCGCAAGCGCGCCGCGCTGCTTGGTGCGTTGATCTTCGCCTGTCATCCGATTGGTGCTGAGCCGGTTCATTACGCTCGATGCCTCATGATCGATCTCGTTACGCTCTTCAGCGTGATCACCGCATGGTCGATGTTCCGCTTCATCAAACAGCCGAACGTCAAATGGGCATTGATCACGACCGGAGCAATCGCCGGGGCCGCGATTTCCAAGAATCCTGGTTTGATCCACGCCGTGGCAAATGTGGCGGTTGTTTGTGCGGCTACGCTTTCCTTTGTTGCGATTCGGAAACTGCAATGGAAGCAGCTCGAGCCCCGGATGCGGCTTTACCTGATTGGTTGCGGTTCGGTTCTCTTGATCATCGCCGCCGCGTTTACCGCATTTTGGGACAAGCACTTTGGTCTCAGTCTTCAGCACAACTGGGGAATTCATGCGCTGACTCAGGGGCGACTTTTCTGGGCCTATCTCGCCCGAATCATTTTTCCAGTGAACCTGGCAGCAGACCACTGGGTGCCTTGGACCGTCAGTGGTAGAGACACCGCCGCGGTGTTGGGAACCATCGCGACCGTTGGCGTGTTTGCAGCTTCTGCCTGGCTCACGCTGTTCACTCGGCACCGTATCGTGGGCATGCTTCTCGCCCTGGCGTTGGCGCCATTGGCGATGCGTTTTGGCTATGTCGTTCGTGAATTGATGGTCGAATACCGTGTTTATCCGGCCTTGCCGTGGATCGGCCTGCTCATGGGAATTGGCCTGACCTGGATTTGGTCCAAGAAGAACGTTTATGGAATGGCAGCCGTCGCCATCGTGCTTGTCACGTTTGTGTCGCTGTGTCAGCAGCGCTCCTACCTCTGGAGTGACGTTGACAATCTCCTGGTGAACAATGTCGAGCAGTATCCCAGTGACGTTCGTGCGGTGAGTCTTCTCCAACTGGAAGCCTTTCGCAGAGGGGATTGGGATGAGGTCATGAAGATGATGATCGAGGTTGAGAAGTCAGTTCGCGCCAGCTTCGAATACAACAGCCAACATCCCTATCGCCAATACGAGACCAACCGCCTCGGGCAGCATTGGAGCGAAGCGCACCAGTATGTGACCTTTGCCATTGCCAAGCGTGACGGGACCGATGCTGCCATCAAGTATGCGGATGCTGCGATTCGCCGAATGAACAAGATCTATCCGGGGGCATTCATCAATCTGGAGACCGGGGAATATGTGAAGGACAATCCGTTGGTGATGGCACGACAGGCTTTAGTCAAATTGGCGTTGCGTTAGGTTTTTGCATTCTGTCAGGAAGTCGTTTGCGGAGACCGCATTTCTACCCACGTTAGCGAATGGCTCTTGCGGCTCCCATCGAGAAGATTTCGGCTCTCAGTGACATTCCCAGCTTGAAACACGGGTTTCTGCTGCGTTCGCCAGGGGTTGATGTGGATTCTCCGGACAAGGAACTGGTCTTGTCACGACTGGAGGCCAGTCACCAGAATGCTCGCCGCGAATTGGGGATGGGCGATTGGCCGCTCATTACCAGCACCCAGGTTCATGGGAATGAAATCTTTGAAGTCACCGAGCCAACGTCCCGATGCATCGAGGGAGTGGACGGTTTGATGACGAATCTGAGAGGCGTTACGCTCGGTATCTATGTTGCCGATTGCGGAGCGGTCTGGATTGTTGATCCAGCGAACCACGCCCTCAGCGTTGTTCACTCCGGCAAGAAAGGGACCGAACTTGGAATCGTTTCTCGAGCCATAGGTCTGATGCGAGAAAGGTATGGATCGAAACCCGAGAATCTCCACGTCGCATTGAGTCCCTGCATTCGTCCTCCGGCCTACGAGATCGATTTTGCATCCCAAATTCGCGAGCAGATTTTGGATTCCGGCGTTCCTGTTTCGCAATACAGCGATTCCGGAGTTTGCACGTCGAGTGATCTTTCGCGCTTTTACTCCTATCGCCTTGAGAAGGGCCATACCGGAAGAATGCTGGCGCTGGCTGGTTGGGAAGGCGCATCATGATTGTTTCTGCTCCAGCCAAAGTAAACCTTTCGCTTCGGGTCGTTCGAAAACGGGAAGACGGCTTCCACGAAATCGAAACCCGAATGGCTCCGTTGACCCTGTGCGATGAGTTGCATTTCGAACGCCGAGACGAAGGCGGGCTCGAATTTACCTGCACCGATGAGGGGTTGCCGAACGACGAATCCAATTTGGTGGTGAAGTCCGTTCGACAGTTGGAGAAGCACACCGGAACTTCATTGAATGTCTCCATTCATTTGGACAAGCGCATTCCCCATGGTGCTGGGCTTGCCGGGGGAAGCAGTGACGCTGCGTCCACGCTTCAGGGGCTCAATGAGTTGTTTGAAATGGGGCTCGACCGGGAAGATTTGCGAGCGCTCGCTGCTGAGATTGGCTCCGATATCCCGTTTTTTCTCTACGACAGTGTCTGTGATTGCCGCGGACGGGGCGAATTCGTGGAGCCGGTTGAGTTTGCCCAAACGCTATCGCTGATGCTCATCAAACCGCAGTTTGGTGTGCCGACACCTTGGGCATACCAGCGCTGGAAGGAGTCTCAGGAAATTCCAGGAGTGAGATACGAACCTCAGGGCCAGGCCTGGGGGGAGATGCAGAACAGTCTGGAACGACCGGTCTTTGAGAAGTATCTGGTTTTGGCGGATTTGAAAGGCTGGCTTCAAGACCGGCCGGAAGTCGAGGGTGCGTTGATGTCGGGATCTGGATCGACTACGTTTGCGGTTCTCCAGCCCGAAGCGGGAATTGAGAGCTTGGAGGCGGATTTAAGAGCAGAGTTTGGCGAGGAACTTTGGATCGCGTTTTGTGAGACTCGATCGAGTTGACAATGCTATTCGACAGCATAATGTCAGGAAATCCTAATTAGTTGAGGGATTATCCATGTCGTTCTCTCGCAAGCAATTCCTTCAGGGATTCGTTGGCCGGGCTCGGGAATACCGAAGTTCGAACAGGCCTACGATTGCCGAAGACTTGCGTTCTCAACTTCCTGAAAATGGGCAAAGCGCGTGGATCAATCCAATCGCCGCCGAATTCATCGACGAAATTGGGCCAGATTTTACCGGGGTGGAGGTTGAGGGGAACGAATACCGACATCCGAGGCAACGGGGCCTTCAAAGTGAAGACGTTTCCTTGCCTGAGCCTGTTGTCGTGAATGACCTTGTTGAAGAAGCGCTTCAATTGCTTCAAGCAAGGATCGAGGGAATTCAGCTTTCTGTCAGCCTGACTTCGGAAATGGAGTGGAGGGTTGAGCCGATTGTCCTTGAAGGGATCTTAACAAGTTTGATTGGCTACGCAGCCAGTTCTGTTCCTGATGGGGGAGGGATCATTCGAATACAAGGGGCACGCGGAGAGGATGGTGCCTCAATCCTGGAATTGGCGTTCAACGGTTCAGCGGAAGAGTTGATCACGGTTTTTGGGCCGACTCCTGGGCGTTTGATTGACTCGAATGGAAAATTGTTGGTTCGGCCAGGACTTGTCGCGACAAAGGAAACGGTGCGGGCAAATCACGGCCAAATTGGTGCTGACCGGCTCAAAGGTTGGGGCGCCAATGTCTGGTTTTCTTTTGATTTCACTCCCCGAGTCGGACTAAGTAGTTGAAGTAATTTATAAATGTCATAATTTCCATAAATTATGACTGAGCCTCTACCGTTTGATCCTGAGCCGGATGTAACGGATTTCATCAATCCGATTGCTGCCAGCATCCTCCAAGCTGAGCTTGCAGAGAGCAATGACGTTCCGTCGGCAGAAAACGACGCTGAAGCCGGGGACGGCCACTACGGCCGGTGTTCTTTGGTCGAACTTGTCGAAGATGTCCTCGCGGTTCTCCAGCATCGCTCGCCTGAGATCAAGGTATGGGTTGAGCTCGAGCCGCTCGCCGAATGGTACTGCGATCGAAACGAAATTCGCACCGTCCTCCTCAGTCTGATCAGCCGGGCGATCGAAGCCGTTCCGCGATTGAATGGTCACGTCTGCATCCGTTGCCAAGCCGAGGGCGCAGCCCACACGCGGCTCGATATTATTGATAACGGTCGCGGGATTCCCCACGATCAGTTGATGTCGATTTTTCGCCCCGGAAAGCGTTTTATCGAAGGAAAAAACGGCGAAGCGATTGCCCAGGCAAATCTGTTCTCGATCCGAAACATCATTGGGCTTCACGGCGGAGCTATTGCCGTTGAAAGCTATCCCGGCGAAGGAACCACGTTCAGCATTACCCTGGAATCAGCCCTGCCGGCTGAACTTGTGGCGTAAATGGACGCGGTGTCAGCGCAGGTCGACACACTTCATTTCCTTCTGACCGCGCATGATCAGGCGTCCCTCGCTGAGGGCCATCGGTGACCAGAGTCGAAAATCGGGCAGCTTGATCGTCTTCTTTCCTTCTTGGGCAGCGATTTGCTCGTCAACTTCCTCGCGCTTGTTGAAGATATCGGCTTCGGCCAATTCCTTGTAGCCTTCGGGGCTGGGTTCAATCACGCGGAGGTAGCCGGTTTCGCCGTCCTGGATCAGGATTTTCCCATCGACCAGGAGGCTCGCGCCGCGGCCCATGAAAGGCTTGTCCCCACTGTTCCAAACGATCTTTCCGTCCAAATTCATGCAAGCCAATCCTCCGGTCTTTCGCAATTCACCTTTGTGATTCGCGTTCTCGTTCGCCAGAAAGTAGAGGTATCCATCGATCAGGAACGGGGGATGCATTTGCGTGCCTTGCTCGATATCCCAAAGCTTGCTGACCTGCCAGGATTGGTCGCGATGCTTGACCTGGAGCATGCAGGATCCGCACCCGTAACCGCCCGTCATGTAAACGCGCTCTTCGTCAATCTTGGTGGCGAATGGAATCGGGATCTTGTTGAAATACTCATTGGTCTTCCAAAGCACGTTCCCGGACTTTGGCTCCACGCTCATCACCACGCCGGTGTCTTCTCCAATCAAACGGGAAATGAAGATGACCTGCTCGACTCCATCGAGGGTGAGCACGGTTGGAGTGGAGTGGCTGTCTCCAATTGGCTCAGTGCGCCAGACTTCCTCACCGGTGACTTTGTCGAGTCCGACCAACCCGACCGTTGGACTCATCGGAGCTGCGATCAGCACGTTTCCGACAACGAGAGGTGACTGCGCCCAACCCCATTTGGGAGGAGTTGCCCCGTATTCTTCCGCGATGTTGATCGTCCAGTCTGCCTGGTGCGTTTTGCGGTTGATTCGATGCACATGGCTCATCCCGCTCGTGAAATAGACAGCCTCTTCTTCAACCGTGGGGACTCCACGGCTGCCGGGGTGCGGCAAACGGCCGGCGTGCTCATACTCGAACGTCCAGATCTCGCTTCCGTCCTTCAACGAGACGCAGCGCAACTGGTCAGTTTCTCCCAGGATGCGATCGAGGAAGAAAACCTCTTCTCCCACGATGGCCGCGCCACCGAAACCCTCATCCAGATCGAGACTCCACAAGATCGGAGGCCCGTCCTTTCCCCAGTCGAGGTTCAGGCCTTTCTCCGACGAAATTGCGAGACGATCTGGCCCGGCAAAATGGGGCCAATTGCTGCCTGATGCCGGCAACAAGAGCGCCAAGCCCATGAAAAAGAAAGACTGGAGGGATTTCATATCGCGCGGACGGTTGCGCAGGATTTTTAGCTTGTCTAGCTTTGTGTCGAATGTCTCACCTCACTACTCCCGAAGAAGCCGCGGCCTGGCGCGATGAACTGGAAGCTGCCGGTAAAAAGCTGGTTTTCACCAATGGATGCTTCGACCTCCTTCATGTTGGTCACGTTCGCTACCTCCGGGAGGCGCGGGAATTGGGCGACGCGCTGATCGTGGCCCTCAACGGAGATGCGTCGGTTCGCGCCCTCAAAGGGGAGGGCCGCCCCATCAACAATGCCGAGGACCGTGCCGAAATTCTCACCGCGCTCGAGTTTGTCGATCGGGTCGTGGTCTTCGATGACCCCCGCGTAACCGGCCTCATCGAGACGATTCGCCCGCACATTTACACGAAAGGCGGGGACTACACGGTCGAATCGCTCAATCCGGAAGAACGGGGCGCTCTGGAGCGCGTTGACGCAGAAATTGCGATTTTGTCCCTCGTTGCGGGAAAATCGACCAGCGCAACCCTGACCAAGCTGCAAACCGGACCGGCGAAGCTCAGGATTGCAGTCCTCGGTTCCGGAGATGGCACCAATTTCGAAGCGATCGCGGAAGCCGTCGAGAGGGGGGAGTTGGATGCGGAAATTCGTCTCGTCATCTCCGACGTTGAAGACGCAGCCATTCTCGAGCGTGCTAAGAAGCTGGGAATCAACGCATTGGCGATTCATCCCGGAGACAGGCGCGCCAAATTGAGCATCGCGGCACAAAAAGAGATGATCGACCGGCTCAAGGCTGAAAACGTGGATTTGATCGCCTTGGCCGGCTTCATGCGAATTCTCGAAGCGCCGCTTTTGGCGGAGTTTGAAGGGCGGATTCTCAACATTCACCCGTCCTTGTTGCCCGCGTTTCCGGGAAGAGATGCTTGCCAGCAAGCCCTCGCCGCCGGCGTACCGCAAAGCGGGTGCACCATTCACATCGTGGATTGCGGCGTGGATACCGGGCCGATTCTTGCCCAGGGGCCGGTCGCGATTCTGCCCGGCGACACTCCGGAATCGCTTCATGAACGGATTCAGGAAGTCGAGCACCGGCTTTATCCGCAAGTGATTGGAGAGTTCGGCGAGAAACTTGTGAACAAGTCGTGAATTGACTTCAAATCAGGCTAAACCCTTGCACAGCCACCAATTTTCAACGTTGGTAGCGGCCATGGAAGATGAGCATAAGCCCGATTCCCAGGAATCACCCCAACCCGTTGAAGGAACCGCCGGACCGGACTGGATTGAGCGGAACTCCGGGCGATTCTCGTCGCGGCCGGATCAACCAGCTTTGGGCAGCGGGAAGCTTTCTGAAGGTGAAGACCGGACGTGGGGAATGTTTTGCCATCTCGCTGCGCTGTCCAATCTGATTGGACCCAGCATTTTGAACATTGTTGGTCCTCTCATCCCCTGGCTCCTCAAACGCCAGGAAAGCCCATGGGTGGATGCTCATGGCAAAGAGTCGATCAACTTCCAACTCACGATGTCAATCCTCGCGTGGATTGGAGCACTGGCCATGCCGATCACTTGTGGGGTTAGTGTGGCTCTTAGTGTGGCCGCCGGTATTTTTTCCATCGTCATGGCCGTTGTCGCCTCCGTCCGTGCCAACGAAGGCAAGTTCATGCCCTATCCGTTTAGCTTCCGATTCTTTCGCTAATACCATAACGGATTCAACATTTCTCTGGATAGTATGAAGGGACTTAATAGTCTTAACGAACCTCAACGCGCCGCCGTGCGCCAAATTCATGGGCCTGTTCTCATCCTTGCGGGTGCTGGAACGGGCAAAACCCGCGTCATCACGATGCGGATCGCCTACATGATTTCGGAGAATATTCGTCCGGAAAATATTCTGGCGGTGACGTTCACAAACAAGGCCGCTTCGGAGATGCGGGAGCGGGTCAGTGAGTTGATCTCCAAGAGCGCCGCCAAGGCGGTGACGGTTTCCACGTTCCACTCACTTTGCGTCAAGATTCTCCGCCGCAACATTGATCGCCTGGGATATAAGAAAAATTTCGGCATCTATTCAGGATCCGATCAGATGGGATTGGTCCGAAAAATTATTGCCCGAAAAGGAGGCAAGGATTCCGGGCTGGAAGCGAACGTCGCGCTCTCCTTGATTGGAAAGTGGAAGAACAGTGGGACGCCGGTTTCCAACAATTCGCAGGATCTTATTGTAGAGGTTACCCATTCGTATCAAGAGGAACTGAAGAAACTCAACTCCGTTGATTTTGATGACCTTCTCATCCTCGCGGTCGAGCTGCTGGAAAACGAGGCAGATGTTCGCGAATACTGGCAGCGACAGTTTCCCTATATCATGGTGGATGAGTTTCAGGACACCAACAGTCTGCAAATGCGGCTGATGAAGACGCTGGCAGGCAAGGATCACAATGTTTGTGTGGTGGGGGATGACGATCAGAGCATCTATGGATGGCGGGGCGCTGACATCTCCAATATTCTCGACTTTGAGCGCTTCTTTCCCAATCCGAAAGTGATCAAGCTCGAAGAGAACTATCGGTGCACGCAGCCGATCCTGAAGCTCGCGAACAGTATTATTAAGAATAATGCCAACCGTCGTGAGAAGACCTTGTGGTGCAGTAAGGAAAGTCAGGATCTGGTTCGTTTGATAGGAATGCCCAATGCCGAGGAAGAGGCCGAACTCATCGTCAACGAGATCTATTCCCAAGCCAAAGCCGAGAAGCGGGAATGGGAGGACTTCGCCATTCTCTTTCGGACGAATGCCCAGTCGCGCCTTTTGGAGCATGCACTCCGGAGCGAAGAAATTCCCTATCGAGTCGTGGGAGGAATGAGTTTCTTTGATCGGCGTGAAGTGAAGGATATTATTTCCTATCTCTCCGCGTTGGCCAATCCCAAGGATGACCTGAGTATGTTGCGGGTCATCAACAATCCTCCTCGTGGGATTGGGGAATCGGCAATTAGCGCCGCCACGGATTTCAGCATCGAAAAGGAGATCAGTGTCTGGGAAACTCTCCAGCACGAAGAGTTTCTTCAGGATCGAACGACCAAAAGCCGGGAAAGTATCGGGAAGTTTGTCAAACTGATGTCCGAATATGGGGCGGTTGCCAGGACGCCGTCCGCTGACTACGCGACGATGACCGGAGAGTTGCTCAAAGATATTGAGTTCTTTGAATACATGCGTCGCAACTGCAAGGGCGAGGAAGAGGCCAACAAGCGTGAGAACGGGGCGAGGGAATTTATCGACACCATGTATGACCACCGGGCGAAAAGCGCGAAAAAGGAAAAAGGTCTCCAAGGGTTTCTCCATGACATTGCGCTGATGTCAGACCGGGATGATGACGATATTAGCAAGAAAAAAGGCGTCTGCCTGATCACCCTTCACGCGGCCAAGGGATTGGAATTTCCGCTCGTCTATCTGGTGGGCATGGAGGAAGGCATTCTTCCTCACACGCGCTCAATCGAAGAAGGCACCAAGGATGAGGAGAGGCGGCTTCTCTATGTCGGAATCACGCGGGCGAAAGAGAAGATGACTCTGACATTCTGTCACGCGAGGAAGCGTTATGGGGATGAGGTAACGTGCATGCCGAGCTCCTTCATTAAGGAATTGGATGAAGAGTTTCTCGATATCATCAACTTTGATGAACTCGCCGAAGAACCCGCCACCGAAGAAGTCGCTGCCGGATATTTCGAGAGAATGCGGGAGATGCTCGCCGCAGGTGGTTAGTCCGCCCATTCCTCGTCGAAAACGGCACGGGAGTTTGGGGAAACCCGCGATTCGACATCCTGACGAATTCGATCGTCATGGCGATAGATTGCCAAGGCTCGGATGACTTGCTTCTCGCTGTCGCTATCGTGAGCCATGATTTCGAAAAGCGCCTGGAACGCATGTTCCGTGCAGGCGAGGGCAAGGCCTTGAATTAGTGTTCCCTGCAAGTCCGGGCGAAACGCCGCCTCATCCCAACACCGTTTGAGTTCATCGATCGCAGATGGAATCTTGGAACTTCCCAGCGCAAACGCCGCGAGGTCACGGATCATTCCCTGCTCGTCGTTGAGGAATCCAGCCACAAATTCGGGTGAACCATCCGCGTAGGAATCGAGCAATGCCGTGAAGCATTCACCGACAACGTCAGGAACCGTGTCACCCGCAAGCGCCTTTTGGCGAAGAACCGCCTCTGCCGCGTCGGTCCCGAGCGAGCCAATCGCTTTCGCCGCAGCAACCCTGACTTGCGCGTCGGGATCGTTGAGAGCTTCGATCAGGCGAAAAATCGCCCGCCATGGATTGGAGGCGGCAAACCCGAGAGCCGCCGTGGCGCGAATTTCAGATGCGACATCTTCCTTCCCGCCCCAGACGGCCTCAAACTGTTCATAACGGAGAGCCTCGCCATAGAATTCTTCATCGGCGAAATCCAAATCAAAGAGCGCATTGATAATCGCGATTTTGCCAAGGCAACCTTTGTCTCGTTTCACGGGATCGGGCAGCATCAATCGCTGAAACGCAGCGACGAGATGCGGGATGGATGCATGGCACCGGTGATGGGCCGCAAGTTGGGCCGCTTGCGAAATAACCACATTGCTGCGTGTCGAGAGAGCTGTCGCAATTTGGGAATCACGGTCCTGTTCGTTCGATTCCTTGAGCGCCGAGAGTTGATCTTCAATTTTTGAGGATGAAGCCATGATTAGAGGCAAATGCCGGGTGCAAGCGCATCAGGGAGATCAAGCGATGAACCGAAGGTTGAAGCAACCGGAAACGCGCAATAATCAATCGCAAAATAGCCGCTGGGACGATGATTGCCGCTTTGGCCGATGCCGCCGAACGGTTGGGCGCCGCTCGCTCCGGTGATGGGGCGGTTCCAGTTCACAATTCCGGCGCGGGCGTGCTGAAAAAACAAATCCCAGCGTTCACGGTCTTCGCAGAGCAGTCCGGAACTGAGCCCGTAAGCGGTGTGGTTGGCTACTTCGATTGCCGTTTCGAAATCGGGAACGCGGATGACTTGGAGAAGCGGGCCGAAGATTTCCTGGTCGGGGAGATCGGGAACCCCGGTGACGTCGAGGATACCGGGCGTGAGGAGGGCGGATTCGTCGGATTCGCGGGCCATATCCAACAGGGATGAG
>TARA_R110002096_G_scaffold295939_1_pt1 | contig 22283 bp, 15 predicted proteins | sample TARA_R110002096 | Tara Oceans TARA_R110002096 (sample SAMEA4397295) | marine metagenome | biome: Polar Biome; feature: [DCM] deep chlorophyll maximum layer (ENVO:01000326); material: water (ENVO:00002006), including particulate matter (ENVO:01000060) such as... | depth 35 m
TGTTTTAATGAACCAAATGTGTCAACTTTTTTCAGGCATGGTCAAAAACAAAGAAAAGAGAGAAGAGAATGAATTACGAATTTGGAAATTATGAATTAACAATTAAGAAATTAGATAAATAACCAAGGTACAGAGATAATGGAGTATAGATTAAGGATGAAACAAGAAATGTGAAACTTGAAATGAAATCTGTCTAAAAATCTAAGGTCTAAATTCTAACGTCTTATTCGTTAATTCAATCACCTTTAGACAAATTCCTCAGAGGATATCGTAAAGTTAAAAATCCTATCGAACTGCCCTAAGTCATTCAAGCAAAATTTGGGTAATTTTGCCAACTAATCAAAGAGACAAAGATGGCTGAAATTGAATTACTCATGCCTAAAATGGGCGAAAGTGTAGCTGAAGCAACTATTACAAAGTGGTTAAAAGCGGAAGGTGAAACAGTAGATGCTGAAGAAGCAGTTTTAGAAATTGCTACAGACAAGGTGGACTCCGAAATTCCTGCTCCTGAAGCTGGTAAAATTAAAAAGATATTATTTCAAGAAAATGATGTTGTTAAGGTTGGAGACGCAATTGCTATATTGGAAATTGAAGGTACAACATCAATTTCTAAAAATGGAAGCCCTGTAGTTGAAAATTCAGGCAATACAGTAACTGCATCGAAAGTAGAAGAAAAAATTCAAGAAAATCACCCAGAACAACAGATTAGCAAAACATCAACAAGTGGAAAGTTCTTCTCTCCATTAGTTCGAAGCATTGCTGAAAAAGAAGGTATAAGTGTTCAAGAATTGGAAAAGATTCAAGGTAGCGGCTTAAACCAACGAATTACCAAAGACGACTTATTAAATCATATCGAAAATAGAAGCAGTAAGAGTTCTGCTACTGCACCTTCAAGTTCAGAAGCAGAAAGTTCTCGGTCAACTCCACCTGCTCCAAAGAAAGAACAAGTAATTTCAATGAGCGATGGTGATGAAATCATTCAAATGGATCGAATGCGAAAGTTGATTTCTGAGCACATGGTTCATTCTAAACATACATCAGCTCATGTCACTTCTTTTGTAGAAGCAGATGTAACCAATATGGTGCTTTGGAGAAATAAAATAAAAGATAAATTTTTGGCAAGAGAAGGCGAAAAAATTACTTTCACTCCAATCATTATGGAAGCTGTTGCCAAGGCCATTAAGGAAATGCCAATGGTTAATATTTCAGTTGATGGAGATAAAATTATCAAACGCAAACACATTAATCTCGGAATGGCAACTGCTCTTCCGAGCGGAAATTTAATTGTTCCTGTAATTAAAGATGCCGATCAAAAAAACTTGGTTGGCCTTTCAAAAGCAGTGAACGATTTAGCTAACAGAGCAAGGAATAATAAATTAAGCCCCGATGAAATTTCAGGTGGAACCTTCACTGTAACAAATGTTGGAACATTTGGAAATGTCATGGGAACTCCTATTATTAACCAGCCTCAAGTTGCAATTTTAGCAGTGGGAGCAATTCGCAAAAAACCTGCAGTAATTGAGACTCCTTTTGGTGACACAATTGGTATTCGACACATGATGTTCTTATCATTATCTTATGATCATCGAGTAGTAGATGGCTCTTTGGGAGGAAGTTTTGTTCAAAAAGTTAGTCAAATCCTAGAAGATTTTGACATGAATAGAGACTTCTAATCGATGAACTGCTTATTGTTAGTTATTAATTGACTATTTTGCCATTTAATTGATTGAATAAAATATATTTGCAATCAATTAAATGTTAAACAATACATTACGCCAAATGAAACTAAGCAAATTAAGCAGTTTATTTCTAGCAATTTCGTTGTTCTCCATTGAGCTTATGGGTCAAATGTCTGATAAGGAAAAACTTACAGAAGCATTTTACTTAATGGATGAGAGCCGATTTGCAGAAGCCCTTGTACTTCTTGAAAGTGTTTATAAGAATGATAAAAATAATGCCAATATCAATTTTAATATTGGCGTTGCAATTTTAAACTCTAATGATGTAAAAAGCAAAGAAAAAGCTTTACCCTATTTAAAAGCAGCTTCTGAAAATACTTCCCCAAACTACAAACCTTTCAACCCTAGAGAAGATCGAGCACCTGTTGATACTTGGTATCATTTAGGACTATCACAACACAGTCAATATCAATTTAATGAAGCAAAGGAAAGTTTTGAAAAATTTAGAACCTTCATCAATGATAAGCATCCATTATGGTCTGAGATTGATAAGCGAATCAACATGGCGAAGTATGCTCAATATGCATTAGATAATCCTATTAATATTAAAAGTGAAAATTTAGGCAACAAGCTTAATAGTTTTTATCCTGAATACAGTCCGGTTGTTAGAATCGACGAAAGCGCCATTTATTTTACTTCTAGAAGGTTGCGAAAAGATAGTTCTAACTTAAATCAATTTGACCCCTATGATGGTCAACGTCTTGAAGACATTTATGTATCATATAACGATAACGGAACTTGGAGCGAACCAACCATGCTTAATATTAGTAGCACTGATAATGAAGCGACTTTGAATATTTCCATCGATGGAAAAACACTGTTTATTTATAAAGATGAAAACAGCAACGGGGAACTTTACTTCAGTAACTTATTAAACGACTCTGCTGGTATTGAAACGTGGTCTGAACCTAAAAAGTTTGGATCAGATATTAACTCTAAGGCGTATGAAACACATGTAGCCATTAGCCCAGATCAGAGAACATTGTATTTTGTAAGTGAACGAGAAGGCGGCCTTGGAGGAAGAGACATTTATTATTGCAATATTCTTCCAAATGGAAATTGGGCACTTGCTCAAAACATAGGTTCAATTATCAATACTTCTTATGACGAAGATGGCGTTTTTATGCATCCCGATGGGAAAACATTGTATTTTAGTTCCAATGGTCATAATAGTATGGGAGGCTATGACATTATGTATAGCACATTAACAGATTCTGGATGGACTGTTCCCAAAAACATGGGTTACCCAATCAACTCTGTGGACGATGATGTGTTTTTTGTAACTACTCCTGATGGTAAAAGAGCTTATTATTCTTCATTTAAAGAAGGTGGTTTTGGTGAGAAAGATATTTATTTGATTCAACTACTTGATGCTGATGAAAGTAATTTAACTTTATACAGAGGTGAATTTACTTTTGTTGATAGAATGTCACCTCCACAAGGAGCTCAAATAACTATTATCAATAACAATACAAGCGAGTTGGTTGGTGTATACTCCCCAAGACAAAGAGATGGACAATTTTCCGCAATCTTAGAGGCTGATAATAGCTATCATTTTATTTATGAAGCAGATGGTTATGATTCTTACGAAGAAGATATCTACGTTCCAAGTGGAGCAAGTTATCAAGAAATCTATAAAGACATCAAATTAAAACCTGTAAGAGTTGGTCGTGGAATGACTGCTATCTCTCCTGCAATGATGCGCAAAGCAGATGTGAATGGAGCAATTACAAAAAATGGCGTTGCCATGCAAAGTAAACGCATTATTTTATTTAGCGAGGACGGAGAAGTGGTTCAAGAAACTACAAGCGATGTGAAAGGAGTATTTGATTTTAAACAACTTGAACCTTCTAAAGGATATAAACTTGTAGCTTACGCTGATGAAAAAACTCCTTTAACCAATTATGAAATTGATGTAAAAAATGATCGTGGTGAGAAAGTGGTTACAAAAGTTATTAATGACTCAACTCACTTATTTGTCCCTTCACAATATCCGTTTGAATTTTATGGTATTCGATCAAAATCTATTGCAGGAAGGGTAAAAAGTGGTGATAAACCATTAGCTGGATTAATTGTAAGGTTAGAAGATCAAAATAGAAGTTTAATTCAACAAACTGAAACCGATCAATATGGTGAGTTTAATTTTAATAGCCTCAATTTAGATAACAGCTATCGAATCATTTTTGATGGAAAATTTCCCGAAGATCCGACAATATTAATAACCAACGACCAAGGTGAAGTATTGTCCTTTAGAAAGGTTAGAGAAGGGGTATATGAATACGTTCCAAGTAGCTCAAAGAAAGGTACTCAATTTATTGGTACTGCTAAAAGGGGCGGAACTGCTTTAAGTGGAGTTTCAGTTAGCTTATTAGATGGAAATGGGAAATTAATCTCACAAAGTACAACTGACGGGTCAGGTGGATTTAAATTTGAAAACCTTGACTTAAATCAGACTTATAGACTTCAATTTGGAGAAGAATTTCCTGATGATGGAATCATAACTATTTACGATGAATATGGAAATATCTTAGTATTTAAGAATATTGGAGATGGTATTTTCGAATATGTCCCAGAATCTGAAAATAAAGGCAATAAATTAAGAGGAATAGTAAAAAGAAACGGCAAAGCATTGAACAACATTGCTATTAGCTTATTGGATGGTAACGGAAAATTGATTCAACAATCAACTACCGATGCTGCAGGAGAGTTTATTTTTGAGGGCTTAGACCTTTCAAAGAATTACATGTTACAATTTGATGGAGACTTCCCAGATGATGCTACAATACTTCTATTGAATGAATTTGGCCAAGAACTCGTTTTTGCTAAAAAAGGACCAGGGCTTTATGAATACATGCCAAACGGTATTTCGAAATTAGGTTCAGAAATTCAAGCTAAAATCACTCAAAAAGGAAAATCCATTGGTGGTTTTGCTGTTCAATTAGAAAATGAGAAAGGGGAATTACTCGACCAATCTGAGGTGGACAAAGCGGGTGAATTTTCTTTCAAGTCATTGAATTTAGACAATCGCTATAGGATTGTTTTTGATGAAAATCTTCCAAAAGATGCTGAGTTGGTCTTTAGAAATGAATACGGACAAATTCTAACTTTCATGAAAGTGAAGCAAGGTGTTTATGAATATGTTCCTCGTCCAGCACAATTTGCATTTAAATCTTATACCATTGGTGTAGAAGGAAATCCTGATTTCGAAGAAACATATCCTAAACCAGGAGAGTTAAAAGACGTAATCGCTTATTTTCAACGGTATTTCCCATACAATGCAAAAGACATCGATGAAAGTAACAAAGAGTTTATAATGTTTATTGATGATGTTGCCGAGCTAGTTAAATCTCGAGGTTATGCTGATATCATCATCACTTCTAGTGCTTCTAAAGTGCCTACAAGAACCTGGAAAAGCAACTCAATTCTTACTAAGAAAAGAGCCAATGATGCAAAAAGATTGCTAGAGAAAGTATTTTTTGCAAAAGGCTTGGAAGAGACTCAGTTTAACTTTGTTGATTTAAATACTTTAATTACAGGTCCGGAATATAATTACGATCATATTAAAAATAGACCTACTTACGAGAAACACCAATACGTAAGAATTTTCATCAAATAGCAAGTAAAAGGAGACCTTCCAGATTATGAAATTGAAACTTAAAAAGCCAATCGTTTTCTTTGATTTAGAAACCACAGGAGTAGACGTAGCCAAAGATCGAATTGTTGAAATTTCAATTCTTAAACTTTATCCAGACGGAAAAAAGGAGATCAAAACAAGAAGAGTGAACCCTGAAATGCCAATTCCAGCTGAATCAAGTGCAATTCATGGAATTTATGATAAAGATGTTGCTGAAGAACCCACTTTTAAGGCAATGGCAAAAAGTTTAGCTCAATTTATTGACAACAGCGATTTGGCGGGTTTTAACTCTAATAAATTTGATGTTCCTTTATTGGCAGAAGAATTTCTAAGAGTTGGAGTTGACTTTGACTTAGAGAATAGAAAACTAGTTGATGTTCAAAATATTTTTCACAAAATGGAGCAACGAACTTTGGTTGCAGCTTATAGGTTTTATTGTGAAAAGGATTTAATTGAAGCACATTCAGCTGAAGCTGACAACATTGCAACTTATGAAGTACTAGAAGCCCAACTTGACAAATATGATGAATTAGAAAATGACATTTCATTTTTGTCGGAATTTTCAAGTCGCTCAAATAATGCAGACTTAATGGGAAGGATTGTTTATAATGATGAAGGCGTTGAAGTTTTTAATTTCGGAAAACATAGAGGAAAACCTGTAACTGAAATTTTAGAAAGAGAGCCATCTTATTATAATTGGATGATGGATGGTGATTTTCCACTTTACACAAAGAAGGTGCTAACTGCTATCAAATTGAGAAACTTTTATAAAGGCTCCTAATGAAAATTATTTGTGTTGGCAGAAATTATGCTGCACATGCAGCTGAACTGAAAAACGAGGTTCCAAAAGAACCCGTAATATTTCTAAAACCCGATACAGCGCTCATTCCTAAAAGACAGCCTTTTTTCTATCCAGACTTTTCAAATGATATACATTATGAGGCCGAGTTAGTTGTTAGAATTAACCGATTGGGAAAAAATATTGCTGAAAAATTTGCCCATAAATATTACTCAGAAGTGACTTTGGGAATTGATTTTACTGCTAGAGACATTCAACAGCAATTAAAAGAGAAAGGACTGCCCTGGGAAAGAGCCAAAGCTTTTGATGGTTCTGCACCTGTTGGACAATTTATAAAAATAAATTCGCTAAGAAATTCAAAAAATATTGATTTCAAGCTTCTTATCAATAAGGAAGAGCGCCAAATAGGAGACACAAATGACATGCTGTTTTCAATCAATCAATTGATTTCGCATATCTCTACCTTTATGACACTCAAAATTGGAGATTTAATTTTTACCGGAACCCCTCAAGGTGTGGGTCCAATAAAGATTGGGGATCATTTGGAGGGTTTTATTGAAGATCAGAAACTGCTTGATTTAAAAATTAAGTAACTGGAAACTCTTTCTCTGTAAATTGAATTCCATAATCTTCCAACTCTTTTAAAACTGGTTCATAAATTTCTTTTTGAATGGGAAGATGAACACCTGAAAGTACAATTTTAGCATTGAGAATCATTTTTGTAGCAATAGCCACAGGATAACCCACCGTCATTGCCATAGCAGTATCTTTTGTATTCTTACCCTTAATTACCATGGATGAGTGTTTCTCAAACTTTTTGCCATCTAATTCATAAATGAACTTATGCCACATCACAATCATGTCTTTCTCGTTGGCCTCAAGTGTCCATTTGCGTTCCAATATCTTTTGAAGTGTTTGGGCTGGAGTGGCATTTTTTATTCCAATTGGGATGGATTCAAAAATATCTAACCATTTTAATTTATCGAACAATTCAATATCGTCATGAGCCATATTAAGATAGTGTCTCAACTTTAATTCCACCGAATCATGTGGGTTGTAAGGCAAAAAGAGGTTGATAAATTCCCTGAAAGTCATGTTTTCAGAATCGGGAATAATGTAGGAATCATCAGTTGCTCCTAATTGCACAAAAGCATCCCAAGACTTGCAAAAGCCAGGTCTTCTAAGCGTGCCTCGGTACATCGTTTTAATAGCATCCAAACCATAAATTGAACGGTATTTTAAAGAATCGCGGTTGGCAATTCCCTCAAATTTTCCATAATGATCGATGTTTATCAATTCTGTTCTTCGAAAAACTTTATGGTATGGAATGTATTTATAAGTGCCTTCTTGAATAAATTTTACAGCTCCACCCTGTCCCGCTAAAACAACATTCCGCGGGTTCCAAGTAAATTTATAATTCCATGGATTATTGTCGCTTTCAGGTGCAACTAAACCCCCTGTAAAAGTTTCAAATGCCTCCATTTTTCCACCTTTTTCTAGAATTTCGTCTATTACTTTTTTGGCAGATAAGTGGTCTATTCCTGGATCTACTCCTATTTCATTTAAAATTAAAACTCCTGCAGCTCTAGCTTTCTCATCAAGAGCTTTCATTTCATCTGAAATGTAAGAGGCAGTTACCATGTTCTTTTTTAAACGAATACAATCTTTTGCAACCTCAATGTGAAGGTGAGCGGGAAGCATTGAAATTACAATGTTTGACTCCTCAATTAATGCAGCTCTTTTTTCAGCATCTGCTACATCAAACACCTTCAAACGAATGCAAGCTACTTTTTCATATTCCTCTTGCAAACGCTCAATTGATAAGTCCGCTATACAAATTCTCCAATCATTTTCGCTTGCATTGGCAATTAAATAATCAATTAAACTTCCGGAAGATCGCCCTGCTCCTATTAGCAAAATCTGCTTCATACATCTATTTTTGAATTATAAAATAACACTTTTATTTGCTTCAAGTTAAAATGAAAATAAGATAATTGTTAACTATCATTACCTTTGAAAAATGGAAAAAAAATTCTTAGCTTGGGGCTTGCTTTTCGGAGGACTGTCAGTAATTATCGGTGCTTTTGGTGCGCATGCACTCGAGGAAATTTTAACTTCTGAGCAATTGCAAAGTTTTGAAACTGGTATAAGGTATCAAATGTACCATGCACTTTTGCTTATTTTATTGGCAAAGTTTCCTCAATTCTCTTCTAAACTAATTTTAAATGCACTCGTAATAGGTATTTTCCTTTTTTCATTTTCAATTTATTTATTGAATTTGCGCTATTTTCTAAATATGGATTTTTTAAGCTTCTTAGGTCCAATCACCCCAATTGGCGGTCTTTTTTTAATTGTTTCATGGGCACTATTATTTTTTAAAGCAATTCGGTTTAATTCAAATTCACTGAAATAAATGTGCGGAATTACCGGTATTTTATCCAAATCCTATCTTACTGAAAATCAAATTCAGCAAGCAAGAAATGCAACATCAAAACTTCAAAAAAGAGGGCCAGATGCAGAAGGTTTTCAAAATTTTTGCAGAGCAGCTCTTGGGCATAGAAGACTTTCCATTATAGATACTTCCGACTTAGCCAATCAACCATTTTTTGATGAAACTGCTCGTTTTGCAATTGTTTTTAACGGAGAAATATACAATTACAAAGCGCTGAGAGAAGAGCTTAAAAAAAACGGAAAATCATTTCGAAGTCAGAGCGATACTGAAGTTTTGTTGCAAGGCTACCTTCATTTTGGGACTGCTTTTTTCAATAAGCTTCACGGTTTTTTTGCCTTAGCGATTTACGATACATTAGAAAACACAACCATTCTTGCCAGAGATCGATTTGGGATAAAGCCCCTGATTATATATCCCCACAATGACTATTTTATTTTTGCTTCAGAAATGAAATCCATTTTGTGTTATGATATTCCAAAAGAATTAGATCATTCTTCACTTTACAATTACTTGCAATTTAATTACATCCCTGAGCCACACTCAATATTTCAGAATGTAAAGAAATTAGAACCTGGTCATTATTTAAAAATTGACTCCAATCTTACGATTCAAAAAATTCCATTCTATCAAATTAAATACCCCCCACTAGAAAATGGATATCCAAAAATTAGCTACGAAGAAGCTCAAGAGACGTTTTTGAATTTAATGGAACAATCGGTTGAAAAAAGACTGGTCGCAGATGTTCCACTTGGTACTTTTTTGAGCGGTGGAGTTGATTCTTCACTAATTACCGCCTTAGCAGCCCAAAAAACTAAGCACCTCAACACATTTTCTGTTGGCTTTTCTGACGATCCACAATTCGATGAAACGAAATATGCTTTGCTGGTTTCAAAAATGTATCAAACAGAACATCACGTTTTTTCGCTGTCGAGAAATGATTTATTATCAAGTTTAGAGCAAACACTAGACTATATCGACGAGCCTTTTGCAGATTCTTCTGCATTGGCTGTAAACGCTTTGAGCGAAAAAACCGCTAAACACGTCAAAGTTGCTCTGTCAGGTGATGGAGCTGATGAATTATTTGCAGGCTACCATAAACATCGGGGCGAATTCATGGCTAGACAAACCGGTTTGAAACAAGAATTTTTAAAGCAAACTAAAGTAATTTGGGACAACTTACCCAAATCGCGCAATTCAAAAATGGGCAATCTATTTAGAAAGCTTCATAAGTTCTCTGAAGGTGTAAATCTTTCTAAAGCTGAGAGGTATTGGCTTTGGGCTAGTTTAATGAATGAAGCTTCTGCCTCAAATCTGATGATTAAAAAAGCAAAACCTGAAATCTATCTCAATAGAAAAAATAGTTATCTCAGCCAAATAGCAGAAGGAAATGATTTTAACGATGTGCTTTACACCGATTTAAAAATGCTTTTGCCATCCGATATGCTTCGGAAAGTCGATTTAATGTCGATGGCCCATGGCTTGGAAGTTAGAGTTCCTTTCTTAGATCATACGGTTGTAGATTTTGCTTTTTCTCTACCATCGAGTTACAAAATAAATGCTTCGATGAAAAAGAGAATCGTTCAAGATGCTGCAAAAAAATTATTACCTGCCGAACTCTACAACAGACCAAAGCAAGGTTTTGAAGTCCCGCTTCTCGACTGGTTTAAAAAAGACCTTAAAGACCTAATTGGGAATGATTTATTATCTAACACTTTTCTCAAAGAACAAAACCTTTTTAACATTTCAACCGTAAAGAATTTAAGAACCCAATTAGAATCAAAAAACCCGCTTGACTCACAGGGAAACATATGGGCATTAATTGTCTTTAACTTTTGGTGGAAAAGATATATTGCCTAATTTCGTCGACGAATTGGCGTTTCATTTAGATAAATTTATGGCTAAAATTTTACGTATCATCAATCGATTCAATTTAGGAGGCCCGACTTTTAATGCTGCTTTATTAACCAAACATTTAACACCAGATTACGAAACATTACTCATTGGTGGTAAAGAAGAAAAAAGTGAAAAAAGTTCCATGCACATCTTAGATGAATTGGGTTTAAAGCCTCAATTTATTGATTCAATGCAACGAGACATTGGGATAAAAAATGATCGCGAAGCTTATAAAGAAATAAAGAAAATTATAAAGTCTTTTAAACCTGACATCATACATACTCACGCTTCTAAAGCAGGAGCAATTGGAAGATATGCAGGCATAGCTTACGGAAAGTCAAAGTTAGTACACACCTTTCACGGACATGTTTTTCATTCTTACTTCGGAGCCTTTAAAACCAATGTTTATAAAAATATTGAAAGAGCTTTAGCTTTAAAAACGGATAAGATTATTGCAATAAGTCAGCGACAAAAACTGGAGCTGGTAAAGAAATATGGGATATGTTCTGAAGATAAAGTTCAAGTAATTCCCTTAGGCTTTGATTTGGATAAATTCCATTGTGGAAGAGCAGAAAAAAGAAACTCTTTCAGAACAAAGTTCGGATTAGATGATGATGAAATTGCTATTGGAATTATTGGAAGACTTGTTCCTATAAAAAATCACCATTTATTTATCGATGCGATTAAATCTTTAAAGGTAAATTCTAAAAGAAAAATTAGGGCTTTTATAATTGGCGATGGAGAAGAGCGTGAAGCCTTGAAAACATACACCAATCAAATAGGGTTAGACTTTTTAAACGGAGATTTTGAAAATGGGATGAAAGCAACGGTACATTTCACCTCTTGGATCAAAGAAATTGATTGGGCAAATGCAGGTCTTGATATTATTGCTCTTAGTTCATTAAACGAAGGAACTCCTGTTAGTTTAATTGAAGCTCAGGCAGCAGGCACTCCAATTATAACAACTAAGGTTGGTGGAGTAAGAGATATTGTTCAGAATAATAAAACAGGAATTATTGTACCTGCTAACAATCCCAACCTATTTATTAAAAAGCTTCAAATTTTGGTAGAGGACGAACAATTGAGAAAAAAAATGAGTGACAATGGATGGGACTTTGTAAAAGATAAGTTTCACTTTAATCGTTTAGTAAAGGACATGAGAGATCTCTATGAAAATTTATTACATAAAGCGTAGCTTGCGTGCCTCATCTATATATTTAATAGATTTGCATATCTACAATCTTCCATTATGACAAAAAGAATTATAGGAGTAATCATTGCATGCTATTTTTTAGCTTCATGTAAACCACTGAACCCCAGCATCATGTTCAGAACTCCAAAAGATTACAAATATACTCCGCAGCAAAAAGATACGATTCCGGAATACGTTATTGCTCCGAATGATATCATCAGTTTCCGTTTATTTTCTAACAATGGAATTAAATTAGTTGATATTTCAGAATCAAATAACAATGCTCAACAATTTCAGCAATTAAGTAGAGGTTTAAGCTATTTAGTTGAATATGATGGAAAAGTAAACCTCCCAATTATTGACAGAGTTGATATTCAAGGGAAAACACTTAGAGAAGCAGAGTTGTATTTGGAGGAATTATACAATAAAGATATTAATGATGCTTTTATCTTACTTAATGTAGATAATAGAAGGGTAACAGTATTTACTGGAGATGGAGGAAGTGGAACAGTAATTACACTAGAGAATAACAATGTAAAATTATTGGAAGCAATTGCGCTTGCAGGAGGAATAAGCAACAATGGAAGAGCTGCAAGAGTAAAGTTAATTCGTGGAGATTTAAGTAATCCAGAAGTGTTTAAAATTGACTTATCAACTATTGAGGGATTAGAACAAGCTAATATTATTTTACAAGCTAATGACATTATTTATGTTGAACCTTTAGGTATTACCACAAGACAAGTTTTATCTGAAATATCTCCAATTTTTGGATTTTTAACTACAGCTATCACTTTATTTTTAATCATTGACCGTTTAGAATAAAATAAATTATACTTGTACAATCCAATCGAAAATAGTGCACGCGAAAATGATAATCGCCAAAGTGAGAAATTAAGTAACCTTAATACTGATTTTGAGTTTGGATTATTTTCTTATATATTCAAGAAAAATATTCTTTGGGTACTCATATCTATTGGCTTAGCGCTTTTGGGAAGCTTTTTATACATTCGTTATACTGCTCCAACTTTTATGTCAAGTGCTGAAATTCAAATAGAAAAATCAAACACTGCCAACCGTGTATTAAAAGTTGAAGATTATTATGAAAGCAATGATATTTCTTCGGAACTTGAAATAATTAAATCCAACTTAATCGCTGAAAGAGCTCTGAAAAGGTTGCCACTTGAAGTTAGTTATTACAGTCAGGGACAGTTCTTAGACAATGAACTTTATAAAAGCTCTCCTTTTGAAGTTCAAATAATAAATAAAGAAGAAGAGTTATCACCAACAAAAATTTCAATTGAATTTTTAAGTCAAAGAGAAGGAGTCCTTTTTTGGGGAGAATCAGAAAGTCAACGCATTAAGATCATATTTGGGAAGCCTGCAAAATTACCTTTTGCTAATTTAATTGTTAAAATATTAAGCTTTGATGAGATCAAGAAAAATGTTGATGCAGTCAAGCCTTTAAGCTATTATTTCGTTATTAATAATAAAAACAGCTTAGTCTCAGAATTAAAGCAAAACCTTGAGATTCTTGTAATCAATCTAAGTGCTAAAACACTTCAATTGACATACACCAATCACAATCGCTTAAAAACTAAAGAAATTGTAGAGTCAATCATTGAAGAGTTTAAAATCTACAACATTGAAAGAAAGAAGCAAGGATCGAGGCAAATTATAGAGTTTCTCGATGAACAAATTGGTAAAGTTTATGAGAAACAAAAAGATTCGGAAACTGAAATACAGCAATTTAAAAGAAAAAACAACCTTAAAAATTTGGATGAATTCAGTCAGGTTATTTATGAGCGAATCAATCGTTTAGACAATAGCTTAACTGAGTTAGATTTTCAAGTTTCATTATTACAAGAAATTAAAAATCAAATTGAAAAAGAAGGAGAACAAATTGATGTTTTTAAGTTAATTCCAATTTTAGCTGGAACGAGTTATGAAAATAACATTACTAATTTGTTGAGTAATTTAAATGAATTGCTTGTAAAAAGACAAGAAAGACTTTTTAGCTTAAAAGAAGGCAGTGATCAAATTAAAGAGATTGATTTTCAAATTGCAATTCAAAAGAAATTACTGATTAACAGTGTCAATTCTTTATTAGAGCGTCTAATCGGACGCAAAAATCAAATTGAAGTTCAAATAAAGTCATTTGAAGATGAGTACTTTAATGCTCCAGAAGAAGAAATTGAGCTGATTAGAAGAAAAAGGACCTACGATATTAATGAGAAGTTTTATGGCTTATTAATTGAGAAAAAAACAGAATATCTTATTTCACAACAGGGATTTGTTTCGGATATCAACATTCTCAAAAAAGCTACCATTCCAAATTCGTCTATTTCTCCAAACAAAAAGATTGTTTTTTCAAGTTTTCTTGGTTTCGGAATATTAGTTAGTTTGATCATCGTATTCATCAAATACCTGCTTCACAATCAAATAACATCAATAAATGAAATAGTAAAATACTCTAATTCAAATGTTAGCGTTTTAGGAGTAATTCCTAGATACAAAAAAGATATTCCAGTTTCGCAATTAATTGTGAATAAAAATCCGAAATCACTTATAGCTGAATCATTTAGAACAATTCGAACCAACTTACAATTTATAAATGCCAAAGAAGGACCAAAAATTATGGCTGTTACCTCAACGGTGTCAGGTGAAGGGAAAACTTTTATTGCCATAAACCTTGGAGGAATAATTGCATTTGGAGGAAAAAAAGTAATCATTCTTGACTTGGATATGCGAAAGCCTAAAATTCATATAGGTTTTGATGTTCAAAATATAAAAGGGATGAGCACCTTATTAATCGGCAAAGATGTTATTGAGGATTGTGTTCACCATAGTAATCAAGAAAATTTAGATTTTATTACTGCCGGACCTGTGCCACCAAACCCTTCAGAGCTAATTATTAGTGAAAAGTTAAACGAAATATTAGAGAAATTAAAAACTCAATATGATTTAATCATTATCGACAACCCACCTGTAGGACTTGTTACGGACGGCATTGAAGTAATTCGAAAAGCTGATTATCCATTGTATATCTTCAGGTCTGAATATTCTAGAAAAAACTTTATTCAAAATGTTGATCATTTAATTAATGACAACAAAATTCATAACCTTTCAGTAATCTTAAATGGCATGGATACCAAAAAGAGAGGTTATGGTTACGGGTATGGTTACGGGTATGGCTATGGGTATGGCTATGGATACGGATATGGCTATGGATACGGATATGGTTATTATGACGAAGATAAACCAAAAAAAAATAAATGGTTATCATTTTTAAATAGAAAATCCTAATGAAAATTGAGAAAACCAAAATAGATGGATTACTAATTATTCACCCTGCTGTTTTTGAGGATGAAAGAGGTTACTTTTTCGAAAGTTACCACAAGAAAAAGCTAATAGAAGCAGGACTTGATAAAACTTTTGTTCAAGATAATCTTTCGAAATCTATGAAGAATGTGTTGCGTGGATTGCACTTTCAAAACCCTCCATTTTCTCAAGGAAAACTTGTTCAGGTAATAAAAGGAACTGTTTTAGATATTGCAGTAGATATTCGAAAGAATTCTCCGACTTATGGTCAACATGTCGCAATTGAGCTAAGTGAGCACAACAAAACTTTGTTTTATTTACCTCCCGGCTTTGCTCATGGTTTTCTTACTTTAGAAGATGAAACAATTTTTTCCTATAAATGCACGCAGTATTACAATAAAGAATCTGAAGGCTCAATTAGATGGAATGATTCTGATTTAGGAATTAATTGGGGCATTAACGACGCCATTATCTCAGAGAAGGACAATCTAGCTCCGTCCTTTGCTTCACTTAACTCCTTATTTTAAGATGAGCGAATATTACCTAATCAAAATAGCATTGGTTTTTCTTGGTAGTTTGCTCTTCAGTATAATGATTAATCGAATTTTCTTGAAATTCTCAAAAAATTTGGGAATAAGAAATCTCGACGAAACAGCAGTAAGGTGGGATAGTACAAAGAAACCTGCTTTTGGTGGCATTTCTTTTTTTATAGTTTTCTTACTAATCTTATCTTTTTATCCAATTGTTTTTCCCAATCAAAACTCTCCTTTTGGTTTGGAACTAATTGGTGTAGTGCTAGCAACAAGTATTGGGTTTTTGGTAGGTTTAGCAGACGATGCTTTCAATACCAATCCGATTCTAAAATCTCTAGCTCAAGCACTTTGTTCAATCATATTAATTGTAACAGGGAATTATATTCAGGTTTTCGAATTTGATTGGCTCAATTATTTACTGACCTTTTTATGGGTAGTAGGTTTAATGAACTCAGTAAATATGTTGGACAATATGGACGCTGTAACTACAATAGCTTCTATTATGGCTTTGATTGCTATGTTATTGGTTCTAATTTTTGATGCTAACTTTAATCAAATCTATTTCATTTTAGTTGTTGGATTAATTGGGGCTTTATTGGGTTTTCTATTTTTTAATTGGCATCCTTCAAACATGTATATGGGTGATACTGGCAGCCAATTTCTTGGAATAATCCTAGCTGCTTTATCAATAAAATTTCTTTGGAATTTTCAAGTTGAGCAACATCAAGTAGTTTCAAGGCAATTTATTTTGCCTCTATTAGCATTCTTAGTGCCTATTTGCGATACAACCACAGTAACAATCAACCGAATAGCTAGAGGACAATCGCCGTTTGTTGGTGGAAAAGATCATACAACTCATCATTTATCTTATTTGGGCTTTAGTGATCAATCGGTAGCGCTTATTATTGGTGGATTAGGGTTAATATCTACAGTAGTTCTTTTGATTGCAATTAATATTCAGAAGTGGACTCATTTGTTTACAATTATCTTCGGTTTGTATGTGCTTATCGTTTTTCTTTCCTTATTTTTAATCACCAAAGAAAAAGTTTTTAACCTAAATAAGACCCTTCCTGATAATGACAATCAACCCAAAAAACCGGATTAATTACCTTCTAATTTCATTTATAATTTTCGGAATATTTCAACTGTTTATTTTCTCTACAGAAACAGGAAAAACAATAAATTCAACTAAGAATAATACCCTAGACAATTATCAAATTATTAGTTTGAGCCCGCCAAGTCAGTTGAGCTTTGCTGGAGAAGAAATTCCACTTAGTCAACCTGATGTTTATGAAAGTTTAGATCGTGAAATACACGCCAACACCTATTTTCATTCCAATACAATCCTATACTTTAAAAGAGCAAATAGATGGTTTCCCACTATCGAAAAAATTTTAGCAAAAAACAATATTCCCGATGATTTTAAATACTTGGCATTAATTGAAAGTGGCTTACAACATGTGGTTTCTCCTGCGGGTGCTACGGGATATTGGCAATTTTTGAAAGAAACTGCAAAAGAGTATGGTTTGGTTGTAAACGATGAAATTGACGAGCGCTACCATGTTGAAAAATCTACTGAAGCAGCCTGTCGTTACCTCAACGATGCTTATAAAAAATATGGCAATTGGACTTTAGTCGCCGCATCTTACAATGTTGGAATGGCAAGAATAAGCAATGAACTCGACCGTCAAAAAACCAACAATTATTATGATATGCTGCTCAATCAAGAAACTGCTCGTTATGTTTTTAGAATTGCTGCGGTTAAAGAAATTATGAATCATCCTGAGAAATACGGATTTACTATTAAACCTGAAGATCTCTATCCCGAAATTGAGTATAAACTTATCCCATTAGACAAAGCCGTAGTTGATTTTGCAGAATTTGCTGCGGAGTATGATATAAGCTATAAAGTTTTAAAATATTTCAATCCATGGTTAAGACAATCATACCTCAAAAATCCCGCTATTGCTCCATTACAAATAAAAATTCCAGAGAACCCAAACTATAAGCTCAACAAATAGTTTATTCTTTTGAATGCCTCAGCTTAATTCGTAAGAGGTATAATTAATTTAAAAAAATGAGCACAACTTTTCAACAAGGGGTTTTAGAAATTGAGGGAGCAAAGGAGCATAACTTAAAAAATATTTCTTTAAAAATTCCTCGAGAAAAACTGGTAGTAATTACCGGTTTGAGTGGAAGTGGCAAATCTTCACTAGCATTTGATACCATTTATGCTGAAGGTCAAAGAAGGTACATTGAAAGCTTTGGTGCTTATGCAAGGCAATTTTTAGGAACACTTGAGCGACCAAATGTTGAACACATAAGTGGTTTAAGTCCTGTGATTGCAATTGAACAAAAAACGGTGAGCAAAAACCCCCGCTCTACTGTTGGAACCATAACTGAAATCTATGACTTTATGCGTTTGCTCTTTTCAAAAGTTGCAGATGCCTACTCCCATCAAAGTGGGGAAAAAATGGTAAAATATACCGAAAAAGAAATTTTACAACTGATTCTTACTTCATTTAATGAAAAAGTAATTTATGTGCTTTCGCCGATAGTAAAAGGTAGAAAAGGACATTACAAAGAGCTATTTAAAAGCATTCTCAAACAAGGGTTTTTGAAAGTCCGAACGGATGGTCAATTTCAAGACATTAGTCGGGACATGCAACTAGATCGCTACAAAACACATGACATTGAAGTAGTTATTGATCGTTTAATTGTTAATCAAGGCAATAAAAAAAGACTTTCAGATGCCATTCAACTCGCTTTGAAAAACAGCAAAGGAAATTTACTCATCGTAGAAAAAGATAAAGAATTAGAGCAAGGTCGCTTTTTTAGCAGAAATCTAATGTGCCCAACTTCCGGAATTGCTTATGACGACCCGGCACCCAATTCTTTTTCATTCAATTCTCCTTATGGCGCCTGTCCAAAATGCAATGGCCTTGGAGAAGTGAGTCAAGTAGATCGAAATAAAATTATACCTAATCCGAAAAAATCCATCAAGCAAGGAGGAATTGTTCCACTTGGAGATTATTCTAGTAAATGGATTTATAGCCAAGTTGAAGTGATTTTGAAACACTTTGGATATAATTTAAGTAGCCCAATCGAAAAGTTGAGTGACGAAGTCATTAACACGGTTTTATACGGAACGAATGGTCCTCTTACAATTATTGAAAAAACGAATAGTTCTTCAAATCGATATGCTTTTAATTTTGAAGGAATAATTTCGTTTATCAGCCGACAACATCAAGAAAATTCAGGTAAAAAAATTACGAGATGGGCAGAGCAATTTATGAATAAAGTAAATTGTGAAGAATGTGGCGGTGCTCGACTTAAAAAAGAATCGCTATTCTTTAAAATTGATGGAAAAAACATAGCCGAATTAGCCAGTCTCGACATTGATGAATTGAATAGCTGGTTTGAAAATATTGAGAAAAAGTTCTCTAAAAGAAATCAGCTGCTATCAAAAGATATTTTGAAAGAAATCACCAATAGGATTAATTTTTTATTAGATGTCGGCTTGTCTTACCTCTCTCTAAATAGAAGTGCAAAAAGTCTTTCAGGCGGAGAAGCTCAAAGAATTCGATTGGCCACTCAGATTGGTTCGCAATTGGTAGGAGTGCTTTATATTTTAGATGAGCCTAGCATCGGTTTACACCAAAGAGATAATCATCAGCTAATTCAAGCCTTAAAGAATTTGCGCGATTTAGGTAATTCTATTATTGTAGTAGAGCACGATAAAGACATTATGCTTGCTGCAGATTACCTCATCGACATTGGACCTGCAGCGGGAATTCACGGAGGGAAAATAATTGCAAAAGGCTCTCCAGAAGAAGTAATGAAAAACAATACCCTTACTGCAAATTACCTCTCCGGAAAACAAGCCATTGAAATACCTAAAAAAAGACGCGCCGGTAATGGAAAGCACATTGAAATCATTGGCGCGAATGGCAATAATCTAAAAAATGTTTCTGTAAAATTTCCCTTGGGCAAAATGATTTGTGTGACGGGAGTCTCAGGAAGTGGAAAATCAACGTTGATTGATGATACCCTTTTCCCTATTTTAAACAATCACATCTACCGCAGCGAAAGAATTCCTAAGCCCTACAAAAGCATAAAAGGCATTGAACACATTGATAAAATCATTGAAATTGATCAGTCGCCAATTGGAAGAACACCAAGATCAAATCCGGTAACTTATACAGGAGTATTCTCAGATATTCGCAATTTATTCAGCATCATTCCCGAATCCAAAATTAGGGGATATAAGCCCGGTAGGTTTTCATTTAATGTAAAAGGTGGAAGGTGTGAAACTTGTCAAGGTGCAGGATTTCAAACCATTGAAATGAATTTTCTACCCGATGTTTATGTTGAATGCCCTGATTGCAGTGGCAGAAGATACAATCGAGAAACATTAGAAATCAGGTATAGAGGAAAATCAATTAGTGATGTACTCAATATGACTGTAAATCAGGCTGTAGAATTTTTTGAGCACATCCCTTCTATCTTGCAAAAAATTCGAACATTAAAAGAAGTTGGACTTGGCTATGTTCATTTGGGTCAGGCTTCAACAACGCTTTCAGGTGGGGAAGCACAAAGAATAAAATTAGCAAGTGAGCTATCGAAAAAAAGTACGGGAAATACTTTTTATATTCTAGATGAACCTACTACGGGACTTCATTTTGAAGACATTCGTATTTTATTAAAAGTTTTAAATAAATTAGTGGATTATGGAAATACGGTTCTTATAATTGAACATAATTTAGACATCATCAAAGTGTCTGACTATATAATTGATTTGGGACCTGAAGGTGGCAAAAATGGGGGAAATATCTTAGCAAAAGGAAACCCCGAAGCAATAATGAAAATTAAAGAAAGTTACACCGGACAATTTTTAAAAGCGGAATTGAATTATGGAAAATGAGGATAAAAAGAAGATTGAAGATAAAAGAATCAAAGATAAGTTTGCTGAAAAGCAATGGAATGAAATTAAGAGTAAAGATTCGTGGGCTGTTTTTAAAATTATGTCAGAATTTGTCAATGGATTTGAAACCCTCGCCAAAATTGGACCATGTGTTTCTATTTTTGGTTCAGCTCGCACCAAACCCGACCATAAATATTACAAAATTGCTGATGAACTCGCTTTTAAAATTTGCAAGAAAGGATATGGAATAATTTCAGGTGGTGGACCAGGAATTATGGAAGCTTCAAATAAAGGCGCTAAAAGAGCCGGAGGAAAATCTGTTGGATTAAACATTGATTTGCCATTTGAGCAAAGTAATAACCCCTATATTGACAAAGACAAATCGCTGCAATTCGATTACTTTTTTGTGCGTAAAGTGATGTTTGTAAAATATGCTCAAGGTTTTGTAGTGCTGCCAGGTGGATTTGGAACCCTCGATGAATTTTTTGAGTCACTTACTCTAATTCAAACACATAAAATCGGCAAATTTCCAATCGTTTTAATGAGCAAAAGTTTTTGGGGAGGATTAATTGGTTGGATGGAAGATGTTTTACTGAAAACGAACAACAACATCAATAAAGAAGACTTAGAGCTTTTTTATTTGGCAGATACAGTTGACGAAGCAGTTGAGTACATCGATAATTTTTATAAGAAATACACGCTTAAACCGAACTTCTAGCAAATGATTCAAGTCGCAATTGCCCGTTCAAGGTTCGTCTTAACATACTGAGAGCCGCCAAACTGGCTCTTTTGATATTCCTGCCACGGTCTTTTTCGAAAAGAAACTTCTTTGCAAAAACCCCTTCTTTTCCTGCAATTGCAATCCAAACGGTACCCACAGGTTTATCATCAGTGCCGCCATTTGGTCCTGCAACTCCAGAAGTTGCCAAAGCATAGTCGGTTCCTAAACTTAAACGTGCACCAACAGCCATTTGAATTACAACCGTCTCGCTAACTGCACCATAAGTTTCAATATCTTTAAAAGATACATTTAGTAAATTAGCTTTAAGTTCATTTGAGTAACTAACTATAGAACCTAAGAAATAATCTGAACTGCCCGATACTGAAGTTAATAAATGAGCAATATTCCCTCCCGTACAACTCTCTGCTGTACCAATCGTTATATTTTTTTTTCTTAATTCATTCCCAATTGCCTCCTCGACACTGATGTCATTTTCGCCAAAAATATATTGAGGAACGAGCTGGTACAATTCATCAATTCTGCGATCAACTTTTGATTTTAAGATTTCATATGCTTGTTCACCTTCCGCACTCAACCTCACTTTCACAATTCCCGGAGAGGGTAAATAGGCAACATGAATTTCGTCATATTCAAGTTGTGCTTCCCAGTCTTTAATTATTTCAACTAAAAATGACTCTCCAATTCCTTCAGTCATTATGGTTCTATGGTAAAGTTTCAGTTTTTCAACCTTTGTTTGAAGTCTAGGAATTACTTGATTCTCCATCAATCCTTTCATTTCATACGGAACACCGGGCATGCTCACATAAATAACTCCATTTCTCTCAAACCACATACCACTGGCTGTTCCCAAATCATTTCTCAGTATTTGGCAGCTTTCAGGCAAATCCGCTTGAGCTCGGTTAGACTCAAGCATTTGTCTACCTCTATCGGTAAAGTACTTTTCAATTCGTTCTAAAACCTCTTGATTTCGAACTAGTTTTGTGTTGAAATACTTGCAAAGTGTAAACTTAGTGATATCATCTTTAGTTGGGCCTAAACCACCTGTCATTAAGATAAT
>TARA_R110002096_G_scaffold46676_6_pt1 | contig 22263 bp, 14 predicted proteins | sample TARA_R110002096 | Tara Oceans TARA_R110002096 (sample SAMEA4397295) | marine metagenome | biome: Polar Biome; feature: [DCM] deep chlorophyll maximum layer (ENVO:01000326); material: water (ENVO:00002006), including particulate matter (ENVO:01000060) such as... | depth 35 m
GCGCGCAACTACGATGCGTCGCTGCGTTGGGTGCTGGGCCGGCCGTTGCCACGAATGTTGAAATTGGCCAGTGAGTCCGTTCGCGGCAGAGAAAGAGTGCTGGAGGTCGCGGCAGGCACAGGGATCGTTACTGCGGCCATAGCGCGGACCAGCCGCTCGATAATCGCCACAGATTATGCAGCGGCAATGGTGGGGTCGCTTAAGCGGCGAATTCAGGAAGCGGGGCTCGAGAACGTAACGTGCGAGCAGGCTGATATCTATTCACTTCCCTATGCAGAAGGCGAGTTTGACGCAGTCGTCGCCGCCAACGTGTTACACCTGGTCCCGGATCTCCCTGAGGCACTTAGTGCAATTCGAAAGGTGGCGGCACCTGACGCTATCCTGGTCGCCCCGACGTTCTGTCATGATCAGACCCGGTCTTCCTGGCTGGTTTCGCGGCTTCTTGCACTAAGCGGTTTTCCGGGACATCGCCGTTTCAGTGCGCACTCGCTCCGCGATGCTTTCGAGGAGAACGGTTTGCGGATAGCAAAGTTCGAGTTGCTGCCGGGCCTCATTCCGGTGGGCTTTGTCGTCGCCTGTTTCGAGTCACCAGCACATATGTGAATACAGGTATCAAAAAGGTCCGAAATCCAGCCACGTTTTGTGACCAGTTTCGACGGTGGCCGGACCGATTGTGGTTGAGCGGCCTAAATCGGTGTAGTCGAGGATCGAAGGTTATCGTATGAAAAACAATGTATTACGATCTCGGTCGCCTGAGACCGATTAAGATCTGAATACAGGTTTGCACTCCGAAGGCAGAGGTCAGAACAATGACAAGTTACGTCCTGGTTTTCATGAGTTACGGTTTAGAGAACCAACTTCGATTAAGGCGATTTCCTTCTAAGAGGGAACCTGCATACCGCAAGGCTACAAGGTCAAATCTCGATAAAATTCTAAAAGAACTGAGCTGGAGACCGCGTTATTCCTTGATTGCAGAATTGATTTGTAATCAGTAGGTCCCGTGTTCGATTCATGGTGCCGGCACCAAAAATCCAAGGGCCCCGAAATGGGGCCCTTAATTTTTGGAAAAGGGCAACATCCTCGCACTTCGATTCACTCGCGCCATCCATGGCGCTCGCCCTTCGGGCGCCTGCGGCGTGCAAATCGGCATTCCTGCCGATTTGTCATGGTGCCGGCACCAATTTCAGCTTTTAAGAAACACACTCTTAGGGTGTCAGCGGCCGAAAGGCCGCTGACAGTTTCTTATTCTGGCACTGATATAACACCGTTTCGTGATCTATTCTGGCGCCAGCGCTCGCAGCCTCTCGGCAGACGTGCCGTTCCCAGTCCGGGTGGACATATACAGTCAACTATCGGCGATAGCCGATGGCTACTATATAGCGGCGGTTACCACGTACAGTAATCGCGAGCTTGAGTTGATACTGTCTCGGGAGCGGGTTTGCGAGAGCGTCGTCTTGCCGGACTTGCGACAGACCTCGATCTGAATTTCGAACCTGATGAGGATGAGTCAAAAGATGACATTTGCAATTACGTTTCTTGGTGCAACGCGCGGCGTGACAGGATCGATGTACAAGATCTCGGTCAACGATCACACGGTGCTGCTTGAGTGCGGGATGTTCCAGGGTCCGCAGAGTAGCGAAGACCGTAACCGGAATGCGTTTCAATTCGAGGTTGACAGTATCGATGCGGTGATTCTCAGTCATGCCCACATTGATCATTCAGGACGTATTCCCTTGCTGGTCAAACGGGGCTACTCAGGTCCAATTTACACGCAAAATGCAACGATATCGCTGGCGAATATCATGTTGCCCGATTCGGGGTATCTGCACGAGCGTGACGCCGCTTGGCAAAACAAAATTCGAGCTGGCAGTGACAAACCGCTCGTTACACCGCTGTATACGCGAGCGGACGCCGAAGGCTGCCTGGGGCAGTTTATCGGCAAACGATACGACGAGATTTTTGACGTAGTGCCCGGTCTGAAGGTCAAGTTTCACGACGCCGGACATATATTGGGTGCAGCAATTGTGGAGTTGATCTACACGGATGGAGCTACCACTCGTACCGTTGTATTTAGCGGGGACATCGGAACACAAAGCGGTCCAGTGATGCGTAAGCCTGCCGTTGTCGAGCATGCGGATGTTGTATTGCTCGAAAGTACCTACGGAGACCGTATGCATGCCAGTTTTGCGGATACACTGGCGGAGCTTGAATGGATATTCAAAATTGCCAGGGAGTCGGGCGGCAATATCCTCATTCCATCTTTCGCTGTTGGCCGCACTCAGGATCTATTGTTCTTGTTGGCGCAGTACCGCAAGGAATGGCGGCTCGCGGATTGGCAGATATTTCTCGACAGCCCGATGGCGATCGAAGCGACACGTGTCTATGCCAAGTATAAGCACCTGCATGGCGCCGATTTCTTCAAAAAAGATGGTGCAGAGCCCCTCATCCCGAACCTTAAGCTGACGGAGACAACTGCGGAGTCTATGGAGATCAACGAGATTTCATCCGGAGCCATTATTATTGCCGGAAGCGGCATGTGTACTGGCGGGCGGATTTTGCACCACTTAAAAAACAACGTCTCGCGACCGGAATGCCACCTGGCAATCGTTGGTTTCCAGGCTTACGGGACGTTGGGCCGGCAACTCGTTGACGGAGCAGAGTCCATACGAATAATGGGCAAAAATTACGCCGTGCGGTGCTTTGTACACACTATCGGTGGATTGTCGGCGCATGCGGATCAGGCAGACCTTTTGCGTTGGTACGCCGGATTCAGCAACCGCCCGCCCGTGTATCTTATTCACGGCGAGACAAAGGCGCAGAATGTCCTCGCGCAACGTTTACGCGAGCAATTCTCAATTAAACCGGTAATAGCCGAGTATGAACAGCATGTGCAGATTCACTGACAAACCAATCATTCGCACCGCCGGATAAATCGAGGTGTCAGCAGCCGATAAGCTTGATCTGACTGTTGCGGTAGCGGCGGAGTTCCGGATTGATACTCGCCAGGAACCCGTCCTGTTTCTGCGCAGCGACTCGCCGGTTGCGAGGTCAGAAGGTTTCGAAGCGATGTCTCGTGTCAACGTTCGCGCCGGCAGTTCCAGTATCGTTGCGACGCTCATGATTGTCGGGGAAGGAGTGCTGCCTCCGGGCTATGCCGGACTTTCCGACGCCGCCAAGAGGCTACTGCAGGTAAATCGGGAGACACGCCTTGAAATATCGTATCCACAGCCCGTCTCGTCACTCACCTACGTTCGCTCGAAGATTTATGGCAATGAACTGCAACCAGACGAATGCAGCGCCATCATTGAGGATATCGTTGCCGGCCGATATATGGATGTACATCTCGCTGCGTTTGTCAGTGCGTGTTCCGGGCGCAACCTGTCTCGAAACGAGGTCGTCAGCCTGACGAAGGCGATGGTCGAGGCCGGTGAGCAACTGGACTGGCCGGGAATGAAAACTGTCGACAAACATTGCGTCGGCGGATTGCCGGGCAACAGGACAACGCCAATCATCGTGCCGATCGTGGCCTCGCTGGGACTGGCGATGCCGAAGACATCGTCGCGCGCCATCACTTCGCCATCCGGTACCGCAGATACAATGGAAATCCTGGCGCCGGTCGATCTCAGCACTGATCAAATGCGGCATGTAGTTGAAAGCGAGGGCGGCTGCATCGTTTGGGGTGGGTCAGTCCGCCTGAGCCCGGCGGACGATACACTCATTCGCGTCGAGCGTGCGCTGGATGTTGATAGCGAAGGTCAGCTGGTTGCATCGGTGCTTTCCAAAAAGCTGGCTGCCGGTTCAGATCTCGTCGTGATTGACATGCCGGTGGGACCAACGGCAAAAGTGCGCAGCGTGCGGGCGGCAGAAGCTATGACCGACCAATTGCAATTTGTGGGTGCGTCCCTTGGACTCAGCGTACATGTTGTGACCAGCGACGGATTGCAGCCGGTCGGCAGAGGTGTCGGGCCGGCACTTGAGGCAAGGGATGTACTTTCCGTATTGCAAGGCGAAGAATCCGCGCCAGCAGATCTGCGTGATCGGGCGGTTTGTCTGGCGGGTGTCCTGCTGGAAACGGGTGGCCGAGCGGCAATCGGACATGGGCGCTCCCAGGCGGAACGGGCATTGGACGACGGATCCGCATGGCGCAAGTTTCAGGCAATTTGCGAGGCCCAGGGTGGGATTCGCGAAATACCTCAGGCACCGTATCGCTACGAAGTTTTCGCCGACCGACCCGGTGACATCGAAGCAATCGATAATCGTGTGATAGCAAGAATCGCGAAACTGGCTGGCGCGCCCGCCGACAAGGCGGCTGGTGTAGACATGTCAGTTCGGCTGGGCGATACGGTGGACAAAGGCGATCTGCTATTCACCATACACGCGGAGAGTCCTGGCGAACTCGAATATGCGTTGCAGTTCGAACGAGAGCAGGCCGCTTCTATTCAGATTGGTGATTCGTGATGGTATCCGTCGCGTATAACCTCGGGATTCCCGATGGGCTGTTCTCGGGGATAGTCGAGGAGCTGGGCATAAGGGAAGGAATGGTCGACCGGCGCCGTTTCCCCGACGGTGAATCGTATATACGAATGGCATCGGAGTGTCGCGGCGACGCAGTGGTTCTTTTCGCCGATTTGTCGCGACCGGATGAAAAAATTCCCCAACTGCTTTTTGCCTCCAGGATAGTACGTGACTATGGCGCAAATGTTGTCGGACTGGTCACACCGTATCTTCCGTACATGCGACAGGACGCAGCATTCAGGCAAGGTGAGGGGGTTACTGCGCGCTATTTCGCCGAGCTGTTGTCCGGCTATTTCGACTGGGTCGTCACTGTGGATCCACACCTGCACCGGATATCCGATCTCGCGGAAATTTTTGATATTCCGACGACGGTCGTACGCGCAAGTGCGCCGATTGCAGAGTGGATTGCAGCCAATGTTCCCGGCCCGTTGTTTCTTGTCGGACCCGACGAAGAGAGCATGCAATGGGTAGCGGACGTGGCATCTCGGGTTGGCGCACCGTTTGTCATCCTTGAGAAGTCCAGGCACGGCGATCGAGACGTCGAGGTGTCTGCGCCGCAAGAGGTGATTGACGATCAGTCCACTCCGGTGCTGATCGACGACATTATTTCCAGCGGGAATACGATGGTTGAAACGGCCCGGCACTTTGCGGCACTTGGTACACGGCCCTCCACCTGTATCGCGGTTCACGCGTTGTTCGATGATGAGTGTGTAGTGCGATTACGTGACGCAGCGGTGGACCGAGTTGTAACCTGCAACAGCATTGCTCATGCGACGAACGCGATTGACCTGAGTGGGGTGTTGGCACCAGCGATAGCAACGCAACTTTGCGTTGGTGCCGCCGAAGCGTCTGCGAAACGATGACGGCACCAATATTCACCCGCAGGCTGTAGACGCAAATGAACAGAGCAGCAGTGACACAAGATGAAGCGTGGCACGCTCTTCAGTGCCAGGCAGTACTTGACCTGCTGGATAGCACGACCGGCGGGCTTGGACAGAACGAGGCTGAGGTACGATTGGCGGCAATCGGTCGCAACGAGTTACCCGAGAGAAAACACCGCGTAGCCATCTTTCGTTTCCTCTCGCAATTTCACAATGTTCTGATTTACGTATTGCTGGCCTCATCGGCGATAACACTATTGTTGGGGCATCTCCTCGATACCGGCGTGATACTTGCCGTGGTCTTTGTTAACGCCGCCATAGGCTTCCTGCAAGAAGGTAAGGCGGAGAGGGCAATGGAAGCGATACGACGACTGCTGGCGCCCCAGGCAACCGTTCTGCGAGACGGAAAACGGCGACGGATCGAAGCGACACAACTCGTACCGGGTGATGTCATTTCGCTCAGTGCCGGTGACCGAGTCCCCGCGGATGTGCGCCTACTCACCGCTGCTGGCTTACAGATTCAGGAAGCCGTTCTCACAGGCGAGTCTCTACCGATCGAAAAGAGCACATCCGCGGTCTCGGAAGACGTACCACTAGGTGATCGCACGTCGATGGCATTCAGCGGCACACTCGTGACGAGCGGTACCGGCGAAGGTGTCGTGGTCGCAACCGGAATAAGCACTCAAGCAGGGCGGATCAGCAGGATGCTCTCTGAAGTAACCACGGTGACCACGCCGCTCGTCAGGCAAATGAATGATTTTGCTCGCTGGCTGACGATTTTGATTTTGCTTGTTGCGGGTGTGCTGCTGGTGTTCGGATACGCGGTCAGGCATTACGATTTCGATGAAATGTTCATGGCCGTGGTCGGGCTATCGGTCGCTGCGATCCCGGAGGGGCTGCCGGCTGTATTTACGATCACGTTGGCGGTCGGCGTGCAGGCAATGGCGCGCCGGGATGCGATTGTTCGGCGTCTGCCGGCGATTGAAACGCTCGGCTCTGTCAATGTCATATGCACGGACAAGACCGGGACCCTGACCCGAAACGAGATGATGGTGGCTTCCATTGTAACCGCAGGTGAGGTTTTCTCCGTTCGAGGTGTGGGCTATGAGCCCGCAGGAGAAATCCTCGCAGAGCATACGGAAAATGCAGCACGCGGTAATCAGGGGCTGCTAGCCGAAGTTGGGCTCCTGGCAACACTTTGCAACGACGCTTCTCTGCATCACTCAGCCGGTACCTGGGGAGTTGAGGGTGACCCAATGGAGGGTGCATTGCTTTCGTTGTCGGCAAAAATCGGGCTGGATCTTAGCGATACACGGCAGGAGTGGCCGCGCCTGGATGTTATTCCCTTTGATGCACAACGTCGTTACATGGCGACATTGCATCAAACAAAAGGGGGTAAGCAACTCGTTGTCGTAAAAGGGGCACCAGAACAATTGCTATCGATGTGCCACGATCAGCACGCAGCAGCGGGAAAGCCTGAAGCACTGGATGAGGCGTACTGGAACCAGCAAGCCGAACGGATTGCCGGAATGGGTCACAGGGTGCTGGCGCTTGCGGCATCACGTCCTGATTCGGGCGAATCCTCCCTGCCGGCGTGTCTCAAAAAATCTCTTACATTGGTTGGATTGGTGGGTCTGATCGACCCGCCACGCCCCGAAGCAAAGAATGCAGTTGCAGAATGTCAGGCAGCGGGTATTCGCGTAAAAATGATCACAGGAGACCATAAGGGAACTGCCGAATCGATTGCCAGGCAACTGGGGATTCAGGATTGTAACCAGGTGCTCAGCGGAGCTGACCTCGACAGGATGAATGATGCTGAATTGGCGAGTGAGGCTTTACAAACGGGAGTGTTTGCACGAACGAGCCCGGAACACAAATTACGTCTTGTCCAGGCGCTTCAAGCACTCGACAAGACGGTCGCGATGACCGGCGATGGTGTCAACGATGCGCCCGCTCTGAAGCGGGCAGATGTTGGAATTGCGATGGGAAAGACCGGCACTGAGGCGGCAAAGGAGGCGGCGGCAATTGTGCTCGCTGACGACAACTTCGCCTCTATCGTTGCTGCAGTGAGTGAAGGGCGAACTGTCTATGACAATTTCCGGAAAGTCGTGAGTTGGACGTTGCCAACGAGTAGCGGCGAAGCACTGACGATCATTGTTGCGTTGCTATTTAATATGATTCTGCCCGTCACACCGGTTCAGATACTGTGGATTAACCTGGTCACGGTTGCGACCCTGGGGTTGGCGCTTGCGTTCGAGCCCACAGAGCCCAATACGATGCAACGCCCGCCGAGAGCCAGAAATGAACCGCTCCTATCAAAAGTGCTTGTGTGGCATATAGTATTCGTGTCGATTCTGTTCCTGGCAGGGGTCTTTGGCGTGTTTTCGTACGCCATCGATCAGGGCTATTCCATTGCATCGGCAAGGACCATGGCAGTGAATACCCTAGTAGTGCTTGAGGTATTCCACCTTTTCTACGTGCGGAATATGTACGGGACTTCCATTACCTGGGACGCAATCCGGGGTACCCGGATTGTGTGGGTAACGGTTGGCATCGTTACATTGGCACAGCTTTCGATCACATACTTTCCACCGTTGCAAATTGTGTTCGACACAGAGCCTGTGTCTTTTGTCGACGGTCTGCTGATCGTGGCAGTGAGCATAGTGTGCTTTTCAATACTTGAGATCGAAAAACAGATACGACTCAGCTTTGCGCCTCGCAAAAAGGCTCGTCTGCACTGATTCCCGACATGGGCTACGCAGTTGCACGAATGGCGCGCAGCTATTCCTGCGGCTGACACCATTCCGCTAGTAAAAACTACGTATTTAATTCTACACCCGAGGTCAGCAATACTGAGGACGATAGCAAGTCCGCCGTGGTTCTTATTTGTTGTAGCTTAATTAGAGGTCAAACGTATGGTTTCGCGCTGCCTGCCGAATAAGGTCGGGAAAATAAAGCCAGAATTAAAATCTAATTAGGGCCGGGTTCCTGCCAATTGCGCTTGTTTTGGGAGCATCTGCGACTATGGAGACAGCAAATAATGTCCACCACGATAGAAAAGCTACAGGCCCGCATCCAGGGTCTACAGGAGCAGATCGAACTGGAGTACGACCAGCTGCGTGAAGAAGCTGTGCGACAGCGGGAATCACTCGCACATCGATTTCTTGAAGTGCAGAAACGGCATAAGATAGGGGTTTGGAAATACATCGCCGGTAGCCGCTTGTCGGTGGCGCTAACTGCACCGCTGATATACCTCGGATGGGTTGCATTTGCAGTTATGGATGTGTTCGTCAGCCTGTATCAGGCAGTATGTTTTCCAGTCTACGATATCCCAAAAGTGAAGCGCTCGGACTACATGATCTTCGACCGCGCGGATCTTCCGTATCTGAATATAATCGAGAAGTTCAATTGCTTTTACTGTTCGTATGCCAACGGCGTGGCAGGTTATACGCGGGAGATTGCAGCGCGGACTGAACAGTACTGGTGCCCGATAAAGCACTCGCGCCGCATCAAGGACAGCCACTACAAATACCTGAACTATTTCGAGCATGGAGATGGAGAGGCCTATCGCAAAGGGCTGGAGCGGCTCCGCAGCCAGTATGCGAATGCGGGCGACGGCAATGGAAGGCACATGCACTAGTGGACAAGTGGTACGCAATGAGGCTTGCGCGTGGATAGAAAAACTCATATCAATTTTTGGTATTTCGTCTTCGCCTTGTTCTTTTTGATGGCAATTCAATCTTGGTGGACGGAATTGCGCAGTGTGGAATCGGTTCCCTACAGCGAGTTCCAGGCGATGCTGGAAAATGGGCACCTTGAATCGATTTCCATCTCCGATGCGAATATTCGCGGCAAACTCAAATCGCCGACTGCTCACGGGCACGACTTCATCGAAACGATTCGTATCGATCCGGCATTCGCGCAGGATCTGGCCGCTTATGATGTTGAATACTCGGGCCGCATAGACAGTGACTGGCTGCCACAATTGTTGTCATGGATTGTTCCCATTCTGTTACTGCTCGCGTTTTGGCTTTTCGTATTGCGCAAGATGGCGGATAAACAGGGGCTTGGCGGTGGCTTGCTGTCTGTTGGTAAAAGCAATGCAAAAGTCTATGTTGAGACTGATACGCAGGTAACGTTCGATGACGTTGCGGGCGTCGATGAGGCGAAAGAAGAACTCGAGGAGATTGTTGCCTTTTTGAAGGAGCCAGCAAGCTATGGTCGATTAGGCGCGCATGTACCCAAGGGCGTGCTTTTGGTGGGGCCGCCGGGTACCGGAAAAACGCTCTTGGCGCGAGCAGTCGCGGGCGAAGCGGCCGTTCCATTCTTTTCAATTAACGGTTCCGAGTTCGTTGAAATGTTTGTCGGGGTTGGTGCCGCTCGTGTACGTGATCTCTTTGAGCAGGCACGACAGCGCGCACCTTGCATAATCTTTATCGATGAACTGGATGCATTGGGTCGAGCACGGGGCGCTGGACCGATGTTGGGCGGCCATGACGAGAAAGAGCAGACGTTGAATCAACTGTTGAGTGAACTCGACGGTTTCGATTCGCAGCAGCGTATTGTTTTGCTGGCTGCGACCAATCGGCCGGAGATTCTCGACCCCGCATTACTCCGTGCTGGACGCTTTGATCGTCAGGTTCTGGTTGATCGGCCCGATAAACGCGGTCGTGTCGACATACTCAAAGTGCATATCAAAAAGGTAAAACTTGATCCGGCAATCGATTTGCAGGAAGTCGCCGCGTTAACACCGGGATTCAGCGGAGCGGATCTCGCGAATCTCGTTAACGAAGCTGCCATTCTCGCAACTCGGCGTCATGCCGATTCGGTTGCAATGGATGACTTCACCCGCGCGGTGGAACGAATTGTTGCAGGTCTGGAGAAAAAGAATCGACTATTGAATCCGTATGAGCGAAAAGTTGTTGCCTATCACGAGACTGGTCATGCACTTGTCCGGCTGGCATTGCCCGGCGTTGAGACGGTGCACAAGATATCGATCATCCCACGCGGTATCGGTGCGCTTGGATATAATATTCAGCGGCCAACGGAAGATCGCTATTTGATGACGAAGGAAGAACTCATCAACAAAATGGCGGCATTGCTTGGTGGGCGCGCGGCAGAGATGCTCGTTTTCGAGGAGCTCTCGACGGGCGCGGCAGACGATCTGGTGCAAGTCACCAATATCGCACGCATGATGGTTACCCGATACGGCATGGACGAGACACTCGGACAGGTTACCTACGATCAAGAAAGCCAGCCCTATCTGGTTGAGACGCAAAGCCGTGGTTTACTGTCCCGGAGCTACAGTGAGAGGACGGCCTGGAGGATTGATAATGCGGTTCGTGAATTGGTGAATGACTCCTTCGAAAAGGCCAGCGCTGTATTGCGCAAGCATCGCGATCTTCTGGATAGCACATCAAAAGAGCTTTTGAAGAAAGAAACCCTGACCGCCGATGAGTTACCGGCTGTAGACGAATTCAAGGCGGATCATAGTTGAGGTTGGCTTCAAAGTGATCGCGGTGCTTGTCAATCAGCAACGTCAGGAATGCTTTACCGAGATTGGCCGGTTGCGGTGCGGCGCCGAACATCACATCCTTCTCCGGCGAGTTCTTCAGGAAATCCAGTTTCCACATCGTGATGCCGTCGGTGGGGTAAACGTAAAGGTAGGGTGCACGCACACTGTTGTAGCCGTGCAGAAGCGGTGTGCCAGGGTCAAAGCGCTCGAATTGTGTGCCGATGAAGCCTGTACTCATCCGGGTCTCCGCTTCGCGCGGGTAGTCGGGATCATCATGCGGCTCGACATAGAAAATAAATGCCGTCGCGCTATAGCCGTTTGGCATCAGGAAACGGTAATTGCAGCGCCAGTGATTACGCTGGAGTTTTAGTTCAACCGCCAGCCCCAACGCTTCTTCAATCTCGTCGGCAGGCAGCCAGTCGCAGATCTGCCTGCCGGACAACGCGTCCCAGGGGTTGGAGGACTCGCGCGCTACCGGCTGATGGCCACGGGTATAATCAATGTCATTCAACACCGGCTCGGCCGGCTCCTCGGGCTGCTGCGATGGTTCAGCGTGCGGTGTTGTTAGCATCCCTTCCAGCATTTGCAGGGTTTGCATCGCGGTGGCTTCCTGACCCGCCATACAGAGGTCTACGGCCCGTTTTCGCACCTCGGTCACAATGGATGCTACGCGGGCGTCCGGCGGTGAAGATTTCAGGCGTTGGTCCAGTGCATCGATGCGCTGCGTACAGTCGGCGTAAGCGAATGACTGCGCAAACATGAGCGTGAGTACAAGAGACAGGTTTCTACGAGACATGGTTTGAACTTCGGTAGACAAATGGCCCGGATACTTTTAAAAGCGCATCTGCAAAGCAAAACCGCCATGATCCCTTGTGCCCGGAGCGGTCTCGATTAACAACCGCTCCGGGGTGTCGCAGAACTGTTTCTGTTTCGCCTATTGCTGAAAGATGGCTGTCCGAAGCGTGCGTGCCAGCTCCTCGCTGGGCTGCCCGGTCACGGCCATACTATGCTCTGCCTGAAACTGGGAGATTGCCACCTGCGTCATCGTGTCGAGGTCGCCTTCGACATTACCGGGCTCGTAGCCCAGTGTCGTCAGGTCAATCTGTATCCGCTGTACAAGGTTATCGGCAGAGTCACCGGCGCTATCCAATTCGGTTCTTGCAAACTCGACGAGCATCGGGTTGCGGAAGCTCGGGTTGATCTCAACGCCGACCGTTTCCATGACGATCTCGATTGCGCCATTGTTCACTAGATTCCGCATCTGCTCAATCTGGCCGCCCATCATGCGTTCCATCATTTGCCGCTGGCCAGCAGGCATTGCTGCCATTTGCTGCTCGAATTCCTCGAGCTGGGCCTGTGCTTCGGCAAGCTCCGCTCGCTGGGCCTCGGACAATATGCCGCCTGCGCGCATTACCTTGCGGTAGGGCAGGTAGACGTAACTGTCAGGCACGTTTCGATAGTCCTGCTGTTCATGCTCGAGAAACACGTCCCGCGATTCCCCCTGATCGGTCATCACGCCTTCCATGCGCATCTTGCGCTGAACGAAATACTCGGTATCAATCCACAGTTCGATCGTGTTGATCGCAAACATGCCGTCCGCGCCGCCACGTGTTTTCGCGCGCAGAAACGGCGCATCGTCACCGTACTGGTAGATGGCTGGTGTCCTGTCGCCATCGCCGTTCAGTTCGCTGGCCAGGCCGGCGGCAGCATCCCGGCCCGGCAGTTGCTCAAGCGGCAGGCCGGCAATGGGCTGCACCATGTTGACGTTGTCCAGGCGAATGCGTGCTGTCGGGCGGTCACCAAGGTTTTCCGTGCCAGCCAGTTGAAATTCGTTGATGGCGGATTCCATCGCTTCGATCATCTGCTGCGCCGTTTCCTCATCGACTACGTCTTGCGCTCGCATTACTTCCGATGCGAACAGCGCCATGCAGGCCGGGCCCATCATGAAGGTGGCGGGGTTGATGGACGTCCACGGCTTGATTGCGCCAGGGGCAGCCCCGGCCACAATGCTTTCCACCGCAGCCTGGTATTCGAGAATGTACATGCAGTCTTCCGCATCGAACGCATCGCGGTCACCGGCAAAAGGCGAGCGCATGTTGTATTCGAAGCCCAGTTTCTGGTCGAGAAAGCCTTTCATCGGACTACCGGCAACCTCCTCGCGCAATGCTTCGCCGAGCATCATGGCACCGCCGGCATACGCTTCCAGCGCCTGGGCCATCATGACGGGCGGAATATCGGAGGCTTCCATTTCCCGGCGTTGCACCTCCTCGGGCGGAATCGGTCTGCTGTACAACCGTGGCCCATATGGCGTTTCAAACTTCTTGTACTCCAGGTAGACCGGTATTTGCTGGCCACCGGGGATTGACTGCATGTTCTCGATCGACTTCAAGACAACAACGTCGGAACGCCGCATGCGCCATTCTTCAACGAGCCACATTGCTCGAAACATGCCCGCGACTGTGTTGAGCGACGAGTCGCTCACTTCTTCCCAATCTTGTTGCGCAAGGATTTCGGGGGTCGGCGGACCGTTCGGCGGCTCGTCCGCCAGCAGTCTTGCAGGCGCCAGGCCGAGCGTGAGAAGCGACGCAATCTTCAAAAAATTATTCACGGAAGTACCTCATACTCTTGCTTATCGTTTACGAAACTTCATGGTGGCGGGACGCGGCGCCTACATCGGCGGGTTCTGGCACGCCTCAATATCGGCCGTCGTCAGGCCCATGTCTTTTGCAGCCCGCTCCCAGTCGCCGGCGGTGGCGTTGACGTCGTAGATGTCGCGGCTGGTTTCAGAAACTTCGCGGGCGAGATCATTGCCGCCGAAGCGCGTAGCCGTGTTTGCCACAGCGCGAATCAGGGAGCCGAACCCCTTCTTCTTTTTCTTGGCCTGCTGTGCGGCGAGGATTCGCTCCTGCAGGCAGGCATCCCGCGCCGCCTGTAACGCAGCAGGATCCATCGGCGCGGAAGCTGCTGCCGGCGCCGTTGCCTCGCCGCCGCTGTTTCTGGCCTTGAGCCGGGCCTTTAGCACCCCGGCAAGTTGCGGGCTGGCCTTGCCGTCCACGTCGATGTCGTTCTCGGCCTGGAAGGTCGAGATCGCAACAACTGTCTCGGTCGACAGTTCGCCCTGGATGTTGCCCGGGTCGTAACCGAGGGCGACCAGGTCTTTCTGGATCATTTTCGTGAGGTCATCGGCATTAGCGGCTGCCGGCAGCAGTATCGCCAGCAGGCAAATTGAAAAAACGTTGCGAAACATTACTATCTCCCGGGTGTGCGGTCTGTCGAGCGACAGCCGGACTGATTGACCGCCCTCATCAACTACTAAAGCGCAAAACACACGGGAACCCGTCAGGGTAGCGTAAATTTACTTGTTCGCAGCCGACTGCTTCGCCGGCACCCGGCAGAACTGCCGGTAGGTGTCGGACACGATGCTGTCGATCAGCAGGCTGTGCGCCGAGGACATCGTCTCGATCGAGGTCGGATCGCCCTGACCCTCCTGCGAGCGGGCGACCAGACAGCGTGCGACGCCCACGAGATAGCTACCCTCGGCAGTACGCTCGACAATGCCGAGCGCGGTTCTCGCCGTCACCTCGGCGTCGTCATACTGCCCCGAATTTACTTCTGCAAATGCTTTTGACAACAGTGGGTACGCGATGACTGGCTGCTCAGTCGGCAACACCTCGCTGTAAATCTCATAGGCTCTGTGGTGCATCGGGATAGATTCGTCGTACCGGCCTTCCCGCGTCCATGCCGTCGCCAGGTTCTGGTAACTGTCGGCCGTTGATCGATGCACTTCACCAAGCTTGTCGCGGGAATGCGAAAGCACAATTGCGAACAGTTCGCCAGCTTTCGCGGGGCGCCTCATGCGGTTGTACAGGATGCCGAGGTCGTTGATTGTCGTCATGGTGGCGCCGTGATCGCGGCCGATCTGCGCTTCGTAAATTCTGATCGACTCCAGAAAATCCGCCTCCGCCTCCGGGTAGCGATTCACCGCTGAATGCGCCGTTGCCCGCCGCGCGAGAACAAGCGCCATCGACAGGCTCGAGGGACCGTGGAGTCGCATGGAAATATGCTCCGCCTCCTCTATGTAGCGCATAGCCTCCGGGTTCTGTTCGTACATGTGCAGATTCGAGAGCATCAGCAGCGCGCGGATGAGCGGTCGCGCGAAATTGTCCGGTGACGTTCGCAGCCTTGTAACGGCTTCGTGCAGTTCGGTCTCCGCCTTGTCGAACTCGCCGCGGGCATGCGCCATCTCGGCGCTGACAAGCAGCGCTTCACCCCAGGCAGGGTGGTCGCGCCCAAAGGCCGTTTCCGCCGCCGCAAGCAATTCGTTCGAAAGGGACATCGCCTGCTCGTAGTCACCCAGTGTCCGGTAATTTTCGGAGAGCAGTTTTAAACTGGCGAAGATTTCACCCGACTCCGGCCCGTACAGGTCGCGCTGAATCGCGAGCGCCTGCTCCTGCAGCCGAATTGCTTTCTGGTGCTGATCGAGACTGGCAAACACGCCGGCGATCGAAGACAGCACGGAGGCTTTCAGTTCGCGATCCTGAAGAAGGTCGTTGTCCAGCCGCTGAACACCGAGGTCCAGTGCCTCTACAACTGTGATGTCGCGGCCCAGCTCTGGGTCCGCCGGGCGAAACGGATCCGCGCTGGAAAGCACTTCGATCAGGAATTTCTGCGCCTGCAGCGCACGTTCCTGCTCGACGCGGAGCTCCGTGTTGTAAGTGAGCAAGGTAATAACAAAGCCAATGGTTACGACTACCGCGGCCAGCGCAGACGGTATCAACCACGGCCGGCGCTTGTGCAACTTGCCCAGGCGGTAGGCCACGGTATCGGGCTGCGCGAGCACGGGTCGGCCATCGAGAAAGCGCTGCAGGTCCGCGTCCATTTCCTCGGCCGAGGAATAGCGCTGTGTCGGATCGGCGTGCATCGCCTTTTGTACAATCGCATCGAGATCTCCGCGTACGAAGTCGTACCCGGCCTTGCCCCTCAGTATCGAACTTGGTGCAGGCCATTGCAGCGAATCGGCAGGGTCAGCGATTCCGCGAGGCCGCGTTCCTGTTAGCAGTTCAAAAAGGACAGCGCCGGCCTGGTAGATATCGGAAGCCGTCGTTATCGCGCTGCCTGCCTGTTGCTCCGGGCTGCTATAGCCCGGTGTTTGCAATGACATGCCGGTGCGCGTCATCGTCGAGGCGCCGGGCAATGCCTCAGGGTCCAGCAACTTCGCAATACCGAAGTCGAGCAGGGACACGTGACCGTCACTGGACACGAGAATGTTCGACGGCTTGATGTCGCGGTGGACGATGAGGTGACGATGGGCGTGCTGCAGCGCGCGCAGTACCTGCTGTACCAGGGCGATCCGAGCCAGCGGCGCAAGTTCCGCATCCTGCGCGTGCTCGGTAATAGGTTTGCCGTCGATGAACTCGAGGACTAGATATGGTCGGCCGTCGTCGAGTGCGCCGCCGTCAAGAATGTTGGCGATGCCGGGGTGTTCCAGCGCGGACAGAATCTGTCGCTCGGCCCGAAAACGCGCCACCAGATCGTCAGTGTCGAGACCGCGCCGCAACACCTTGAACGCGACACGCTGCTCGAATTCGCCATCGTTGCGATGCGCCTCGTAAACTGTGGCGAGTCCGCCCCGGGCCAGACGCCGCCCAATTCGCCAGAAACCCGCGCAGCGGCCGGACAGGTTTTCCGCATCCGGCGCGTTCTTCGCACTGCCTAGGAACACGTCGCTGCGCAGCCGGTCGCGAATGCCTTCAACGCGGCTGTCGAAGCTGTCTTCGTCCGACGCGGCTACCGCGATAAGGCGGAGGACGCGTTGCTTCAGCGCATCGTTATCGCTGCAACGCTCGTCGACGTACGCCAGTCGCTGCGCCCCGTCGAGTTCGAGGGCGGCGGAAAAAATATCATCCACCAGTTTCGGGTCTGCATCAGTCAAGCGGCGACGTCTCCATTGCCGTTGCCAGGTAGGCTCTGCCCTTTTGCCACGCTCGCTCGATTGACCGGACAGACATCCCCAGCGCTTCTGCTGTTTCCTTTACCGTTAGCCCCGCGTAGTAGCGGCACTCGATAACCCGTTCGAGAGCGGGGTCGACCTTGCCGATATCCCTGATAGCCGCATCCAGTTCCAGAACGGCAAGCGTGTCATCGGCCTTGCTGTAACGTTCCTCGTTCAGCGCCACGGGTTCCGCACCGGCGCCGCGCTTCTCGGCGTTGCGCTTGCGGGCATGGTCGATCAGTACGTGGCGCGTGACGGTAGCAGCCGCGCGCAGGAAGTGTGCTCGATCCGTGTAAGCGCCGGCTGTGCCCGACAGGCGGACAAAGGCTTCGTGCACGATTGCCGTGGTATTCAGCGTATGGCCCGGACGTTCGCCCGCCAGCTGAAAGTGAGCGAGGCGTTTCAGGTCGGGATAGACCAGTTCGACGAGTTGCTCGAGCGCGCCATTCTCGCCGCGATCGATCGCGGCAAGCAACTGCTGGACCTGCTGGTGCTGCTCTGTCTCGTCCATGCCGGTGTGCCCCGGGTATTCTTTTTCTGGTCTCTTAACGGTACGGGTGCAGGCGGAAACAGGCAAGACTTGGCGGATTCGCGCCCGAATACCGCTGTATACAAAGTGGCCGCATGTTTCCGCCGACGACGTCCGCTGGTTCGTGCCACCGATGCAGCGACAGGAGTGCGCGAGCTTGAAACAGTACAAGCACCAGACGACATCCCCGGGCAGTTTTCGCCGGAAAATCATGCGCTCAGCAGCTGCGGCGGGCAGAGCGCTGGCGCTCGCGCTAGTCTGCGCCGGTGCCACACAGGCGCAATCGGCGTGCGACGCGACTTACCGTTTCGATGGCAACCTCGCCGATTCCGGTGGCAACGGCTACAACGGATCGGCCTTCGGCCGGCAAGGGCAGCCAGCAACGCCGTCTTTTGGGGAGGGGATCAGCGGGCAGGCATTGCTGTTCGACGGGTACACCGGAATTGCGACAGACCTCGATCTGCATGTCGATAACTGCCCGCAGGTTACGATCACCGGCTGGCTGCGGCTCAACACGCAGACGCCGCGCGGGCAAAATTACATCTTTTCCGTTGGCGCCTACGGACCGCACGGTGTATCCGTCTTCGAGCGGTCGATCGTGCTGCGCGGGCGAGGCAACGGGCTTTTGATCAAGAACGCTCTGCGCGACGAGCGCGCCTGGTTTTTCTTCGCCGGCGTCTACGATTTCGCCGCCGGTACATTCCGGCTTCGCTTCCGCAACCGGACGGTGGAAGGCACGCTAGCAGAGAATCCACGGGAACCCGAAGGCGAAACGTACTTCGGCACACGCGATGCGTACCTGACATCGCCGGCCACACATATCTACCTCGACGAGGTGCAGATCTTCGGTCGCGCGATGAGCGACGAGGAAATCGGTCGCATCGTCGCGCAGGTCACGTCGCGGCCGTGGCTGACGGCCATCGCGCACGACGCGCCACGGTCCGGCCAGCCGGCGTCGGGCCAGGTCAATGCAAACCTCAGCGGCCCGGTTGAGCCCGGCACTGCGGGCAGTGACCTGTCGATGTCGGAGTCCGGAAAGGTCCCGATGTACCCGGGACCCGCGACCGCAGAGGACTACGCCGCGGCAAACGACGAAGGGCAGACCCTGGAGAGCATGCGTGGGTCTATGGCGGCGCAAGACCCGCTGGCCGGGGCAAGTGAGGCTGTGGCGGAACGCGGTAGCCAGAACCGGCCTCTCGATCTTGAAAGTGACGGTTCCGGGTTGGAGTCCGGCTCCGGTGGTTATGCGTCGACGACGATCCCGCATCCGGTCGGCAGGAAGCAATACAGTGGCGTGTCAGGTTCCCGAGGCGACATCATCAGGGAAGTTGATTTTTTTAACCCCGCAATGACATCGCAGGGCACGTTCAATGCGGCGTGGCTGACCGGCATCAAGGTAAGTGAACGGATGGACAGGCCGTGCCGCATTGATATAACGGGATTGCGCCCGATCGAGTACGGCCGTTCGCGAACCCACGAGCTTTGGTACGAAGACCTGAGGGCCGGAGACTGCAAAACCACCTCCGACCTTCAAGTATCGGTCAGAATGTCTCAGTCGATCCCTGCGCCGGCGGCTGGTGGCGATGCATCGGTGATCGGCCAAATCCAGGTCTGCCACAACGACAGAGACAACCGGCGTGTAAAGGGCCTGCGTATCAACGGTTCGCGCATTCGCCGCGACGGCACGCTGGTCGTCGAAGGCAATGCGGATGCAGCGGAGCGCCCGAACTGCAGGAAATGGGCGCCAGCCGTGATCTGTCCGGAAAACACCATGGCCACGGGCCTGGTTGTCCACGCAACCGAAGCAAGCGGCGACAACGAGCAGATTGTCGGTCTGCAACTAATCTGCCGCGAAGTCTCTATCCAACTGTGACGACTAACAGCCACGGAATCGCGAAATGAGAATATTTAAGGCAGGCTTGTATATCGCGGCAGTTGTTGCAGCGGCTTACGTCAATACGGTGAGCGCGTCGTACTGTGACGCGTACTTCCCATTCGACGGATCCCTCGTGGACGCCAGCGGCAATGGCTACGACGGCCTGATGATCGCGGAAGGTGGCGCGGCCGAGCCGCAGTTCGGCGAAGGCCGCTACGGTCAGGCACTGCACCTTACCGGTAAAAGCGCAATGCGTTCGTTTCTAGATCTGCATCACGAGCGCTGTCCGCAGTTGACGATCACCGCGTGGTTCAAACTGCCGTCTGTCAGTACGAGCGGCGCACAGGCGGTCCTGTCGACAGGTGCGAGCGGCGCTAATCCCGGCCTCGTGGCCACGGACTCAACACTGCGCCTGTACGGCAGTGGCAACGGCCTGTCTCAGCGCAATGCCATCCGCGACAGCAACACCTGGTATTTCGTCGCCGTTACGTTCGACTACGATGCGCGCGAGTACAAGCTGCACTGGCTTAATCGCACCGTCGACGGGCGTTTGTCCGATAGCCCGTACGCCGCGGAAGACTCATTCTGGATTGGTACGCGCAGTGACAACCTTCGCCTCGTGGCGCAGGACCTGTTCATCGATGACGTCCGCGTTTACGGCCGCGTGCTAGGAGCGGATGAGATTCACGATGCGTCGACTAGCGATGCGCCGGCGCAAGCAGGGGACCAAGCCCCGCCAGCGCCGCCCGCGATGAGCGGCGCACAAACGGTGGGCGCCGACGCGCCGTGCAATTCCAACTCGGCGTGCGGAACAGGCCAGTACTGCGCGCGCGACCTGACCTGCCACCCGGAGACGCATCTGCCACTGGCGGTGGTGGGAACCGGCGGAACGTCCGGCAGTGGTCCGACGGTTATCCGGCCAACGTCAACTGGCCCGTCCCCCATTCCCATCCGCGGATCCAGCGACCCGGCGCGCGGTGAGCTCGAGGACGCCACCGGCCAGCCCGCCCCATTGCAGGCGATGGAAACGGAAGCGCTGGATTGCCGTATTGACACGAACCGTACGCTGACGAATCGCGCGGCGGCTGTCGATTACAGCGCGGACTGCGTCGTGGATGTGACGGCCGCGCTAACCATCGAACCGGGCGTGATCATCCAGTTCGCGGAAAATGCCGGACTCGGTGTGTTCGACAATGGCACGATCCGCGCCGTGGGGACGGAGGACCAGCCGATAGTGCTGCAGGCAACGTCCAGCACCCGCGGCTGGTGGCGGGGCGTGTTCGTCGGGACGCGCTCGCTGATCAACGTTCTGGAGCATGTGCGGATCGAAGGTGCCGGTTCCAACTATGTCTACTGCTGCCGCGACTTGGCGAGTCTCGTGCTGGAGGACGCACAGATCGCGCTCAGCCACGTGCAGCTTTCGAACGGTGGCGCGCTGGGGCTGCTCGCGACTGGCAATACCGATTTCACCCGTTACAACGGCATTCGCATAACATCCCACGACGGCTACGCGGCGAGCCTGGCTTGGAATGTCATGGGTTCGCTTGACGGAATGGGATCCGACTACTCGGGAAATGCGCAAGACTTCGTCCACTTGTCCACTGACCGGCTCACCATTCCAGCTACGTTGCGCCCGCTGAATGTGCCATACCTGCTGCCGGGTGAGGTGGTGGACGTTACGGCCCCCCTGACGATCGACGCCGGCACGGAGTTGGTTGTGATGGAGAACGGCGGACTGGGCGTGTTCGACAATGGGACACTGACGGCAGAGGGAACAGCCGCCGCACCAATTGTATGGCGCGGCGCGACTGCCACCCGCGGGTATTGGCGCGGGATTTTTACCGAAACAACCAACAGCAACCGGCTGCGCCATGTCGAGATACGGCACGCGGGCTCCGATTACGTTTATTGCTGCGATGACGTCGCTGCGCTCGTGGTCAGGGGTGGCCGGATGACGCTGGAAAACTCCACGATTAGCGACAGCGGCGGCTGTGCGGTTTACGCGGGGCCGAACGCCGACTTCGCGGAAACCGGCAACACCTTCTCATCGAACCAGGGCGGAGCTGCCTGCTACGCGGCCAGCGAGCCGGTAGCCGCACAAGATGTCCCGCAGGGGAGCTGCATGACGGGCGAGGTCCAGCTATTCAGCGGCAAATTCGCGCCGCGGGGCTGGGCGTTTGCCAATGGCGACATGCTCGACACGCAGGCCTACAGCGCCCTTTACTCAATTATCGGCACGGCATACGGCGGCGACGGCCAGACCGGCTTCGCGTTGCCCAACATCCAGCCGCCTGTGTCGGAAACAGCAGGCTCGGCGGCAATGGTCTGCGTGAACGGCGTGTACCCGTCGCGCAGTTAACGTGAACAGAATGTATTTGATGAAGTTGAATCGATGGGCAGCGGTACTGTTCCTGTGTGCTTCGGGCAGCGCTAGTGCTGAGTGCATGCTCGGGGAAATTACTACATTCGCGGGCAACTTCGTGCCGAGGGGCTACGCACCGACCAACGGGCAGCTGCTGCCGATAGCGCAGAACCAGGGGCTGTTCTCCATCATCGGCACAACGTACGGCGGCGACGGCAGCACGACGTTCGCACTGCCAAACATCCAGGGCGGCTTAACCCACCAGCCGGGCGGCGTGGCGCTTCAGACCCTGATCTGTATCTCGGGGACGTTTCCGTCAAGAGGCTGACCTTATTATTTCTCCGACCAGGCGGTTTCTGGTCTGTCTTCCCAACGCTCTCGATATGCCGGCAGCCAGCGTTCGAACATCGCGGGAACCATTTTTCGGTGGCCATGCCGGCCGGTCTGACAATGAGTTCGGGCTGGAGACCGCATTATTTTTTGATTGCAGAATTGATCTACAAAAAGCGAGGCAGGTCAGGAAAAACCCGCTGAAATTTTGTCCGTTTCCTGATCCAAATTTTCCTCCGACTGCGTAGTTACACGTTAGAAGG
>TARA_R110002096_G_scaffold17720_4_pt1 | contig 22240 bp, 19 predicted proteins | sample TARA_R110002096 | Tara Oceans TARA_R110002096 (sample SAMEA4397295) | marine metagenome | biome: Polar Biome; feature: [DCM] deep chlorophyll maximum layer (ENVO:01000326); material: water (ENVO:00002006), including particulate matter (ENVO:01000060) such as... | depth 35 m
GATTTTTAGATTGTTAGAACCTATGAAGCAACTATTTTTATTAATTATTGTATCTATTTTATTTTCTTGCGGAAATGAAAAAGTGATTCAATTACCCGAAATAAATTACTCTGAAATAACTGAAATAAACGATGTGTCTGCTGCTTATTTATTTTATGATGAAACCCAAAAAGATAGTGTTGAACTTAATAGAAAAAACTTAATTAGTACAACCAATTGGTTGGTTAATGTTGATAAACGCCTAACTTTAAAACAAGTTATTCCTCATATTAAATTTTTACAAGAGAAAAAATCTAGTTCAAGTCATAAAAATAAAAAGGCTAAAAACTATTTTACTTGTAATGATATTAGTCGAATAGATTTGGGGTTTATTGAGTTTACAGATGTTGTTTATCATGAAAAATCATCTGGAAAATATTTTTCTGAAACTTCAGAGTTGAAGTTTCCAAAAAGATTAAATATTCATTTCGATTCTTTAGAAGAAATAAACTTGGTGTTGGTTACAAATGATTTAAACTTTAAAAAATCTAATATATCAAAACTAAAAAACGATATAAAAAACATGTTAAAAAATGAAAAAGAAAATATAGAAATCATTTTAGATATCAATAATTTGATTTCATTTCAAGATTATATTTCATTTAAGTCAGCTTTATCACAATTAGTTTTAGAGCATGTTATTATTTCAAATAACGAATTCATTTCTAATTAACCCTTTTTTACTAAATTTACAAAAACCAATCGCCTTTGGAAATATTTAATGACCTTTTAAAATTCTCAGTTGTAGATATTATAGATGTTATTCTCGTAGCACTTCTACTCTACTACATATACAAACTGGTAAAAGGCACGGTAGCCATCAATATTTTTATAGGTATTATAATTATTTATCTTGTTTGGAAACTCACAAGTTTTCTTGAGATGGAACTCCTCACTGGTATATTTGGTGGTTTTATGAAAGTGGGAATTATAGCTTTAATTGTTGTTTTTCAACCAGAAATTAGGAAGTTTTTACTTATGGTTGGGTCAACAAATTTTAATAGGCGACGAAAGTTTTTAAAACAATTTAGCTTTTTAAAAACGGAAACAAGTAATGAAACCGATGTTGATGCAGTTATTTCAGCATGTAGTAAAATGTCGATGTCTAAAACAGGCGCGCTTATCGTTTTTGAGCGTAATAATAATTTAGACTTCCTGTCTTCTTCTGGTGATGAAATGAATATAAAAGTTACCCAACCCATAATAGAAAGTATCTTTTTTAAAAATAGCCCATTACACGATGGTGCTATTGTAGTAAGCAATAATATTGTAAAAGCAACCCGAGTTATTCTACCTGTTAATAATGAAAAAAAAATACCGCAACGCTTTGGTTTAAGACATAGAGCCGCTATTGGTATTACCGAAAAAACCGACGCTTTAGCTTTAGCTGTTAGTGAAGAAACTGGGCATATTTCCTATTTTAAAGATGGTGAATTTGTTGTTTTTGAAGATACAAACGAACTTAATTTATTAATTAAAAAAGATTTAGCTTAGCCATTATTCCTGAAAAATACTTGTCATTTGCCTATGTAATGTATCTTTTTATTTTTGTATACCATTGCTACATATTAACCAAATTATTCAAGCTAAGTTTTTGGCAACTAGCACTTAAAGTTCTACTGTTTTTAGTCTTGTTTTTTATAACTTATATAGGAGTTTCTATCTTATCAGGGATAATACTTTTACTAACTGGAACTGTTGATTTTCAAGATTTTTTACCCAAGGGTTAAATAAATTAAACAACTATTTCTTTCTGTAAAAACTGGACTTCATACAAGTTCCTGTAATATCCTTTTTCTTTTTTAAGTAATTCATCATGAGTACCTTGTTCTACAATTTCGCCAGCATCCATAACTATAATTTTATTAGCTTTTTTTACAGTTGCTAAACGGTGTGCTATTACTATAGATGTTCTACCTTTCGTTATTTTATCTGTTGCATTTTGAATAAGTTGCTCAGAATATGAATCGACAGAAGAAGTTGCTTCATCCAACACCAAAATACTCGGATTGGTAACATTTGCGCGTAAGAACGAAATCAATTGACGCTGACCAGAAGATAGCATAGCACCACGTTCTTTTACATTGTAATGATAACCATTTGGTAAACTCATTATAAAATCATGAATTCCAATATCTTTTGCCGCTTGACAAACTTGATCTTCGGTTATTTCTGGATGGTTTAATGTAATATTACTCAAAATAGTATCAGCAAATAAAAACACATCCTGCAATACCACTGCTATTTGAGTGCGTAATGACGCTAATGTAACCTCTTTTATATTGATACCATCAACCGAAATAACACCATCTTTTATTTCATAAAAGCGATTCAACAAATTTATTATAGTCGATTTCCCTGCACCTGTAGCGCCAACTATGGCAACTGTATCGCCTGCTTTTACTTCAAAAGAAATACCTTTTAAAACATCTTCGTCTTCAACATAACTAAAATGAACATTTTCAAATTTTATATCACCTTTGAAATTTTCAGCTACATAAGTACCCGTATCATCAATTTGCGATGTTGTATCTAAAACTTTAAAAACTCTTGTGGCTGCTACCATACCCATTTGAAGGGTGTTAAACTTATCAGCTATTTGTCTTAATGGTCTAAACAACATAGGTATAAACATGATAAAGGCGATTAAATCGCCTTGCGATACAGCTCCATCTAAAACTACATTTAATCCACCATACCAAGCCACCATACCTATACTAACAGACGATACTAAATCTGCTATCGGAAAGAAAATGGAATTGTACCAAACTGTTTTTATCCAAGCTTTTTTATGGCGTTCGTTTATGTTTTTAAATTTTTCATATTCTACATCTTCTCGCGTAAATAATTGCAAAATCTTCATGCCTGTAATACGCTCTTGAACAAAAGAATTCAAATTAGACACTTCATTTCGTACATCTTCAAAAGCACGTTTCATATACTTCTGAAAAATTCGTGTGGCATATAATAATATAGGAAGCATGATGAAAACAATTAAACTCAATCGCCAATTTATGGATATCATCACCACAAAAACTACCGACATCGTTAGTAAATCTCTAACTATTGTGAATAGACCTTCACCAAAAATATCGGCAATACGTTCCATATCGGTTACCGCTCTCGTAATTAATACACCAACCGATGAGTTATCATAATACTTCATTTTAAAACGAAGTAAATGGTTGAACAGTTTTACCCGAACATCCATCACTAAATTCTGCCCCAACCAAGCCGCATAATAAATAAATAACAACTGAAATACAGTTTGAAGAATTAAAACCACTAGCATTAAAAGGATATAAAATAAAAAGCCTTTTGAAGCTTTGACAGCAATACTATCGTCAATGGCATATTTAGTAATGTAAGGCGTAGCTGCACTAAAAATAGCCAATGAAACAACTAATATAAGTAGCCCAAAAAACACGCCTTTATAAGGCTTTATATATTGGAAGAGACGTTTAAATAACGTGACGTCTAGTATAGCTTCTTTATTTTTTGTCATTATATGTTTATATCATTTGGATATTCTACTTCTATTAAATACAATGCGTGTGCTGGCACTGAAAATCCTGCTTCACTCCTGTTTTTTGATTTAATAATGGTATGTAAATCATCAATATTTATTTTACCTAAACCAATATTTATCATAGTACCAACAATGGCTCTCACCATATTTCTTAAAAAACGATCTGCTTTAATGGTGAATTGAAGCTCATCATTTAGTAAAACCCATTCCGCTTTCATAATAGTACAATTATACGTTTTCACATCGGTATTACTTTTTGAAAAGCATTGAAAATCTTTATACTCAAATAAAACCTTTGCAGCTGCTTTCATTTTTTCAATATCCAGAAACTGCCTTACATAATAAGCTTCATTAATTGTAAAGGGATTTTTTTTTAAAGAAACTCTATACAAATACGTTCTACTAATAGCATGAAAACGTGTGTGAGCATCGGGTTTTACTTTAAAAATAGTATGAATACTGACATCGTCAGGCAAAAAAGAATTGAGTTTATAAACTAAATCCGTTTCATCAAAAGCGTTTTCATAATCAAAATGAGCAAACATTTGTTTAGCATGCACGCCGGTATCTGTTCGACCTGCACCCATAATCGAAATGGTGTCTTTCAATAAAGTCGACAGGGCGTTTTCAATAACTTCTTGAACCGATATAGCATTTGGTTGATTTTGCCAACCATGATATGCACAACCATTATAAGAAAGTTCTATAAAATATCGCAATTTGTTTTCTACTTTTGTTGAAACAACAAATATAGATAGATTTGAACTTCCTATGAAGCCTCTAATCTTAATTAAATATTAAAAGATAGCGCTTTTTATGACAAAAATATTATTACTATCTGATACGCATAGTTATATTGACGATAATATTTTAAAATATGTAAAACAAGCTGATGAAGTTTGGCATGCTGGAGATATTGGCGATTTAAAAGTAACTGATGCTATTACAAACCTGAAACCTTTGCGAGCAGTTTATGGTAATATTGATGACGCAAAAATTCGTATTGAGTTTCCTGAACACAATCGTTTTATGTGTGAAGGTGTTGATGTTTGGATAACCCACATTGGAGGTTACCCTCCAAAGTACAACCTAAGAGTTAGAGAAACTATAAAGCAAAACCCACCGAGACTCTTTATTTGTGGACATTCACATATTTTGAAAGTGATGCCAGATAAAAAACTAAATTTACTACACATGAATCCTGGAGCAGCTGGCAAACATGGATTTCATCAAAGCCGCACCATGTTACGTTTTACTATTGATGGCAAAAAAATTGATAATTTAGAGGTTATTGAGTTTCCCCATCCCTAACCCTTCCCAAAGGGAAGGGACTACTCAACTCAAAAAACGACAAACAACACTAAATAACTAATAACAATACAAACATTTTCTGCACAACAGTTTCTCTCCTTGGGAGGGATTAAGCGAGGAAAAAACACCCCTAAAGCCCCCTCAAGGGGACAACAAAAAACCCAAGGCTTTCACCTTGGGTTTTTACGCACTAATACTACTAAGATATTAGGTTTTTATCGTAATCGATCTACAGATTTTACGAGATCTTCATCCTTCTTGATGGCCTTATTGGCTAAAGCCAAAAACACGATAGAAACAATAGGTAGAAACATCCCAATACCTTTCTCAGAAACCGCCGTTTCTCCAGATATATTTAGAGATTGATATACAAAAAATCCTAGTAAAAAAAAGTTTAATATGATGTTAAGACGTCCCAACATAAACTGCGACTTCCTATTTTTATATTTAAATATTGATATAATTGATAATAATGCTGATGCCAAAAAAGCAGCAAATACATATATATTATCGTCAGCAAAGATTTTTATCTCTTCAGTTGTAATGTATAATTCAAACACATAGATTAATCCCGCAGAAACACCTGCAGCTATTAAAAGATATATAGTTTGAATACGTTGTAACATGTAATTTTAATAATCTTGACCGCAAAAATAATAGAATTAATGCTAAAAATTAAAATAAAGTTGTATAATTGCAGTAATAATTCACAACAATCGCAATAACAAGCGATTAATCTTCAAGAATAAAATCAATTTTTTTCAGAATAACTCAAGTTTATATTCAAAATAAAATATTCAATAAACATCAATGTTTGAAATTTCACAATTAAAAGAAAAGAAACTCACTGACTTACAGGAGATTGCTAGTAAATTGAACGTCCCAAAATATCGTTCTTTAAAAAAATTAGATTTAGTTTATCAAATACTAGATCAACAAGCCGCAGATCCAAAAGCAGTTAAATCTGTCGTTGCACCAGCGGAATCAACTGAACAAAAACCTGAAGCTAAAAAACCTAGGCAGCGTGTTCAAAAACCTGTAAAAACAGATAAAACTACTGAGAAACCTGCAACTGAAACTACTTCAGAAAATAAAGTTGAGGTTTCTGAGAAAGTAGAAAGACCTAAAAAAGAAAATAAACCTAACCCAAAGCCAGCGCACAAGCCTAACCCTAGACCTCAAAAGGATAATCAACAAAAACCAAATCCTAGAAGCAATCAAAATAAAGGGCAACATAAAAACCAAAAAAATGGTAATGTTGATACTGGAAATAAAGATAGCAGAAATCGCTATAGAGAGCCAGATTTTGAATTTGATGCCATTATAGAAAGTGAAGGTGTTTTAGATATCATGCAAGATGGTTATGGTTTTTTACGATCATCAGATTATAATTATTTATCGTCACCAGATGATATTTATGTATCACAATCACAAATTAGATTATTTGGTTTAAAAGTTGGAGATACCGTTTTAGGGCAAGTTCGCCCGCCAAAGGAAGGTGAAAAATATTTCCCTTTAATTAAGGTTAGCAAAATTAATGGTCAGAATCCAAATGTGGTTAGAGACCGTGTATCTTTTGAGCATTTAACACCCTTATTTCCACAGGAAAAATTCAACTTAGCAGAAAAACAAAGTACTATTTCTACTAGAATTATGGATTTGTTTGCTCCTATTGGTAAAGGACAACGTGGTATGATAGTATCGCAACCAAAAACTGGTAAAACTATGTTATTAAAGGATGTTGCTAATGCTATTGCAGCAAACCATCCAGAGGTTTATCAAATGATTTTATTGATTGATGAACGCCCTGAAGAGGTAACCGACATGCAACGTAATGTGCGTGGCGAAGTTATTGCTTCAACCTTTGATAAGGAAGCCCATGAGCATGTGAAAATTGCAAATATTGTTCTTGAAAAAGCAAAACGATTAGTAGAGTGTGGCCATGATGTGGTGATTCTTTTAGACTCTATTACACGTTTGGCAAGAGCTTATAATAGTGTGCAACCTGCTTCTGGTAAAATATTAAGTGGTGGTGTTGATGCCAACGCATTACATAAACCAAAACGTTTTTTTGGTGCTGCCCGTAATATTGAAAACGGTGGCTCACTTACTATTATAGCTACAGCACTTACCGAAACTGGATCTAAAATGGACGAAGTGATTTTCGAAGAATTTAAAGGAACTGGTAATATGGAACTACAGTTAGATAGAAAAATATCTAACCGTAGAATTTTCCCTGCTATTGATTTGACATCTTCAAGTACGCGTCGTGATGATATTTTATTGGATGAAAACACCATTCAACGCATGTGGGTGATGCGTAAGTATCTTGCAGATATGAACCCTGTTGAAGCTATGGAATTTATAAACGAACGTTTTAAACAAACTAGAAATAACGAAGAGTTTTTAATATCTATGAACGGATAAATTTAAAAGACTCCCACTTTGGTGACTAACTAAATAAACATTAAAACCAAAAAAGCCTTAACTTTAAAATGTTAAGGCTTTTTTATTTCTAAGAAGACTATTTATAAGTTAATATGTCAATAAGAGTTCTTTATATTCTTTTAAATCAGAGATATTGCCTTTGTTCTTCAAATTTCTTATAAGCGCAATTAAGTATTTAAGACTTTCAACAGGAGAATCGATGGCTTCATGTTCTTCATTAGAATCATCATCTTCTATTGGTTCATCATTTAACACAGGAACTAGAAATGTTTTATTTTCTTCAATATGCTCATAAGTATACCTAAGTATTTTTACTACTAGTGGTACTTGCTCTTCTATGGCATATGTTCTTAATGTTTTGATATCATCGATTAAAGTATTTGTATTAATTCCTTTTTTATCAAGGTTTTCAATAATTTTATCGATTAATTTATTTGCTTCTTTATTTTCCAAAGGCTTAAAATTATGAGAATTACTAATTTAATTATGATTGCAAATTTATATGTTTTGAAATGAAATTGTATTATTTTTTTATGATTTAAATAATTCTTTTTTACAGAATAAAAAAATGATAAAGCAACAAAAAAAGCCTCTCATTTCTGAGAAGCTTTTTATTATTTTTGAGTCTTAATGCAAATTATAGTGCAGCAATATGTTTTGCTAAACCAGATTTAAGGTTAGCCGCTTTGTTAGCGTGTATAACGTTTTTCTTTGCTAATTTATCTAACATAGAAACAACATCAGGAAACATAGTTTCAGCCTCTTTTTTATCAGTTAACTCACGTAATTTTTTAATAGCATTACGCGTCGTTTTGTGCTTATACTTGTTTACTAATCTTTTAGATTCGTTACTTCTAATTCTTTTTAACGCTGACTTATGATTTGCCATTTTATTTTTTCTTAATTTTTTAATTGTAGCCCGTAGGGGAATCGAACCCCTCTTACCAGGATGAAAACCTGGCGTCCTAGCCGATAGACGAACGGGCCATTTGTTTTTTGATATGAAAGTTTAAATTAAAACTAACGATACCTTTCAAATAACTTACAACGTTTCCATTGCGGATGCAAAAATACAACTATTTTTAAATGTTGCAAGTGCTATATAATCTTTTTTTGAAAAAAAATATATTAGTACGCTTTTGCGAACAATACTCTACGTTTTGAGGGTTTTCCTGAGAAAACACAGACACCTTCTTCTGCTGTTTCTTCAAGTGGAATACACCTGATTGTTGCTTTGGTTAATTCTTTTATTTTATTTTCAGTTTCATTGGTGCCATCCCAATGCGCTGATATGAATCCTGTTTTAGTTTCTAAAATGTGTTTGAAATCATCAAAAGTATCGACTTCAGTGATGTGATTATTTCTAAAATCTAAGGCTTTATCGAATAAAGATTTCTGTATCTCTTTCAATAAGTCTTTAATTTTTGACGTTAAACCATCTAATGCAACCACTTCTTTAGTTAATGTATCACGTCTAGCTAATTCAACGGTTCCATTTGCCAAATCTCGTGCACCGATGGCAATTCGTAATGGCACGCCTTGCAATTCGTGTTGTGCAAATTTAGCGCCTGGTCTGTGTGTTGTTCTATTGTCAAACTTAACACTAATATGCTTTCCTCTTAAATCACTTATAATGGTATTAGCTACTTCGGTAATCGCATTCAAATCTTCTTCACTCTTGTATATAGGAACAATAACCACTTGATTTGGCGCTAAGCTTGGTGGTAAAACCAATCCGTAATCATCACTATGCGTCATAATTAAAGCACCCATTAATCGTGTTGAAACACCCCAAGACGTCGCCCATACATAATCTTGCTGGCCTTCTTTATTGGCAAACTTCACATCAAAAGCTTTTGCAAAATTCTGACCAAGAAAATGAGATGTTCCTGCCTGTAATGCTTTTCCATCTTGCATTAAAGCTTCAATACAAAAGGTTTCTTCAGCGCCAGCAAAACGTTCACTTTCAGTTTTTACACCTTGTATAACAGGTATTGCCATGAAGTTTTCAGCAAAGGTAGCATACACATTATTCATTAGTTTAGCTTCAGTTAATGCTTCTGCTTTGGTTTCGTGTGCGGTATGTCCTTCTTGCCACAAAAATTCAGCGGTTCGTAAAAATAAACGTGTACGCATTTCCCAGCGCACCACATTGGCCCACTGGTTTATTAAAAGTGGTAGATCTCTGTAAGACTGAATCCATCCTCTATAGGTATTCCAAATAATAGCTTCACTTGTTGGTCTAACAATTAACTCTTCTTCCAACTTCGCCTCTGGATCTACTCTTAGTTTACCTGGTTTATCAGGGTCGTTTTGCAATCTATAATGTGTAACAATGGCGCATTCTTTTGCAAACCCTTCAGCATTTTTTTCTTCAGCTTCAAATAAGCTTTTAGGTACAAAAAGTGGAAAATAAGCGTTTTGATGGCCAGTTTCTTTAAACATTTTATCCAATTCGGCCTGCATTTTCTCCCAAATAGCATAACCATAGGGTTTAATGACCATACACCCTCTAACGGCTGAATTCTCCGCTAAATCTGCTTTTACAACCAATTCGTTATACCACTTTGAATAATCTTCTGCCCTACTGGTAAGTTTTTTGCTCATATGAATGTTTTGGCACAAATATTGTGACTATGTTAAATAATAAAATAGTTCAGCAAAACTAACTATTTTTGTTATGTCCAACAATTAAAATCTAGAGATATGCAATTTAACAACTACTTAATAAGAAAAATGCCAATCTTAGCAATTCTTGCTTTGGCTATTACTTTATCATCATGTGGTTCATATCAATACGTGGGTGTTGAAAACGATGGTATTTATGGAGAAACTCCGATTACAATTACTGAAACCAATCAAGGAACAGTTGTTGAAATTCCTAATAACTCAAATAGCGACTATTATCAAAACTATTTCAGAAATAAATCTATGGAGTATGATAGTATGACTGAAAATAGTGAAATATTTACAGATATAGATGCTTATGAAGGTAATAACTATGTGGAAAATGATTCTATTTTAAATTCAAATGATTACATAGGTTATGCTGGTTGGGGACAAGATTCTAACAGCGTAACTATAAATTATATAGATAACGGTTGGAACAACTGGGGCTGGAACGGTGGTTTTGGCTGGGGTTGGAATCAAGGCTTTGGTTGGGGCGGTTGGAACAACTGGGGTTGGAATGGATGGAACAACTGGGGCTGGAATCGTGGCTTTGGCTGGGGATGGAATGATCCTTTCTGGGGTGGAGGCTTTGGTTGGGGTGGAGGCTTTGGCTGGGGCGGAGGCTTACATGGAGGCTGGGCATTCAATAATGGCTGGGGCTATGGCAACAGAGGTTTTTATGGCAACCGTGGGTTCGATAACAGAAGGAATGCTTCATACAGTGCGAGTAGAAGAGGTAGTTATGCATCTTTAAATAATAGAAATGTAAGTAGTAGATCGAATACGCTTAACAGAAGAAGTAGTGTTTCTACAAATTCAAGAAATGCAAATACAACTTCAAAATACAATACTAATAGAAGAAGAACGAGTACTTCTGCAATAGCAAATACATCGCGCTCTAACATTAATGGCAATACAGTTAGACGAGTTAATCCTAACAATGCATCTACTGCAACAAGAAATTATAACCCAAGAACAAATTCTAATAGTAATTACGTTAGAAGAAGTTCATCAGTAAGAACGCCTTCATCAAATTCAACGTCAAGGTCTTCATCAAGAAATATTAGAAGAAGTTCTCCATACAACCCATCTAGTGGCAGTAGAAGTAATTCTAATTACAGTCGATCATCTTCAAGAAATTCAACTTATACACCAAGTAGAAGTAATTCTTCGTCTTCAAGAAGCTACTCACCAAGCAGGAGTAGCTCAAGATCTAGTTCAGCTTCAAGGTCTTCTAGCAGTAGCGGCAGAAGTTCTGGTAGTTCAAGAGGTTCAAGTGGAAGTCGTCGTAGATAAAATTTAAAAAAACATAAAATACATTATATGAACAAGTTAAGTTTTCTATTCATAAGCATACTTTCTATGTCTGTATTAAACGCTCAAGACATATCAGATGCATTGAGATATTCTCAAAGTGAAATACAAGGAACCGCTCGTTTTAGAGCCTTAAGCGGTGCTTTTGGAGCGTTGGGTGGCGATATGAGTGCCGTTAGCGCAAACCCAGCAGGTTCAGCGATTTTTAGTCAAAGTCATGCATCGTTTACGCTATCAAACTTAGATACTGAAAATAATACACAGTATTTTAATGGATTAGGCACATCAAGCGAATCAAATTTTGATATTAACCAAGGTGGTGCCGTTTTTGTTTTTGCCAGTAAAAATACTTCACCTTGGCGGAAATTTACACTTGGTGTTAATTACGAAAAAACCAATAGCTATGAAGATAATTGGTTTGCATTTGGAACTAATACAAACAACCAATCTATTGATTTATATTTTCTAAATTATGCTGATGGCGTAAGACTTGGCGATATTTCTTTATTAGATGGTGAATTTATTGAAGATGCATACAATGATATAGGCAGAGCATTTGGTTTTGCTCATCAACAAGCTTTTTTAGGATATCAATCATTTATAATTGAACCAGGTGCAGATGATGATGATAATACGACTTATTTTTCCAATTTAGGTGATGGAACTTTTGATCAAGACTACACGTATAGTTCTACTGGTTTTAATGGTAAATTCACTTTTAACCTCGCAACACAATACGAAGACAATCTTTATCTTGGCCTAAACTTAAACTCACATTTTATTGATTATCAAAGATCTACATTGTTATTAGAAGATAATAATAATGCTAGCTCTCTTGTTACTCAAATTGATTTTGGAAATACTTTATCTACTAGAGGAAATGGGTTTTCTTTTCAACTAGGTGCAATTGCAAAATTAACTCAAGAGTTTAGAATTGGATTAACTTATGATTCTCCTACTTGGTATAATATTGAGGAATCAACAACACAATTTATAGATTCTAATTTAGCAGACCCAAACATTAGTTTTATTTCAGATATCATAAATGTTTACCCTCGATACAAATTACAAACACCAGCTAAAGTTACAGGTAGTTTAGCTTATGTATTTACTAAACAAGGCTTAATAAGTTTTGATTATTCTGTAAAAGATTATAGTAAAACACAATTTAAACCTACTGGCGATTATACGGCCTTAAATAATGACATTAATAATGTTTTAACCAGCGCTTCTACCTACAGACTTGGTGGCGAATATAAAGTAAAGCAAGTAAGTTTTAGAGGTGGTTACCGTTTTGAAGAAAGCCCTTATGTAGATGGCTTTACCGTTGGAGATTTAACAGGATATTCCTTAGGCTTGGGTTATAGTTTTGGAAATACAAGATTAGATCTTACCTATGATAGCTGGAATAGAACAGACGAAACTCCTTTATATAACGTTGGTTTAACTGACACTGTTAGTATTGATAGAAACAACTCAAACTTAACCTTATCTTTGAGTTTCAATATTTAAATCAAAAAAAATAGTTACTGAAAAAGCTCGAATCCTAAAAGTTCGAGCTTTTTTCATTTTTAGCTGTAATGCAAAATGTAAAACACAGACTAATGGCACTGTATAATTGTTTGTTAAGATAAAACATAACAAATCGGAATTACTTATCTTTGCACCCTAAAACCTGATTTTTTACGTATGAAATGAGCCATTTTAAAGACGCAACATTACACGATATCTTTAATGGCGAATTACATCTGACCAAATTAAAATAATAAAAATATACAGATGAAATTTGGAAATAATTTAGAAGAATTTGAATCTTTAGGAGATGACCATATAAGCACATCATCCAATACGCCAATGCGTAATGATGCATTCAAATTAACTAACGAAGAGAAAATAGACATTATTAAAGATGATGTTCGCCATATAATGGAAACATTAGGTCTTGATTTAACAGATGATAGCTTAAGTGGCACACCAAACCGCGTTGCAAAAATGTTTGTAAAAGAAATTTTTGGTGGTTTAGATCCAGATAAAAAACCAAGCGCTTCCACTTTTGAGAATAAATACAAGTATGGCGAAATGCTTGTTGAAAAAAACATTACAGTATATTCAACTTGCGAGCACCATTTATTACCTATAGTTGGTAGAGCCCATATTGCTTATATTTCTAATGGTACAGTTGTTGGTTTATCTAAAATGAACCGCATTGTTGATTATTTTGCAAAACGCCCACAAGTACAAGAACGCCTAACCATACAGGTCGTAAAAGAACTTCAAGAGGTTTTAAACACTCAGGACGTCGCTTGTGTAATTGATGCAAAACATTTGTGTGTAAATTCTAGAGGAATAAGAGATATTGAGAGTAGTACGGTAACTTCAGAATTTGGTGGGAAATTTAAAGACAAAGCCGTAAGACGCGAGTTTTTAGACTATATAAAATTAGACACTAAGTTTTAAGCTAGTTTCCAACAAACCAATCAATCAGTAATGCATCTATACGAGAATCAACAAATAAAACTATACAATTCACTTTCTGGTAAAAAAGAAATTTTCAAACCTATAGACTCGGGTTGTGTAGGCATGTATGTTTGTGGCCCAACGGTTTACAGTAATGTACATTTAGGAAATGTAAGGACGTTTATGTCTTTTGATATGATTTTTAGGTACTTGAAGCATTTAGGTTATAAAGTACGCTATGTTAGAAACATAACAGATGCCGGCCATTTAGAAAATGATGCTGATGTTGGTGAAGATAAAATCACAAAAAAAGCACGTTTAGAACAAATTGAACCTATGGAAGTGGTTCAGCGTTACACTGTCGATTTTCATAATATTCTAAATACGCTTAATTTTTTACCACCAAGCATTGAGCCCACCGCTACGGGACATATTATTGAACAAATTGAACTCATAAATACCATCATTGAAAATGGTTTTGCTTATGAGGTTAATGGTTCTGTATATTTTGATGTTCATAAATTCAATGAAACTAATAATTACGGCATATTAAGCAAGCGTAAACTTGAAGATTTAATTCACAATACTCGCGAATTAGATGGCCAAAGTGATAAAAAAAATCCACAAGATTTTGCTCTTTGGAAAAAAGCCGAACCTCAACATATTATGCGCTGGCCTTCGCCTTGGAGTGATGGATTCCCGGGTTGGCATTTGGAATGTACTGCAATGAGTACGAAGTATTTGGGTAATCAATTTGATATTCATGGTGGTGGAATGGATTTAAAATTTCCTCATCACGAGTGTGAAATTGCGCAAAATGAAGCTGCAAAAGGAAAGCCGCCAGTTAACTATTGGATGCATGCCAACATGCTGGAATTGAACGGACAACGGATGTCTAAAACAACGGGGAATATTATAAATCCAGCTGAATTATTATCTGGAAATAACACGATTATGTCTAAAGCATACAGCCCAAGTGTTATTCGGTTTTTTATGATGCAATCTTCATACAGAAGCGTACTTGATTTAACAGATGGCGGATTATTAGCTAGCGAAAAAGGGTTTTACAGATTAATGGATGCCGTTTCTATTTTAGAAGAATTAAAACCTTCAGAAACCTCAACTATAGATATCAATGCATGGAAACAGTCTTGCTATGACGCCATGAATGACGATTTTAATACACCTATTTTAATCGCTCATTTATTCGAAGCTGTAAAGTATATAAATCAAATAAAAGAGGGTTCTGAAACTTTAAATACAGAAGATTTAAAAACGTTTAGAGATACCATAAACATTTTTGTTTTTGATGTTTTAGGCTTATTGAACACTTCTAAAAATGATTCTGGAACTAATAAATTATCTGGAGCTATTTCTGTTTTAATTAAACTTCGTCAAGAAGCAAGAGTGAATAAAGATTTTGCATTATCTGATAAAATTCGTGATGAATTGGCCGAAGTTGGTATTGAGCTTAAAGATGGTAAAGATGGAACTACGTTTTCTGTAAACTAATCTTTTTTGTCATTCCGTACTTGATGCGGAATCCACTTTTAAACTAATATTAAAAAGATTCCCTCCTTCGAGGGAATGACAAGTATAATGTTAAAAAAACTACTGATAGCACCGTTTCTGTTTTTAATAAAAGTCTATCAAACTTTCATATCACCTATCACGCCTGCAACTTGTAGATTTCAACCAACATGTTCACATTACAGTAAAGAAGCACTCAAAAAATATGGCGTATTTAAAGGTGGTTGGTTAGCCATTAAGCGTATTTTTAGCTGTCATCCTTGGGGAGGTTCTGGATATGACCCCGTTCCATAAATATTAATTATTACTTCCAAATTTGGATAATTATTGTAATTTAAAGGTCTAAAACTAACCCTATGAAATTACGATTATCTTTTGCATGTCTTACAATCATTTTATTACTCATTACTTCATGCGCTAACACTGATAAAGAATTTGCAACTATGCTTATTTACGGTGGCACCATTTACACTGTAGACTCAACACTAACTACAGTTGAGGCTGTTGCTGTTAAAGACAACCTTATTATTTTCACGGGAAATCTAGCTGAAGCTCAACAATTTAAAAATGAGCAAACACAACTTATCGATTTAAAAGGAAAAACCATGACACCTGGTTTAATTGAAGGACACGGTCATTTTATGGGATTGGGTTATAATGAACTAAATCTCGATTTAATAAATACCACCAGTTATCAAGAAATTATTGATGCAGTTGCAGAACGCGTAAAAACTGCAAAACCAGGAGAATGGATTACAGGTAGAGGCTGGCATCAAAGCAAATGGGATTCTTTACCTATTGATATGGTTAAAGGTTTTCAAACCCACAATTTACTTAGCGACGTATCGCCTAATAATCCAGTTTATCTAGGGCACGCTAGTGGTCATGCTGGTTTTGCTAATAGTAAAGCCATGGAAATCGCAGGTTTACAAGTTTTAGCAAAAGAAGGTATTAAAAACTTTGAAATAGAAGGCGGAGAAGTTATAGTAGATGCTCTTGGCAGACCTACAGGTATTTTTAACGAGCGTGCACAATCTTTAATTGCCAAACATATTCCTAGAGAAACACCCGAAACAGATATTAAAGCGTTTGAATTGGCTGTTCGTGCATGCCATGAAAATGGTATAACAAGTTTTCATGATGCAGGTATTCCAAAAAAAACTATTGCCCTTTATGATAAAATGAAAACAGAAGGTAAAATGAAGACCCGAATATATGCGATGCTTACCGGTTGGGATAAAGAGTTACTAAGCGAATGGTATGTAAAAGGGCCATTTGTAGATCCAGATCATTTGGTTACTATACGATCGGTGAAGTTAAACTGCGATGGCGCACTAGGCTCGCGAGGTGCATGGTTATTAGAATCGTACACAGATAGGCCAGATCATTTTGGTCATGAAACCTTACCTATGGAGTTTGTAAAAGAAACTGCTTTAAACGGACTCAATAATGGTTTTCAAGTTTGCGCACATGCTATTGGCGATCGTGCCAATAGAGAAATTCTTGACCGTTATGAATTAGCTTTTAATGAACTCCCAGATTTAGCTTCAAATCACAGATTCAGAATCGAACATGCACAACATTTGCATCCAGAAGATATTCCACGTTTTGCTGAATTGCAAGTTATTCCAGCTATGCAAGCGGTTCACATGTCGTCTGATAGACCATGGGCTATTGACCGATTAGGTGAAAAACGAATTAAAGAAGGAGCTTACATGTGGCAAGCTTTACTTAAAAGCGGTATCCCTATAGTAAACGGAACAGATGTACCGGTTGAACCATTAAACCCAATAGCTAGTTTTTATGCCAGTGTAAGCCGAAAAACACTTAAAGGACTTCCAGAAGGAGGCTATGAACCAGAACAAAAAATGACCAGAGCACAAGCCTTAAAATCTTATACGCTTGATGCCGCTTATGGTGCTTTTGAAGAAGATATTAAAGGATCAATTACTATTGGCAAACTAGCTGATTTCACTATTTATAGCCAAGATTTAATGACGGTACAAGAAGAAGATATTTTAAGTACAGAAATTGCTATGACTATTTTTGATGGAAAAGTAGTTTACACGAATGTAAACTGATTTTAGTCTCAATAGTTAAGCTTTAACGACTTGACTTTGTCAAAAAATTCAGCTAACTTCGTTTAACTGTGTATTTCGTCGTCCATACTAAATGGCAACTCAAATTACTTATTGAATGCGAATTCTTGCGGTAGTTTGACATACAACAAAACTAAAACATTTATAGAAACTAAAGTAACTGCAATAAAATTGCAGGATTTTAACCTTTAACTAGATAATAAAAGGATATAAATACAATAAGCTTATTCTTGTCTTCCTGTAGAACCTATTTCACTAGGTGTTAATTGGTAAACAAAATCTGGTTGTAAACCCGCTTCTTTTCTATGCGATACATATAGTATGGCTGTATTTGTTTCTGAAGCTATTTTATTTATTAACACACAAAATAATGTGGCATCAGAATCATCAAGTCCGTTAGTAGGCTCATCTAAAATTAATAATGGTGGATTTTTAACCATTGCCCTTGCAATTAAAACCAATCGTTGATGACCTCTTGAAAGCGATAAAAAAGACTGCTTTCTAATGTCAAACATATTTAAAACATGCAACCAATGTTGTGCTATTTTAATTTGAGCGTTTGTAGGTGTTTTATATAAACCTATAGTATCAAAAAAACCAGAAACAATCATATTACCAATGGCATCATTACGTTTAAAACCTCTCAGCATTTCAGATGAAAAATACCCGATTTTTTGTTTAATATCCCAAATACTCTCTCCACTACCCTTTTTTACTCCAAACAACGTTATGTTTTGTCCGTAAGCTTTTGGATTATCGCCAAATATCATACTTAAAATAGTACTTTTCCCCGAACCGTTTGGACCTATTAATTGCCAAAACTCACCTAATTTAATTTCCCATGAAATAGCATTTAAAATTGGTCTGTCTCTATAATTTACAGAAACCTTATCAAATTTTACTAAAGGATTACTAGTGTCTTTAAAAGTGTTACCAGGTTGTGGTACGTTTTTGAAAAATATATTTTGATGCGTTTCGTTAAATTTATTAGTGTTATTAACTTTAACTAATTCATAATCTTTTAATTGAAATATAGTATTAATAAAAGGAAGTATATCGCTCTTTCGGTTAGCTATTTGTACTATTGAAATTCTTTTACTTAAATGTATTAACTTATTTTTAATAAGCGCTTGCGAGGTAACATCTAAGTTTCCGAATACATTATCGATAACCAAAAAATCAGGTTTCTGTGAAATAATATGTAGTAAGAGTGCTTTTTTTCGTTCGCCTTCGGAGGAATGTTGCAAACTGTTTTTTGTTTCTGTAGCGATATTAAATTGCCCATGACGAATTTCTTCATCAATAAATCTATTCAATGTTATTTCAGAAAAAAGTGCGCCTTTTAAATTAGAAAATTCTGGAATGAGTTTTCCAGACATCACAGCTTCTATTAGACGATGTTTATCATCTTTATTAGAAATATAAACTGCTACATGTTTGGGCAAGTAATTTAGTTAATAAGGTTATAAATTTTTAATATGATAAGTCACCAGACCTTCAATAGGTCTGCGTTCAAAATTACCAACGGTGAAACCCATTTCTTGAGCGACTTCTTTTATTTCATTTTTTGAAAAGAAAGCTATAGAGCCTGCAAAATGCACAGGAACCGTTTTGAGTTCTTCTCTGTACTGCATGATATAATTTTCAACAAAAATTCGAATGCCTTTTTTTATAAGTTCTAAAATATAATCTGAATCTTTATTTAAAAACATAAACTCAGCAAAATTTGCTAAATAGGCATTGGGGTTTGGCTGTTTATAAATATTATATTTTATATAATCGGCTTCTAAATTAAACTTGGTCTCAAAAGCAATTTTGATATTTTCTGGCATTTTATTAAAATAGTAATCTCTTATTAATTGTTTACCATAATAATTTCCTGAGGCATCATCCATTAAAATATAGCCTAAAGATTGTACACGTTGGTGCAATTTTTTGCCATCATAATAGCTACAATTTGAACCTGTTCCTAAAATACAAACAACAGCAGCTTCATCTACTCGACTGATTGTGCCATAAACGGCAGCCATAGTATCCTCATCAACTTTAACTGTAGCATTTGGAAACACTTCAGTTAGAGCATTAAAAACGATTTCTTTACCACGTTCGGTACCGCAACCCGCTCCATAAAAGAAAACGTTAGTTACAACTGCATTATTTTCTTTTAAGATCTCATTTTTATAAATTGTCTTTTTTAGCTTTTTTTCAGTTAAAATTTCAGGATTAAGGCCTTTAGTTCTTTGCTTTTCTAAAAGCTGTTTGCCATTACTATCTATAGCTATCCAATCGGATTTTGTAGAGCCACTATCAACAATTAAAATCATAAGTTTAAATATTATTGTTCAATAAAGAATAAAGACCGCTTTGCTGTTAGAATCAAGAACATAGACTTAAAAGTAACTTTTTAACGATTGTATTACATCTAACACTATTTAATTAATATTAGATGTCAAGAAAAAAACGTCTTATTTGAAGATTTCAAAAAAATCAACATCTAAGAGTAAGATCCCGATTTTCATCGGGATTAGTTCAACTTACTAATTTGATTTCATTTTTAAAAATTTATCAAAACAGCGTTTCACTAAAAAATCCACAGTATTATTAAATAAATAACACTGTGGAAATTTATTAATAATTTATTACAATGAACCAATATGTTGTGCTAAATCAACTAATTTAGTTGAATAACCAAACTCATTATCATACCATGATACTAATTTTACGAAATTATCATTTAATGCCATACTTGCATTTGCATCAAATGTGCTTGTTTTAGGCTCAGATACGAAATCTTGAGATACAACACCTTCTTCAGTGTATCCTAAAACACCTTTTAATTCACCTTCAGAAGCATCTTTTAAAGCTTTTTTAACTTCATCCCAAGAGGCTCCTTTTTCTAAACGACACGTTAAATCTACAACAGAAACATCTACTGTAGGAACTCTAAATGCCATCCCTGTTAATTTTCCGTTTAATTCTGGTATTACTTTACCAACAGCTTTAGCAGCTCCAGTAGATGCAGGTACGATGTTTACTAATGAAGCACGACCTAATCTGTAATCTTTTTTAGAAACCCCATCAACTGTACTTTGTGTTGCAGTTGCAGCGTGAACTGTAGTCATTAAACCTTCAACAATTCCAAATTTATCGTTAATTACTTTAGCTAATGGCGCTAAACAGTTGGTTGTACAAGATGCATTTGATACGATTGTATGAGCAGCAGTAATTTGTTTGTGGTTTACACCCATTACAAACATTGGTGCATCTGCAGATGGTGCAGAAATTGCAACCTTTTTAGCACCAGCTTTAATGTGCTTACCTGCGCCTTCTAAATTTGTAAAAATACCAGTACAATCTAAAACAACATCTGCTCCAACAGCATCCCATTTTAAATCTTCAGGATTGCGTTCTGCAGTAACTCTAATGGCGTTACCATTAACAATTAATTGTCCAGGTTTAGTTTCAATAGTTCCATCAAACTGGCCGTGAACAGAATCAAATTTTAATAAGTAAGCTAAATGATCTACATCTAATAAATCATTAATTCCTACGACTTCAATATCATTTGATCTAGAAGCAGCTACTCTAAAAGCAATTCTACCTATTCTTCCAAATCCGTTAATTCCAATTTTTAATTTTGACATAATCGTGTTTATAAATGTTAAGTGCTCATAATATCTGAGACACGCAATAATTCTAAATTTATTTTTGTTTTTCCTTTAATAGCGTTTTCTAAAGGCGTAAGTTCCATTTTTCCGTTTAGTAAACCTACCATATAGTTTGTTTTTCCTTCTAGGATAGATTCTACAGCTTTCACTCCCATTCTACTAGCTAAAACACGATCAAAACATGAAGGTGCTCCACCACGTTGCATATGGCCTAAAACAGAAACTCTAACATCGTAACCTTCCATATTTTCGTCTACATACTCTTTCAGCTCGAAAATATTTTTACCTATTTTATCCCCTTCAGCTACAACCACAATACTTGAAGATTTTCCAGATTTTCTACTTTTGTTTAAAGAATCTACTAATCTATCCAAACCTAAATCTTCTTCAGGAATCAATATTTCTTCAGCTCCACCAGCAATACCTACATTAAGTGCTATATGGCCCACATCACGCCCCATCACTTCTATAAAGAATAATCTATTATGTGAACTCGCAGTATCGCGAATTTTATCAATAGCTTCAACAACCGTATTAAGTGCAGTATCGAATCCTAGAGTATGTGAAGTTCCAACAATATCATTATCAATGGTACCTGGAATCCCCATTACTGGAAAATCAAATTCTTGGTTAAATATCATGGCTCCGGTAAACGTACCATCGCCACCAATAGCTACTAAACCGTCTACATTAGCCTCATTTAATTTATCGAAGGCTTGTTGTCTTCCTTCTTTAGTTCTAAATTCTTTTGATCTTGCAGACTTTAAAATTGTTCCACCTTTATTAATAATACCTTTAACGCTTCGGGCATTCATTTGTTCAAAATCACCTTCCATCAATCCTTCATAACCACGATAAACACCTACGCATTCTATATTGTGGTAAGCACAAGTTCTAACTACCGAACGTATTGCTGCATTCATTCCTGGAGAATCCCCTCCAGAGGTTAAAACAGCTAGTTTTTTTATTGTTTTTGGCATTAAGTCCTTTAATTTATTAAGTAAAATTACTAAACAAAAACCATATTTCTACAACATATATCATATTTTAATATCACTTGTTAAACTATAACGTTTTAGTTGATAAAAAAACTTATTTGTTATAAAAATACTAATGAATTAATACGGAAATTGATGGTATTATTTTTCTGAAGCCTTCTTATGTGTTATGAAATC
>TARA_R110002096_G_scaffold110805_1_pt1 | contig 22220 bp, 17 predicted proteins | sample TARA_R110002096 | Tara Oceans TARA_R110002096 (sample SAMEA4397295) | marine metagenome | biome: Polar Biome; feature: [DCM] deep chlorophyll maximum layer (ENVO:01000326); material: water (ENVO:00002006), including particulate matter (ENVO:01000060) such as... | depth 35 m
ACAACTTACTGAAATCACTCAACTTCTTTTTCGGTCAGACACTAAAAACTCAGGGATCAAATGCTCGCTTGTGAGTGCAGCACTATCTGATTGACAATATGCACACAGGTTCAGGGAAGGTAGCTTGATGCGGTTCTTATCCCGATAAAAAACAAATTGCTTCTTCGATAGAAATGTACCTGTTTCATAAAAACGAAAGGCTTGAGATTTTGGCTGATAGTCAGTTGTACCAATTTTCGGAATTTTGCTTGGATCAAGCCACGAAAATTTGATGTACCTAGAGTCGTTCAAGCAAAAATTATTCATAGTTATCCATATGTTTTGCGCTGTGGTGAAACGGCTTGCAAATGAAAATTCGTTTCCAATAATGCACAATAACTATTCTTGAATTTGACGTGTTCTGTTGTGCCAATTATTCGGCACATTCTTTGAGTGAAAACATAATAACATTGAACCACTGGTTGATTGCACTATAATCGAATTACAATCCACTATTTTGATCACTTGCGAATAATACCCCACTAGAGAAACTATCAACAATGACGGTAACCATTGACCCACTCTCAACAGCAATACCAGTAGCTGATCCAGAGATTGTAGAAATTTTGGACTTGGATACCGGAGAGATTATTGAAGCAGAAAAATATATCTCGGGAATGCGTTACGAAGAATTGATTGCAAATAGGCTGACCATTAAAGAGAGGTTGCCGGTGCAACCGATTTTCGGGTGTTCATTGTGCACCACTCCCGTTTACATCGTATCATCACCAAAGAAACATTTCTTTTTCCGCCATACAATTGAAAATGGGTCCTGCCCGGCTGTCACGCGTCATTCGCACTCACGAGATGAAATTTGTGCCCTTAAATATCACGGGCTTCGTGAGAGCCGAGCGCACAAAAGGATTAAGGAGCTGATTCATCGCAGCCTTTCAGCCGACCCAGGATTTTCTAACATCCAGACGGAAAAACAATGGCGATCCACCCAAGACAAATCAAGCCGAAGACAACCTGATGTGCAGGCGCTACGCAACAACTTGCGAGTAGCCTTCGAGGCTCAACTATCAACAACTTTTCTCGATGTGGTCGTAGGGAGGCGAGTTTTTTACCGAGATGAAAACGCACTCCTTGTTTGGGTTTTAGGCGAATTTGATCCCAATCATCGCAAGCTCACTGTTGATGATCTTCTTATTTCAAATAATTCGAATGTCTTCGTTGTGGATGAAGAAACTGAGCAACAGTCCGAGCTGGAGAAACGATTTTTACTCCGCTGTTTCTATCGTGTTCCAGAACGAATTGGTCGTGAAGTTGCGGACTGTTGGGCAACCGAAATTGTCGCGTTCGATCAATTGACTCTTGATCAGAATAACCAAAGCGCATTCTACTTCGATTACGCACATGCAGCGACGTTAATCAGAGAAGAAATCGCCGAAATAGACAGAATCCGGTTTGAAGCAGCTGATGACGCATTACGCGAACGCTTTTTCGCGCTCTGGCTACCGCTCAAACATGCTGAGGATCTGCCTTCGGGCACAATGACTGAATGGACCAATCTTTGCGACCTGTTTGATGATAGAGCTATTTATCTCCCTGACTCTCCGAACTCAGACAGTAATTTCACAGCGTTGCTGAACTGCATATTAAGCGCGAAATCTGGCAGACCTATTGGTTGGAGGTTTCAAAATTTAATTCAGGTTGGGCACCGTATTGCGGATTCGTACCCACAACATGTCGCTGCATTCGGATTTTCAATTAAAGAGTTCGAGCAAGAAATCTTGTTAGAAATGCATGATAAAAGCGGCAAATGGAAGATTAGGTCTGCAGTAATTCGCCAGTCACTCCAAAGTCGCGATCAGGACTTTCGTCCAGACACTGATACACTACCGTTGATATCTTTTTTGTTCCCAAAGATAGCAACCAAACTGGAAAACCTTGCTTCAAAATTTGGGGTGTGAGGGAACCATATGTTTTTTTATGTAGATGAGAGCGGAAACACGGGGAACAATCTGTTCGATGCTAATCAACCTTTTCTCTATTATGGTTTTCTTGGTTGCCAAAAAAATCTCGACATCGTCGCTGAACCGACCCTCAAAAAATTACGATCTGAGTTGGGGGTTAACCGCCTTCATGCCAACGAGCTGGGCGAACGGCGTTTAATTCCGGTAGCCGAGGCTTTCATCAAATTCCAAAAACGCAATGATGTGCGGTTCAATTTTTACAGTGTGAGCAAGCGCGATCATGCTGTCATATCGTTTTTCGATCAGGTGTTTGATTCCGGAATTAATGATGCCGTGTCTAGGAATCATTATTGGACGCCAATGAGATACGTTCTGATTCTAAAGGTGGCTCATTTATTTGATGAAGGTCTCTGTCGGGGTGCATGGGATGCTCGTTTGATGCAATCAAGAGAGCGGTGTGCTGAGGCACTGATCGAAATCTGCCAGGAAGTTCGGAAGCGCGTCTCTGTCATCCCAGACAGACGTTCACAGGAAATCATAGATGGAGCATTGCTTTGGGCAACTCACAACCCTGAGTCGATAAATTATGGCATAAGCAATAGGGAGAGCGGTCTTCAGATTTCCCCGAATCTGGTTGGATTTCAACAAGTCTTGCAAGGCATTGCGTCGAGAACCTCCGATATGGGGAGGCCTGCAAGATCAATCATTGTTGATCAGCAAAACGAGTTCAATACAGCACAACAATTTTTGTCAGACATTTATCGCCGCCTGAGGGTGGCAGAAAAAATTGCTTTGCCAGCAGGAATGCACGAATTTGACTGGAGTCAAATGCCAGAACTTGATCTTGAATTCCGTGCTGGTGATGAAAGCGCAGGATTGGAAATGGTTGATGTTTACGTTTGGATAATGAAAAGAATTGAAGAAGGGCGGGAACTACCCAATGCGCTATTGAGACTTATCCACGGGCAACGGCACAGGGGAAAGCGAGATGAGGTATCGTTGGCTGGCATTGAACGGAGATGGGCGTTTCTTCTAGACTTACCCGAGCCCACACCCGAAGCGGCAGAAGTGGCGCAACGTCGAATTAACGAAGCCGAAAAACGGCGCATAGAAGCTCTCACAAAATTGGGGGTGTGAGCTTCGCCGAGGGAATGGAGTTACGCTGGATCATGAAACCCGATTTGAGTTTCCGGAAATACAGCAACGCTCTTGAATCGTGATCCATCTTCGACAAGATGGTGGCATTCAATCTGCGAAAGGTTGATTGATGGGTGTTTGGGGGAGAGCAAAATCTCCAGCAAGAGTAATCTCAAACAGCGGTATGCTTGAATGGTGTTGATGGGCTCGATGCCAATTCAGTTCGCTGGAAAGGCAGCGGTGTCAGATAAAGTCGAGTCCTCTACAGCTTAGGTCGCGGACTGTCTGCCGCTGACCAGCAACTCAGGCCAATTCCTGACGAATGTCTGCTACCGAAATGACATCATATGAAGACAAAGCTTTGACTCTCCACGAGGCTTGATCAGGACACCTTCCGGTCTGCGTCGAAATCGGGCTTTTCGGACATCACGCAATTCCGTCCTGCGCGTTTGGCAGTATAGAGCGCTGCATCCGCACGCTCGATCAGCGAGGCTGCGATATCGTCTTGCTCAAATCGTGCAACACCTGCCGATATGGTGACGTTGCCGAGCTTCTCTCCGGTGGAGCGTTTCAACAGTTTGCGGTCCTTGATTGCTTCGCGAATACGGTCAGCCTGCATGACCGCTTCATCCAAAGAGGTATCAGGCATGATCACTGCAAATTCTTCGCCGCCATAGCGGGCAGCAATATCAACGGCCGTAATGGAATTCTTGATGGTCATCCCGACAAGGCGCAGAACCTGATCGCCGGTCTGATGACCCCAGGTGTCGTTGAATTGTTTGAAGTGATCGATGTCAATCATGATCAGACAGAAAGTGGTCCCGATACCGGAACTGGCCTGGACCTTGCGCGCTATGGTCTGTTCAAACAGGCGGCGATTGCCCAGTCCGGTCAATTCGTCTGTCAGATTTTCAAAACGGGCAGCTTCCAGATTGTCTTTCAGCTCAGCAACCTGTTTTTGCGATTCCTTGAGCCTGTCTTCCATCTTCTTGTTGGAGGCGCGAACGATGGCGGTGGCTTTGACAAGATCGTGAACAACAGCCTTCACGGTTTCGCTATTTTTGGCAGCCCCGAGCTCTGTTGAAAGGGTGGACAAAGTCGATGAATATTCATCGCTGACCTCTATGCTTTCGTCGATACTGTCAAGTATCGCCTCGATCTGGTCGCTGAAATCACTGCCGAACTGGTCAAGCTTGTCACCAAGCCGGAAGGGCGAGAGGAACGTATCATACAGATAGGTCGTTTCCTCCAGCGTGACTTTACCGCGGGAGCGCAGAATTTCGTTGACTGCATTATTGAGTTTTTGATCAAAGCCAGCGGAATAGGTGTACCAGAGTTCATAATGGCGCGGAAATGCTGGCACTTCGCAGCGTTTAATTTGTTTTAAAGCTGCTTCTCCGTGAACCAGAGTGCGCCGAAAGTCCTCATGCTCTGCCATAGTCTAACCGGTGTCCATAACAAGAATTATGAATTGTTATAATGATACGTTTAAGACCGGGTTAACTTGTGCTTTGGGACAAATACGAACAGCAAAACTGTTCAACTTAGTTCAGATTGACGGACCTAAGTAGAAATGCGGGAACGTGATCTGCTTCGGCAAATGGCACATTGTCATTTGCGGTCTGCTTACGCCGGTTTGCAGTCTTGGAATTGCGCGGTTTCTGCGACTCTTCATCTCTGGTCGCTCTGGCAGGTTTTACAGTGGCCGTTGTAGTCTCGGACTCAGTATTATCATCTTTAGATTTAACAACACTCTCCGGTTTTCTCGTTCTGCTTGAATTCCGCTTTTGCCTTCTGCTGCCGGACTCAGCCGAAACCTCGTCAGAAGTTGTCTTGACAGGTTCTTCAGATTTGGCCTTCGCTGGTGCGGGCTGCGATCCGCTGCCTGGTACGACCAGCGGTATTCCGAGCAGCTTTTCGACCGCATCAAGATATTTCCGTTCTGACGGGGACACCAGCGTAAACGCCGTGCCGCTGCGCCCGGCGCGACCGGTTCGGCCGATGCGATGGACGTAATCTTCGGCATGGGTCGGCACATCAAAATTGAATACGTGGCTGACTTCCGGAATATCGAGCCCGCGCGCCGCCACATCACTGGCCACGAGCAGAGTTGTGCTCAGATCCTTGAACGACGCCAGCATCTTCATGCGGGCATGCTGGTCCATGTCGCCGTGCAATGCGCCGGCATTGTAGCCGTGGCGCTCAAGCGAGCGGGCCACTGTCGCCACATCGCGTTTACGGTTGCAGAAAATGATCGCGTTCTGAAGATCCTTGGCGTTGTCAATCAATTGACGCAATGCAGCGCGTTTTTCACTGGGTTTGCTGCCGCAGTGAACCGCGTTCTGGGTTACGGTGAGAGCCGCCGATGACCGTGCGGCTACTTCAATTCTTGCCGGATTATGAAGGAACTGGTCGGCCAGCTTCTGAATTTCTTTCGGCATGGTCGCCGAGAAAAACAGGGTCTGGCGCGTGAAGGGAATCAATTTGCAGATGCGCTCAATATCCGGGATGAAACCCATATCAAGCATGCGATCCGCTTCATCGATCACTAGAATTTCAACACCGGTCAAAAGCAATTTGCCGCGCTCGAAATGATCAAGCAAACGGCCTGGGGTGGCAATCAGCACATCTGCGCCGCGCACCAGCTTCTTTTCCTGCTCGTCGAACGACACGCCGCCGATCAGCAGCGCCACATTCAATTTGTGACCGGAGCCGTAAATCTTGAAGTTTTCCTCAACCTGGGCCGCCAATTCGCGAGTCGGCTCCAGGATCAGGGTGCGGGGCATGCGCGTGCGGGCACGGCCTTTTTCCAGCAATGTCAGCATTGGCAGCGTGAAGCTGGCGGTTTTGCCGGTTCCGGTCTGCGCTGTTCCGAGCACGTCACGTTTCTGCAAAACATGCGGAATTGCACCCGCCTGAATGGGGGTCGGTTCGGTATAACCAACGCGTTCCACTGCTGCGAGAACCTTCGGGCTTAGTCCAAGTTCGTCAAATGTCATCTGAGGCTTTTCGGAGATGGGTTCTGAACCAATCTGTTGCGACGCAAAACTTGGCGTCATTCGGTTGTTTCCGGCAACATAGGGTAACAAAGTGAAATGTCAACGAATCTCCGAAGTATCAGTTACTTGCTACGCCAAAAGTATACGTTTTTTAGTCTACAAAAGACAATTTGCAGCCATAGGGCGCATCAGCATCATTGTTCGCGTCTGCTTCCAGATCAATACGCCACTCGCCTTTGCGCCTGAACTGGCCTGAGACGCCAGTGAACTCTTGTGTCAATCTATGTCTTTCAATGGTCCGGAGCGCACAGGGAGCGCTTGGTTTGCTCGCGGAAATCGTGCTAACAAATTGATTATAAAGTGTTTTATTTCAACCGAATTTGCCCGTAGCCATGCCTGTCTGACTATTCGTCGCGTGCCATTTTCTGGCCAACTAAACCGGTCGCACCAAGGGCGAAACAGGTGCAAGCATTTGCTGCCCAGTTTCAGTGGCAGATGACCGGGTGTTTGTAATCAGAGCAAAGGCCAGCATTGTAAGCCGCGTGTTAACGCTGAATCTGTTTTGATGCACTCCGGATCGACCGTAAACCCGTTTTCTGTTGATGCCCGATTGCTGGAACCTGGCAGACCGGCTGCGGGAGCCGGGTTTTAGAGCGTTTCATGGTTCAATGTAACCGTGAAGCGTTCTCTAAATATCCAGTTCGCTGGCGAATTCCGCATTTTCCTGAATAAAGCTGAAACGGGCTTCGGGCTTGTTTCCCATCAGCTGTTCGACAGATTGCCTGGTTCTGTCGATTTCCGCTTCTTCGATGCGCACCTTCAAAAGCGTGCGTGTGCCGGGATTCATTGTGGTTTCCTTCAATTGGGCGGGCATCATTTCACCCAGCCCTTTAAAGCGGCCGATGTCGATTTTACCGCGGTCATTAAAGTCGCTCTCGAGTAACTCATCCTTATGCGCATCATCCCGGGCATACATGGTTTTGCCGCCCTGGCTGAGGCGATAAAGCGGCGGCACCGCAAGATAAAGGTGACCGTCTTCGATCAGATCCGGCATTTCGCGGTAGAAAAAAGTAATCAGCAAAGAAGCGATGTGTGCGCCATCCACATCGGCATCGGTCATGATGACTATCTTGTCATAGCGCAGTTCGCTGGAGCGGTAATTGGCGCGAAGGCCGGTCCCCAAAGCCTGACAGAGATCAGACAATTGCTGATTGGCCGCCAGCTTTTCACGGCCGGCATTGGCAACATTGAGGATTTTTCCGCGCAGTGGCAATACAGCCTGATTCTTGCGGTTGCGGGCCTGCTTGGCAGAGCCGCCGGCCGAATCTCCTTCAACGATAAACAGCTCAGATCCAGATGCTGCGCTGCCCGAACAATCCGCCAGCTTACCCGGCAGGCGCAATTTACGGGTGGCGCTTTTGCGATTGATCTCCTTTTCCTGGCGGCGGCGCAGGCGTTCCTCTGCACGGTCGACAACCCATTCCAGCAATTTGGAAGCTTGTGAGGGAGATCCCGTCAGCCAATGGTCAAAGGCATCGCGTATCGCGCTTTCGACAATCTTTGTGGCCTCGCCAGAGGCAAGCTTGTCCTTGGTCTGCCCGACAAATTCCGGTTCGCGGATAAACACCGACAGCATGGCAGCAGACGAGGTCATCACATCATCGGCGGTGATGATCGAGGCGCGCTTGTTGCCGGTCAATTCAGCGTAGGCTTTCAAGCCGCGGAGCAGGGCGGTTCGCAGCCCGCTTTCATGGGTGCCGCCATCGCCAGTGGGTACCGTGTTGCAGTAAGATTGAACAAATCCGTCGCCGGCGAACCAGATCAAAGCCCATTCGACGGATCCATGTCCGCCGCGGCGGCCTGCCTGGCCGGAAAAAATCTCGTCTGTGACGCGGTGCTTTGTATCCATCTGGTCTTGCAGATAGTCCTTGAGGCCCCCTGGAAAATGATAGGTGCCTTCCAAAGGCGTGGTGTCCTTGTCGCCAAGCAGGGCAGGATCGCACCGCCAGCGGATTTCAACGCCGCCAAACAGATAGGCTTTTGCACGGGCCATTTTGAACAGGATAGACGGTTTGAACCGGGCGCCTTCGCCAAAAATCTGAGCGTCGGGATGAAAGGTGATTTTGGTGCCGCGGCGGTTCTGCGTGTCGCCGAGCTCTTCAAGTCTGCTGGTGGCATGACCACGCGAGAAGGTCTGCCGGTATAGTTTTCGGTTTCGGGCAACCTCGACTTCCAGCACATCCGACAGAGCGTTGACCACGGAGATGCCAACGCCGTGCAGGCCACCGGAGGTCTCATAGACCTTGGAGTCGAATTTTCCGCCTGCATGCAGTGTGGTCATGATGACTTCCAGCGCAGAACGGTCTTTGAATTTAGGGTGGGGATCGACCGGAATACCGCGGCCATTGTCGGTTACGCTGATCGAGCCATCGGCGTTGCAACTGACTTCGATCCAGTTGGCGTGCCCTGCGATCGCTTCATCCATCGAATTGTCGATGACTTCGGAAAACAGATGATGAAGCGCTTTTTCATCCGTGCCGCCAATATACATGCCAGGGCGCTTGCGGACCGGTTCCAGCCCCTCCAGCACTTCAATGTCAGCGGCGGTATAGGCTTCGGGATCGCTAAAGTTTCCGGCAGTCCGCCGCTTCGCCGTGGATTTTTGCGGCGCATGAGCCGACGATGCCGGGGAAGATCCGGTGCCAGGGCTGCCAAAAAGGTCCTCTGCGTTGCTCATTTCCTGTAGCGGTCCCATGATGATTCGGTCGATCGACTATAGACAAAGATAGAACAAAAAGTGGCAAAGGCGTCCAATGAGCCACGCATTTTTCAGGGATTGCGGCTTTTTACCCGACATTCATGTTTGTTTTGGTGCGCGATGCTGACCCATAGGGCCGTGCCGCGCTATTGATCTGACGCGAACCTGCAGCAAGCGGCAGAGCAAGTGCAACCGGAAGCGGTGGTTGGCACGCATTCTGGATGATCCGGATCAGTTTCCGTGAAAAAAAATGCCTTGTCTGAATCTTGGCAATAAAAAGTTTACCTTAATGGGTCATGTTGAAATCCGATCTGGTCAGGTATTGTGTCGAGGATCACATGGGCGACAAGTCCACACCAGCCGGCGAACCTAATGTGTATTTAGGTTCGCCGGCTGATGTCAAATATTCAACTGCTCTGGAAGCAGCTTTGCAGGCATCTGAATTTCAGATTCGCCTGCCTATATCTGTTGGAATGTATTTTATACTGTTTTTTCTTCTTTTTTATCTTCTTTAAAACAATCGGATCTCGGCGTGAGCTTGTGTCCCGTTTGTGCGAGGCAGTCATTCCGCGACTTGTATTGAAATCTGCGCCGCTGTTTTCCTCTGCGGCGTCGTGCGACGTGCTCATTATAACTCTCGCAAATTACTCATCTGCGGCGAAAATTCGCCGGTAAGCCAACAAAAAAGGCGCCCCGAAGGGCGCCTTTGATGCGAATATGTCCAGCTGTAATCAGACAGAATAATACATGTCGAACTCAACCGGATGCGGCGTGTGTTCGTAGCGGATGTTTTCTTCCATCTTCAAATCGATATAGGCATCGATCTGATCATCGTCCATGACACCGCCGGCTTTCAGGAAGTCGCGGTCGGCATCGAGACATTCAAGCGCCTCGCGCAGGGATGCGGCCACTGTTGGAATTTCAGCCAGTTCCGCCGGTGGCAGATCATACAGATCCTTGTCCATGGCTTCGCCCGGATGCATTTTGTTCTTGATGCCGTCAAGACCTGCCATCAACAGAGCGGTGAAGGCCAGATACGGATTGGCGGTCGGATCCGGGAAGCGAATTTCAACGCGCTTGCCCTTTGGCGAGGCGCTGAACGGGATACGGCAGGATGCAGAGCGATTGCGGGCCGAGTAGGCCAGCAAAACCGGAGCTTCGAAGCCGGGAACCAGACGCTTGTAGGAGTTTGTAGACGGGTTGGTGAAGGCGTTGATTGCCTTCGCATGTTTGAGAATGCCACCGATGTAAAACAGGCAATCTTCCGACAAATCAGCATATTGATTGCCGGCAAACAGCGGCATGCCGTCTTTCCAGATGGACTGGTGGCAGTGCATACCGGTGCCGTTGTCGCCATAGACCGGTTTTGGCATGAAGGTGGCTGTCTTGCCCCAGGCATGGGCGACCTGATGCACGACATATTTGTAGATCTGCTGGTGGTCAGCCATTTTTGTCAGGGTCTGATAAACCAGGCCAAGTTCATGCTGCGCTGAAGCGACTTCGTGGTGGTGCTTTTCAACGACCACACCCATCTGCTTCATCTTCTGCAACATGTCGCCGCGCCAGTCCTGTCCGGAATCAACCGGCGGTACGGGAAAGTAGCCGCCCTTGGTGCGGGGGCGGTGGCCCATATTGCCGCCTTCATATTCGGAGTAATTGTTGCTGGGCAGTTCCGAGCTGTCGAGCAGGAAGCCTGTATTATAAGGTTCTGTGGAAAACCGCACATCATCGAACACGAAGAACTCGGCTTCCGGTCCGACATAGACAGTATCGCCGGCGCCCGAAGATTTGACGTAGGCTTCGGCCTTTTTGGCTGTCATGCGCGGATCGCGATTGTAGCCTTCGCCGCTGATCGGATCGAGAATATCGCAGAAAATGGCGAGGGTCGGCGCCTGAAAGAACGGGTCTTTCGTTGAGGTTGAAGCGTCCGGCATCAAGGTCATATCAGACTCGTTGATGGCCTTCCAGCCGGCGATTGAAGAGCCGTCAAACATGACGCCATCGGCAAACATGTCTTCATCAACGACTGATGCATCCATTGTCAGATGCTGCATTTTTCCGCGCGGATCGGTAAATCTCAAATCGACATACTGGATGTCTTCATCTTTGATCTGCTTCAGGATGTCATTTTCGGTGGCCATAGATCGCTTCCCTTTGATCTTTCATTCATTGTTGACAAGAAGGGGCCTTTTTCAAAAAAAGCCCCGAAAAACTTATGGAATATTTCAGTCAGATTGCTTCGTCACCGACCTCGCCGGTGCGAATACGAATTGCGTTCTGCACATCGCTGATGAAGATTTTTCCATCGCCGATGCGCCCGGTTTGCGCCGCGTCGCGAATAGCGTCGACCGCACGTTCCAGCATTTCGTCGGGCACGAACAATTCGATTTTTACCTTGGGCAGGAAATCCACAACATACTCAGCGCCCCGATAAAGCTCGGTGTGGCCTTTCTGCCGGCCAAATCCCTTGGCCTCAAGCACTGTGATGCCCTGAAGACCGACTTCCTGCAATGCTTCTTTGACCTCATCAAGCTTGAAGGGTTTGATGATGGCTTCAATTTTTTTCATGCGCTTCCTCAATGTTGAGCATAACCGACTTCCGGCTCTTTTAAAGGCCATCTGGGGACATTTAAAGACCGGCAGGGGACATTGCGTGCCGTTGCCATATGGAAAGCAAAAACCATGCCAGTTCAAGACAATCCGGGAAAATCAAGGCTGGAGGGCTAAAATGGCGGGGCTCCGGGCAATTAAACTGATGATGTCGTGGCAAATGAGTTTGATCAGAGCTGCGCTCAAACGGAGTGCATCATATTTGTGCACATTTATGCCTAAATAATGCGCAATGCGCCATTCGCTGGTGAAAGATTGTGCAGGCGCAGCCCGCTGGGTGGATTTGACGTAGGGGCGAGCCTGCTGGATTGCTGATAATCAGGATTTCGGCGGGTTTTTGTTGACCCTTGTGAACAGCTTGATATAGAGGCGCGATCATATTGGTATCGCCTTGAGATGCTGACTGGTTGCGTATCTGCAAATTGCGGGCGTGGTGGAATTGGTAGACACGCAAGATTTAGGTTCTTGTGGCGCAAGCTGTGGGGGTTCAAGTCCCTCCGCCCGCACCAGATCTATGTGCACATCAAGGTTGGACACAACGGAACATGCCGCTGCCCGGAATTCGGACAGCCGGCCAAATCAAATGTCAGGACGACAGAGATGCAGGTTAATGAAACTCTGAACGAAGGTTTGAAGCGGGAACTCGATATTGTCGTTCCGGCCTCGCAGATGAAAGATCGCATGGAAGCCAAACTGGTGGAAATGAAGGGTCAGGTTCAGCTGAAAGGGTTCCGCAAAGGCAAGGTGCCGGTGGCACATTTGCGCCAGATGTATGGCAAGTCCATCATGAGCGATATTCTGCAGGAAGAACTCAACCAATCTTCCCAGAAGGCAATTTCGGACCGCTCCGAAAAACCCGCCATGCAGCCGAAGATCGAACTTCCTGAAGATCAGGGCGCCGCCGAGAAAATGCTCAGCGGAGACGCGGATCTGGCTTACAAGATTTCCTATGAAATCGTGCCCGCTATCGAGGAGCTTGATTACAGCAAACTGGCCATCGAACGGCCTGTAGTGGACGTTTCTGAAGACGACATCAACAAGCGTCTTGAGGAAATCGGCGAGAGTAACCGTCCTTACGAAACAAAAAATGGTGCTGCTGAAGATGGCGACCGGTTGACGATTGCCTATCTTGGAAAGCTGAACGGCGAGCCGTTTGAAGGCGGGCAGGACGATAATGCGATGCTGGTTCTGGGGTCAAACCAGTTCATTCCCGGATTTGAAGAGCAGCTGATCGGTGCCAAAGCCGGTGATGAAAAGACCATCAAGGTCACGTTTCCCGATGATTACCAGGCTGAATTACTGAAGGGACAGGACGCCGAATTTGATGTCACTGTCCGTGATGTCGCTGCACCCGGCGACGTGGTTCTGGATGACGAATTTGCCAAACGCCTCGGTCTGGAATCACTGGACAAGCTGCGCGAAGCTGTGCGGCAGCAGGTTGAAGGGCAGTTTGGCAGTGCCACGCGTCAGAAAGTGAAGCGTCAGCTTCTCGACCAATTGGATGAGATGCATACCTTTGATCTGCCACCGACTCTCGTCGAACAGGAATTCGAGAATATCTGGCGTCAGGTCACCCATGATATCGAGCATCATGGCAAAACCTTTGAGGACGAAGGTACCACCGAAGAAGAAGCCAAAGCGGATTACCAGAAAATTGCCGAACGCCGTGTTCGCCTTGGTCTGGTGCTGGCCGAAATTGGTGACAGCAATAAGATCCAGGTCAATGATGAAGAATTGCAGCGTGCGCTGATCGAGCAGATCCGCCAGTTCCCCGGTCAGGAACAGCAGGCGTTCGATTATTACCGGAAAAACCCGGAAGCAATGGCCAGCCTGCGGGCGCCAATCTTTGAAGAAAAGGTTGTCGATTACCTGCTGGAACTGGCCACCGTGACCGACAAGACCGTGACCAAGGAAGAACTGACTGCTGACGAAGATGAAGATGGCGAGTCACATCATGACCACGATCATGATCACTAAAGTCTGATCGTCGCAATCGATCTTGTCAGTTTTGATATGTTTGAAGACCCCGCCTGGTAACCTGGCGGGGTCTTTCTTATGTGGACGAATGTCAACACCGATGGCTGGTGTTGCGCGGGCGCGTGACGCTATCAAATATCCGCTTCGAGCCCATAGCTGTCTCTGGCGCAAGCAAATCATGCCAACGAAGACGCCGCCGTGCACCGCACGATTGGTCGTTGCGCATATGATAAATATAGGGTAGCACCCTATCCTATGGGACATACCGTTGAGAACAAATCGAAGCTCATTGCAAGGGTCCGTCGGCTCAAGGGTCAGATGGCGGCCATCGAGCGTGCCCTCGAGGCCGAGACCTCCTGCGCCGAGATTCTGAACCTTGCCGCGTCGGTGCGCGGAGCGACCAATGGTCTCGTCGTCGAATTGCTCGAGGATCATTTGCGCAACCATATTGTCGATGTGGAGAGCGACGCGCGGCGCGCCTCCGGTGCGGCCGAACTGATTGAAGTCATGAGAAGGCACCTCAAATGAGCCGCGACTCTACAATTGTCGGTCCGCACGACCATGTATTCCTCGGCGAGAATCATGCCCGCAACGAGCGCCGGACCTGGGCCGTAATCGCGCTCACCGCGACGATGATGGTTGCCGAGATCACCGCCGGGACGATCTATGGGTCGATGGCGCTGCTCGCTGACGGCTGGCACATGTCTACGCACGCTTCAGCGCTGCTGATCACGGCGCTCGCTTATCGCTACGCCCGGAGAAATGCGCGAAACCCGCGCTTTACCTTCGGCACTGGTAAATTCGGTGATCTGGCCGCGTTCGGAAGTGCCACCGTTCTGGCCATAGTCGCTCTCCTGATCGGATGGGAAAGCCTCGCCCGGCTGCGCAGCCCGGTTCCGATCAGTTTCGACGAGGCGATCCTCGTGGCTGTCCTGGGCCTGGTCGTGAACCTTGTCAGCGCCTGGCTGCTCAAGGACGACCCCGACCATCATCACGGTCACGGGCATCATCACCATAACCACGACCCCGCGCACGCCCATGACGACGACGTACATCATGGCGAGCACGCTACCCGCGCGAGACTCCGCGACAACAACCTGCGCGCAGCTTATCTGCATGTCCTCGCCGACGCCCTCACCTCGGTGATGGCGATCATCGCGCTGCTCGCGGGACGCAGCTATGGCTGGGTGTGGCTCGACCCTCTGATCGGCATCGTTGGTGCTCTCGTCATACTTCGCTGGTCGTGGGGCCTTTTGCGCGATAGCGGAGCAGTGCTCCTTAACTATGGCGACGAAGACCTGCCGAACGAGGTTCGCGCTGCCATCGAAAACGAGCGCGATGAAATAATCGACCTTCATGTCTGGCAACTGGGGCCGGGACATCACGGTGCCATCATCTCGATCCTGAGCGTCGATCCGAAACCGGTCACAGAATACCGGATGCGGCTCGAAAGCGTGCATGAACTCGCCCATGTCACCATTGAAGTGCATGCAAAGACCGCCTGAAACGCTGGGTCCGGCTCTGCATATGCCGGATCCCATGCTTCGCGAAATGTCGATTGTAGAGTTCCTTGGCCTTCGGATCGCGCGACGTCCACTGCCATGCGGCTTCGATAAGGATACCGGGCTGACAGGGCGAGGCATGTTGTTTTCATGATCATGCTGGAATCTCCTCTGTTTAAAGAACTCCGGCACCGCAGCAGCCACGCGCTACACCGCCCTGCATGATATTTCTTGAAATGCGTTTGCGCAGTTGCATGGAGACCTAGATGCCAAATCTGGCGACGTAAAAAAATCGCCGGGGTGGATGTCTTTGATGACACGGTTTGATTTTTCAGCTAGCGTTGCCGGGCTATCCGGGAGTTCCGGGCCGGCAACGGGAGAGAGTTGTTTGCTCTGACAGATCAGAGTGAACGCCGCCGAAGGTGAAAATACCCATAATCTCTCAGGCAAAAGGACCGTTGTCGGAAAAGCACTCTGGAAAGTCGAACCGGTTGGTTCGCGCCGAAGGTGTAAGTGTCGTGTCTTTTGGAGCCCAGGCGGCTTTGAAAGTCATTGCGCGAGTCTCTCAGGCTTGAGACAGAGGGGTCGGCCGCTGCTTGTTTTGCAGGGGACGATTTTCTGTGTTTGAAGCCGGGAGCAGATGTGAAACATACCCCCCTTTACGATCTCCACGTGGAATCCGGTGCCAAAATGGGTGCGTTTGCCGGCTATGAGATGCCGCTGTTTTACCCGCTCGGCCTGATGAAAGAACATCTGCATACGCGCAAGGCGGCAGGATTGTTCGATATCTCACATATGATGCATGTCGAAGTGACCGGGCCTCAGGCGTCGGCGCTGATTGAACGTCTCTGCCCTTATGATGCTGGCCGGCAGGAACTGAATGCCGCGCGCTACACGTTTTTGCTCAACGAAGATGCCGGCATTATAGATGATCTGATCATCACGCGGCTGGGCGCAGAGCGGTTTCTCATTGTTGCCAATGCAGGCTGCGCGGACAAGGATCTGGCCCATATTCAAAGCCAGACTGCTGATTTCGATGCCGAAGTGCGGGTGATCCCGCGCGGCTTTCTGGCACTGCAGGGCCCCGATGCCGAGGCCGTGCTGCAGGATCGCGGCTTTGCGGTTTCCGATATGGATTTCATGACCGCCATTGAGCCCAAAGATGGCTGGTTCCTGTCGCGCACCGGCTATACCGGAGAAGACGGATTTGAAATCGCCATGCCCGAGCGGGACTGCGCCGGCTTTGCCCGCGATTTACTGGCCGATGAGCGCGTCATGCCGGTTGGCCTTGGCGCGCGCGACAGTCTGCGGCTGGAGGCAGGATTGTCGTTGTACGGGCAGGATCTGTCCGACACGATCAGCCCGCATGAGGCAGGTCTGCTCTGGGCCATACCGAAAGAACTGCGCAAGGGCGGACCGTTTATCGGTGCAACTGCGCTGGCAGACAAAATCGAGAAAGGCCGCAGCCGGATGCGGGTGGGCCTTTCTGCAGAAGGCCGCATGCCAGTGCGGGCCGGCGCGACTTTGCAGGACGACACCGGCAAGTCGATTGGCGTTGTAACGTCCGGCGGCTATGGACCCAGCATCGAGCGCGGCGTGGCTTTGGGCTTGATTTCCGTCGATGCGGCAGACGGTCCGATTTTTGCCGATGTCCGTGGCAAAACCATTCCGATGCAAAAGGTAAAACTGCCTTTTGTTCCCCATCAGTATAAACGATAAATCTGAGCATCAAGGAAGACAGCATAATGAGCACAATCTATTACACCGAAGAGCATGAATGGCTGCGGGTTGACGGCGATATCGCTACCGTCGGCATTACCGACCACGCCCAGGAACAACTGGGCGATCTGGTGTTTGTCGATCTGCCGTCAACAGGCGCCACTGTTGGACAAGGCGACGATGTGGTTGTGGTGGAATCGGTCAAGGCAGCCTCGGATGTCTATGCGCCTGCATCCGGGGAGATTATCGAGGTCAATGACGCGCTTACCGCAGATGCCGCTTTGGTGAATTCCGATGCTGAAGGCAAAGGCTGGCTTTACAAAATGAAGCTGTCCAAGCCCGAGGAACTCGACAAACTGATGGATCAGGCAGCTTACAAAGCCCAGATTTCCTGACATTCCCTCCAATCGCTGCAATTCCCGGAGACTTCAATAATGACCGACAGCCCGTTCCTCGCCCGCCATATCGGACCCGGAGATGAAGATCAGCGTGCCATGCTCAATTTTTTGGGCATGACATCGATCGAAGCTCTGATCAGCCAGACCGTGCCATCCAAAATCCGGATGGAAGGCACGCTGGCAATTCCCGATGGTGTCGGTGAGCAAGCGGCTCTGGCCGAACTGTCAGCGAAGATGGATCATAACATCGTTGCCAGAGCGATGATCGGGCAGGGCTATCATGGCACCCACGTGCCGCCGGTTATCCAGCGCAATCTGCTGGAAAACCCGGGCTGGTATACCTCCTACACGCCGTATCAGGCGGAAATCTCGCAAGGGCGGCTGGAAATGCTGTTCCATTTTCAGACATTGGTAACGGAACTTACCGGCTTGCCGATTGCCAACGCGTCCCTGCTGGATGAGGCGACAGCTGTTGCGGAAGCGGCCGGCATGGCATTTCGCCATCACCGCCAGAAACGCTCGCGCATTGTTGTTGCCGGCAAATTGCATCCCCAGACACTGGATGTGCTGAACACCCGCGGCGCGACCATCGGGTTCGCAATTGACGAAGATGATGGTGACATTGACTCAGATGTGGCTGCCGTCATTCTGCAGCTTCCCGATACGGAAGGTGCACTGAATGATCCGGCAAAAATTGTCGAAGCGGCGAAGGCGGCCGGTGCGCTTGTGATCGTCTCCGCTGATCCGCTGTCACTGGTGCTGTTGCAGCCACCGGGTCAATGGGGTGCCGATATCTGTGTCGGCTCGATGCAGCGTTTTGGTGTGCCGCTGGGCAATGGCGGGCCGCACGCCGCCTTTATGGCGGCAACGTCCGATCTGACGCGGCTGGTGCCCGGCCGTCTGATCGGCGAATCCATTGATGCCCATGGCCGCCCGGCCTATCGTCTTGCGCTGCAGACACGGGAACAGCATATCAGGCGCGAAAAAGCGACTTCAAATATCTGTACTGCCCAGGCGCTGCTGGCCAATATGGCCGCCGCCTATGCCATATGGCACGGTCCGAAGGGCCTGAAAGCCATTGCCAGGCGGGTTCACGCGCTGGCCGGCCGGATGACCGCATCGCTGCAGCAGGGCGGTTATACGACTGTGGCGGGCCGTTATTTCGACACGGTGACAATCAGCTGCACAACCAAGTCCCAGGCGCTGTGCGATGCCGCTGAAGCCAACGGCTATCTGCTGCGTAAAGTCAATTCTGACACGGTCTCCATTGCCTTCGATGAAACCTCCAGTGAGGCCGATCTGGCGGCGCTGTGCGGTATTTTCGAAGTGGCGGTGGCGGACACGGCAGAACCGGCCCTCGCAGTGGAACGGGACCATGAAAAATTCCTCTCACAGGAAATCTTTCACTGCTGCCGTTCCGAGACCGAAATGATGCGGCTGTTGCGCAAATTGATGGACAAGGATCTGGCGCTGGACCGGGCGATGATTCCGCTCGGCTCCTGCACGATGAAGCTCAATGCAGCAGCGGAAATGATGCCAGTCACTTGGGCGAAAACCAGCACTATCCATCCGTTTTCACCGGCTGCCCATCGCAAAGGTTATGCGACAATGATCAATGATCTTGATCGCTGGCTGTCGGAACTGACCGGATTTGCCAAGGTCAGCCTGCAACCCAATGCGGGTAGCCAGGGCGAATATGCCGGTCTGCTGGCCATCCGCGGCTATCATCAGGCGAACGGGGAGGGACACCGCAATATCTGCCTCATTCCATCATCCGCACATGGCACCAATCCCGCATCAGCGCAGATGGCAGGCTATTCTGTAGTGGTGGTCCGCTGCAACAGCGAAGGCGATGTGGATCTGGCTGATCTGACCGCGAAGGCGGAGCAGCATTCGGAAAACCTGGCCGCATTGATGATCACCTATCCCTCAACCCATGGGGTGTTTGAAGCCGAAATCCGGGAAATCTGCGCCAAGGTTCATGACCATGGCGGCCAGGTCTATCTTGATGGTGCCAATCTCAATGCTCTGGTCGGTCTGGCCCGGCCGGGGGATCTGGGCGCCGATGTCTGTCACATGAATCTGCACAAGACGTTCTGCATCCCTCATGGCGGCGGCGGGCCGGGTGTCGGGCCGATCGGGGTCGCCAGGCAGTTGGTGCCGTATCTGCCGGGGCATGTCGCGCTTGGCACGGATGGCGCGGTTTCTGCAGCGCCGGACGGCTCGGCTTCCATATTGCCGATCTCCTGGATGTATATCCGCATGCTCGGTGGCAACGGATTGAAGAGCGCCAGTGAAATTGCCATTCTCAACGCCAATTACATTGCCGAACGGCTGAAGGATCATTATCCGATCCTGTTCACCGGCAAGAACAACCGCGTTGCCCATGAATGCATCATCGATGTGCGCCCCTTGAAAGACAGCGCCGATGTGAGTGTCGATGATATCGCCAAGCGCCTGATCGACTACGGCTTTCATGCGCCGACGATGTCCTGGCCGGTGGCCGGGACGCTGATGGTCGAGCCCACGGAATCAGAGCCGTTGTCGGAAATAGACCGCTTTGTCGATGCCATGATTGCGATTCGCGAGGAGGCTGCCCGTGTGGAGCAGGGCGAGTGGCCACGCGATGACAACCCACTGCACAACGCGCCGCACACGGCAGAGGAACTGACCGCAGATGCCTGGAGCCATCCCTACAGCCGCAAAGTTGCGGCCTATCCCAAGGGTGTCGACACGGCTTCGAAATTCTGGGTTCCGGTGTCGCGCGTCGACAATGTGCATGGCGACCGCAATCTGGTGTGCTCCTGTCCGCCTATGGAGGATTATGCTGTCGGCGCGTGAGACAGCAACTTCCAGATAGAAGCGCAATTTTCAATGGTCCTGTCGCGGGGCGATTGTTCTGATACAGGGCGAAGACACCGGCTACAGGGCGAAGACACCGGCATGAAATTTTGCCATGAGGATAAGAGTGCAATGTGGATACGGTAATCGACAATCTGAGTCCGGCAGTTCTGGCCTATTGTCTCGTTGCCGTGTTCATCGCCGGTCTGATCCGCGGCTATTGCGGCTTTGGCTTTTCCGCACTGGTGGTTGCCAGCCTGACACTGGTATTGCCGCCTGTTGAAGTCATTCCATTTGTGCTGCTGCTGGAAATTGCCGCCAGCGCCGGCATGCTGCCGGCGGTGTGGCGGTCGGTCGACTGGCGTCTGATCGGCTGGCTGTTTGCCGGATATGCCATCGGCGCACCGCTTGGCCTTTACGCTCTTGTCAATGTGCCGGAAGCTATGGTCCGGGTCACGATCTCGCTGATCATTCTGGTGATCAGTGCGGCGCTGCTGCGCGGAATTGTGTTCCGGGCTGCCAATCACGCCGGGTCTATTGCCACAACAGGAGTTGTGGCAGGTGCGGTTAATGGCGTCAGCGCGGTTGGCGGGTTGCCGGTGGTGCTGCTGATGCTGGCCAATGCGTCCTCTGCCGCTGTGACCCGCGCTTCAATCGTGGCATTCCTGTTTCTGGGCGACATCTATGCCACTGGTTTTACCCTTGGCTCCGGCCTGATCACGCGGGACGTGCTGATCCGTTTCGTGATTCTTCTGGTTCCGATGTTTCTGGGTATTCTGTTGGGCAGTCGTCAATTCGTGCGGTCAAACCCGGAATCCTTCAAGACCCTGGCGCTCTGGCTGCTGATTGGACTGGCCTCCATCGGGCTGGTCCGGATATTTTTTGCATAGGATATCCGGCGGATTTGAGTCAGGCGCTGCGCTTCAGCCTCACCAGCACTTCGTCCAGTGCCGACAGAAATCTGGAGCGATCTGCCTGGGAAAAAGGTGACGGGCCTCCGGTGATATCGCCGGTTGAGCGCAGGCCCTCCATCAAAGCACGGGTGGCCACGGCGCTGCCAATGGAATTCTCGGTAAATGGTTTTCCGGTGGGGCTGATGACGCTTGCAGCCGATTTCAGGCATCTTTCGGCAAGCAGAATATCGGCGGTTATCACCACACTGCCGGGTTTGACCTGCTGGGCAATAAAATCATCGGCAGCGTCCGGGCCGGCGGTGACTATGCTGCGAGTGATGAGAGGGTCGTCCGGAATCCTGATGAAACTGTTGCTGACGACGCATACCGGCACTTTGTAGCGAAACGCAACCTTGTAGATTTCGTCCTTAACGGGACAGGCATCAGCATCAATAAAAATCTCAATTGTCATCTGGGATTTCCGGATTTGAGGCAGAATGCCGAGGTGTATGCGCGGGATTTGACCCCCGTGTTTTAGAGCACAACAGGTGGTTCCGTGTAACCCTGAATCGATGTGTCACACATGGAATTTGTCTCAATTCCCAAGCGTCACAACAGCACTTTATTAGGGATATCAGTTGTGCGGAATTTAAGGATTCATTGCGATGTTTCACCCAGGCTCAAGGTGGAAAATGAATTACAAAAAATTCAAAATAATCGCGCTGATCCTGATTGCAAGCTCAGGCTTTCTGGCAACCGGGAAATTCGCGATGGATTTTTCGCTGCGCACACTTTTGTCAAAGCAGGCTGATGCTGCCGGACGCGACTGGGCGCACTATCTTGACAAACGATTGGGCAAAAAGCTCCCGGTCCTGACCCAACACGAAAGTGGCGGTTTGTTATCAGGTGGCCAGCTTGCCGGTATCGATGGCGCGATATCCGAGATATTTGCTCTCGGAAATGTTTTTCAGATTGATTTTATAGATGCAAACTGTTCCTGCATCGCGTCGTTTGCAGGTGCGACACAAATTCCTGCAGACAGGGGCGACGCGCGGAATGGCGCAAATGGAGACCATCCGGCCTTGTCAGGAATATCCCGGATGGCACCTGCGCTGCGACCCGGTACAGCCGGGCCCGCCTTCGTGGAAACAGGTGGAGCAGCTGATCGTATTGCTGGCAAACCGCCAACCGGCCATTTGGCTTCGAGCTATGTTCTCACTCTTGTCAATTATAACGCCGATGCCAATGATGCAGCGCTGGGTGCGCCGGATGGCATTCAGCCGGTTGATCGGGATATTGTACAGTCGATCTGGCAGAGCGAAACGCATCAGGTGGCGATCCCACGCGGCGGATTGTTCAATCGCATCGGCACGGTCGCAGAGATTTATCACCGAATTCAACGTGACGATCAGACCAAACTGGTGTTGCGCC
>TARA_R110002096_G_scaffold283228_4_pt1 | contig 22219 bp, 15 predicted proteins | sample TARA_R110002096 | Tara Oceans TARA_R110002096 (sample SAMEA4397295) | marine metagenome | biome: Polar Biome; feature: [DCM] deep chlorophyll maximum layer (ENVO:01000326); material: water (ENVO:00002006), including particulate matter (ENVO:01000060) such as... | depth 35 m
TCTGACAAATTCCATTGAGTTGCATATTCAACAACTTGCGTCAGTGATCGCCTTATATTCGCCAGTAAATGGGGGTTTCTGCGCTACGCTTCCAGACTCGATGGCACAATATTGGCACATCTGATGCGGAGGGGGCCCGCGGCGCGGAACGTCAGAACAGACCCTGCGTCGAATCTGGTCTAGCAACTTTAGGATGCCGACTATTTCATCTAATACAGCACCTCTTCGGGCTGCCGTTGCTGAATACGCAATTCATACTGACTGTCTAGGGTATCCAGATAGTCTGTGACTGTTCGAAATTGCTCGTTGTCGTGAACGACCTTTGCTACTTCTTCTGCAAGTCGTCTTCCATGGATTAAGACTATCGGGTACCGATCTTCAATTACTTCCTGTTGGACGCTTTCCGAAAAGTAACTTGTAGTCACAAATACTCCGATCCAGCCCCGTTTCAATCTCGCAACGGTTCGCGCAATGTGATTGCCATGCGTAGGGCTGTCTAACCTCACGCATTTCGCCTGGCCCAACACAACGATTTGGGCAGAAGAGAAATCACTTCCTAGTTTAATGCTGGCAATGAAATCTGATCCGCCATCGCTCCCGGGAGGAGTGATCCAGCCTTTCTTGTAGTGGCCACCCTCCGCGCCGACAACTCGACACGAGATATCTTCAGCGAGCGCCTCAAACTTGTGTTTCTTATCGTTGTAGTGCTCGTAGATCTCCGCCAGTACAGATGATGCTTCGGAATGTGGTGCTGGACGTTGTTCGTCCCTTTTTTCAACTCTGAGCCTCGAGACTCGTCGACGGGCCCGCTCAAGATAGTTCGAACCGTTCGCTATCCAGGATTTCCAACTCTTTGGGGCAAAGCTATGTGTCTCAGCCAGCGAGAGACCCGGGTTTCGTCGCGCGTTTATCCAGGTCCAATCAAACTTCTCACTCTCGGACTCAAGATTGAACACTGTGAAATCGAACGCGTAATTGGTAAAGCTACGCTGATTCCTATTGTCCCATTGCGTGATGAGCTCAACGCTTCGCACAACTCCAAAGCCCTGAAATGCGGGGAATCCCTTGCTCCTTCCTTGGTGTGTGACTCTACGAAAGAATAGCAGCGGCGGCGTGAGTGCACGATCTGCCTTTTCATGGCTGTGAGATAGTCGGAACGCGGTTAGTAGCGCCTTGTTTCCAGGGGCCTGAGCGGGATCCTTGCCTGGATCTTTGTTGTCTCCAAAATATCGAATATGGCCATTGTCAACGTCAAAGAAATCTTGCCACGGTGTCTCCGCTGTTCCTTTCTTGTGGGGACTGCTCGATATTATGATAGCCGGCCGGCGCGTCACACCATCAGAACCTTTAACCGCAGCAGGTGTGTTGATCCCGCTCTCGAGCTGAAATCCGCCAGCATTCTCATAAGCCCCAAGCCACCGAAAGTTCAGGCAGCCATCCATGTATGCCGGAGGGTCCTCTTGCGCTCTCGGGTATCGGAGCACTTGACCAATCGAAAGAAAGTACCTCTCAGGAAACTCCATATTAGTACCACCTACTAACTTCGCCGACCTTTGAGCGATGATTGCGCATACAGAGGCCAGGGCGCAATTCCGATACTGCTGATTCTATCGCTAATCAGCTCTAGTACCTTTCCAGGTAGAGACAGGTAACTTGCCATTGCCAAGCATTTTTTCGCATCAGTGGGGCCAACCTTCACCCAACGCACATTGCCCCCTACAAGGGCACCCGATATTTGCCTCAATAGACTCTCCCTCTTACGAGCCCACTCTTCCGTAATAATCGTGTTTACCGTACTCGCGAACCTTGCAGCGCCATCCTGGCCATGGCCGCTTTCTTCAATCAGCATTGGCGGAAGAACGCAGACTTCTGTTCTTTCTAAGATGGGTACCCTTTCTATCTCCCGCGGTCCAACTAACTCAAGGTATGCAACCTCACGGCCAACCTGTAATTTGTATCGACCCGGTGTTCTTACCATTCCCAATGAACTTAGTGCGTTGCCGACAACTGTTTGCTCTGCATCCAATTCACACTTGTAATCCATACCGAGCACAACATCGTCTACCAAGACTTCTCCTGGCGGAAAACCGATGAGAAAAGACTTTGAAACTTGATTGACGCAGACACCGCCCCGAAAAGCCAATCCACGGCTTCTTTGCTTAGACTGCTTATAAGTCGACGACTCCATTGTGTCTAGGCAAAGCCCCTTCAATCCTTCCGGCACACTCAGGCAGCTAATCAATAGGTAGTCGGCTCCTATAGAATTAGAGACTGGAAAGAAAGAGGATCGCGCGGCCAGCGACGAAGAAGCGTCGGCAAGTCTCTCGGCTAGCCAGCTTTCGTCTGATTTCCTTCCAAGTACGAATACTTGGGAGCAACTGCTGGGAATCCGACTTCCCGCAGCGATACGTATCTCGTCCTCCTGATCCGAAAAGACGATGAATCTCTTATGCTCTAGCGCCGCATCGACCAATGGCCTCGCTGGCTCCATACTGCCGCGGACGTAACAGTGATACGTCGATTCGCCGAACAGTTCTTGCTCTTCGTATAGTGACAGATCATTGAGCTGCACCTTCGGCACTACGCGGTCTCCCCCTACCTCGCGGGTGCCAGCCGTCTCTACGACTGTTGATGTAGCGAACTCTCGGAACTGTGAAACCAAGTACTCACTAATTGCTTTCGTATAGACTTTGGCCTTGCCAGGCTTAGACAGCTTTACCCTCTTAAGGGCAGCGAGAAGCTGTGCGTCATCCAACATGTCGGGCCTTCGGATGACCATGCTCGCCGCTCGAAGGTCTTTTTCACTAAGCAATGACTGAGAAACCGGGAAATTCCGATACTTGTTGCTCCCTTTGCCAGGTTCAAATGTGATTTGAGAGTCTGCAACATAAAGTACTTCCTTGAGTTCCAACCTGAGCCGAGACCAAAGTGCGGCAAAGCTATTGCGACCGATATCGCCGAACGGATTGCGTCGAACCTCATACGACGTCGCGCCGAACGCTTTCCAATACGATTCATAGAAACTGGCGCCCCGCATGCCCTCTGCCGCCAGGATTTGTTGGGCCGCAAAGACGAGAGCCAAGGACCGGCCAGATTTGTTTGGCAGGAGCACCCAATGCCAATTATTTCGTCTGAGCGGCTTGTCCTCATCGGCTCGTAAGCCGATACATCCATTTGCCATCATCCCGCAATGCCTCTGGATAGCCGCGTTAAGAGCCACGGTCGGGCTCTCTTCCGTCACGCTCCTCCCTGTGTTCTTCAATTCCTCTGAGAGCAGGGTATCGTCAAAAGATAAATATATGCGGCGGCCAGAGCGATGCAACCGGCTTTGAACCACATGCCAAAGAAACCTATTCCAATCGCGGAGATCCATGACGACCCTAACGAGCGGCAACCTCACAAACAGCTCTATATCGACATGCAAAACAACTAGCTGTCGCAGGGCTCGCTAGATCTTCAAGTTGAAGCCGGCTGCTCGCTGCCACACTGAGGCGCTCGCTAATTTCAGATGCTCTTTTCGAAACTTGCCGCAACTCTTGTGGTGAGGTTGCTACTTGATGCTGAGCTCCGCGCAATCCAGCAATTGTCGCGGCGCCAGGAAGGGAACCATAGTTGTCCATAATTAAGTGCGAATAGTATGCGATTTGTGCAACATTCTTTGGCGTGTTTAGACGCACCGCATCTCTGGTCAGCTTGAAGTCTACCAAGTGAATCTGCTCGTCCCGAAACTCGACCCAATCCGGTTCTCCAAATAGATTTCCGTCAACCGACTCAAGCTCTTGTTCAACATCTATTCGCGTAGCTCTATCAAACCCCAGATCGAAGTGATTGAGAACCGTTTCATGAACATCTTGTACTAGTGGCTCGTAATCGAGATTTAGGTCTCGGTACTTCTCTTTGTACTTCGAAACGACCACCGGGAAAGCACCGGCAACGGCTTCGGCTTGGCTCTTTCCGCTGCCTCTTTCATCGGCAACGGCCTGGACAACCGAATGAAAGAATCGGCCGAGGATCATTGCTACCTGGTTATTCTGAGTGCGCCGTTCAACTTCTGTAATCACCGCGCGCCGCGGCAGGCCCGCCGCCGTACAGTGCCGTGCTAGCCAATAGAGAGAGAATGACACTCTCGTTGGCAGATTGGCAGGATTAAGCGCCGTCATTTACTTCGATTCCTCTAGATGACCAATCATGTCTGTTGCGCTTGAGCCAACTCTCCTATCGGATCGCGAAGAAGGTAATACGGATTTATCGGATGTACTCGGTCGAAATTTAGTGCGTTAGATACTACACGTTGGGCTTGCACCAGATCTGCGCCAGGTGGCAGTAGAGGGTGACGCACCAATAGCGCAATCTCACTGCCATTTACGTTGCAACGAAACACCGGGTAGCCATCTACCTCTTCCTCGCTGACCTGTGTTCTAAGTACGTTGCCGAGAACTTGCTTTGATCGAGCAATGACACTCTGCCAGTGAGGTCCGATTATCAGCGTCTCTGAATGCTCACCCAAATAGACCTCCAACAGATCTATCGCAAGCCGCCAATCCAACGCCGAATGTATTAGTCGATTCTCATAGTTTCTAAGGCACTTGTAACAACTGGAAACACAATGAACGCTGTGATCCGTTGCCAGTAGGTATTCGTCAAGATATACATCTCGAAGGTACTGGATAAGCCGCATAAACTCTTGATTGTCTGCGTACTTAGCCGCGTACCCAGAACCGTTGTCCAGCGTGTCAGCTAAATAGATACTCCATCGACCCTCCCGTTGTACGCCTGCTGTTAGTTCTGTCGGCTCGATATCTTCCAAAATCGTGATCCCAATTCGCAAGAGTTCAGCTAGTGACTTATGGGCTGCTACGACTACCCCGCGTTCCCTGCTTCTCCTAACCGCCCCCTGAATATAGGGTGGCTCTCGCTCGAGTTCGATATTTAGCAAGCTTGTGAATTGCTCCGAGTAAAGTGCATCCCGTATTTCGCCGCGCTCAAACTCAGAATTACATGGCCTTAGCGCCCTTACTCCGGTCAGCGATGAAGTTGCAAGTCGATCTGTATTGTCGTTTCTATCGAATCCTCTCCCTTCGTTGCAGTTGATTCTCAGAACCAGCCCATGGACCGACGATATACTCGCGGCCGCTGTTCTGTGACTTACCACTCTGCTTTGCTGCGCCTCTGGTGCGGGCGTAGTAATAATGGCTTGTGGTTTCGAGTCGATGTAGCCTCTATAGCCTTCCGGCTGATCCGCACAGTAGTACTCGGCTCTGTAACCCGCGAATTGATCGACTGATTCTCCTCCACACGCTGGACAACGATCCTCGTGTTCTGCAGAGACGCGAGAGCAATTCGCGCAGATATGCAACTCTCGCTGTAAATGAGCAGGCGGATCAATCACTCGAATAGCCCCGCGAAACCTGTCAAGCCATGTAATCGCCGACGATCGGTGTCGCCTCTTGTCTCGCAAGTACTCCTGCTGCGGTGCAAATTCTGCTATCGCGATGTCCTCATTTCTTGAAACAAGTCCATCCTCAATTGGCCACTCTCTGTTGTTTGGAGGTCCGTTTGGATCCCTGGTTAACAATTGCACTTCCCTTTCGGGCATTCCGTAGAGTGGGAAGAAGCCTTCCTTTACCAGGACCTCACTCATCGAATACGTTGTTCCATACTTCCGGTTCCAACGTGGTAGTGATTGGGCGATTTGTTCTTGTGCATTCCTACACAATAAAAGCACATCCGCAGCCAGATCTTCTCCTGTATCGTTCATCACTTTCTGAATCTTTTCTGCTACTGCTGCTTCCTCATCACGTAGCTTCGATTCCCATCGATCTATATGGCGTTCATAGCTCTCAATGCTCCCGAGCTTGCCGCTATTCGTTCCACCCCCATCCCACGCCAAATCGTCAGAGCTGTAGATGTCTGGAACAAACCGGTTCATAAACCATTTAAGTATTACTCGAACCACAATATCTGTGTTGCCGATATCTAGTTTCGGGGATGCGGTTCTTTCTGCCAGCATGAGTTCGGGTCGTGCAAAGTAGTACTCGTCGTGCTTTTGACCTTTACAAAATGTTAGCGCCACAGATAGTCGATCCTCCCTACGACCCGCTCGGCCGACGCGTTGTTGATAATTGAACCTTCGAGGCGGCATGTTCGCTAGGAACACCGCTTTCAGACTGCCGATATCGACACCCGCCTCCATGGTTGTTGTTACTGACAGCAAATCCAGTTTCAGCGCGTCAGCAAGCTGAGGGGTTATGTCTCGATTGAGGAACTTGCCCTGAAAGGCGAGCTGGCGCGTTCTTTGCTCCGGCGGCGGCGTGTGTCCAATGATCTCTGCGGTTCGAATCGGATAAAGATGGCGGTCTTCACGCAAGAAGTCTTTGTAGTAGTTGGACCTGGCGGTCAGTTCTTCGATCGGTCGTTCGTGCAGTGTCCCGTCGCATTGCTGTCGGTACTTAATCGTCCGGCATTGTCCATCCGCGTGGAACATATGAATCGCTCTACAATTGTCACATGACCAAAAACTGTCTCCGGGCAAATGAATATAGAGGTTTTCCCTTTGAACTCGTAGTCGGTCATCGACTACCCCGTAATGCATGAGAATCTCTCTTATCTTGCGAAAGAGCGCATTATTTTCTGCAAGGTCTTCGGACCTCAGAACCCTTCGAAGAACCGGGTTGGTGTGGACTGTTTCATAGTAGTAGTTCGGGAACTTGTATTGCTCAAGTCCTACTTCTTGTGCGTGCCGCGTTCTGTAGTAGAAGCTAAGAAATCGAATCGTCATGTCTATAACGACATAGAGATCATCGATATCTGTGCCAGTAACGCACTGAGGAACCTCGCGGCTTCTGTCCACGGTCAGCCATCCCAGACCGAGTGATTCGAAATCGCGTCCTAATGAGTCTGTAATGACGGCACCGATATTTCGAGCAAGGTGCCTCCTTGCAGTATCGACTTGGCTCCTATCTTCGTCAGATCTCTCAGACGAGTTTTTGAGCAACGCTTGCCACAATGGGATGGCCGATCGATGTTCCTCCACACCAAAGCCATTCATCGCGATTCGATGCTCAGAGAGATGCTCTTCTATTTTCTGAGATAGGTCGTGGAACGAAATGGTCGGCCTTGTATACCGACTTAGCAATTCGTCTACGCTTAATCGATCGTAGTGATAATCCGCGATGATTGCTCTACCATCGCCCCCAAGTACAGGCTTCAATGTTTCTATTGCATCATTATCATCTTCGACTACGGCCTCTATGAACTCCCTCCGAGCTGTGAGGCGGCTCGAATACCCAGTAACTTCAGATTCGGCGACCCCGCGAATGGTGTCCCGATAGTGATTCAACTCAATCTCTGCGGCGAATCTCGCGGCGTCTCGCCGGCTGTCACTGAAACTAATACAAGAAGCCTGTTCTGAGTCTTGTTGGTTACCCGACAGTGACTTGAAGAGTTGCTCTACAAGTAGCTGGCTGAACTTATAGTAGCCAGTACCCATCGTACGTATCGGACTACTAACGTCATCACCACGACGCCCCCAACTAGTTCCACACGAGATGCACGTTGTCGGCGGTTGATTCGGTTCACAACGTCGCCAATCGACGGGGACTCGATCAGGATCTCCGCGACGCTCAAGACTGGGAGAGATCCGAAGCGTCCGTGTACAGAGTAGCCCGCGCTCCCAATTCCTTGGACAACCCTGATCAAGATCGGCTTCATGCAGGTAGATCAGCGGAACCCTCGATTGCGGCCGATCGGCTTCGTTCGAAATCCGAACGACGCCCTGTACGTTTTCACCCTGCAGGAAACTTCGATAATAAAGTTCCCCACAAATCTGGCAATAAAGCGTATCAACTGTGACTCGACCTGTTTCCGGACAGTACTTCGTATCTTGGTCGTAGAGTAGCGGCTCTTCTTTCAACACGCCGTCTTCGGCAGTCAACGCTATTCTGAGGCCAGATAGAGACTTTACGAATGTGTGAAGGCGGAGTTTGGCCTTCGAGTGAGAGAATCGATCTGACTCTTGATCAATAATGTAACGAACTAGGCCACGGCCCGAACCCTCCACGCCGCCGAGGATGTTTGCCTCCAAATCCTCGTACCGGAACGGGACAGGTCCGAGATTCGCCGTTCTTGAATACCTTCCACTCAACTGTTCTTGAAGATTCCACAGTTGATTTTCTAGGAATGATCCGTCACTGCCTGACAGGACCGGTACACGCAGCTCGTGCAACTTGGCATCGACGTCTTCCAGAGTGGCCTCGCCTGATTCGAATTGTGCAAATAGATGGCCGATCGATGTTTGTGCACTTTCGGACAGGGATGTTGCGTCTGCTAAACAACGCTCACCCTCGAGTACTGCAAATGACCGTACCTCCTGCGAAGCTCCGAAAAAATCGCGAAGGAACTTGGGGTCTTCATCTCCTTGCGATTGGTCTTCGAGCGAGGCAGATGTCGCGATAATCCGAAGTTGAGGATGTCCTGGGTAGAGCGATAGGGCGTCGAGGAACAACTTCACTGTATGCGATATTTCTGTACCAGGCGTCCCCCTGTAAGAATGGAGTTCATCGAGAACAAGATAGAAGACATTCGCATCGGATTCCTCAAGCCACCTCCTGGTCGAGTCGAATAGCGATCGCTCTCTATCACGCACCATCATGATCGAAAGCATCGTGAAATTGGTGATGAGAATATCGGGCCACGCATTCTGCATGTCCCATCTAAGCAACATTTGGCTACCGGTCGGATTCTCCACGTACTTCCACAAGTCCGTGTCTTCACCGCTCTCCTTCAGACTAAGTGCTCGGGTGAAGTCCTCATGTGTTGCCTGCATATACTCTCTTGCGCGGCTAAGCCTTCTGGGATCTCCTGGCGCGCCACCACCTTCAGTAGCTCCGACATACTGCCCGAAATAGATTCGATCTCCGCCAAGCACTTCTCGATAGAAATTCTCGGCCGCTGAAGAATCCAGGATAGACCTCATAGTTTCAATTTGGTCTCTCACAAGCGCGTTCAGCGGGTAGACAATCATGCATCGAACGGCTGCTTGACGATCTGATCCACGGTGATAGCTATATGGTGCTGTCCCGCTCCGCCACCAATTGGTGTCCGGCCCCGTAGATGACCACGGACGTCGGCCCTCTGACCCTGTGCTCTCCAGGAGTAGGTTGGCGATAGTAGGGATGAGAAAACAGAGCGTCTTACCCGACCCAGTTCCGGTGGTAACGACAACATTTTTCTGGTTTTGAAGTGCTTCGAATAGAGCTTCAATCTGATGCGTATACGGTCTATAGGCTATTTCCTCAACCAGCATTCGAGTGGCTATTTCGAAATCTGACCCTTCCCAATTGACCTCGCCGTTCTTTGCCGAGTAGATTTCTTTCAGATAATCAGATATGTACGCATCGGCCTCTCGGTATCGCGGAACCAGTTCAAATAGATCTTCGCTGAATATTAGGTCAGATCTTTCAGGTGCTCGTACGAATTGGTCCCGTAGCCGATTAAACGCAGGGCTATTCGTGTCGTACGCCGTGCGCAGATACGACAAAGTACTCCGACGAATCTGCTCAGACAGAGAAAGCAATTGATTACTCATATGAGACCTGTATTGCTGGCGCGTAGAGGTGTTGAAGCATTTCCGCTTCAGCCCTACTCATAATGACTTTGAGGAATAGTCGTTGCGCAGTCATGAACTCCTCCGGCCATTCGGGCGATAATGATGTCAGCGCGAATCTAACCAATCCAGGTAACACGTAGAAAAGTGAAGCTGGTATCAGCATTGAGCCGCGTGCGATATCGTAGGTCACCGGTAATCGGTTCTTTGCAAACCAATAGAGCATCAACGGTACCCAGTCGCTGCGACGCAGTTCGTATTTGGTATTCGATGTTTTGTCCACCAGCCAATATTGGTATCCCGGAGAATGATGCCTTGGATTTCGCAACAAGAATGTGCCGTTGTCTGCCGGTCGGCTACTTGGAAGCCACTTGTTCTCGGCGCACGTGCGGTGCTGGAACTCATCAGATTCGGGGACTGAATCAACCAGGTCGGCCGTTCTTAGGAATATGTCCTGGGCGCTCGGCAAATACTCGATCAGCTTAACCGACCTGTCGACCCGGATCGGCAGCGCCTCTCTTGTGACGACATCTCTGGCCTCCACAGCACGCATTGTGACGTAACCATGGACAGCTATTTCAGGCTCTCTATCGAATCTACTCTTGTACAGCACGCGCCGCTCGAAAAGACCATGCTCCAACAGCTGACTGAAGCCGTCGGCGAACGCAACCGCTTCCGGAAACATCGCTGTATTTTCGTCGAAAAAGACTATTCGATCCTCGCTCCACTGCCAGTCTGTGCTCGTGGCACCGCCGACCTGATGAATGAATCCCATGTCGCAAAGCCGATGGTAGAGATTCCATGGCGATTGGCTGCTCAGCCACAAGCGCTCTTCCGGGCTGTTTGCCGCCTTTGCGCAAATCTTACTTACGAACAATGCTCTCTTGCCAACGCCGTAGTAGCGAAGCAGCGCGACCACTCGATCCGCGAGGCCTACCTGCGTTGCAAGATCTGCGCTCACTTAGCTTTTCGTGTTGCTAAGTACACTTCTGGGCCCAGAATGCCTTTGTTTCGGAGGCTATTCGCTCAACCAAGTCATCGCTTAGCGGCAACCGAGACAAGGTGTGAATCTGTGAAGCACCTGCGCTATCGAGGCTCGAGTCGCCCAAGGTATTAGTAGCTGTCCCTGGAACAAACGCGCGATCACGGTCGAGTTGGAAAGAGATCTCGTGCAAGTAACCTCTCACATTCTCTGGATCAAGGTACATAGATTCGGCCTGTGCCGCTTCGCCGACGTCGGCAGCATTCGGGATGACTCCGGGAAGCACTGAGATTTCCCTGGCTGTGTTTCTCGCGATTGCCCAAGTGCTTGAACTCGGAACCAGGAGGATCTTCTTCCATGGCATAAATGTGCCCGATTGTTGCCAGGCCTTCAGGAAGGGCGCCAAATAACCTTCGACGTAGCCGAGTTCAAAATCGAGGATGGTTAAGCATCGCGGTTCGTCAGGCTGGCTAAGAAGCCAATGCAGTTCTTCCGCAATACTCCGGTCATCCACCCATAATGGCGACGCACAAACTGTCGACGCGTTGCGATCCCAACCGACCAGTCGCTGCCAGACAAAGAACTCCGCTTTATCGATTAGGACCAGGCAGTTGGCCATGAGTGCTGAAAAGAAAAAGGCGTCCTGGTTCTCAGGGTCTGAGTTTCCGTGCTCATCTGCGATTTCGCGGAACTTGTCTCTCGCTTCTTGAACCCCGATTGAACTCGCGTCCTGGTCAACTTCCATTTTCGTGAGGAGCCTAAACGGCGAGCCAACGCCGTCAATGCCCGCAGGTGAATTCACACTAGGAGTTTTCGTAAGACTGCGCCGCTCCAATAAATCGGCGAGCGCAGCGCTTTCTTCCTTGATCTCCGCGATCTTGGCATTCAATTCATCGAGGTGCCTTTCCGTTTCCTCTGTGAATTTGTTCCTCTCCTGAGTTCGGCGAGTCTCGGATCGCCGAACGAGCTTTTCCAATCTAGCAGTGCTTTCTTCAATGGCCTTTATCGTCTCTCTCGATGACTTAGCAGAATCTTTCGCTTCCCGCCGAAGCGTCTCAATCGTGTCTTTCAGGTCGGCCTTTGACGCAAGTTTGGACTTCAGTTTGTCTACTAAGGTCGACGCATCTTCTGCGGTTTTCACGCGAAGGTCAGAGATTTCGCCACGTAGACCGGCCTCCACAGAACGAATTGACTCATCGATCGCCCTGAATCGGTCATACTTGGGACATCGTGCAAGAAACTCCTGAAAATCTGGACTTCTGGGAAACGGCCACAACTCATACAGCGCTTCAACATCCCGATCGTGGACGCTGTAGTTCGCCGACCGAGAAACTATTTCATCCAGAATAGTGGCCGTCTCTATGGGAAAATCTTCATCAACATCAGTATCTGCGAGAAGTTGATTCAAGGCGGGCAAATTGCTTACAAAAAAATCTACGACAGAATTTTGGTAGAGACTCCAATAGTCGTTCTTCGCTTGATTTTGTCTAAGCTTTTTGAGCACCTCGGCTGAAACGAGGTCTCGGTAATGAGGGGCGGTTGGTCGAAAGCCGGTAATCGTTCGAGTCATTCGCCGGCAAATACTGTCGAATAGCGCGTGTCTCTTGTGATTCTCGGAAAAGACCTTGTATTGAATAGACGTCTCGTCTGCGAGTTCGCGGGAAACTCTGGCCTTCTCTTCTTCAGAGAATTCGATTTTCCAAAGCAGTTCGGCTAATGACACAGCTATCATCCCCTAGCGACTTGCGATCGCTCTTGCTCGAGGTCCTTTTCCTGGTCCCGGATGGGCTCGATGTGCGGCACAAAGATTTCTATACTGTATTGCAACCGGCCTTGTGGGGTGGCGTCGAGGAATTGCGTCACTCTTGGGCAACTCGAAGGTGAATTTTCTCGACACGCCCCCCTCAAAAAACTGTTTCATGACTTCTCTCGCAACCGCTTCGGCCAGGCGGGGCGGAACTGCGTTACCGATCTGGCGAGTTGTTTCCCGATATTGATCAAGTAACTCAAACGAGTCCGGGAATGTCTGAAGTCTCGCCATTTCCCTCGGTGTCAGCCGACGGTTTCTCCAGTGGAAAGGACCAGTGGCAGGACCCGGGGATGCCTGCAATGTCCAGGACGGGTGGTGCTTGCCAAGCTTGAGGAGAAAAGACCAGTACTTTGTCCGCCAACCGAACAGTGGCAAGCCCCCACCGCGCTCCGTATGCCACAGATAATTTTGGCCCTCCGGGATTGACGGAAGCAACTGAGCCCATTTTCCTGTCGGCCTTAAGCTAGATTCGAATTGTGGCCCGTCTAGATCCCCTATCGCATCCCATGCGTTCAGATACGCAACCAGGCCGTCTTTTCGGCCTGATAAATTGTCTTCTGGCACATGTGTTGGTTTTGGTCGAACAAATTCTTTGCCGTTTATCTCTGCGATGATAAACACGCGCTTTCGCAATTGAGGAACACCATAGTCTGCGGCGTTGAGTTGGTATGCAATCGGTTCGTAATACGTGCCGAAACGGCCATTGATTTGGTCAAACCTACTTTGAATGCGTCTCAAAGGGGCCCCAGCATTTGCAGAAGAAATGCCATTGACATTCTCAATCACTACTACTTTTGGGAGAGTTCCTGCAACCATTTCCATAAGGTGATCTAGCGTTTCCGCGCGACTATCACGTAGCCCCGGCGCCTGCCCATTTACCCAAAGACGTGATTTTGAAAATGGCTGGCAAGGAGGCCCCGCAATAAGGACGTCCACCTCCCCTTTGCGCAAGTTAGCTTGCCGCAATATCTTTCTCGCGGTGAGCACGCTGACATCGCCTGGCGTCGAAAGCTGCCATCCTGGCCTGTTCGAGTGAAGAACCTGGCGACAGTGATCATCCTTCTCTACCGCGAGCGCTACCGAGAAACCGGCAGCCTCAAACCCGAGGTCTAGGCCGCCAATTCCGGTGAATAACGATATTGCTGTTCGATCGCATTGCATTATTTATGAACCGTCAAGTTGAGAAGACATTCATTAATCGTCGATTGACGTAGTAGTTGTACTTGCCAAGGCGGTGCTTCTCAACAAATCCCTTCTCCGTCAACTCCGACAGGTATTTACTCGCTGTGAGACGTGAGACCTCGAGATCCTCCTGCACTGCTTCGATTTTTGTATAGGGATGGCGAAATAGATTAGTTAGCAGCTCGTGGCTATAGATCTTGGGAAGAGTATTCCGGATCCGTTCCTCATAATCTTGCATCAGGGTCTTTATCTCACCGATGAGCCTGATAGTGGTTTTCGATGTTTGAGCCACACCTTCGAGCATATAGAGCAACCAAGGTTGCCAGTCGCCAGAATCTCTCGTGCTTTGTAGCAATCGATAGTAGTCGGCTTTGGTATCAATAATGTAGGCACTCAAATAGAGAAGAGGCTGGTCCAGCAGATCCCTAGCAACCAAATACAAACTGTTGAGAATTCGTCCAGCTCGTCCGTTGCCATCATAGAAAGGATGAATGCTCTCGAACTGATGATGAACGATGGCCATCTTGATCAGAGGATCTGCGGAATACACAGTTTCGTCATTTACGAACCGCTCCAAGTCAGTTAGCAGGCCTTCAACCTCAGTGGGATCTTGCGGAGGCGTGTACACGATCTCACCCGTCGCATGATTCTTGATCACGGTACCAGGCAGTTTTCGGATACCAGCATCGTTGTCCATTAGTGTCTCGTGGAACTCGACTATTCGATTGACGGTGATCAGCTGGTCGTCGCGCATCAGATCGTAGCCGCGGCGTAGTGCGGTTGCGTATCGCTTGACCTCCTTTGCCGCCGGGTTTTTGATGTACTCAGCGAATATGTCTGCCTGATACAGTTCATCCTGTGTTGTGAAAATATTCTCGATTTCAGAACTGTCTTTTGCCTCCTGCAACGACAGCGTGCTGATCAAGATATCGGGATTTGGAATCGTGCCAGAGACACCTTTTAGCTCGGCAAGATGTCGGTGAGCATCAATCAGATGCCGCAGAACCGGCGCCGTCTCAAGCTCGTCGGGTGGCGGTAGATCTGTGAGGGGCTGGATCAATGTTCTCTGCAATATCTATAGATTTTGTGGAATTTTATACATGATTTGCCGTCATGTAAAGATTTATCGTTTTTCTATATATGACTCCGCCGATATGTAAGCTTCCTTTACTTGAGCTTGACCGCCGACACAAGAAGACAACTAATTGAATTTATTACAAATTTAAATTGACAGTGCCCCAATATCACCTAGAATTGAACACAGCTGCGTTTCCGCGGCAGCGGCCCGATTGTCTTGCGGATTAATAAGGCATCCGTCTGAAATCACGTCGCGGTGATGCTTGGGGAGTGCAAAATCACTTGCACGCACAGAGTGAGCAATGACGATTCTCCTCTGGCCAGACGCGTGAATTGCGTCTAAGTCCCCAAGCGATTCACCAAACTCCGCAAAACCTATCCGCCTGAGTTCATTGTCGCCGGTCGTCCGGTTCTCAACGGACCGCGCCTACCGTCTGGTCGAACCCATGGACCATCGAGATGTGGTAGCCACTGATCCTTACCAAGTGCGCGTACCAGGTCACGTACAGCAAGATAGTGTTGATAGGCCGTGTGGGGAGACGCGTCTCGCAGTGCGTAAGAAAGGTACCACCGCACATGTTTTTGGCGCCACCGTCGAACGCCTACCTGCCAATGCTTCCAGATGACCCTTGCGACCAATGCCGCCGCCCGAAGACGGCGGCCTTTAGTCGCAGCGCTAGCGCCTCGAAATCGTCGCCGAAGAAGGTTGTATGCCTGGCGGCCCGCCATGTCACCACTGCTCGGATTCACGATGGAGCTCGACGGGTCGTACCAATATAGCAGCCCACGATTTGTTCGCGCCCATGCCCCAGAGCGTCTGCGATAAGAAGCCGAGCAACCCTATCTCGCTTGCGATCAACGACTCTGCCACCAGCCAGCACAGGCGCAGGAGCACCGGTTACATCTTCATAGAGCCGGCACGCGAAGGCAGTGCGTAGTTCCTTGAATCGATTATCGATACCAACTTGTGACGCATACTTTCGCCACGTCCGATAACAATAGCCCTGCCATTTCTTGAAAGTCCACTCTAGTGGAATCAGGTTTGTTGCGGGCGCAGCCACACGAGTCAGCGACCGAAGGACCTCAATGCCTACCAAGCCGACCTGAATTGTCCGCTTACGACCACCTTTGGTTCCTTTAGATACTGTGACCTCACCGGACCGCCTGGCACTTCGAAGGGCTGATTTGACGTCGAGTAGTGACGCCTCCCGATACCGAAGCCCGAAATAGGCACATAGACGAAGCACCCCGGCCAGCCGATCTTCACCGTTCTCCTTCAAATACAGAGCGGCCGCTTCTACGACACGAAGATCCAACGTCTCTGGTGCATCCTGACGCAGGAACAGCCTTGGCCCCAGGACTTGCCGCGGAGATATCCAAAGCAAATTGTCATCTCGCATGATCGTCATAACGCAATTGACCGCACTTAGACAGTCGACCGCATAACTCAGCGAGAATTCTCCCAACAAAACTCGACCATAGAGTGACTCTGCATACTCCTTGACGTGGTACGACGAAACATTGCAGAAGTCGTAGACGCGATTACTTCGCAGAAAGGCGATGAAGTTATTGAACCTCGACGCGTAGGCGCGACGTGTGCCGAAACGTCCTTCCGTATAACCATCAAGCAACGCGCGACTCGTTGCATATTCCAGTGAACGTCCGTAACCAAATTTACGACGCCCACCAACTTTTTTGAAGACCATAATAGTTCTCCCATAGATTAGTTGTTAAATGAACACGCCCTGCCCTAGGTTTGTTTAGCGTGAAGCTGCAATTGCGCAGCCGGTGCGGGCGCGATATGGCTAAGAATTAGCCGTTCAAATTTGGTGAATCGATAACCTGCTCAAGACGTAAAAGAACGCGGGCAACAGGCCAACCGACGCTATCGATAAGGCGACAGCGGTTGTTCGACTCGTGAGAGGGGCTACGAGAGAAAGGGTACTTTTGTACCGCGAAACTGCGTCAAAGTGACGTCTATGTCACTGAAACAAAACGCTTCCACGGCAAACCGAAAAATACGTCTCTTTTCGTATCGGCGCGCTTGGAGCTGCGCCTGGGGGTAATCAATCCAAAATCGGAAGTTGATTTTGCTCACTTGAGGATGAGCGACTCCTAAAGCACGCGAAAACGCGGTGCTGTGATGCAATTAGGTTACGCCGACTTTTTGTGGGTTGTCAACACCGAAACTTGCGGAAGCGAAATGCCCCCACTTTGCCCCCACTTTGCCCCCACCTGATTTTCTTTGATCGTTGAGCCGTCGACTTTTTCAACCGAAGAATGTACTCGCTTCCAATCTTGCTTGTCAGGATTCACTGCCATGTTGCCATACAGAGTCACTCAACGGAGGCAACATGCATGTCACATGACAACAGAATACAAGATGAAATGAGATGTCCGGAATGCGGGAGCGCTTCGACCGAATCGGTTGTGATCGCTTACGCCAAAAGTGCTCGAACTGGCACGTCTGGATACGAGACCGTCAGTCTCTTCGGCGAGCAGATAGCACCACCTGAGGAGAGGGACGAGAAGTTTTGGCCAAGCGTGGCCGTTTGCGTAGCCGCGATAATCGCTCTGTTCAAGCTTCCAGGCACATTGAACCAACTGGAGATTGAAGCGCTGCAGAATCTATCAGTTCTAAGTTGGCCCGTAGTATTGCTGAGTTGTGTCGTTGGGTGGCTGGTTGGACTTATCTTTGTTATCCCCGCCATTCGGTACAACGTTCACGTACTGCCCGGTCTGACGGCCGAGTGGGAAAAAGGTATGGCCTGTAGGCGGTGCGGGCATCGTTGGCAGCGAGATTCGTTGGAAGGCAATACTGTCCAGGAGCGTGGTCATAGTGCATAACAATAGATCGATCTGGATGGCAGGGGCTTTCAACGACAAGCGGAGACGTCTAGACGTCATATCTGGGCCGACCGAACTTCGCTGGGGGCGAATCGTGACGCACGTCGAATGTGTCTTGGAGGACCCTACACAATTCATCGTGATTGTGGCGGCTGCCGGGAATGAGCCCAGCAACCCGTCGGATATCGATATTGCGAATGCGCAGCTGGCTGCAATGGTCGCCTGGAAGCAGCACCGTAGATTTATGCAACGCAAGCGAACTCGGGCCCTACTTCGATATCCGAATGGTGCCCAAGTTGAAATCGACGTGGACATCAAAGCGACGATGAGGCGGCTCAATGTCTATCTGGCGTCTGCCCGTGCGGGCACAGTACAGCCTACGTTGCCTACTCCACTGTTGAGCTACTTCTTGACTCGATAGCCTCAACTTTGGCGCGAAAATTTCGTGCCTTATTTGATTTCTCATAAATTAAAATCTGGCCTATTGACACAGATTAGTTTGTACATTTATAAAGATCGTACGCTCACATTGTCAGCGTTAGAACGAACGATTCGTTCGACCGGTTTTCCGGAACCTCCTGTGACCTGACGAGTCACGAACGGCAATCGAAAAGTCGTAACCCACGCCTCTTCCGAGGCGCCTTGTCGAAGCGCAAAATCGCGCGACACTCCGTCATCAAATCATCATTCTTTTGGTCGCAGCCATACCGATCGTATCGCTGCTGGATAGGAGGTTTTATGGGTACTTCAACTAGGTCACTACGCTTTCAGGTTTATACGGATGTTTGAATATGAAAACTTACAACCTGATAGAAGCAGCAGCCCTTCTTCACATGTCGCCGAGCGCACTTCGTGCGAAGGTCAAGAGCGGCTTGATCCGCGGAGCAAAGCCTGGCAAGCGCTGGGTCTTTACCGAGACCGCGTTACTCGAGTTTCTAGGGGTACAGGCCGACGTTGTTCTTGCGAATGCGTCCAAGCGAGTCGTTGAGCCATGTCGATCTACAAGCGAGGAACTGTCTGGTGGGTTCGCTTCACGACGCCGCTCGGGCAAAGAATACGTCGATCGGCTTGCACTCGAGACAAAAAGGCTGCGCAGGAATTCCACGACACACTGAAGGCCGAACTCTGGCGTGTCAGCAGATTGGGAGAAAAGCCGAGGAGAACGTGGCAGGAAGCAGTACTTAGGTGGCTGGATGAGAAAGAGCACAAAGCGGATGCTATTCACGATGTCGAAAAACTTCGCTGGCTCGACCGCTACTTCGGGCACATGTATTTGGACGACATTACAGCCGACACGATTCGTATTGTTGCTACAAAGAAGAAGTCAGAGACTACGCCGACAACGGCAAATCGCTATCAAGCGCTCATTCGTTCAATCTTGCGTGCGGCGCACTATGACTGGGAGTGGACGGATCGCGTACCCCGCGTCCGGATGTTCAAAGAACCCACGAAGCGAGTTCGGTGGTTGACGAAGGAAGAAGCTCGCCGGCTTCTTGATGAACTTCCTGAACACCTGGCTGATATGGCAGCGTTTACTCTCAGCTGTGGCTTGCGCCGCAGTAACGTGACAGGTCTGCAGTGGTCTACAGTTGATCTAGAACGAAAGTTGGCGTGGATTCATCCAGATCAGTCGAAGAGCCGAAAAGCCATCCGCGTCCCTCTAAATCAGGGCGCAATCAAGATACTGAAGAAGTGGGAGGGTCGGCACGACACTCATGTGTTCTGTTACCAGGACAAACCGATCTTCCAAACAAGTACGAAAGCCTGGTACGCAGCATTGGAACGAGCTGAGATTGAGAATTTTCGGTGGCACGACCTCCGGCACACATGGGCCAGCTGGCATGTTCAGAGCGGAACGTCGTTGCAGGAACTCATGGAGCTCGGCGGGTGGTCATCGTATGTGATGGTCTTGCGTTATGCGCATCTTGCTACAGGCCAGCTCCAGGATGCGGCATGTCGCATTGACGGAATTCTCCTAGATTGAGAATTTGACCTTAACTCCAGGTGCCGGCGGCCGTCGTTGAGAAAGCCTTGTTGGCATCAACATCAGCAACAAAGTCGGTCCACAATTGGGCGCCGAGTTTCCGCGATGCGAATGCGCCGGCCATCGCCAAGAAACCGCGCAGTACCACCACTTGATCGGATACGAAATTAGTCAATTGAGCGCCTGTGTTCTTACCGTATCCCAGGAATAGGGCCTCTCTGTAATTTGCTTTACCTCGGTATCGGTAGGCCTCATGTACAAATCCGACTGCCTTCTTCGCCAAATGCGCGTCACGAATTTTTCGTGCGGCCTTGGTTCTAAAGTCACTTTTCCCAAGCTTCTTGTACGCCGAGAAATCACGCACCTTGTCTGTCTCATATGATGCGTACCAATCCGCGGTTCCCGACAGATAGCTGATTACAGCCCCTCGAGCCTCAGCGATACTGGTTGGTTGGGACTGGAGATCGCCCGCGTTTCCTACCTTGTATGCGGCTATTTCTGGTTTATAGACTTTGGCCTCTAGGCTGCTCACCCGGCGCTCAAAAGGCTCCATGGCGAGGCCGGTTGCGGCGAACTCTGTATCCCACATTTTCGCGGTGCCCGCATGAGTCTCTTGAGATGATCCATTCTTGGCGGCGATCATGGCGCTTGCTGCATTGTAAATGCCGTAGTACCAAGCTAGAACTGCGATGCGGGAAAAGTCTGCGGGCGAATTTGCACTCTCTGCAGCTTCCAATGCGGATAGATGGTGAAGAGCGAGAAACAGTTGCTCCATCACCGAGTTTTGAACATTGTCGGGCATCGGTCGTCGCCCTTGCTGGATATAGAACTGTACTGCGGTGGCGAAGTCTAATCCCGTATCATCGACGATATATCGCAGCGAGTTCATCCAGTTGATTGTCGATGGTAAAGCGAATTGTGGATTCGGCTTTCCCTGCGGGTCGTCGATGGTGCCATCGTTGACTATGCGATCGTAGAGCATGCTTCACCTTGAATAATTTCCCAGTTGATGGACGGCTATGCCCCTTCAACTATTCCCGGACGGCCGCAGACCACGTTTTATGATCGGCCAGGCTTCTTCGTAGCTCATGATATCGCTATGGGAGGCTTTCCAATGCGCATCAATTCCGCCCCAACCCGACCCTCTGAAACGATGACCGCATTCGGGGCAACTTTTCCTAGGAGAAGTATCGGGTACTGCGGTTACCGCGGACCTGGAGGTGGTTCTAACTCTACCTGCTGGCCTGATAACCACGGTCGGCGCCTTCAAGGCCTCTATCTGAGTTGTCCATCCTGTCCGGAGTAAGGAGGCCCCTATTAATGATAGGACGGTGTCCTCGTGAATCACATTGTGTGCGGACGGGTTCGGCAAACACTGGTGAAACAGCTCGACAGCAATTCGTGCGTCGTCAATATGATCACACCCTTTTGCTTCTCCAGAGACGAATGCCTCCCACAGGAACAAATTCGAGCTACTATTTTTGAATTCTTCCCAATTGGTTGTGGCCGTCGCATCTATCGTCAGCCCTGCCCGGATCGCCGACAGCAACCAAGGCACTTGCACAAGCGCGGTCGCAAGTACAGTACCCCCTGGACCTCCTATCCAATTCTTGCTTGTTTCGCCATTTCTTTTCTGAGTCAGCGTATCTGGGTTTGATCGAAGTGGTACGAATATCGGCGCTTCGAATCCAAGTACGACCTGTCTTGAAGCGTTCAGCCCACAGAGGATCGCGTTCGCCAGGTCTTCGATTGACTGCCCGCTCACGATCGAACCATCAGCTCGAAGCCCGTACCAGCCGAAATTGCGTTCCTTGATCGATCCTATGTCAGCACAGTAGATATCCATGATCAGACTCTTTCTATTGACCGCAAGTGAGTTAATGGCAGATTGACTTCAATTTTGCCTATTGTCTAACGCAATCTCCGTGATCTGAGTCGTTAGAGTAATGATTACTCACTTGGATAGGTCGGACCTGATAGGCAGAATAGAGCGATGAAAGGTGTAACCAGAGACTTCATAACGCTGTTCAACAAGCTGTGGTATCGCGATTTTCCTCTTGCTCAGGATCACAAGGACACTGGTAGTCGGGCGGAGTGGACGACACATATCGGAATATCGGTGCGTGCCTGTGCAGACCTTATGGGATACTTCACTCACTTTGAGCAGGGTAACCGCACGGACGCGGTCATTCGTGATAACGCAGGCAATGACATCGCGAACATTGAATGGGAATGGCGCCAACCGATTGACGAGAAATTCAACGAACTGGATAAGCTGGCTGCCGTTGGTAGTGAAGTCGACTTCTCAGTGCTTATCTCCTACTCTCGACATGACTGCCATAAACGAAACATCTCGAAGATTCGTAGGAAGTGGCGCCGAAGAAAGTACCCACTTGTCGTGATTCTAATTACTTTCGAGTATTCGAATCGAGCTAGGTGGTTCGACACGATGGAGACCTATCACCTGCAGAACGGCAAGCTCAAAAAGGTCAGATCACAACCGGCGCTTCCATGGATGATTCCCGGTAGCCGATGGGAATCAATTTATGCGGAACGGTAAGCTGCAGAAGGCAGCTCGGACGCTTCCTGACACAAATTTGGCACAGCAGAAATAGAATCAACCAGGCAGCTAATCGCTAACTGCCTGATCATTCAGAAATTAGATGGTGGCCAGGGGCAGAATCGAACTGCCGACACGCGGATTTTCAGTCCGCTGCTCTACCAACTGAGCTA
>TARA_R110002096_G_scaffold104769_2_pt1 | contig 22207 bp, 22 predicted proteins | sample TARA_R110002096 | Tara Oceans TARA_R110002096 (sample SAMEA4397295) | marine metagenome | biome: Polar Biome; feature: [DCM] deep chlorophyll maximum layer (ENVO:01000326); material: water (ENVO:00002006), including particulate matter (ENVO:01000060) such as... | depth 35 m
TCCCAATTTTCGGTGTATTTGGCGACGTATGCATCGTCATACAAACCCTCTTCGACGATCACATGCATGATTGCGTTCAACATGGAAACATCCGCGCCGGGACGGAATTGCAACATGTGTGAAGAATGGCGCTTCAGTGCCTGACCGCGTGGATCCATCACGATCAATTTGCCGCCACGTTTGGCGAACTGTTTGAAATAGGTCGCAGCAACCGGATGGTTTTCCGTTGGGTTTGCGCCAATCACTATCGCCACATCCGCGTTTTCAATCTCGTTGAATGTGGCCGTCACAGCTGCCGACCCAACGTTTTCCATCAATGCCGCAACGGATGATGCGTGACACAAACGGGTACAGTGATCGACGTTATTGTGGCCAAACCCTTGGCGGATAAATTTTTGAAAAAGATATGCTTCTTCGTTTGAACATTTGGCTGATCCGAAACCGGCAACTTCGCGACCGCGACCCTTTAGGCCGTTTGCGGCGACGTCCATCGCCTCTTCCCATGATGCTTCGCGGAAATGTGTGAATGGATTACCTGGATCAACATTCAAACCCTTGGGAGCATCTGCCAAACGGATCAATGGCTTCGTTAAACGGTGTTTGTGATCGATGTAATCAAACCCAAAACGACCCTTAACGCACAGGCGGTTTTCGTTGGCGGGGCCATCGATACCGTCAACCCATTTCACCTTGTTATCCTTAATCTTCAGGCTGATTTGACAGCCAACGCCGCAAAATGGGCAAACTGACTTCACTTCTTTTTCGAAATCCATGCTGTCGCCGACCTGCGCCGCATCAACAACAGTTGCGGGCATCAAGGCACCTGTTGGACAAGCCTGCACACATTCACCGCACGCAACACAGGACGACGCGCCCATTGGGTCGTCCAAATCGAAAACAATTTTGGCATCTTGGCCACGGCCAGCCAAACCAATCACATCGTTTACCTGTACTTCGCGACAAGCGCGGACACACAAGTTACATTGAATACAGGCGTCCAAATTCACACTCATCGCAACGTGACTGTTATCCAGCAACGGGATGCGATCGGGTTCGATGGCGGGAAAGCGGCTGTCAGTGATGCCCTGCATATCGGCCATATCCCACAAGTGCGATGATTTATCGTGGGCTACATCCTGGGCAGGTTGATCAGCGACCAGTAATTCCATCACCATCTTGCGTGCTGATTTTGCGCGGTGGCTTTCGGATTTGACCACCATGTCGGGGCTGGGTGTGCGGATACAGGATGCGGCCAAGGTGCGTTCGCCATCAATTTCAACCATACAGGCGCGACAGTTGCCGTCAGAACGATAGCCTTTTTCACCAGAATGGCACAGGTGCGGAATGGTTGTTCCTTCGCGTTTAGCCACTTCCCAGATGGTTTCACCTGGTTCTGCGGTTACGGACTTGCCATCTAAACTGAATGTAATGTTATCGGCCATTGCGGGAATCCTGTTCATTTGCGTTACGTGAATAAACCACAGACGGGGCGCATTCCCAAGGAAGGAACCGACACCGGATGCCGATTTTACGGCTTTTGGGTGTCTACAAGTTTCCGATAGGCGCTAATGTTTGCCCACATGTTTCTTGATGCGGCGTACCATGAGCAACACGGCGATCACCACTGGAATAACCATTGCCGCACTGACATAGGTTTTATCCCAGCCCTGTGTTTTCGCAAATGGCACCATCAGATAGGTCAACAAGCTGACGCCATAATAACTGATTGCAACCACGGACAGACCCTCGACCGTTTCTTGCAGACGCAGTTGCAATTCCGCCCGTGCATCCATTTTTTCTAACAGGGCACGGTTTTGTTCGGCGGCGCGTACATTCACGCGCGTTCCTAACATATCCGCCGCACGCGCGGCGCGGTCGGATATGGATTGCAGGCGTTTTTGGGCGGCTTGGCAGGTGCGAACTGTGGGGGAGAAGCGGCGCATCATGAATTCTGAAAAAGTTTGACGCCCCAAAAACCGTTCTTCGCGCAGGACGAAAATGCGTTGATCTACCAATGCGGCATACGCCTCGCCTGCGCCGAAACGAAAGGCGTTTTCGGCGTTCAGGTATTCGATTTCTGCGGCGATAGACATCAATGCAGTCAGACGTTCACGGTGCGTACCTTCGCGACCTGAAATGGATTGCACTTCGCGTGCCAGATCGCGCTCTAACACGGTTAAACGCCCGAAAACTTTCTTGGCGACAGGCAAGGTCAGCATCGACATGGCGCGGTAGGTTTCGATTTCCAACAGGCGCTGAACAATCCGACCCAGACGGTTGCGACCCACCTGACCGATGGGCAAAACGCCAACACGCACGAACCCGTCCGTGTCCATCTTGAAATCACTGGCCACCACCGCGTTTTCATCCAACACATAGGAAATCGCCAGGCTTTCGGATTGGAATGCTGTGTGAAAATTGCCCAAAACATCTTGTTCTGCTTGTTTTTTACTGGTCGGGGCGACCATGCGCAATTTGATAGCAGTCAGTATTTTGCAACGCAGCGTATCTAACCATTCTTGGGGCAACAGGGTTGCAGCGCCATCTGAAAACGGGGTGTCCTCTTCGCCGTCGGCGAAAATTGTATAGGTCACGAATTCGCTGTGACGTTCCCATTTTAGGGCAAAGCCATCGAAGTTTTCGTAGTAGTGACCCGAGCCAATCACGTATTCCGCACCACCTAAAATATGGCTTAATGCCTGAATATCCGTTTCGTCTGCATCGCCGGCGGTTAAGGCCATATAGGCAACCTGACACGGTGCGTCGACCTTGGGAAATGGGCGTGCATGCAGCTCGTGCGACAGGCTTTCGCGTAGGGGGTGGCTTTGGATTGTGAGCATGGTGTGACCTTGATATTTAAAGGCGACCATACACATGGCCACCGCGCAATCAAGCATAGGTTATCAGGCAAATCGCACTGATATATCAGCACCAAAAACGTGCGTTTGGGGTGCACAAGTCATGCACAGCGTTGATAAAATTAGATTATTTTCGAGCGCCCTAAACCTTGGGCGTTAATTTCAGCACGTCCGCCGATTTTTCCTCGGCGATTTCGTCGAAATCGAAGCTGTCCAAACGCCGGGCGCGATTGCCTGCTTTGGTTGCAGAAATTTTGATTTCTTCGACGTCTTTGGCCGCCATTTGGAAGTGTTTGTCCAGATTGCCAACGCGGGTGCCCAGACGATCGACGTCTTTGTACAAAGCGCCAAGTTCACGTCGTATTGCGCCCGCTTGTTCGCGCATGCGCGCATCTTTCAACACCGCACGCATGGTGTTTAATGTAGCCATGCAGGTGGTGGGGGATACGATCCAAACGCGAGCATCAAAGCCTTCACGTACGACATCTGGGAAATTGGCGTGGAGTTCGGCATACACCGCCTCGCTTGGTAAAAACATCAAGGCACCGTCGGCGGTTTCGCCTTCGATTATATACTTCTCGGAGATGTCTTTGATGTGTTTACGCACGGATGATTTCATTTGACGACCCGCAAGTGCCGCTTCGGCGTCATTGGTAGCATTGCGCAGCATTTCGTACGCTTCCAGGGGAAATTTGCTGTCGATGACAATGGGGCCCGGTGGGTTTGGCAGGTGGATCAGGCAATCGGCGCGTTTACCGTTGGAAAGGGTTTGTTGGAAATCATAGACATCGGGTGCCAATGCGCGGGTGACGATTTCATTCAGTTGGATTTCACCAAATGCGCCACGTGTTTGTTTATTGGACAGGATGTCCTGTAAGGATAAAACATCGCCAGACAGTTTTTCAATATTGGTTTGCGCCTTGTCGATAGTTTTCAGACGCATTTGAAGTTCGCCCAAGGATTCGGCTGTGCGTTTGGCCGAACCGTGCAAACTGTCGCCCATATTTTTTTGCACTTCTTCCAGACGGCGTTCAAGGGTGTCGACCATTTGCGCTTGCCCTGCCACCTGTGCGTCGGACACGGATCGCAAACCACCTGCAAGACTGTGTTGCGATGCGTTCAATGTTTTGACGTTTTCACCCATCACACCCATTTGCATGGCCAGTGGTTCAATCGCTCGCACGGATTTCCCCGATGCGCGTAAGGCCATGAAAATCATTAACAACATGACCAAGAACAGGAATACGCCGATTGCACCCGCGATGACACGCGGGTCGTTGAAATTTAAAATAAGGTCGCCAATTTGTATCATGTGCGTCCAAATAACCTTTCGATGTCAGATAGTTTTAATTCCACATAGGTGGGACGGCCATGGTTACACTGTCCTGAGTGTGGTGTCGCCTCCATTTCGCGCAGAAGTGCGTTCATTTCTTCGCCGCGCATGATGCGCCCTGATCGGATGGAACCATGGCAGGCAACGCGGCTGAGGATTGCCTCTAGCCTGTCTTGGACGTTTTGGGTTTCGGACAGATCATTCAGTTCATCCAAGATGTCGTGGATCATGGCGGTGGCGTTAACCTCGCCTAATATGGCCGGGGTTTCACGGATTGCGATGGCCGCGCCGCCAAAACGTTCAACGGTCAGGCCGAAACGCGCCAATTGGGGCGCTGCGTCCATCAGGGTTGCGCAATCTGGGTCAGATAATTCGATGATTTCAGGGATCAACAACGCCTGAGCCGCGACGCCGTTTTGTGCCATTTGGTTTTTGAGTTTTTCATAAACCAAACGTTCGTGTGCGGCGTGTTGATCAACGATGACAACACCGTCGGTGGTTTGGGCAATGATATAGTTTTCATGCACTTGTGCACGCGCCGCGCCAAGGGGGTGTTCGGTTGGCTGATCCTGCTCAGCCATGGGCATTTCGACGCGACCAGAATAATCTGCCATTGCTTCGCCAAAGCCAGATTGCGCATCATATGCGGTGCGAATAGCACCTTGCGTCGGGCGATCCATTTGGTATTGGCGTGGCGGTTGATTTTGATCGGGGGCGCGAAATGCGCCCAAAGTGGCATCAGCCACCGTGGTAGAGGCGCGATGACCGGCGTCGGCCAATGCGTGGCGCAGGCCAGACACCATCAAACCACGTGCAATGCCTGGTTCGCGAAAGCGAACTTCGGCTTTGGCGGGGTGGACGTTTACATCGACCCGTTCGGGATCGCATTCAACGAACAAGGCGACAACGGGATAGCGGCCGCCGTGGAGGAAGTCGGAATAGGCGGCGCGCAGGGCGCCAAACAATGCTTTGTCTTTGACGGGGCGACCGTTGACGAAAATGTATTGCCCCACCGCCGCGCCGCGTGAATATGTCGGCAAGCTGGCGAAACCTGTCAGGGTCATGCCTTCGCGTTCTGCATCGACACGGATGCAGTTGGCGGCGAAATCAGCGCCCAGGATTTTACGCAGGCGACCATGCATGGCGGTGAACAGATCACCCGTTTCGGGATCTGCGCGGAAGGTGATCCGCCCCTCGCCACCGCCCGATACATCCCGCAGGGTAAAACCGATGTGGGGCTCGGCCATGGCCAATCGTTTGACAACATCCGAAATTGCACCCGCTTCGGCGCGGTCGGTGCGCAGAAATTTTAGGCGTGCGGGGGTGGCGTGAAACAGATCGCGCAATTCAACCACGGTGCCGACGGTTGCGGGGGCAGGTTTTAGGGGACCGATGTCGCCGCCATTGACGGCGATCGTTGCGCCGATGTCCGCCTCGGATACTCGGCTGGTGATGGTCAGGCGACCGACGGCACCCATGGATGGCAGTGCCTCGCCGCGAAAGCCGAACGTGTGGATGTTGAGCAGATCAGAACCGTCGATTTTGCTGGTGGCGTGGCGCGATAGGGCAAGGATCATTTGATCCTGTGGGATGCCGTGTCCATCATCGGAAACACGGATCAGGGTTTTACCACCATCAGCGTATGAAATATCGATCCGTGTGGCGTGGGCGTCGATTGCATTTTCGACCAATTCCTTGATTGCAGAACTGGGACGTTCCACCACTTCGCCCGCCGCAATACGATTGGCGGCGGCATCGTCCAGCTGGCGAATAACAGGCCGGTTGGGGGGTATGTTGGGGTTTTCAGCGCTCATACCACTAGGGATAGCATGAAGCGGTGCGATTCTGCCATAACTTGATTGCGGTGATGCTTAATCAGTTGATGTAACACCGACGGGACGCCCGACCACCACAAACCGCAGGTCATCGGCACGCAAAATACGTTTGGCGACGCGGGCGATATCCTGTTTTGTTACTGCTGAAATATAGCTATTGCGGTTTTTGGGGTAATCGATGGGAAAGTCGTTTAATTGGCTGTAGGTCAGGATGGACGCGATTTGGCCGTTGCCGTCGAAACGCAATGGGTAAGAGCCGGTCATATATTTTATTGCCGCTTCCAGTTCGGCGTCGGTGACACCGCCATTGGCCATGCGCGCCCATTCTTGTTTGATGATATCAATGGCCTCGCCCACACGTTCGTTCGCAGATGATACAGAGCCGCCATAATAATCGGCGCTATCCATACCAGCAAGATAGGAATAAACACTGTAGGTCAGCCCGCGTTTTTCGCGCACTTCTTGGGTCAGGCGGGACGAGAATCCGCCCCCGCCAAGAATATAGTTCATCACATAGACCGCGAAAAAATCGGGGTCTTTTTGTGGAATACCTTGTTGTCCCCAAATGGCCACTGATTGAGGCGTGTCAAAATCGACTACGGTCGTACCGCCCGTCGCTTGAAAAGTAATGGGATCAGGCAATGGCGCGCCATTTGCGGGAAGGTCGCCAAACAGATTGTCCAACAAGATTGACAGCTCGGGCGCTGTGATGTCACCCACAACCCCGACAAACAGACGATCTTTGGTCATGGTGCGCGCCTTTGCGGCACGGATATCATCAGGTGTTAAGCCAGCAACCGTTTCAGGAGTGCCGCGATAAGGTTGCGCATAAACGTGACCCTTGAACGCAAGTTCACTGAACGCGCGCGCAGCAATATCTTGGGGGTCGGTTTCGTTATTAGCGATGATTGATTGCACCTGTGCTTTGGTGCGTTCAAATGCCGATGTGTTAAAGGCAGGGTTCGTAATCGCCATTTTCAGCAATGCCACGCTGTCATCACGGGTTTCGGACAGGAATTGCGCCGTGATTGTAATACTTTCGCGCGAACTGTCGAAATCAAAACTGCTGGCCAATCCTTCGGCGGCTTGTTTAAATGCAGTGGCGTCCATGTCGCCTGCGCCCTCTTCCAGCAAACCAGCCATCAGATATGTCGCACCCAGTTTATCCACCGGATCAGATGTAGATGCACCTTGAAAAGCGATGTTCATGGCGATCATGGGGATTGATGGTTCGTTGACCAACCATGCGGTAATGCCGCCTTTGGACGTGACTTCTTGGATGTTTAATTCGATATTTAATTCCGCGTGAGCGGGGATTGCGGCAAAAAAGATGGTCGTGCATAATGCGAATAGTTTGATCATTGTGACGCCTCCTGTGGTGCGCGAAGCCAACCTGTAACGGATGCCTTGGGGTTTAAAACTTTGCGGGCGGCGGCCATAACATCCTCGGCGGTGACTGCGGCCAAAATATTTGGCCAATCTTGGACGTCTTGGATGGTCAGGCCTGTGGTTAAGGCGGTGCCGTATTCTCGTGCGATGCCTTCTTGATCGTCCAGCTCATAAATCTGAGAGGCTTTAAGTTGGGTTTTGATGCGATCCAAATGCGCCTGATCGACACCCGTTTCCAGAAACAACGCAATGGCCGCGTCCAATGCATCCTCGGCTTGTTGCAAAGTGATGCCGGGTGCGGGCACGATGTATAAACCAAATGTGTCTGGATCATAGGATGTACCAGAATACCAAGAGGCCACGTTGAGCGCTTTTTTCTGTTCCAATTGTAAACGCTGACCCAAGAATGATGTAACGCCAGAGCCGCCCAAAAGCTGCGAGAAGATCGTCAATGCGGCCGCTTCAGTCTGGTCGCCTGTTTTGCGATTGGGTGCCAAGTATTCACGGATAACGTATGGTTGGCGCACGCGGGCATCCTCGAATACTGTACGCACGGCGGCGCGTTTTGGTGGTTCTTGGGGGCGAACACGTTTGGTGATGGCGTCCGATGGGATGCGTGGGCCGTAATATTCTTGTGCCAGAGCGCGTACTTCGTCAGGGTCAACATCGCCTGCGACGACCAGAACCGCATTGTTGGGAGCGTAATATTTGCGATAGAAATCAATGGCATCATCGCGAGTCAGTTGCCCGATTTCTTGCTTCCAGCCGATTACAGGACTGCCGTAGCCGTGGTTTTGGAACATCAGTGACGACCGAAGCTCGCCAAACAAGGCACTTGGATTAGTGTCTGTGCGTGAATTGCGTTCCTCGATGATCACATCGCGCTCTGGCAACACCTCTTGGGCTGTGAGTTGCAGGTTTTGCATCCGATCAGATTCGAGTTTCATCATCAGACCCAAACGATCCGCCGATACCCGCTGAAAATAACCAGTGTAATCGTAAGATGTGAATGCATTTCCCGTGCCACCGTTGGCGGCGACGATTTCGGTAAATTCGCCAGATTTCAGATTGTCTGTTCCCTTGAACATCAGGTGTTCCAGATAATGCGCAATTCCTGATTTTCCCCGCACTTCGTCCGCTGATCCCACGCGATACCACACCATGTGGGTAACGACAGGGGCGCGGTTATCTTGGATCACCACCACCTCCATGCCGTTATCCAGCGTGAATGAGGTCACTTCGCCCACAGCAAAGGCCGAGACGTTTGAAATAAGGAGCAGAGCCAGCGCCGCGAACAAATTTTTCATGAAATTCTCTCGTTGTTTGAACTGAAGGTATCCACCCAGACGCGGGATGCAAGGCCGATTACTAAAACGTGAGCGAATGTGCGCTTAACGCGCACCCTTGGGGTGTGCTGTGGGTGTTTTGACACCCAATTTTTGCAACCGCAGCAGTTCGGCGTACTCATCCAAGCGTTGAGCACGATAGCGGGTGGCATAAATATCAGATCCGACCCAACGCTCCAAAACCTTGCCTTTGTTACGCTTGCGGAAATCTGCGTCTTCGGTGGCGGTAATTGTACGAATGTTGGCTGTGACGCCATTACGCGACGCGGCATTAATCAACGCTGCTTCGCCCTGATTAATCCCAGTGGCATCCAGACGTTCCGCGCGACCACCCAATGCAACCACACCGTCCACAAGTGGGCGTTGATCCGCCAAATTACGCCCTTGTGGGTTTGGCTCAGGTAAAACCGACAGATCGTCGGGCATGACCAAGGGTTTGGTTGGCAAAACACCAAACTCGTCAGGGCCTTGGGGTGCCTTACCCTCGCAGGCGGCCAGTCCAAAAGCCAAAATGGAGACCAAGGCAATTTTTACAGATACAGTCATAACCACTCGCTTATTTATTCTGTGACTTGTTTAGCGCAATAAAATCCGCGCGTCACGCCCGTTTCGCAAAGCGTTCTGAAAACAACGCCAAGCCGATCAACCCGCCAAAAACGAAAATATCCGCGATATTAAAAATATATGGATTTTGAATTCCGCAACATGACATATTCAAAAAATCTACAACCGCGCCGTACCGAATACGATCCCAAGCATTTCCGATTGCACCCCCAACGACCATGCCGATCAGGAACGGTGCCCAGCGCGATGCAAAGCTACGTGACCAGATGATTAGTCCTGTGCTGATGGCAACCGCCACCCCGATTAACACCCAGCGTATCGCATCAGGGTATTCCGACAAGAGGCCAAAATTGATGCCTCTGTTCCATCCCATCGACAAGACGAGGTAGGGTTCAAAAACCTCGTACATGCCGATTTCGTTCAAGTTGATCCATTCCAGAATGAACCATTTACTGAATTGATCGATAGCAAAAAACAGAACGGAAAAAAGAAGTGCACGTACCATGTTAATGCTTAAAGTGGCGCATGCCGGTGTAAACCATGGCAAGACCTGCGTTGTTGGCGGCGTCAATCACTTCTGCATCGCGCATCGAACCTCCGGGTTGAATAACTGCCGTGGCCCCTGCCTCGGCAGCAGTCAACAAACCATCAGCGAACGGGAAAAACGCATCCGATGCCACAACCGAACCGATGGTCAGGGGTTGGGGCAAACCGATGGCATCCGCCATGTCCTGTGCCTTGCGTGCGGCGATGCGGGTAGAATCAACGCGGCTCATTTGACCCGCGCCAACGCCGACTGTTGCACCATCTTTGACGTAAACAATGGCGTTTGATTTGACGTGTTTTGCGACCTTCCATGCGAACAACATGTCCTGCATTTCCGCGTCTGTTGGTTTGCGTTCGGTAACGATTTGCAGGTCATCCAAGCCGATGAAGCCGTTATCGCGATCTTGGATCAAATATCCCCCCGATACCTGTCGCCATGTTTGGCCGACGGCGCGAACATCAGGCAATCCGCCCGTTGTCAAAAGGCGCAGGTTCTTTTTCGCGGCGAAGATTTTTTTGGCCTCGTCAGTTGCATTTGGGGCGATCACAACTTCGGTGAATATCTGACAGATTTGTTCGGCTGTTTCACCGTCCAATGTGCCATTCAAGGCGATGATACCACCAAATGCGGATGTTTGGTCGCATTGGAATGCGCGTTCATACGCGGCGCTGAATGTGGCACCGGTTGCGACGCCACAAGGGTTGGCGTGTTTGATGATCGCCACGGCGGGGCCATTGGCGGGGTCAAATTCGGCAACCAATTCGAATGCGGCATCGGTGTCGTTGATGTTGTTGTACGACAATGCTTTGCCCTGATGTTGCATGGCTGTGGAGACGCCAGGGCGATTGTCGCCGTTAGCATAAAAGCTGGCCGCTTGGTGTGGATTTTCGCCGTAACGCATTTCCTGAACGAACGTACCTGCGATGGCGCGGCGACGCGGCGCGGTTTCGCCAATTGCGGATGCCATCCATGTGGAAACTGCGGCGTCATAAGCGCCCGTGCGGGCATATGCGGTTTGTGCCATTTTTTGGCGGAATTTCAAATCAGTTGCACCGTCATGTGCATCCATTTGTTGCAACAATGGGTGATAATCATCCACATCAACAACCACAGAAACAAAACCGTGATTTTTCGCGGCTGCACGGATCATGGCAGGGCCACCGATGTCGATGTTTTCGATGCATTGTTCGTAATCGCCACCCGCTGCGACAGTTTCTTCGAATGGGTACAGGTTCACGACCAACAGGTCGATTTCCATGATGCCATGTTCACGCATTGCGGCCACGTGATCGTCGTTGTCACGCAAGGCCAGCAATCCACCATGCACCATCGGGTGCAAGGTTTTCACACGGCCATCCATCATTTCAGGAAAATTGGTAATCTCGGACACATCGCGCACGGGCAGGCCTGCATCGCGGATTGCCTTGGCAGTACCGCCAGTGGACAAAAGTTCGACACCTTTTAAATCCAATGCGGTGGCTAATTCGACCAGTCCTGTTTTATCAGATACGGATAACAAAGCGCGGCGAATTTTTACGTGTTCTAGGTGCATAGACTTTCCTTTGGCGTCTGTTTTGGGCGGTTCCCTAAGCCTCTAATCGGGTCAGGGTCCATTCGATAACGCCCTCATAATTGATTGCGCCGCCAGATACCACAACCTGATTGGTCGCACGTGGTTTAAGCAGGCCATATTGCATATAGGCACTTTTCTGAACTGTCATTAGGGTATTTGGGGCGCGTAATATCCAAATCTCGCCTTTGGGGGTGGTCAGGGTTACAGCCGTGTCGCGCATCCCCAATTCCACCTGCACATCGGGTGCGATATGAAAGTGGACGTCAAACGGAATTCCCTTTTTACGGTTCGCCTTGATCCATTTGGCGAATGTGGCGCGATCCGGCTCGGTTTCGGCCGCCATCACATCCTTGCCGCGCAACATCATCCCATCCCGCGCCATTTCCAGTGAGCGATAATGTGTCAGGCCAAATGTGGGCACAAACCCATCATGCGAACAGGCCAGCATTTCGAAATCGGTGTTTTCACTGCGTGACACGATTGGCGTGATGGGTTTCGCCTTTTTGCGTGTATCCATAATCGGCGAGGTTTGATTGACACACGCGCCACTGTGCGCGGCCAATGACTTGCTGATCTCCCACCATTCACTGCCAAACAATCGCCCCGGTCCCGTGTTGACGATCAAAGGCTGACGTGCGGTCGAAAATTCAAATGCAAGGGCGCAGAATGTATCGCCTTGGTGCGCATCTTGGTCGCCGCCATCCATTATTAAAACAGAGCCACCATGCGCCACGCGCGAATATCCCATTGCGCCACCCACACGGGCAGGCAGGCGTATGGATGCATCCGACAGGGATTGATCCAACCGTCCCTCCATTCCGCGACCGCCGCCGTGAAAATGCGCCAATCCACCGTCGCCCAAACGCAGCGCGCGCAGGCTGGGAACAATCCGTTCCATCGCCAACAAATGATCGCGCAGTGGTGTTTCACCAGCTTCGCCAATCGCATGTGCTGCCCATGCAAGGGTCGTGAAAATATCCATCAACTCTTCTGGATTGCGCGATGGGATGGCGCCGTTGTCGTCCACATAAGCCAAGGATTGCCGTGCCAAATTTTTCATCGCGGGTTTTAGGAAGCGATCCTTACCCTCCAACGCTAATCCGCAATAGATCAACCCCGTCAGCGCCTCGAAGCGTGGCAGGCCTGCGTATTCGTTCGCCCAGCGCTTTGCCAAGAAATTCGACTGTTGGCCAAGCGCCTTAAAATAAGCCTGTTGGTTTTTGCTGTCCTCTGAATTCAGCAGAAATAGTGCATGGTTTATAACCCGTACAACGCGGCGTCCCGTCAGTTGCGGCGTCCAGCCCGCACCCGAACCGTTGCCAAAGCGGACAATCCATTCCCACAACCATTGTTTCGCCAATGTCCGCGCCTGTGTCGATCCATCGGCCGCCAGATGGTCAAGCCAACTAAAACCATGTAATTCTTGCTCGAACACCATGCTGGGCATGTCCAAATCCCAGATCGAGGTATTAGGAGACTCGACGACATGGCCTGCAAACAGGAAAAAGCCGCTCATCATTTGTTGACCGCGTGCGGGAATACCGATAGTGCGCGGCTCTGGTTGCGACACGAATGCCTGTGCGGGACGTGCAAAACGGCTGCGTTTTGCAGCAACGGCATTCCCAAATTTATACCCAAGAAGTCCCATGTCTGTTCACCACCTTTATGTGGTGCAGGTTACCCTTCTCGGGTGAACTTGGCTACGAAAAACCCATCCATACCGCCGCGATTTTTCCAAAAATCAGGACGCAGACGAATTTGCCCATTCGCATTCACCATGTTCGCATCCAAACCAAGGGGCGCGGGGTCGATGGGTTGTGCAATCAGAGGGCTGTTTTGTTTATTCAGCCAATCGACCTGACCTTCGCCCTCGGCACTGAAAATCGAGCAGGTCGAGAAAATCAGCGTGCCACCAGGTGTCAACCATTCAGCGGCCTTCATGATCAGATTGCGCTGTAATTTCAACAGATCGCCCAGATCAAAGTTTTCCTTGGCAAAGGGTAAATCAGGGTGGCGGCGCATGGTGCCCGTGGCCGAACATGGCGCATCCAACAAAATTGCATCAAACGGCGCGTCGGGGCTCCATTTCAGCGCATCAGCAACCACGTATTTCGCGCCGAGCTTTGTGCGACCCAGATTTTGAACGACACGTTCCATCCGTTTGGACGACACGTCCAACGCGGTGACATTCGCGCCCATCGCGGCCAATTGCATGGTTTTACCACCCGGCGCCGCGCATAGGTCCAAAACACGTTTACCTGTAACGTCACCAATCGTGCGTGCCGGAATTGATGCGGCCGCATCCTGAACCCACCAATCACCTTCGGCAAAACCCGGCAATTCCGAAATTTGCCCAGCGCGCGCCAACCGAACGGAATTATTGGGCATCAATTCCCCGCCCAGCGTTTTCGCCAATGCGGGTGCCGTTGCGGGATCCTTGGTGGTTAAATCCACAGGTGCGCCCATTTGATGGGCGCGTTCGATTGCGATGATTTCGTCCTTGGTGGCGATTTTGGCCATTTGCGAACGGAATGCCTTGGGTAATTCCTGTGGGGGAAGTTCGGCGAAAATTGCAGGGCCCTCGGTGGCGACTTTGCGCAAAACAGCGTTGGCGACATTTTTCAGGTGCGATGTTTTTTGCCTGCGTTTGGCCATCGTAACAGCCGCATCCACCGCCGCGTGATCCGCAATGCCATCAACCAAAATTTCAGTTGCCGCAACGCGCAGGATATTCAGCAGAGCAAAGGGCGTCTGTTTGGTCAGAAATTTATTCAACACCGTATCAATTGGCCCCAAATTGCGTAGGGTCGTCATCGCCAAGGATTGTGCGCGCGCACGTTCGGATGGTTCCAAATCAATCAGTTCGCTGTCTTCGCCATGTACCAAATCAATCAACAAACGTTTTTCCAACAAAACACCGTGCAACAGGCGCACCGCCGCTTCGCGTGCATATAATCCAGGTTTGGCCATTTGCGTCTCTTTCTGTGCTGGTTTATAGGGCTGTTATACCACAGACGCGCCCAGCAACAGAGCAAACAACATGACCGACACCAAAGAAAAACGCCTCAAAGACGCAGCAAAACGCGCATTAACCGAGGCAGAGGCGCGTAAATTGGCCGCACTTGACGAGACGCAGCCGCTGGAGCTTGGCGGCCCCAAGGGGTTGGAACCCACCCGCTTTGGTGATTGGGAACGCAAAGGTATTACCTCTGATTTTTGATAAAATTTAGGCTAGTTTTAGGTTTAAATTTACGAAATCCCAATACTCACATGGAATGAAGGGGCTGATTAACCGGAGCCTTTTCATGAACAAAACGTTACTTTTTATCCTTGGGATGTCTTTTACATCTGCTGTATCCGCACAAGAAACAGCACCGCAACCCGCAAGCCGGTTATGGTTTACATTAGAAAGCCGTGCAGTGGATCCAGAGCTGTGCAGAACTAAAAATGTGTGCCGACCCGTTCCAAGATATGAAACCAGATTGGGCGAAATTTCCACACCGGATGCATTGGCGCAAACGGCAGAGGCGTTAAAACAATTGGCGCGTATACGTGGTTATGGTGAAAATAATCCTGACACGCCGATGACATGTCAAAATGTTGCGGCGGCTAAGGTTTTGGGCTTTGATCCCGAAATGTGGCCGATGTCGGAAAAATTGGACACCTTGGTGGGGCTACAAGGCGTTTATTTCGCGCTTGATAAACTGAAGGCACCCGCCGGATATGACGGCCCCTTTGGCGAACAAGTACAGGCCGAGGTAACAAGAAAGTTCAACAACGCTAGTATTCCGGTATTAAGCGAAGAACAGCGCGATTTAACTCCCGGAAAACCGCATTTAAACATCTTCTTTTCAAACACAAACCCCGACACAGGCTGTTGGTTCAGTGTTTTTTCAAGTTTGACGCAAACGGTGTTACTGACCCGCAATCATACGGTGAAAGTCAAGGCTGGAACATGGGGGTTTGGCGGTGGCTATTCTGCTGATTCACCAGACCGTTCGGAGTATGACGCCATCATGGTGGTGATAGATAAATTCATCTCAGATTTTAAAACCGCCAACCCCGACGGCGTCAAACGCATCGATTACGAGAATCCTTAACCTTTCGTTAAGCCCGCCTTTATTCTAAGCAATTCACAAGAGCGGCGCACCCGCATGGCGCGGACATCAACCAAGCTCAGCGCCGGAGGCGCACCCTGTCCGCATCATGCCCAAGCCGTAGGCCCGTCACTCTGGCACCGCGTTCATAATCCAAGAACATCCAGCATATCATATTCACCCGCTGGCTGACCCTGTCCCCACAATGCGGCGCGCAGGGCACCGCGTGCGAAAACTTGGCGATCTGTTGCAAGATGGCGCAACACGATCCGTTCACCATCGGCGGCAAAAATCACGTCGTGTTCGCCCACCACATCGCCACCGCGAATGGCGTGGAAACCAATATCACCACGTTTGCGTGCGCCTGTTATACCATCACGCCCACGATCAGATACATCGCCCAAATCCACACCACGACCAGCGGCGGCGGCCTGGCCCAGCATCAATGCTGTGCCCGATGGGGCATCTACCTTGTGACGATGATGTGCCTCGACAATTTCAATGTCGTAATCTTCGTCCAATGCGGCGGCAATTTTTTGAGTCAGTAATGTCAACAAGTTCACACCCAAACTCATATTTCCCGCCCGCACAATCACACCACGTTTGGCGACTTCTGTCAGTGCCGCCAAATGCGCGTCATCCATGCCAGTGGTGCCAATCACATGCACCGCGCCCGCTTGGGCGCACATTTTCGCATGTGCGACAGATGCCACAGGAGATGTGAAATCAATCACCGCTTGCGCTCTCGCAAACACCGCCGGCGCATCATCGGATACAATCACGCCGTTTTCAGCACTGCCCATGCACACACCCAAATCACGCCCAACCCATTCATGACCAGTGCGTTCGGTGACCCCTGCCAATGTGGTCTTATCCGAGTTTTGCACAGCACTGATCAGCATCTGTCCCATACGGCCAGAAGCACCCACAATCGCAATCGCTGGAAGTTGTGTCATCACTTGGTTCCTTATCTGTTAATCTCATTTACCGCGCATTGGCACAGATGCAAAGCCCCGCTTGCGGGCAAGGGCAAAAACCCCTAAATGAGCCCCATGGCAAAACGAGATAACCCTGCGGCCAACGGGCCATCCCAACGTCAACTGCGTGTTGGCGAAATGTTACGTCGAGCGATTTCGGATGTGTTGTTGCGTGGCGACATACACGACGCCGATCTGGCGCATGTCTCCGTGACCGTTGGCGAGGTGCGTGCAACGCCTGATTTGCGGCTGGCCTTGGTTTATGTTTTGCCGTTGGGGGGGCAGAATGCGGATTTAGTGATTGAAGCACTGAACCGCAACAAATACGAAATCAGACGCACTGTTAATAAACAAGTGTCGCTGAAATATTCGCCTGACCTTAAGTTTGTATTGGACCGCACCTTTGATCAGTTGGATGAAACACGTCGGTTATTGGGCCAAGACGTTGTAAAACGGGATGTCTCGTCCGACGAATAGTTGTGCAAGGTTCACGTCATCCGCAAAAAGGGATAAGGGGTCATGCTTACATCACAATCAGAACCATTGGCCGCCGCAATCAAGAGGATGCCAGATGCGCCCACCGCGAATAATTTGCAAAAGTGTGATCGATCCGGATTTTACTATTATCAAATAACCAAATGTGGTTGTACGTTTGTGCGAGCCCTGATCAATCAAATTGACGGCCGTCCACATGACGCCGAACCGCAGAAAGTTATGTGGGACAACGATGCCGCCCTTGCTTTTGTTGTTGTCCGACATCCAATTGATCGGTTTTTATCGCTGTATTTTGACAAAATGTATGGCGGCTCATCACAGATGGCCAAAAGTTTTATACAGCGCGGCATTATCACGCCAGACGCCCATACAGTGGCCGAACACGAAGAGAATTGCCTGCGTGCATTGGCGTGGATCAAACAGACGGTCGACAGCGGGAAAATCGGCCAAATGAACGTGCATTGGCGGCCGCAAAAATATCGCTTGCATAAAATTTCAAAGTTGAATGTGCATATGCTGACTTTGGATGGGTTATCATGGCAAATGACGCATCTGTTGCATGATTATTGCCCCGATATTGCTACGCAGATTCAAAGATGTGGCCACAAAAATGTATCCCTTAAACCGATTGATCCAGACCTTTTAAAAACCGAACGCATTCAAGAAAATATTAGCGGGATTTACCCCGACGACGAACGCATATATGCCGATGTAAATCGCCATTGGGCAGAAATTAAGTTAGGGTTGGGTCATCATGGGCAAGACATCAAATAAACGGCGCGTGGATGGTTGGTTGCTGGTCGACAAGCCCGCAGGAATCACATCCAGTGCGGTGGTGAACAAGGTCAAATGGGCGCTGAATGCTAAGAAGGCTGGCCATGCGGGAACCCTTGATCCAGAAGCCACAGGATTGTTGGCAATCGCGCTGGGCGAGGCGACGAAAACCGTGCCTTATGTGACTGATGGGATGAAAGCCTACACGTTTATTGTACGTTTGGGGCAGGCGACAAATACAGATGACATTGAAGGCCAAGTGATTGCCAGTTCGGATCTACGCCCTACGGACGATGAAATCATTGCCGCATTGGCGCAGTTTACGGGTGATATCCGCCAAATTCCACCACAGTTTTCGGCCGTAAAGGTAGATGGCCAGCGGGCGTATAAACTGGCCCGTGAAGGCGAGGAATTGGATCTGATCGCGCGCGATTTATATGTCGAGAGCCTTACATTTTTGAACCGCATTGACGCGGATCATTTGGAATTGGAATTGATCTGTGGCAAGGGTGGATACGTGCGATCTATTGCCCGCGATTTAGGCGAGGCGTTGGGATGTTATGGCCATGTTAAAATCCTACGCCGTATTTGGTCCTGTTCTTTAAATGTCGAAGATGCGATTGATTTTGAAACACTAGAGCGATTGGCCAAGGACCCCGCATTAGAGGATTATTTACATCCGATAGAATTGGGTTTGGCTGACCTACCAGAATTAAAATGTCGCCCCGAAGAGGTTGTTAAATTGCGCAACGGCAACCCTGCGATGGTGTTGGCGTCCGATCTGGAATACGGCGACGAGGCATGGGTTTCGTGTCATGGCGAACCCTTGGCGATTGGTGTTTACAAGGCCGGTGAAATTCATCCCAACCGCGTTTTTGTCGCCCCCGAATGATCACCCGCACCCATATCAAGGATGACGCGCCATCCACAGCGATCTATTCTGATTGCGAGCGGTATCGATATGCGCTGACGCGCACATGGGACGGTGCCGGGGGGCGTGTTTTGTTTATTATGTTGAACCCATCGACCGCGACAGAAGTGCAAAATGATCCCACCGTGGAACGCTGTGAGCGCCGTGCGCGGGCGTTGGGGTATGGGGCGTTTCGGGTTTGTAATATCTTTGCCTACCGCGCCACCGATCCGCGCGATATGCGTGCCCAAGATGATCCCAATGGACCGGATAATGACGCGGCGATTATGGACGCGGCCAATTGGGCGGATGCGATTGTTTGTGCGTGGGGGACGCACGGCAAACACAGGGAACGTGGGCCAAAAATGGAGGCGTTGCTGCGCCAACAACCTTTGCCTTTGATGCATCTTGGGTTATCAAAGGCGGGACATCCAAAGCACCCACTGTATATAAGTTATAGTGTGCAACCTGTTGAATGGACACTCAATGAATGACCAAACTAAAGGCATTTTGCTGACCATTTTGGGCGTACTATTCGTCGTTCCCGACAGTCTGTTCATTCGTATAATCAGCGCGAATGTTTATACAATTATAGTATGGCGTAGCTTTTTTACCGGATTTTTTATACTATTTGGTCTCTTTATTTATCATCGCGCCAACATATTAAACGTCTTTCGCAATATCGGTTGGAATGCGATTTTGTTTGGATTTTTCTTTGGTATCAGCGGGCCGATGTTTGCCATGTCGGTCAGCTTGACCGCCGTATCGAATACAGTCTTCATCATTGCGACCATGCCAGTTTTTTCAGCATTCTCCAGCTGGCTGTTGATGGGTGAACGCATATCGCGGCGGATGGTTTGGACGATTGGGTTTGCCCTGTCGGGGATTGCGGTGATTGCCTATGGGTCCTCACAAAACGAGGCGACGTCGTTGTGGGGTGATTTTCTGGCGGTGGGAACTGCCGCCAGTTTTGGTACGGCATTGACGTTTGCACGTAAATCCAAGGCGTCATCGATGATCCCCGTTATGCCATTTGCATTGGCTGCGGTCAGCTTGGCCTTTCTGCCTTGGGCGTCGCCGTTTGTGATGGGCCCGCGGGATGTGCCGTTGGTGCTGATGCACAATGTTTTGATTGCTGTCTCTACTTGCCTGTTGGCGATCAGTCCGCGCTATATTACCAGCGCCGAGGTTGCGTTGTTGATTTTGGGCGAGAGTATATTGGCGCCGATTTTGATTTGGGTCGTGATTGGCGAGAACCCGGGATCGTGGGCGTTGATCGGTGGGGGTGTGGTTTTGGTGACGTTGTTTGTGTCTAATATGATTGCGTTGCGCCGTCGTCGGGTGGGGTGAGATTTCCCTTTATTTCTGAGGGAATCATCACTATACGAGCGCAATCTGAATTCAGATACTCCATGGGCCTTGCTGGACGATATCCCGGCATGCGCCATCAACCTTAACAAAGGAGACCCCGATGTCGATTACTGCAGAAGAAAAAGCACGTTTGATTAAAGAATTCGCGACCAAAGAAGGTGACACTGGTTCACCAGAAGTTCAAGTTGCTATCCTGACTTCACGTATCAAGACACTTACTGAACATTTTAAAACCAACAAAAAAGACAACCACTCGCGTCGTGGTTTGTTGAAAATGGTGGCTTTGCGTCGTAAGTTGTTGGATTATACGCGCGGTAAAGATGAAGCACGTTACCAAGACTTGATCAAGCGTTTGGAAATCCGTCGTTAAGACGCATTTCAATTCGGAATTTTAAGGCCCGTTCAGAAATGAGCGGGCCTTTTTCGTGGGTGTCCCCATGGGGACACATAGTTAAGTTATTGTTTTTAAATTATTTTCATAAATTAACGTGATTTGACACAGCCTGGGTAGGCACGGCATTCTGAAGGCATGAAAATCCTGATTGTTATTGCCACGTTATTCGCCCTGCCCGCCAATGCCTGTCCGATTGTTGTGGATGTGGATGGGAAGAATGCGGCGATGTTGGATCGATTATCCCGCACAATGGATTATTCGGCGTCGCAACGCGCGGTAAACCAGATTTGGCGGTATTGGCAGACTGCACCCGATGCACAGGCGCAGGAATGGTTGGATGAGGGTTTGTCGCGTATTCGCCAAATGGATTTAGAAAACGCACAGTCGGTTTTACAAGCACTGGTGGAGTATTGCCCCGATTACGCCGAGGGTCACAATCAGTTGGCGTTCGCGCAGTTTTTGGCGGGGGATTATGATGCGTCCGAGGCGTCATTGAAGCGGACGTTGGAATTAGAGCCACGGCATTTTGGGGCGATTGCGGGAATGGGTTTGATTGCGCATCAGCGTGGAAATTTGGGGGCGGCCAAGATTTGGATTAAGAAGGCCGTGGCGGTACATCCGTTTTTGAATGAGCGGTTTATTTTGGATATTCCGTCGGGCGGCGATGCGTTGTGAGGGATTGACATTGCGTACGTTATTACGTACACAGATGAATATGAAAACAGCATCCTCAACCGAACTGCGTGCCAATCTGTCAACCATGATGGATCGGGTAAACGAAAACCATGAACCCCTGATTGTGACACGATCCAAAGGGCGACCGACGGTTATGGTATCATTAGAAGATTATGCGGCGATGGAAGAGACGTTATATTTGCTGTCCAGCCCCAAGAACGCCAAACGATTGCATGCGGCGATTGAGGCGTTTGATAATGGGCATGGTGTTGAACACAGCTTGGCCGAATGAAGTATGTTTTCGCGGCGCAGGCATGGGACGATTACCTGTACTGGCAAAAACATGATCGCAAGCTGTTGGGCAAGTTGAATGGTTTAATCAAAGAGATCGCGCGGACACCGTTTGAGGGGACAGGGAAGCCTGAACCGTTGAAGGGTGATTTATCCGGCTGGTGGTCGCGGCGGATCAATCGCGAGCATCGTATTGTTTATCGGGTGCAGGGTGATGAATTGCAGATTGCGCAGTGTCGGTATCATTATTGAGGGTGATAAGTCGCAACATCCGTTATTCCACCCTGCTGGGCATCGCCCAGCCACGCGCCGACCGCCCCCATGGGCGGCGCGTTCCGCACCACCCGCGGCCGGCTTTTGTTTCGAGAAGTTCAAACAGTTAGCTTTGCTTTTAAGTGTCTAGTTTAGTTGAATCTACAAGCTTAGTGATGATAAGTTCATCACACATTAGAGAAAGCTAGTTTTTTGTTTGAAAGACTTAAAAGAGTATGGCTTCAAGCCAAAGCCCAGAGGAAAATTAAAAAATATGATAAGAAGTATCGTAGAGCTAAACCTCTTTTAGAAAGACCGCCTTCATTTCACGTAGAAGATGCATTCGATGCTTTTGTCAAAGAATTCGGTGGGCAAAAAGTTTCAGATATTCTTTCCGAAAAAAAGGGAATGCCACTCAATGCCGATTATTTTTTTAAGGATCACAATGTAATTGCAGAGCTAAAAACAATTGAAGGTATTTACTCTGGGCCTGACGGGCCTAAGCAATTAACCGATACTTATATTG
>TARA_R110002096_G_scaffold44547_1_pt1 | contig 22195 bp, 28 predicted proteins | sample TARA_R110002096 | Tara Oceans TARA_R110002096 (sample SAMEA4397295) | marine metagenome | biome: Polar Biome; feature: [DCM] deep chlorophyll maximum layer (ENVO:01000326); material: water (ENVO:00002006), including particulate matter (ENVO:01000060) such as... | depth 35 m
TTTAAAACGGGGCGAACGTAAACGTATACCCCTCCCATCTATATAAACTCTAAAAAATGAATTGGTTGCGATAACAGAGAACCTCGCGCTATACTCGGCGCGTATGAGTGACCAAGAACTATGCCCCCCAGACGAGTTTGCATTCGATTTGGATGAAAATACGCAGCAAGAAGTCGCAGAGATGGGCGATACCCTGGCGAAGGCACAGCATGTGCCCCGTGAGTTCAATCGGACCACTGTGGCTAAGAGCTTCCATGATGCGTTTGCCCTGATCGGGGGTACGCCACGGCTGGCCTTCTGGGCGCAGACGAATGAAACGGAGTTCTACAAACTCTACGCCAAATTATTTCCCACCAGTGCGACCTCGGACTTTGAGCTGAACAACGCGAGGCCCCGTCGCATTATTCACAGCCTGCCGCCCACTGATCTGGACGGCGATATAACTGAGGCAGAGTTTTCGGATGCCTAGCTTTGGGAGAACCTCCCTGGAGAGGCTGGCCGCCGTGGACCCCCGGTTGGTGGAGATCTGTGAGGAGGTGATAAAGTCAAAGGACTTTACAGTCATTTCAGGGTTTCGGGGCAAGGACGAGCAGAACAGGCTTTACGAGTCTGGGGCAAGTACTAAACCGTGGCCCGACTCAAAGCACAACAGAAGTGCCACGGGTGGCACTTCCCCGCCGGGATGTGCGGTGGACGTAGCACCCTGGTTCGCGGAAGCACCTCATGTGCGGTGGGATGATGAGAACGAGTTTATCTATTTGGCGGGGATGTTTCACCAAGCTGCGGCTGAGTTGGGCATTCCCTTACGTTGGGGTGGCAACTGGGACCAAGACGACGATGTTATTGATGACCAGACTTTCCAGGATTTAGGGCATTTTGAGCTTACTGAGTAAAATTCTTGGCACCGCCAGTGGGGCGCTTGAGCCTATACAGGCTGTGGGCAATATTGCTGAGAATATTTTTGGCAGCAAGGACCGCAAGCTCACCCATACGGAGTTTATGGCGGAGTTGGCGCAGCAGCCCCAAGTCGCGCAGGTGGAGCTCAATAAAGTAGAGGCAGGGCACCGATCTATCTTCATTGCAGGATGGCGACCGGCTGTGGGGTGGGTATGTGCGATAGGGCTCTGCTTCCCATTTTTGATAAACCCCTGCCTACAGTGGATCACGGGAGAACCGGGGCCCCAACTGCCCGTTGATAATTTGAATGAGCTGGTGTTTGGGCTATTGGGCTTAGGCGCTATGCGATCTTTTGAGAAATTTACAGGGAAAGCGAAATGAGCAGTAAATCTTATATGGTGCCCCAAAATCCGCTGAGCGCCAACACAGGGGCGGTCACTATTGAGCAGAAAGCGGAGTTAGCTGCTCTGCTTGACGAAATCCGAGGGGAGAGAACTCAGCAGAGGGATAAGAAAACGCTCACTCTTAATCGTGTAAAGGAGTAAGAGCCCGTGAGCTTAGGGGGAGGAGATTCGTCGGACATTATCTTCACCTATGAGCCGCGTGAGGAGTTTATTCCGTTTCATCAGCGAAATCAGCGGTTTGCTTGCGGGGTAGCGCATCGACGGGCGGGCAAAACGGTTGCTTGTGTCAATGAGTTGCTTGAGAGAGCTTCTTATACAGAGAAGAAGAGCGCCCGCTACGCCTATATTGCGCCTTATTACCGGCAGGCGAAGGAAATTGCGTGGCAATACCTGAAGGAGTACGGGAAAGATGCCATTGTCAAGACTAGGGAAGCTGAGCTCTCTGTTGAGCTCTTCAATGGGGCAAAAATTGCACTTTATGGTGCCGATAACCCTGACGCTCTGCGTGGTGTTTATTTTGACGGCGCTGTTCTTGACGAGTTTGGCGATTGTCGGCCTAGTCTCTGGGCATCGGTTGTTCTCCCCACCCTCGCAGATCGCAATGGGTGGGCCGTCTTTATTGGCACCCCCAAAGGACGAAATCACTTCTATAAGGTCTACCAACGCAGTCTGACCGAGCCCAATTGGTTCAACTTTACCCTCAAAGCCTCAAAAACCAAGATTCTGGACGAATTTACGCTTGGCGAGATGCAGGCACAGATGACGGATGATGAGTATCAGCAGGAGTTCGAGTGCAGCTTCGATGCAGCGGTTATGGGGACCTACTACGCCAAAAGCATCACTCTACTTGAGCAACGAGGGCAGATCACTAAAGATACGTTGTACGACAAGGAATTTCCAGTCCATGCAGCGTGTGACTTAGGGTACACTGATTCCACTGCATTCTGGTTCTGGCAAGACAGGCCCGATGGAATTGCCATAATTGACTACTATGAAAATCACTCACAGCCCCTCGAACATTACTTCAACCACCTCTCCTTCATTGGGTACAAATTCGAGCGAATCTGGCTCCCCCACGATGCCAGAGCCAAAACCCTCCAAACCGGACGCTCAACTGCCGAGCAGTTCCGAGATGCAGGATTCCCCATTGCTATTGCGCCCAACCTCAAGGTTCAGCAGGGAATTGATGCAGCCAGGTTGGTGATGAACCACTGCTGGTTTGATGAAGAGAAATGCAGCGATGGAATTGAGGCTTTGCGGGCGTACCGCCGCGCATACGACGAGGACAAAAAATCGTTTAGCAATCGGCCACTCCATGATTGGAGCTCTCACGGGGCAGACGCATTTCGCTACCTTGCCCTAGTGGCTAAAGAGCGTATACTGCTTGCCGATCCAGAAAAGATAAATATTCCCAGTATTATGGGGCCTAAAACGCCTTATAAATTACGGGAGATGTTCGACGAACGTGAAGGCAGAATGGGATCTAGTTATGGCCGAAACCGCATATGATATGAGCACAGCCCGGAGCGAGGGCCCCGGCCAGAAGTGGGCCCGCGAGATAGGGGCCGCTAAGAAAATGCTCCACAGATTTCATGGGCAGGGGGAAAGAACCCTCTCAAGATTTCTTGATGATCGGAGAAATGAGGGCCAGTTCATTTCGGATGACTTCAATTCTTACAAGCTAAACTTTTTTCACTCCAATATAACAACAATACGGTCTATGCTATTTGGGCGAACACCCAAAGTTGACGTATCTCGTCGCTATGCCGATGCCGATGACGACCAAGCCCGCGTAGCCGCCGAAATACTAAACCGTATATTAAATAACTCAGTAGAGGACCCCGCTGAAGGAGTCCAAGCTGCTTTGCGTAATGCTCTGGATGATCGACTAATCCCAGGGCTGGGTACTGCGCGAGTACGTTATGAGTATGAGCCACAGATAGAGGTGGTCATTAACGAAGAGGGTGAGGAAGAAGAGCTTGAGGTTGGCATTGAGTGGGAACGTGCCTCAGTTGACTACGTTCATTGGCGAGATTTTTTATGGTCTTGGACTCGCGTATGGGGCGACTTGCGCTGGATGGCGTTCCGAAGCTACTTCGATAAAGACGCGATGACCTCTAGGTTTGGTAAGGAGATTGCGGAGCAAGCTCAGTACCAAAGACGAGAAGTTAATAATGAGGGTGGGGATGACACTAATCTTGCCTCTGCGACCGAGGAAGCCGAGGTTTGGGAGATTTGGTGCGAATCTGAAAATAAGGTCTATTGGTGGACCTCTGGCATAGATACCCTATGCGATGAGCAAGAAGATCCTTTAGAGCTAGATGGGTTTTATCCTGCGCCACAACCAATGGCGGCAAACGTAACGACAAGTCTATTTGTACCTAAACCGGACTATTGCATGGCGCAGGATTTGTACAACGAGATTGATACGCTTGAATCGCGTATTGGCAATATTACTCGCGCCGTTAAGGTTGTGGGAATTTACGACAAGAACATTGGTGAAGTACAGCGGATGTTGAAGGAGGGATCGGAGAACGATCTTATTCCCGTGGACAATTGGGCGATGCTTGCAGAAAAAGGCGGGCTTAAAGGGGTCGTTGATTGGTATCCCGTAGAGAACGTAGTAGGTGTTTTAGGCCAACTCGTAGAATTGCGTAATGACAGCATTAGGCTACTCCACGAAATAACGGGCCTAAGTGACATAATGCGGGGAGCAAGCGATCAGTACAGCGCAGCAGCAAGCGATAAACTGAAGGCTAAGTTTGGCAGTGTGCGCATTCAGGCATTTCAGGATATGTTCGCGCTATTCGCTTCAGATATATTACGGCTTAAAGCAGAGGTTATCTCTAAGCATTTTGACCCGGAGCAGATCGCGCTCCAGTCAAACATGCTGCATTCCGCAGATGCCGACATGGTAGGCCCAGCTATTGAGCTTATAAAGAGCCCTGATTTTTTGCAGTGGCGTATTGAGGTGCGGCCAGAGAGCGTAGCAATGGTTGATTTTGCACAGCTAAAAGCTGAGCGTACTGAGTACCTGAACGGGCTAAGTATGTTCTTACAGTCGGGAACCTCTTTAATCAAAGAAGCACCGGAGGCAGGCCCAGTTTTAATGCAGCTACTCAAATGGGGCTTAGCTGGCTTTAAGGGGAGTGGTGAGATTGAGGGGGTTATTGATAAAGCCCTTGAGCAACTTATGAAGGCGCAAAGTGCTCCTCAAGAAGAACAGCCAGATCCAGCTATGCAGCAAGCCCAGATGGAAATGCAGATGGAGCAGCAATCAGCCCAGGCTAAGATGCAAGAAGAGCAGCTCAAGCATCAGAATAAGCTAGAAGAAATCCAGACTAAACACGCTACAGATATGCAGCGTATGCAGGAGGACTTCAAGCAGGATATGCAGAAGATTATTATGACGGGCTCCATCAATATGGAGGAGGAAGTCGCTCAAGGGGAGGCAGCTATAGGCCAAGCCCAAGCCGAAGGCCAGATTGATTTAGCTGTTGAGGAAGGCAAAGAGGCTATCCGTTCTTACGGTGAGCTAATGCGGGGAGGTGCAGACGATGAGTAGAACTCGCTGGATTCAATGTAGCGGCTGCCGCAAGTTAATCCTGGAGTCAGAATACGCGGCTCACACGGGAGAGGGAGAAAAAGGAAGCTCTGCAAATGTTCTCTCAGATATTACGCCCTTCCTTTCACCCGTAAGCGGAAAATTAGTTGGTTCGCGTAGCGCATTACGCGCCCATAATAAAAAACATAAGGTTGTTAATCTTGATGACTGGGGTAATCAAGGCGACTTAAACCGTAAAGAAGCCGAGAAAGTTTTTAAGGTGGGGCATCCCGATAGAATCGAATCAATAAGAAAAGCAATCTACCAGAATACAGGAGAATACTGATGACCCCGGAAACGAATATGGCAGAAGATTTATCCGCCGCCTTTGATGAAATAGAAGGCACTGATGAAACAGGAGAAGTTCAAAGTGAACAAGAAGATCAGCCCGAAGTCGAAGTCGAAGTCGAAGAAGAGTTTGACCAAGCCCCTGACGAGGCTCCAGAGGTTGAGGAAGGTTCTGAGCCAGAAGTATCAGACGAGTCTGAAGTGGCTACGGAAAGTAGTGACTCCAAAGCTCCAGTTTCTTGGAAAGCTACTGCGCGTGAGGACTGGGCTAAAATACCTGACGGAGCTCGCCAAGAAATTCAGCGGCGGGAAACAGACATAAGCCGAACATTACAGGAAAGTGCTAATGCGCGAGGCTTTACAAATGAGTTCTCGGAGGTAGTACAACCCTACATGGCATTTATTAAGGCAGAAAACAGCACCCCTCTAAACGCTGTTAGTAACCTTATGCAAACGGCTGCGGGATTACGCATTGGCTCTCCCGCACAGAAGGCCCAGATTATTCACAGCATAATGCAGGACCATGCTGTAGATGTTCAGATGCTAGACCAGTTATTGGTCGGGGAAGAGCCCCAAGCCATGACCCCAGATCAAATAGACCAGCTAGTTGACCAACGAGTAGCGATGGCAACAGGTATGCAGCAAAACACTGGGGACCAAGTTTTTGAGCAAGATATGGCTAACGCACATGAGGCCATCGAGGTGTTTGCTTCGGACCCTAAAAATGAGTTTTTTGAGGATGTGCGGGCAGATATGATCTACCTGCTCCAATCAAGCGCGCAGAAAGGCCAAAAGATGACCCTGGAACAGTCATACAATGAGGCTATTCGGCTAAGCCCAGAAATACAGGGTATAGTGGGAGGACGACCCAGCGCCTCCAATGGAGCTGCCCGACGCAAGAAAGCAGCGAGCAGTATTAAATCAGGGGCTCCTTCAGGTCGAGGAGCGACTGGAGGTGCCGGGAAAACTCTTGCGGATGATTTAGCAGCTACTTGGGCTGCTTTTGAGGAAGGGTAGGCGGGGAAGAGCGTGAATGAGCGAGCGAGAGAACAGCGATGAGTCCGCTTTTGGCTCAGTTGGGCGTACAATTGGCGGTACTCTGCTTGGGGGTATCGGGCTGGCTATTATTATTGCCGCCTACAACCAGCCACAGGAAACAGCCGACAGTGCTAGGGATGCTTCACAATTATCTGCGCTCGACATTACCGAAATCCGAGCCGAAGCTGAAGGACTTAGAGACTCGATTGGGCGAATTAGAGCGTCGATCTCAGAGCTCGAACGTCGTGTGGGGGAGGAGGAAAGGCGACTCGCCACAATCGAGGCCAGATTTGAAGAGCGACATATCGGAACCAGGCGAGACATCAGTAGGCTAGAGGGAGCCCGGTAGGGGTTGCGCCTCCACCTATCCCCGTGATATATTCCGCTAGACAGCTTCAAGAGAGCTAGGACTCCCACGGTCTTACCGAGAGTTCCCCAAGTTCAGAAATACGCAAGCCTACGGGCCCATGCAGGGAGCAAGCGTAATCTTCTAACTTTTATTATGGGGAAATTAAAATGGCATTCGCCAATATCAGCGATATACTCGCTACAACGATTGAAAATCGTAGTAAGAAGGTTGCTGATAACGTAACTGACAACAACGCTATCCTGAAGCGCCTGTCTGAAAAGGGCAACATAAAAACCTTTTCCGGCGGTAGCAAGATTCTTCAGGAACTGAGCTTCGCGGAAAACGCGAACTTCGGTTGGTACTCTGGATATGACATCCTACCTGTTGGTGTAAGTGACGTTATCTCAGCCGCTGAATACGATATATGTCAGGCCGCTGCACCAGTCGTAATGTCTGGTCTGGAGATGCTCCAGAACGCAGGCAAAGAGAAAATGATCGACCTTATGGACGCTCGTTTATCTGTGGCTGAGTCAACAATGGCTAATCAAATCTCTGTAGGTCTGTACTCAGATGGTAGTGGGTCAGCAAACAAAGAGCTTGATGGTCTGGATAAGGCAATCTCTGCGACTAACACATACGGTGGCATTGATCGCACCGCTGCTGTCGGTACGTTTTGGAAGTCTTATGTAGATGCCACGCCTGCAACTGCAACTAACATCGACGGGTTGTTTAACGATGCGTGGGCAAGTTTGGTTCGGGGCAATGACCGACCTGACCTAATCATGGTCGATAACTTTATGTGGAAGTTCTACATCGAGAGCCTACAGGCATTTCAGCGGTTCACATCTACTGACTCGGCGGGCCTCGGCTTTCCAAGTCTGAAGTATATGGATGCTGATGTTGTTCTTGACGGAGGTATCGGTGGAGCGGCGACAGGGTACACAGCGTACTTCTTGAATACGGACTATATCCACTATCGTCCACACGCAAAACGCAACATGGTTCCGCTTTCGCCAAATCGTCGATATGCAACGAACCAAGACGCTGAAGTACAGATTCTAGCTTGGGCTGGAAACTTGACTACCAGTGGTGCTAAGTTCCAGGGTCGTATAGACGGGGTGACTCCATAGTCCTCTGATATGCGTTAGGTGGGGAGGTTAAACCCTCCCCACCGTTTTACCCTTAAAATTTTTTACTAAAGGTGATGTATGGCTAATTTACCCGCTTCTCCCATCGAAGCTCCGGCTGATGGCGGAGATTCATCGAATCCACAGCTACAATCGGGTGTAAGCGCAGCTTCCACTATGCCTTGTGTTGGCGCGAATACTGCTGGTGGCGAACCTGCTGTTCAAGCATGGTCACAGGAAACAAGAAATCCTGTTCCATCTGGACCAATAGGTAATGGGATTGATAGCAACCCCCGTTACACTGCACCAGTAACACTTGCAGCAACCAATCTACTGACCGTTAATTACACAACTATTGCTGATTTTAACGACACGCTGATATTTGCAGAGGCTGACACTACTGTAGCTTCACCTGTAGCTGGAAATGTGTTTGACTCGGTAACAGGTGCGGTTGTTGCTGTTGGCTGGACTGGAGGCGCAATCGCAATTGGCGATTGGCTTTGGGGCGAGGTTCCCGTTGCATAGGAGATAGTAATGGCTCTTACATATGAGAGAGGGCTGAACCGCCCTGTAAGACTTCATACCCCCACAATGGACCCTACTGGTGCAAACTTGGCGGGGACTTGCGGAGGCACTAACATTGGTGCGTCCACAGGGGTTATAGGGTCAGGCTTAATGGGAACTGTCTTTACAGGAACTGGGTCTAACCGAGAGCTTCCTGTCTCAACCATAGGGGATGCAACCTTTCCTGGTCTAAAATGGGGAGTTTTCAATATAAACAATATTGGGGATGCTTACGGTGGGCTATCTTACTGCTATTGGTCCCAAGCTATTACGAACACTCCGAATGGAGCGAGCTTTCCTAACGTTTTTCCGTGGCTCGTCCCTAAAAATGCGGCAGCTACAACTGCTTACACGGGCGACAAAGCCTTTGCGCCAGCTATACTTTAGCCTAAGGAGGTTTTAATGTCGGATCATATGGGTGTAGCAACGTGGAACTCCACTATAGCGTGGCCTATTGGCTCAGTTCTGACAGAGGAACAATGGCATCAATGGGTCGAGTATTACGAGGACAACAAGGTTGGATACCCTTTCTTAACTCTCGATAGGTACACTAAAGAAGGGGAATAATCATGCCAGTACAGAAGGTGAAGGGCGGGTTTAAGTACGGGACCAAAGGCAAGGTCTACCCTACCCGCGCCCAAGCAGAGAAACAAGGCGCGGCCATACGGGCGAGCCAACGTAGCCGAGGCAAAAAGCCTCATTAACCTGTCATACCCTGGAGAAAAATAATGACTGAACTAGATACAGAAGGCTTTAGCGAACTTGCAATGGGCAATACTAACCACATGGCAGGCCCCAATGGTGGGTGGAACGCAGAGAACGACAAGCACCTTAGAGTTGTTTTTTCGTATGAGCCTGAGCAAGATAAAGCAGCCTCGGTTGAGGCGGGGAGGCCCATTTTTAATGATGTAGCGTACATCACTATTTATGCGGCTGGAAGTCGGGATACTATTGCGCGGCCTGTAAGACCTGTGGATAAGCAACGGTTTGCTGTTCAGTTTAAGCAGTTTGAGGCAAAAGAGGAGCAGACTGTAGAGGGCACTCCTCTAAGTGCATGGCCTGCTATAACTCGTTCTCAGGTAGAGGAAATGAGGTACTTTAATATCCATACTGTCGAGCAGCTTATCGAGCTTCCTGCTAACCAGGCAATAAATATCATGGGAGTTGCAACATTGCAGAGAAAGGCGGAAGCCTTTATAAAAGCTGCAACAGGCTCAGCCCCTATCGAGAAGATGGCGGCTGATATTGAGGAGCTTAAACGAGTGAACGCACGACTAATTGCGGATCTGTCAAAAGCTAAGAAGCCCTCGAAGAAGGCTAAAACAACGGTAGAGGAAGATGCCTAGTACCATACCCCAGTTTCAGACCGCAAACCAACTTATTGACCGAGTTATGGTCGAAGTGGGGTTGGGCCCTAACACCAGTCCATACGAGTCGGCAGATCCGGCTGTTCAGCAGCTTACTTACATGCTGAATACCGCCGGAGAAGAGCTCTTACGGCTAAATAAGTGGCAACAGTTTCAAAGAATTTACTCATTTACTACGGATACGGCCACATACCCGACAGGGGTGTACCCTCTTCCTGCTGATTTTGACGAGATGATCGAGCAAACTCAGTGGGATAGGACTAATCGGCTCCCGATTTACGGCTCACTAAGCCCCCAAGATTGGGAGTACTTGATGGGACGGGATTTAGTAAACGCGACTATTTATGCGTCCTTTCGCAAGTTAGAAGGGGAGGTACATATGTTTCCCTCCCCTCCCCCAGACGGGCATGTGATTCAGTACGAGTATATGTCACGAGGATGGGTTGAATCGGTAGAGACTGCGGGCACATTCCAAGACCACGTTATCGTGGGCTCAGATATTGTCCAGTATGACCCCCCGTTAATCATGTCCTTTCTAAAGCTAAAGTTTTTTGAGGCGCGAGGATTCGACACGACTAAGGCGGAGGGCTCCTTCAACCGGGCCTTTGCTGGAGCATGTTCGAGCGATATTCCTGCCCCGATCCTAAATGTTGCTGGTAATTCTCGTCGCTATCCCTACCTAAACACAGCGTCTAATTTGCCGGATACAGGCTACGGTGGCGTATAATGTATCCAGCATCCCCCGCCTACCCAACCTTTAATTCCGGGGGACGTTCCCAGCAACAGACAGTACAATCGGCCAGTGTGGCCGCGCCTGTACTGGGTGTGCAGTCTAACAAGTCTCTTTATGACATGGACCCGCGTGAGTGCATCTATGCTTACAACATTCTCCCTAGAGAGTATGGAATGGCGGTAAGGAAGGGGTACTACCTGTTCGCGGAAATAGATGATGGGGCTGAGATCCGCACTGTCATGGAATTTCCTGATGGGACCAATTCAAAGATATTTGCCGTAACAAACCTGGGCATATATGACATCACTGCCGGGGGCACCGTAGCCGCAGGCACTAAGGCTTATACCTGGGCATTTGGTGGCGGAAAGACGGGCTTTTGCTCTTACGTCTTTTTCTCCAATAGTAGCGGCAATCACTTATTGGTCTGTGATGAGGTAAACGGGTACATCAAATTTGACGGGGCAGCTTGGACCGCAGGGGGGATCTCAGGCCCCATTGGTGGGGATGAAGACTTGGTTCATGTCTGTGAGTATAAGGAACGCCTCTGGTTTACCGAGAGAGATACGGGGCGAGCTTGGTACACAACCGCAGGGGCTATAACAGGTACGGCTACAGCCTATGAGCTAGGTAGAAAATTTACTCATGGCGGGTATTTACGCGCCCTCTACAATTGGACGATTGATGGCGGGGACGGGGTAGATGATTACCTGTTAGCCGTAGGCGACTCAGGGGACCTCTTGGTCTATAGTGGCATTGATCCAGCAGATGCGAATAGTTTTAGCCGAATAGGTAACTGGTATGTGGGCGACTTGCCCGCTGGCAGGCGGGTAGGCTCTAATTTTGGTGGCGAGTTTGTTCTCCTCTGCGCTGGAGGACTGGTTTCCATAACTAAACTTTTGCGGGGCGCAGACATTGGGGACAATACCGCTTACCTAACTAATAATGTTGCCCGCTTAATCCGTAACGTCTTAGAATCATACTCTGCGTCAGAGGGGTGGCACCTAACTCTTTCCCCAGAGGACAATTCCCTTGTAATTACTACCCCAGAAGCTGTGACCAACTTGCAGTTTGTAATGAATCTCACGACTAAGGCGTGGGGAATGACCCGCAACGTTCCCGCTCTTTGTTCGATGGTCTACGAGAGGGAGCTTTATTTTGGGGATAGGAGCGGAACGATCTGGATACAGTCTGGAAATACAGACTCGGCGGATGTAAACGGGGCTGACGGAGACTTTATTGACTGGACTCTTCTCAGCTCGTACCAGAATCTGGGCTCGCCCGGCGCTAATAAGCGTATGCAATTGGCCCGCCCATTATTCCTAACTTCGGGGGCTCCCGCCTACCAAATTAAGGCAGTCTATGACTTTGAGCTAGGGGAGCCTGCGGAGACAGGGCTTGTTAGCCCAGCCTTTACCAATTCTCTGTGGGGTACTGGCGCATGGGATGACGCTGTGTGGGGAGGCCCGGAAGTCGTAACATACGTAGGGGCTGGGACGAGCGGGATGGGGAGGTACTTAGCTCTAGCCCTTCGCGGGCGCTCTCTATCCACGACTGAGTATGCCGGGGCTGATGTTTTATGGGATACCGGGGGTCTACTGTGAATATTATTTTTACGGCATTAACGCCCACCCACCATAAGTGGATCAAAGAAAATCTTGACCCTATCTTCTGCGACGATACGAGGGGAATATTGGCGCTTGACGGGAGCACAGGCGAGGTTTTAGCTGCGGCAGTAATGGATCAGTGGACCATTAACTCTTGTCAGACTCACATTGTTATTAAGAATCCGTGGGTTATCCGCCACGGGTTTATGCACGAAGTGGCTCATTATATTTTTAAGGACTCCAAGAGGAAGATGGTTTTTGGCCTAACCCCCTCGAATAATAAGAAGGCGATTAAGTTCAATAAGCATATTGGATTTCGAGAAATTGGGAGACTGCCCGAAGCGTATGAGGATGGGGTAGACTACATTATTTATCAAATGGACGAAGCTGACTGCAAGTTTTTAGCTCGGCCTATTCAAGAGGAAGCAGCGTAATGAACACTAACTTTCCGATGGGATTCCCATACTCCATGCCTCCAAGCAGAAAGCAAAACTCGTATGAGGGCATGGGAGCTAAAGAGAGGGCCGCTCGCCAGTCCTCAGATAGGGCCCAGGCCGCTTACAATAGACAGAGCAACCCCTCACCCCAACGCGAAACGTTGGCCGAATATCGGGTCCGGAATATCGGGCAGCAGGCTCCGGCAACCCCTCCCGCCCATATTTATGGTAATGGGAGCACTACGCGAAGCAATCCTAGCAAGGGGCAGTGGGAAGATTGGGTGCGCCAACAGAGGGGCGGTGGTATGCAACCAGCTCAGGATATGGCTGCCCAGCAACAGGCTATGCAGTCTCGGCAAAACTCTTTGGGCGGTGGTATGGGCGGTGGTATGGGCGGTGGTCAGATGCCTAACAGTCCACAGGCTATGACTGGTCAGCAGATGGGCGGCGGGCTGTTCGGCGGTATGGGCGGCGGTATGGGCGGCGGTAGTGTCCAGGATAGGGCTGCTCTGTCCCAAATGGCTCAGCAACAAGCTATGGGCGGCGGTATGGGCGGGCGCGGTATGCAAGCTGCTCAGCAACAGGCTATGCAGCCAGCTCCGATGCAGAGTAGGAAGGGCGGTGGGCAGGATAGGGCTGCTATGTCCCAAATGGCACAGCAGCAGCAACAGGGCCGCAGGCCAGGAATGCAGGGGAATATGCAACAACCCCCTCCGATGCAGAGTAGGAAAGGTGGCAGTATGAATACTCAGCAGATGGCACAGCAGCAGCAGCGGCAAGCTGCTCAGCAACAGGCTATGGGCGGTATGCAGCAAAGTACGGGCGGGATGGATGGGATAGGTAGAATGCTTCAAAGAGCCCAGCAGCCACGCCGCGCACCGGGAAATATGCAACAGGCTATGCAGCCAGCTCCGATGCAGAATAGGAAAGGAGGTTAGTCATGGGCAAGAAGTCTACACCAGCCGTACCTGATTATAGAGGCGCGGCAGAAGAGCAGGCGGCAAGTTCACGGGCTGTTACTGAGCAGCAAACATGGGCTAATCGTCCCAACCAAATAACGCCTTTCGGGTCCCAGACTTGGGGCTCAGAAATGGAGTGGGACCCTGCTACTGAGCAGTTGCTCAACCAGTGGACCCAGACAACAGAACTAGATCCAGAGTCCCAAGCGGCCCTCGATTCTCAGCAACGCATTGGTGCAGGGCGCAGTGAGTTAGCTGAATCTCTACTTGGTCGGGTGAACGAGGAGTATGGGGACATTATTGACTGGGATAATTTCCCAGCGATGTCTGGGGGCCTGACTCCTGGAGATTACCAGCCACAAGGAAACATACAGTCCGGGCTAGATTTTTCATCCCTTCAGGAGATTCCTGATGTAGAGGGCGTTCGGAACAGGGCAGAAGCTGCTATGTACGAGCGAGGTGCGTCCCGCTTAGACCCTCAGTACGAGCAAGAGGAGGATAAGCTGCGTACTCGGCTCTTGAATCAAGGGTTCCAAGAAAGTGACGAAGGCTTCCAGAACGAGATAGACCGCTTTAGCAACCAGAAGAGCGACGACTACGCCAACCTACGCCGGGACTCCATTGCTATGGGTGGCGATGAGGCTACTCGTCAGTTTGGTATGGGTATGCAGGGCCGTCAGCAGGGTGTTTCAGAGCTTACAGGACAGGGCCAGTTTGGTAATCAAGCAGTGCAGCAGATGATGGCTCAGCAGTTAGGACTGGGCCAAGCTCGGTTCGGAGAGCAGTCACAAGCGGCTAACTTCCAGAACGCTCTTAGGCAGCAGGGGATCTCTGAGGAGCAACTGCGGCGTGGAATGACTCTTAACGAGATTAACGCTATTCTTAGCGGGCAACAGGTGGCCTTACCGGGTATGCCTGGGTTTAACACTGCCTCTAAATCCGAAACAACCCAGTATATGGATGCTGCTGATAAGGGCTTCCAGGGTGAGATGGATGTGCAGTCCATGAAGAATGCTGCTACACAGGGTATGATGAGCGGTGCGGCAGGAATGATGGCCTTTAGTGACCGCCGATTGAAGCGGGATATTAAGCGAATAGGCACTCTGTTATCCGGGCTGCCTCTATATACCTTTGAGTATATTTGGGGCGAGAAGAGTGTGGGTGTAATGGCGCAGGATGTTCTTGAGGTTATCCCAGATGCCGTCCACGAACATCCTTCCGGCTACTTGATGGTTGATTACGGAGCAATAGCATAATGTCAGAGACAATGGCTACAACGGGTGTAGTAGGCACAACGACTGTGGACCCATTTATACAGGGGCTCATGGACGGGTCCATCCCCCTGGAGTCGGCTACTCCAGAACAACTAGAGCTGCTGGCTGGAGCAATATCGCGGGACGATGAGTACGGGACTTTAGGGGGGCAGCTTGCAACAGCGGAAGCCCTAAGAACTGCTCCCGGACCCGAAGGTCGGAGAACGCGAGGAGGATATGTAGCTGCATCAGGGCTTGAGCATCTCGCAAGTGGCATAGGAAAGTATCAGGCTAACAAAGAGGTGAAGAAGGGGCGGGAGAGACAGGGCGAGCTCCGAGATACCAACACTTCGACTAGGGCATTGATGATGAGCCTCTTGCAAGGGGGAGGGAAGAAAAAGAATTATAAAATGGGTGATGATGAGGAAGCCAGCCTTACAGCGGCACTTAAAGGACTATTCTGATGGACCCTCGCCTAGCGCAAGCTCTAATCGGGGCAGCCCCCGAAGATAACTCACCTGACCAATTAGCAATTGCTCAAGCTCTCGCCCAGCAAAACCGCTGGGGGAATCTGATGAGCATGAGTGGAGATCGGGCGCTTGCTCCTGCGGGAGCTGCAATGGTTAGAAATGTTGCGGGTCAGCGTGAAGGGCTACAGAAAGCTCGGCAAGGGCAAGCCCAACGTGCATTAACCGCTGAAGAAAATCAGTTAGGGCGGGATCTAACTATTGAAGAAGATGCGCTACAACGCGCATCTCAGGAGGGTCAGTGGGCAGAGGATAATCGCTTAAAGCAAATGCAGATTGAAGCGCAAAAGGAGGAAGCCGCCGCGCGGCTTGCGGCGGCAGAGGAGAACCGCCGCATCAATAACGAGTTCAGACAGCGGGCTGAGAAGGACAAGCGGACAAAAGAAGATTATAGGCACTTGGATAACTTTAATAACCGAATCGAGGACAATCACCTTGTTGATCTAAGCGGTACGTTCCAAACTATTGACCAGGCTTTATCCCCGTATGGGTCATTCAACGACGAAAATGAGTTTATTAAGAAGGCAGACGAGTTTGGAAAACCCGTAGATATACCAGGGTTAGGTTTTGGTGAAGGTAGCTTACGCCTTGCGATGAGGAAGGACCCAGAAGCCAGTGGTATAAACGCCGCTTTTTGGACTCTCTATAACGGTATTATCAATGATATATCTGGTGCGGCTGTTTCTGGCGACGAGTTTATACGCGTACAGAACGCCTTGTTGGGTAAGACTTTTAATACCGAAGCTCAGCAACTGGAGGGAATAAAACTAATACGCAAGGCTTACATGGCTAAGTTAAGGCACTCTATGTCAGCGATGGGGGACCGTCGAGAGGCTGTACTTCAACAGTACACCAGAGGAATGCCCGAAAAGTATCTATACGGCATGGAGAAGTATATGCCCGGAAATAGTGGAGTGACTGCTGAAGGCCCCGCCGGACCAAGTGAGCTAACAGGCAGCCCATTTGAAGATATAACAGATGAAGAATGGGCGAGCTATCCGCCTGACGTTCAGCAGGATATAAGAACGGCACAAGGTCAATAAGATGGCACTTAACGCTGAATCGTTAGCTATTATAGAGGCCCACAAGAGGACCCTAAACCCCGAAGCGAAGGCCGTTGTAGATCAATGGCGGGCTCAAGGGAAAGCCGCAGTTGCCGCAAAAGAGGCCCAATTGCAAAAGAACGCGGGGCGTGGGCCTGGGGAAAAGTTAGGGGTGGGCGTACACTATGGGGCTAAGCGGGGTCTGGGGAGTATGATGAACCTTTTGGCGGAAGGAGGGATTTCCGCCGCCCAAGCCAGTCTTGACCCAGAGGCGAGGGTTCGCCAACAGATAGCGACAGGGTATGATCCTGGCGCAGAGGACTACTCGGATATGGTCCCAGATAACATTGGCCCCATACCCACTAATGATGCAGGCTTTGCCGCTGCTCGCCAAAACTTTAAGGATCAGGATGCGGGCGGGTTGGGCGAACTGGGCGCTATCGGGAGCGAAATGGCTCTCCTCGGTCCCGTAGGAAGTAGGGCAGCCGGATTACAGAGAACGGCTGGCAGGCTTACGGACCCAAAACTTCTTCAGCGAGTCGGGGTCCCATCTTCCCTCAGTAAATTAGGGGGAGTAACAGGCTCTCGCTTTGCAAGAGGCGCTGTTCCGGGGGCTACTTACGGGGTTCTTGCCAGTCCAGAGGATCGCTCAGGAGGAGCTCTTTTTGGGGGATTAACGGGCGGGAGTCTGTCCCAATTGGGTATGCTTAAAAAGCCCTTAACTGAAGGGTTCCTAAAAACGCGAGATGCCTCCAAGAGATTAATGGAGGCATCTGGGGCACACATACCAGTTAATCTCTCCGTAGCTGATCCCGTAACAGGCGTATCTGGGCTCATGCCGAAACTTTATGAGGCCCTTAAAGGGGTTCCCGCTGTAGGTAAGCACATCGTAGCCCAAGAAAAGAGTGCGTTACGAGCTTGGCAAACAGAGCATGAGTCTGGAATAATGAAAACGCTTAACTCGAAACTTAGTGAAAAAATTAAGGCGCTGAAAGATAAAGTTTTAGAAGATGATGCAGGGAACGTAATCCAGTATACCGCTCCTCGGCAAGCTGTGGACCTACTTAAAGCTGAGTTTAACAAGCTGTACGAGCCAATTAAAAAGTACTCATTAGGGGATCTAAAGTTAAAGGTTGACGATTTTGGGGAGAGCCTCCTGGGTCGCGTTGATAACGATGCGGCAAAGAACGTTCTAGGGTTAGCTTTCGCTAAATTTAATAAGCTAAACAACCCTAAAGTGAAGGACATCCTTGAATTGCGTCGAGAAATGGCCGAGAAAAATGTCTCCATTAGTGCAGATATTGACAGAATACTTACCGGAAGGCTGGAAACTCTGTCTAAGGCGGGCCTGCATCAGCGAGCCCTGCCAGGGAGTCGGCCTGCTCAGCTAAACGCTCAAATGCGGAAGGATGTGGACGACTACATGAAGCTAAGGGAGCCCTACAGGCAATACGCAGTGCTTGAGAGCGCCGTTACTAAGGCTGTTGACGCTAAACGGCTTGGGCGTTACTGGCCGGACGATGTAATTGACGCGAGTAAAGCCCCTGGGCTTAGCTATACAACTGGTAAGGAACGTGCTTTGAGTGCTGGCGAAACCGGGATGTTAGCTCTGGGGGATAAGGGGGCCATCTCAGCACCCGATCCTAGATTTTTCCAGATAGCGGCCACATTAGGGCTTGGGGCCGGTACTTTAGCAGGTGTTAGTGACATCGTAGGGCTTAGCGATAATGCTTTTTGGAAAACCGCAGGTGGCGTAGCCTCTCTTTACGCGCTAAGCCGTGGCTTAGCCTCCCCCGGCACTCAAAAAGCCCTAATGGGCGGTACAAACTGGCAGCAAAGGCTGGCAGATGCAGCAAAACAATACCCGCAGCGGTTTGCTGATCGGGCAAGGACGGTCACAGCAGCCGCTACATCAGGAGTAAATGAATAATGCCTAGAGACTCAAGCGGTAATTACACTCTCCCAGAACCAGCCGTTGTAACAGGCAGCACTATTCTCGCTGCCCCGTATAACAGCACACTGAGTGACATAGCCGCCGCTTTGACTGACTCGCTGAGTCGAACTGGCTCTGGCGGCCTTTCGGTCGCCCGCTTTGAATCTGGTACCGACTCGGCCCCAGGCATTGCTTGGGTAGACGAGATTGGGCTGGGCTTCAGACGCGCATCCGCCGCCAATATGGCTGTCTGTATGGGTGGAGCAGAGATGTTCCGGTGGAGAAGTCCCGATTTCGTGGAGGTCTATAGAGGGGGTGCTTGGCACAACCTCATTGATGCCTCCTCTGGGCAGACCTTCACGGGGAATGTCACTTTTGACGCTTCGGTGTTTATTAGCTCTACCGCCACTGTCTCAATCGCAAATGATCGTAAGATTCAGGTGCAGGAGGTGGGAGGTACTTACCGCGACATTCTCTACCTAAGTGCGGCGGATATGTTTACGGTGGGGGACATTGCTCTTGCAGCCAAGATTACGGCTAATGGGTTCTCGATCGACTCCGATACGGCTCTGCTGTCTGACTCTAACCTCACTCTTCAGAACGGGGGAGCCATCCGCTTTGAGAATACGAGCGGGACTGCCCGGAATGCACTCAGATCGAGTGGCGGAACTACCGAAGCTATCCTTGTGGGCAACGCTGATTTCTCGGATCTTACTCTACAGGGGCTAAATAGCGTTACTGTGGATGGGGCTAATCTCCGGTTGAAAGAGAGCATAGTCGCCCTAGACAGTGTGCCGGGCTACCAGAACTTTTTAACTGGAGTCCAGACCGATAACTGGACAGTAGGCGATATTGCCATTGACCTGACAATTACGGGCAGTGACGTAACAGTAACCCCTCAGCTAACGCTTACGGCGGGAGCCTACCTCCCCAATAACGTGGCTATCCAGGCAGCAAGTGTCGGCTTTGGAACTGCTGACCTACTGAAGCTCACCGCTACTAATGCAGCAGTTTTGGGCGCGGATTATCTGACCATAGATGGCACTACCGCTACTTTTAGTGGGCAGACGCTCCGCCTCCCCAACAACAAGGATATTCAATGGGAAAACCAAGCAGGGGGTAGCTTCATTGATGGAATCAAGGTCAACACTGCTGATAAGATAATTATTGGAGGGGATACCACCGAACTCTCCATATACGGGGACAGTATCACCCGTAGGAATGTAAACACGACAACAAACCGAGAAGTGGGCTACCGGGATTGGCGGTACGACGAGTCTAGATCGAGTGACACATCGTTCGACATAGATATTCTCGACGAAAAGACAGTAATCTTCATGGACTATACTGTTGCCACCCAAACGGCGAACATCCCCACCAACGCGCTAGTCCCCCTACCCATCGGGACTGAGATTAGGTTTGTTAAGACTACCGCGGGCCCTGGCAATGTGTTTACTGTTCAGGAAAAGGTTGCGGCTACTGTTACGATTAACGGCCAACCGCTCGCTAGTTCAACGGCTTCATATGGTGGGCAGGGTTTTGTAGTCACTATAATAAAAACAGGTACCGATACTTGGTATTCTATGGTTAGCCATAGTTCCCAGTATTCAACGGTTCTATAAGGAAGAAAAATAATGGATCACGCAAAAATGGCTGCACTCGTAAGGCAGATTGTAAACTCAGCCCAAATTCCAGCTAACCAAGCTCGCTTGCTCGTCGAGCTGGACGAATGGCTCGAAGCCATTACGAGTGGGGAGTACGTCCTTACGAGAGGCGATTCCGAGCCCGAAACATAAGCCGTATGGGGCTGGTGGAGCACCTTTATGGGGAAAATCTGCCCAGCTCTGATGATTACGCTCGTAACTTTAGCCCTATGGACGGATGCTAAGGCCGAGCCCGTTACCTTGTGCTGGGATTATCCCACTACTTATACGAGCGGTAGACCCATGCCTATAGATGATGTATTTAAAGTACGCATATGGCATAGGCCGTGGGGGGACGAGCCCGATCCCGCATGGAAAGGCCATCTTGGAGAGACTAAAGCTCCGGGTACTTGCTTCACCACTAAGAGCTTTCCCGATTGGCTGTATGTTTGCTTTGAAGTGGAGATGGTGATGATAAGTGGAAAAGAGTCGCGACTGAGTGAGGAGGTGTGCTTCACTGTGGGGGACCTATGACTGACTATAAGAGCTGGCTAGAAACAGTAGAGTCCACTCCAGATTTGAATGGCGGCGGGCCCATTTTAGCTCCAATATTCCAAGAATTACTGTCCGGTAGAAGGTTTAACACTGCATTTGAGTGGTGCGCAGGCCCTGCCTGGATAGGGATGTGGCTCTTAGAGAATAATATTTGTGAGACATTAGTCACTGGGGATATAAACGAAGAGACAGTAAGATTAGTCCGTAAAACAGCTAAGACTAATGATTACAATGTTAGGGCTTACACTAGCGATAACCTAAAGAGCATACCCAAAGATGAGAAATTTGATTTAGTTATCTCAAACCCCCCAAACTACTGCAATATACAAAGAGCTCATACACACGGGTATATGAGGGATGATCTAAGGCCCTCTGATATAGACTGGAAGATCCACAAAGATTTTTATAGCAACATAAGCGACCACTTAAACGATAACGCTATTATGCTTATTTCAGAGGTAGAGCCGTACAGTAAGGATGTCTATATCTTTGGTGAGCTGTACGACAAACGGCCCGAAGTACCGATGGAGGAGTTTAAGGCGATGATAGAGAGTAATCACTTAAAGCTAATAAGCAAAACTCCCTATAACTATGGTGGGCTGGATTGTTGCGTATTAGAGGTACACCCCCAATAGAAGTGCTGGCAAATGACAACCGAGCCAGCAGTCGGTTTTAGCAATCCACCCTTTGTGCCGTAAGGCCGGGAAGGGGAGGTAGGGCGGAACCAGTCATCTTGGCAAAAGGAACCTCATCCTTAGTAATTTTCGCCGCTTTAGTGAAGAGTAACCCACTCTTCGGCAGAGCTGTACTCCTTAACAGCTACTTGGGAAGCTGTAAGCCCTGCGGGGCCCTGGTAGTTGTCGTAAAACTCCAAGCCCATTTCAGCATCAATAAAGTGGTCGCCCCAGTCAGGGTCTATGGCCTCTAAAATATCCGCCCACTCACTCTCATCAAATTCACGCCAGTCCTTAATAGCCATTCCTCAACCCCCTGTTAGCGACCCCAGTAATTTTTGCTGGTTTCTCTCCTTATCCTTCAGCACCCGTACCACTTTCTCGTCCAGCGTGTCTGCACAGACGATATGGTAAACCATAACACTTTTCGCGGCTTGGCCCTGCCGCCATATTCGGGCAATGATCTGCTCATAATATTCGTAATTCCATGTTATTCCAAAGAAAATTATGTTAGAGCACTTGGCCTGGAGGTTTAGGCCATGCCCCATACTAGCAGGATGCCCAACCAGCACATCAATGTTGCCAAGATTAAAGGCCGCAATGATCCCACTGGCCTTCTTTGCTGAGGTCCCTCCTCGGATGACAGCAGCGTTGGGGATGGCTTTTGTAATTCTTTCCACATCATGTTGATACTCATAAGCGACGATAGTCGGCTCACCAATTTCTTCGATGAGGTCTTTTAGTGCCTCGATCTTCTTATCGTGTAGTACCTCGTAGGGCCGTTGCTGGCCCCCTATCAAAACTTCCCCAGTCTCTATGTAGACTGCGCCATTAGCGACTTGCCTGCACTTGGTCCCCGCAGCGGCAGCGTTCTGGGCAACCACTACTCCCCCATCGAGCAGGGCTATAAACTCATCCTCAATAGCTTTGTAGGTAGCCGTTACTTCGGGAGGCATACGCACGATTATATCGGTAATGATTAACTCCGGCATATCAACGTACTCTTTTAGGTCTACATAGACAACAAGAGGGTCTATCCGCGATACGATCTCGGCAAATGCCCAGTCATGGGGGACGTACTCGTACTGCCGTTTGTAAGGGTTGGGCTGGTAAAAGTACTTATTGCGGAAGTGGGTGACATACGGCCCCAAGCAGTTCCCCTGATCCAGCAGGTAGATTTGGGCGAATAAGTCCAT
>TARA_R110002096_G_scaffold183757_11_pt1 | contig 22141 bp, 20 predicted proteins | sample TARA_R110002096 | Tara Oceans TARA_R110002096 (sample SAMEA4397295) | marine metagenome | biome: Polar Biome; feature: [DCM] deep chlorophyll maximum layer (ENVO:01000326); material: water (ENVO:00002006), including particulate matter (ENVO:01000060) such as... | depth 35 m
TCGAGCATTCGGGGGCGGAACAAAAGTACAACCCTCAACGAGATGAATGTATTAGCGGCTCGGCAAAATGTAAGGGTACGGTCAGCTATCGCCTACAAACAAAACCATTGCTTTTTAATAGCTGTGAAGATCCTTCAGAGGTATCTTCAGGATGACAGTGAGCGTTGTTTAATTTATTAAACCACCAAAAGACTAGTTTTATCACACTAAAAATCTACAGCTACTTGCCAACCTCTTTTCGAATTACTGGTGCCACTTTGGTCGCAAAAAGCTCTATAGATTCAAGCATTTTCTTGTGTGGAAGTGTACCTACACTCATCTGCATTAAGAACCGATCGTGCTTAAAGATTTCATATTGATACATAATCTTATCGATAATCTGCTGTTGGCTTCCAACAAAATTTGCTCCATCAATCTTTGTAGAAGCCTCAAATTGAGTCTGACTCATTGGGGGCCAACCTCTTTCTTTGCCTAATTTATCCATGGTTTGCTTAAATGCAGGAAATGCTATCTCAATTGCTTCCTTTTCACTTTTGGCTATAAAACCATGTGAATTAATACTCAATTTCGGAACAGCTTTTTTGGCATCCAAAGCTCCTCTTCTATGATAGTCTGCAAATTCTTTAAACCGAGAAGGTTGTCCACCTATTATAGCCAGTGCCATTGGTAAACCTAACGCTCCCGTTACATACGCAGACTTTGGTGTTCCACCAACTGCTCTCCAAATGGGTAATTCTTCTTGTATAGGCTGTGGATAAATTCCTCGGTTTTCAATGGCTGCTCTATATTTACCCGACCAAGTTATAAACTCGCTCTCTCGTAAATTTAAAAGCAGCTCTAACTTCTCCTCAAAAAGTTCTTCATAATCATTGAGGTTGAAACCAAATAGTGGAAATGATTCTATAAAAGAACCACGGCCAACCATAATTTCAGCACGACCTTTAGAAAGTAAATCTAAGGTAGCAAACTGCTGATAAACGCGAACCGGATCTTCAGAACCCAACACCGTTACTGTACTTGTCAAACGGATTTGCTTCGTTCTTGCAGCAGCCGCAGCTAGAATCATCGTTGGAGCTGATGCTACATATTCCTCTCTATGGTGTTCTCCAATACCAAACACATCTAACCCAGTCTGATCTGCTAGTTCTATTTCTTCCATCAAATTCTGAAGGCGCTGGGCGGGATGAAGTTTTTCTCCCGTTTCGGGGCTTTGGGTATTATCGACGAAAGTAAAAAGACCTAATTCCATATTTGCTCATTTAATAATCGGATTCTTAAGGGTAATCATTATTTTTGAATAGTAATTCCCATTCTAACATTCATATTCCAAAGATGGCAGCTCAAAAAATAGTAAGTCTAGTTCCAAGCCTTACAGAGTTACTGATAGATCTCGGGTTATCCGATAAGTTAGTTGGACGAACTCGTTTTTGCATTCATCCCGCAGCCGAAGTTGCACAAGTCCCCATCATTGGCGGGACCAAAAATCCGAATATTGAAAAGATAATTTCTCTAGAACCAGATTACATTCTTGCGAACAAAGAAGAGAATAGGCAAGAAGATATCGAAGAACTTCAAAAACACTGCAATGTTCATTTAACAGATATCGATTCCATTTCTGATGCATTAACTACTATTACTGAAATTGGAAAACAGCTAGATGTAGAAAAGAAAGCTCATCAGATTTCAAGAGACATAAGCCTCGTTCTCAACCAAAAGCCAAGCTTTGAAAGCTTAAAAACCGCCTACTTTATTTGGAGAGAACCTTGGATGGTAGCAGGTTCGGAAACATATATTCACGATGTTATGCGGGAATGGAATTTAGAAAACGTTTTTGTTGAACAACCTCGCTATCCAGAAATTGATATTGCGAAGCTCAAAGAATTGGAACCTGATTTGATTCTCCTAAGCTCTGAGCCTTATCCCTTTAAAGAGAAACATATTTCAGAAATAGAAAAACACAGTCCGAATGCTGCTATTGAGCTGATTAACGGAGAATGGTTTAGCTGGTATGGCTCGGGAATGATTCAAAGTTTTAAAGCACTCACCCAATGGAGAACAAGTTTAAGTGCTAGCTGATATATGCAGTAGCACTTAAATTATACTTATTGATACGCAGGCGGTGCAATACCATTATTTCTTAGATAGGCAACCATTTGTCCTCGATGATGTGAATTATGCTGAAGTGCACTCATTATGCCTACCGTAAACTCCCCACTTTCCTCCGCACTTTTTACGGTTTCGATAAAAGCATCAAATTGTGAGGTTATATATTTGACAAGTTCTTGCTTGTTTAGTCTTGCCTCATCACCAGGAGCCCAATCTACCTGCGAACCTCCGAGATTCGCGTTATACCATTCCAAACTGTAAGCAATATGATATGCTTGCTCGCCAAACGTTCTAACTTCATCACTCGGTTGGAACGTGTAACCCTCATATGGCATTGCTTCGAAGACCTGTACAGTAAATGTTTTGGCCGTTTCCAAAGTTGGAATAAGATATTCATATCCTTTTTGTGCTTTGAGCTCTGTGCTTCCAAAAACTCCAAAAATTACTAATAACATCAAGAACATGGACGATACTGAAAATTGACTCGATTCTTTCATAGAAGTATAATTTGAGTTAAAATAAAGCTTATCTACGCATGAGTGCGTAAAAAGTGACAGTTCTTAAAGAGCCTTAGATTTAATACTCAGTTCTTCTTTTTCTGAAAATGTAATATTATCATTAATCCCACTAGTATTACAGGGATAATGTTTACTCCGAAAAACCATTGCGAAGAATTTTGATTCATATCTAGCACGGTTTCATAAGTTGACATATTAAATGCCACCCTAATCTCATCACTACCAATAGTTACAAAAAAGCCCACTAACATCATCAACTGATATTTAATGTTCGCTACTTGGAAAGTTATGGCTTGTAATAAATAACCGGGCAGAGAAACTAAAGCACCCTCTCTATTTTTCATCATCATTAAAAATAATCCACCAAGAATTAAACTAACCAAGGAGACTAAAAGTAGAATAGTGCTTATATGAATTGGTTGCAGTTCAAACCCGTTCTCAGTAAAAAAACTGTCTATGGTAAGAATTGCGGATAGTATTAAGGCTACAAGCATCTGAATGGTCCCAAATATCCGAAACTCATTTCCCGTCACCTTCAAATCTCTCCAATTTATAGAGGGAATCATTTCTGAGGGAATATGCCCTTCCGACCTTCTCGTCTCAATCTCAGTTTCAACAGCTTTCACCTTTTCTGGATATTTATAGAAATTGAGATGATCCAGCATTCCGAATAAATCAGAGTTAGAGTAGTCTGAAAGGTCTTTCATGAGTGAGGCATGTATGAACAACTTGGTTAGTTAGTTCATTTTACAAATTCTTAACAAGATAAATAAACATTTCTTGCAACCAATTGCGTCTAATAACGTGGAACATTCAGAATCTAAAAACAAGAGCAACCCGCCATGAAGAAATTAGCATTATCATTACTCGCCATAATCATCCCATTAACTTTAATTGGAAGTCCTTTTAATGGAGAAGATGAACTTATCATTAGAAAAGAGAATCTAGAAAATTTCCAAGACATGGTGCTTCACTATTCGGGAGATGTTAAAGTTCTATACGCTGAAACACCAAGTATCACTCTAATTGGGTATAAAAATTGCGTAGACAACATGGAAGCTACCGTTAGCTCAAACACACTAAACTTACGTTCTAAGTCTGACACAAATAATTGCATTGTTGAGGTAATTATTGAAGCTCCAGAAGTTAGAGATGTTGCAGTACATGGCGGTGGCTTTGTTGATCTAACAAACGTTAGTAGCGACACTATGTTTGTTTCTGTATACGATGGCGGTGTAATTCGCATACTTGCACACGACTTCTTATACGCTAAAATCATCAACGACGGCGAAATAACTTACGTTGGAACTCCAGAGCTACATACCGACATTGTTGGCCACGGGCGAATTAACAGAATTGATCCCATTGAGTATTTCCATCATTACAAGTCTACTCTATAGTTCTTAGGCTTATAATTTCAGAATTTTTAAGGGAATGGTTTTTTAGCCATTCCCTTTTTTTGTACTCTTTATAAGCAACGAACTTTAAAGACTCCGAATGCAAACGGTAGAAGATTACATTTTTGACAAAGAAGGTGACCAACGGGAGGTACTTCTTTACTTCCACGAACTTATCTCGTCCTATCCTGGTGTAACCTCAAAAATTCGCTTTCATATTCCGTTCTATTATCAGAAAACGTGGGTTTGTTACTTGAACCCACAAAAGAATGGCAAGATATCGCTCTGCTTTTTACGAGGATACGAACTTTCGAACGAGCATAAACTTCTAGAAAGCAAGGGGAGGAAGCAGGTTTTAAGTATAGATTTTGCCTGTGTCGAAGATATTCCTCAGAAAGAAATCCTTGAAATCATAAACGAAGCACTGCTTCTAGACGAAACCATTCCTTACAAACCATTTGGCAAGCGAATTAAAGAATAAAAGTACTAATCGACGTTATTTTAAATTTATTTAAAATTCTTTATCACTGCCTTAAAGCGCTCACTAATTTCATCATTCCCCAAATTACCAATACTTCCCTCGTGGGTGTGATTTAGGTTTTTTGGTGGCTCAAAAGTGCCTTCTTCAATCTGCTTTGCAACCTGAACATAAGCTTCTCTAAAAGGTACGCCTTGAAGAACTAGTTCATTCACGACTTCAACAGAAAATGTGAGTTTGTATTTAGGGTCGTCCAGAATATTCTTGTTGGCTGTAATCTTGCTCGCCGCATATTCAGTAATGAACAAACAATCCTTCAAATCTTTAATGGCCGGAAGTAACAATTCTTTGAGCAACTGAAAATCTCGGTGATAGCCAGAAGTCAAATTCCCAATGGCCAACATTATTTGATTTGGGAGTGCTTTTAACACATTTGTCTTAGCGCGAATCAGCTCGAATACATCCGGATTTTTTTTATGTGGCATGATGCTAGAGCCCGTCGTCAAATCATCAGGTAGCGTTACAAAAGCAAAATTCTGGCTGTTATACAGGCACACATCCGATGCAAACTTATTTAGCGTCCCTGCTAAACCTGCCATTGCAAACGCTAAAGTTTGCTCGACTTTACCACGTCCCATTTGTGCATAAATCACATTTCTATTCATGCCATCAAAACCAAGTAATTCTGTGGTCAATGTTCTGTTTAATGGGAATGAAGAACCATAGCCAGCTGCAGAGCCGAGTGGATTTCTATTCACGATTCTATAAGTAGATTCTAGCAATACTAAATCGTCTACTAAACTTTCGGCATAGGCGCCAAACCACAATCCAAAACTTGATGGCATCGCAGCCTGTGTGTGCGTATAACCAGGAAGTAAAATCTCTTTTGTTGCCTCACTTTGCTCTATTAACGAGTTGAAAAGTGTTTCTGAAAGTGTCGCAATTTCTTTGATTTGGTCTCTTAGATACAATCGAAGGTCGACAAGAACTTGATCGTTTCTTGAACGACCAGAATGTACTTTCTTACCAACATCGCCCAAAGTTCGAGTTAGCATCAACTCTATTTGAGAATGTACATCCTCCACACCTTCTTCAATCTCGAAAGTGCCTTTTTCAATTACTTCATCAAGAATGCGCTGTAATTCTTTTATAAGAATTTCGAGTTCGGATTTCTCAAGTAGACCAACCGACTCAAGCATATTGATGTGTGCCATGGTGCCCTGCACATCATATTTAGCAAGTTCTAAATCTAGATCGCGGTCTTTGCCTACGGTAAATGCTTCAATGAAAGCATCTGTTTTAATTCCTTTTTCCCACAGTTTCTTGGCCATAATCTCTTCGTTTTAAAACTTCTTGATAAAAATGGGCTTTAAAGCGCCATTATTTACTGATTTTTAATCCATTTAGTAGATTAAGATAAATCTCAATTCCACTTTTAATTTCATCTAAATAAATATATTCATCGGCAGTATGCGAACGATGTGTATCTCCAGGTCCCATTTTGATACAAGGAAAAGGCATGTGCACTTGATCTGACATCGTTTGGGAGCCATAAGTTACGATTTCCGCTTTTTTGCCTTTCTTTACTATCGGATGTTCCGAATCTATTCCCGAAGCATTCAAATTTAGCGATCGCGGACGAACATCGCAGCTAACATATTTTCGAATAATTTCGACTATTTCCGAATTTGAATAAAATTCATTTGGTCGTACATCAACAACAAATCTACACTCGTCAGGAACTACATTATGTTGCGAACCTGCTTCAACCTGTGTAACCGTCATATTAATCCCACCTAAAACTTCCGATTTTTTTTTGAATTCGAACGATTTAAACCACTCAATATCTTTTAGCGCCTTATATATTGCATTTTCTCCTTCGCCGCGAGCAGCATGCCCGCTAACACCGTGAGCAACACAATCTAGAACAATTAAACCACGCTCTGCAATAGCCATATCCATCATAGTTGGCTCGCCTACCACACCTAAATCGATATGTCCCAAATCTTCCAGTACAATAGGAACTCCTTGTTTGCCTGAAGTTTCCTCTTCTGCAGAAGCCAAGAACACCAAATTGTATGGCTGAGGATATTGAGATAATTCCAAAAACACATGCAATAAGCTCACTAGCGGTCCGCCCGCGTCATTACTACCGAGACCGAATAATTTCCCATCTACAACTGTTGGTGAAAACGGATCGAATGTCCACTTTGATGTTGCCTTTACGGTATCATGATGTGAGTTTAGTAGTATGGTTGGTTTGCTAGGATCTCGTTCGCCAGCCCAAATATTATTCAATTTCCGCTGTGGCGAGAACCCGTGTTCTTTCAAATAATCGAAAATAAGGTCGCCCGTTTGGTCTTCCTCACTACTATACGATTGTATAGAAATCAATTTCTTTAAAAACTCTACCGCTTTTCCTGATATAAACTCGATGTTATTCATGATAACAGTGCGGTTCCTTTATGATTCTCATTTACAGCATCAAATGCAGTGATTTTCACTCTTGAAACTCCTTGCCTTAAAGCTTGAAATCCAAGATCTAACTTAGGAATCATACCGTCGGTAATGATACACGCCTCTTTCAGCTGCTTATATAATTCTCTTGTAATCTCAGGAATCACTTTTCCTTCGTTTAACACACCCGGTTGATCGAAACAGAGTAATAATTCAGTTTCCATCTCTTTACTTAACGCAGAAGCCACAAAAGAAGCAATTGCGTCTGCGTTGGTGTTCAGCATATTCCCATAACCATCATGTGTCAAAGGGGCTAACACAGGCACTACATCCGACTCAATCAAACCAAATAGTGCAGATGCATTTACTTTTACAATATCTCCAACCCATCCAAAATCCACAGGCTTCACATCTCTTTTCTTTGCTTGGATGATGTTTAAGTCAGCACCTGTTAATCCAATAGCGTTGATGTCCAAAGCTTGCAAGCCCGCTACAATTTTTTTATTAACCAAGCCTCCATACACCATCGAAACTACATCTAGAGTAGCGCGGTCAGTGATTCTTCTTCCCTCAACCATTTCTGATTTTATACCTAATTTCTCCCCAATTTTAGTCGCAATTACGCCACCGCCATGTACTAATAATTTTGGGCCTTTAATTTCGGCAAAATCTCTCAAAAAGCTTTCTAATGTTGCATCATGTTCTGCAACTTTTCCACCAATCTTAACAACTTTGAGTATTTCACTCATTCATATTCTCCAGTAATCTCTTTAATATTGTCTGCATTGAAACGATTCTATTTCCGGCCTCTTCAATCACCAAGCTACTTCCACCATCTAAAACAGCATCTTCTACAATCACGTTGCGACGTACTGGTAGGCAATGGAGGAATTTTCCGTTGTTTGTTCGATTCATCTTTTCCTGACTTACCATCCAATTCGGATCAGTAGAAAGAATTTGTCCATAATCTTTAAAGTTACTCCAGTTTTTTGCGCAGATAAAGTCAGCACCTTCAAAAGCTTTGTTCTGATTGTACTCAATTTTAGCGCCCTGGGTAAACTGCTCATCCAACTCATATCCTTCTGGATGCGTAACTACTACATCATAATTTGCTGCACAGGTCCATTCTGCAAATGAATTAGCAACAGCTTGCGGTAAAGCTCTTGGATGTGGAGCCCATGTTAACACCACTTTCGGCTTCGCTATTTTTTTATGTTCTTCAATCGTAACTAAATCTGCAAGAGCTTGTAATGGATGTCCCGTTCCAGATTCCATATTGATAATAGGTACAGGACAATACTTTGCAAACGCAGTTAATATCGGCTCGCTATAATCATCGTCTTTGTTTTTTAAATCTGCAAAAGCACGAATTGCCACCATATCGAAATAAGAGCCAATTACAGCCGCTGCTTCTTTAATGTGTTCTGCCTTATCGCCGTTCATCACAACGCCGTCACCAAATTCTAACTTCCAACCTTGGCTACCAATATCTAGCACAACAGCTTCTAGCCCGAGGTTATATGCCGCACGTTGTGAACTGAGTCGAGTACGTAAACTAGGGTTCAAAAATAGAAGGCATATTGTTTTGTTTGTGCCTAAGGTTTTCCAAGCAAAAGGTGTTTTCTTTACTTCTGCTGCCTCAGCTAACAAACTCTGCAAGTCAGGGACATCATGTATATTTATGAACTGTTTCATTACAATACTTTTTTAAGTGACTCAATAAGGAGATCAATCTCCACTCTACTTACATTCAATGGCGGTAATAAGCGCAATGTGTTTTTGTTGGATGATGAGCCTGTGAATATGTGATGCTCAAACAACAGCTTTTTTCGCATTTCTGCTACAGGGAATTCAAATTCAACGCCAATCATTAATCCTTCGCCTCGCAATTCTTTTATCTCTGAAATATCGCCGAGTTGTTCTGTTAAATAACGCCCCATCTCTTTGGTATTCTCTAAAAGATTTTCCTTTTCAATAACTTCTAACACCGCTAGAGATGCAGCACAAGCCAAATGATTACCACCAAAAGTGGTGCCTAACATTCCATGAACGGCTTTAAATTTTGGATGAATTAGCACGCCAGCAACAGGAAAGCCATTCCCCATTCCTTTAGCAACGGTAATCAAATCTGGTTCTACTCCTGAATGTTGATGGGCAAAAAACTCACCTGTTCGTCCATAACCAGATTGGATTTCGTCTAGAATCAGAACCGTTTCGTGGATGTCGCAAAGTCGACGTACTTCTTGTAGAAAAGATGTTGTTGGAACTTGAATACCACCAACACCTTGAATTCCTTCAATCAACACACAGCAAACATCGCCTTTTTCTAGTTCAGCTTTGGTCGCTTCTAAGTCGTTCCAAGGCAGACGAACAATTTCAGCACCTTCGTTTACTGGAAAAAGAATGTTCGGGTTATCAGTTGCGGCAACGGCAAGCGATGTTCTACCGTGAAAACCTTTCTCATAAACCAGAACTTTTCTACGTTTGTTAAATGCTGATGCCACTTTTAAAGCATTCTCATTCGCCTCAGCGCCAGAGTTGCATAAAAACAGATTCCAATCGGCATATCCAGAAAGTTGACCCAGTTTTGTTGCCAATTCTTTTTGAATGGCGATAGGAACTGAATTTGAGTAAAACCCAATTTTACCAAGTTGCTCACTGATGCGTTTAACATAATGAGGGTGCGTATGACCGATAGAAATCACAGCATGACCGCCATAGAAATCTAAGTACTTAGTTCCTTGCTCATCCCACAAGTAGCAACCTTCAGCTTTAACAGGCTCTACATCAAATAATGGATAGACTTCAAATAGTTTCATTCTGTGATACGGTTAATTTTTTCGAAAGAAGTAACAATCCCTTTAATGAGCGCTGAACTTAAACCTTGATGTTCCATCTCGTTCAGGCCTGCAATAGTACAACCTTCAGGAGTAGTTACTTTATCAATTTCAGTTTCTGGATGGGCATCGCTTTGCATCAATAATGAAGCCGCACCACGAGCCGTTTGAACTGCAATTTTTTGAGCTTCTGCAGAATCAAAACCTAGTTGAATCCCACCTTGAGTTGCTGCGCGAATGTATCGCAGGAAAAACGCAACTCCACTTGCTGCCAAAACGGTTGCAGCTTTCATCATGCGCTCTTCAATAATTAAAGTATCGCCTAACGCTTTTAAAAGACGCTCAACCTTTTCAACTTCATCTTTTGCTTTTTTATTCGCACAAAGGCACGTCATTGATTCTGCAATTTCAGCCGCTGTATTTGGCATAGATCTAACGATAGGGTAATCGCCTTTTAAGTAACCAGAAATCACATCTAAGCTTACACCAGTAATGGTAGAAATAAGCACATGCTTTTTAGCATCTAACACTTCTTCAATTTCAGCGAGCAAGGCACCTAATTGTTTAGGCTGAACACAAAGAAATACGTATTTAGCATCTATAACAGCGCTTTTGTTATCGGTAGTTACCTTAAATCCATTCTCTTTTTGCTTCTCTAATTTAGTAACGTTTCGGCGTGTAAGTGTAATTTGACTCGCATCGCAAACACCTGCTTTCACAAAGCCTTTTGCGATGGATAGTCCTAAGTTTCCCGCACCTAAAACCGCGATATTTTCTTTAGTATTCATACTTAAAATGCAACAGATTTAAGATTAAGGCCGGTGGTCTCATCCAAGCCAAACATGAGGTTCATGTTTTGAACGGCTTGCCCAGAAGCGCCTTTTACTAAATTGTCGATAACACCAACAATTAACATTTGCTCTCCCTCTTTTTGAATGTAGAGAAGTGCTTTATTAGTATTGGCAACTCGTTTTACATCAGGGTTTGTATCCGTGATGTGTACGAAAGGCTCACTTTTATAAAATTCTGTGTAGAGCTTTTTCACTTCTTCTTCTGAAGCGTCTAATTTCAGATAACAAGCTGCTAAAATTCCTCGAGTGAATGTTCCTCTCATTGGAATGAAATTCACATCTTTATCAAAATTTGGCTGGAGTTGTTTTAAACTCTGCTTTATCTCCGCAAGATGTTGATGCGTAAATGCTTTGTAAACCGAAGCATTGTTATTTCGCCAACTAAAGTGCGTAGTAGAGGAAGGATTCTGCCCTGCACCCGTACTTCCTGTTATTGCCGAAATATGCACATCTTGGTTTAACAGACCTGCTTTAGCTAATGGAAGAAGTGAAAGTTCAATAGCAGTAGCAAAACATCCTGGATTGGCAATATTTTGTGCTTTTTTTATTTCTGCTTTGTTGATTTCAGGCAGACCGTATATAAAATCATGCGAAGCATCTTCAATTCTGAAGTCGTTACTCAAATCGATGATTTTAGCACCAGCAGGAACTAATCCATCGTCCAAAACCTGCTTCGATTTACCATGACCAGAACAAAGAAAAACTACATCCAAGCCTTCAGGCAAATTCTCAGTGAAAGTTAGCTCCACATCGCCCTCTAAATCTGAATGAGCCACATAGAGCTCTTTACCAGCATGACTTCTACTTTGAACCGCTACAAGTTCCGCTTTGGGATGATTGAGCAAAATACGAATTAGCTCTCCCGCGGTATAACCAGCTCCACCTATAATTCCAACTTTAATCATCATCCTGTACCGATTGCTGGATAAGTGTTGCGTTGGCAAGAATTTTGGTAAATCCTTTTACGTCATCACCACTCCAACCTTGGTTCATTTCGCCATATTGGCCAAATTTTGAAGCCATTAAATCGAATTTTGACTCAATGCCTTGTAACTCAAAACGTTTTGGCTCCAATTTCACAAAAACTTTGCCCGTTACTTTTCCTTGAGTGTTTTCCAAGAAAGCTTCGATATCACGCATAACTGGATCAAGAAATTGAGCTTCGTGCATCAACATACCATACCATTCGCCTAGTTGATCTTTCCAATACAACTGCCATTTTCCAAGAACATGCTTTTCAAGCAGCTGGTGCGCTTTTATGGTGATTAGGGAAGCTGCAGCTTCAAAACCAACTCTACCTTTTATACCAATGATTGTATCACCAACGTGAATATCACGTCCGATTCCGTAAGGAGCTGCAATTTGCTCAAGCTTTTTTATAGCCTCAACAGGGGTAAAGCTTTCGCCATCAATACCAACTAGTTCGCCTTTTTTAAACTCTAACTCAATAATAGAATCATCTGTTTTGGTGATTTTTGTAGGCCAAGCTTCATCTGCTAAATATTTATGCGATGTAAGTGTTTCAGCACCGCCAACCGAAGTTCCCCATAAACCTTGATTGATAGAATATTTTGCTTTAGCCCATTCTTTATCTACGCCATGGCTTTTTAGATATTCCACTTCATCCTCACGGCTAAGCTTCATATCACGAATTGGAGTAATAATTTCCATTTCTGGAGCAAGCACATTAAATACTAAATCGAAGCGAACTTGATCATTACCAGCACCAGTAGAACCATGCGCAATGGCATTAGCTCCAATTTTTTTGGCGTATTCTGCTATGGCAATTGCTTGGAAAATACGTTCTGCACTTACCGAAAGAGGATAAGTGTGATTTTTAAGAACATTACCAAAGATTAAATACTTAATTCCTTTTTCGTAAAATTCCTTTTCAACATCAATACAAACGTGGTTTTTAATGCCTAAGTCGGCCGCTTTTTGGGCTAGAACTTTTTGTTCTTCTGCATCAAAGCCACCTGTGTTTACAGCTGCGGTAAACACTTCATAGCCTTTATCTTTTGCTAAATGGATTGCGCAGTAACTGGTGTCTAATCCGCCACTAAAGGCTAATAATACTTTTTTCATGGTAACAACATTTTTGCGTTATTGAGTGCTTTTAAGAACGATTGTTTCTTCATTTGCACCCAGCGATAGAATTTGTTCACATTCTCTTCGCGTACAACTTTGGGGTTTGTATTTGGATGTTTTGGATCGTAAAGCATGCCAGTGCAGAGGCAATTTCTACGATTATTTCGAGTAAGGATATCATAGTTTGGGCAACTTTGGCACCCATTCCAGAACGTTTCGTCTTGCGTTAATTCAGAGAACGTAACAGGCTTATATCCCAAGCCAGAGTTAATCTTCATAACTGGTAAACTGGTAGTAATACCAAACAATTTAGATTCTGGATATTTCTTTTTCGAGAGCTCGAAAGCTGTAGTTTTAATACGCCTCGCAAGTTCCTGCCCTCTATAATCGGGGTGTACTATAAGGCCAGAGTTGACAACATATTTTTTGTTTTCCCAAATCTCTATATAACAAAATCCTGCTAGAATACCATCGTCTAAAGCAATAACTGCATTGCCATTAGTCATTTTCATTTTGATGTATTCTGGATCGCGTTTTGCAATACCGGTGCCCCGCAATTTAGCGGCCGATTCAATAAGATCGCATATAGCTTGGGCGTAGCTTGCGTGCTTTTTGGAAGCAATTTGAATTGTAACGGACATTTTTTGTGTATTATGTGAATTTATCTGCAATTAGGCAGAAATTTAGGAGTGACGATGGTAAAGATGGGGCCGTAATGAAATACCGGCTAAAAGACATATGTTACCGCCGCCGCGGAATCCGGCGTGGAGGTCTTGAGTCAATCCTATGTGCAGCTGTATTTTGCATGGGACTAAAGAAAAGGAATCAGTTTTTTAATTCCAATACTAGAACCTAATTTTTTTTAAATGGAAGCGCTTTTTACGAAAATAATTTCCTTTTTAACGCTCTTTTACTTCTCTTGCGAGTAGTCTAGGTCTATTATTAGACTAAATTTTGTTCCTTGCCCCATTGAGGTGAACTCTTGCGTCCCTCTTAATTGTGTAACTAAAGTTTGAATAATTGTCATACCTAAACTTTTTATAGCTTTCGGCTCTTCACTTTCTGAAAACCCAATTCCATCATCTGAGACTTCAAGTATCAGGTTTTGCTCTTCCATTCTAAGAATTACCGAAATATTTCCATGGTCTCTATCAATAAAAGCATGTTTGTAAGTGTTGACCAACAATTCGTTTAATATAAGCCCCAGAGGAATTGCTTTTTCCATTTCCATATTACACCCAATTGCATCAACGGATAGCTCAATTTCCTGTTCGCTCGTTTTGTATGCTGATTTTATAGAGTTGCAAAGCCTTTCGATATAATCTTGAAGATTAACTGTTGAAAAATTTTCTGTTTGGTATAAAGTTTCATGAACAAAGCCCATTGACTTTACCCGAGCGATGGCATCACTAAGAACATGTTGAGTACTTTCCTCCGTAGAACGCAAAAGCTGAAGTTCTAAGAGGGCTGTAACAACAGCCAAATTATTCTTAACTCTATGATGTATTTCCTGCAATAAAGTCTCTTTCTCTTTCAGAGATTTCTTCACTTCTTTCTTCGCCAGCTTCAGAGAAGATGTTTTTATTTTTACCTTTTTTTCTAGCTCTTTATTCCAACTACTGATCAATAAAACAGCTCCAATTCCTACACAAAGTATAATCCAGATAGAAACCCAAGTTATAATCCCGAAAGACTCTAAGGAGCTAATTATAGCTTCTTTCGAAAGATTTTCAACTCCTGCTAGTTCTTCTGAAATTTGTCGTTTGCCTAAATAATCGCCTGAATAGATAAATACAGCAATAACACCAGTAACAATAGTTATTGCGCTATACACCCAGCGTGTAGATACATCTCTTCTTTTTGGGAAGCTATACCAACGTTGTTTCAACTCCTCAACTTTTGGAGAACATATAAATAGTATAGGCCCAACGATAACTACAGATTGTAACAGAGACCCTGACCACCAGCCGTTCCAAAGAGCTGCGGTATCTTGAGCAGAAAGATGATGAGACAGACTCCAGATAAATGCGCCTAAAGAACTTGCCGTAGAAGCTACAAAGGAAGTAATTATAAATACGATGATACTTCCCACGCTCCTAAGGTCGTACCTAATAGTTATGCATTGGTACACAATCGCATAAATAGAAATTCCAAAAACGAAGGACAATCCAAATAAGATGGCCCATACAAAATGAAGTTCGCTAAATAGGCCAATTACGAACATCGATAAAAAAACCGGAATAAAGGCCCATTCAAAACCTAACCAAAATAGCATGACTAACCCAATCAACATAGGGGGGTTCATCACAAAAAGCCGTAGAATTTCTTTACTATCGCTTGAGTAAGTAAGAGCGGTAGCTGGTAAGTTAACAATAGAGAACCAAAGCACCCCTGCGATAATTAGAATCCAAGCTATTATAACTCCAACAACACGAATGTTGAGAGGATTGCTCAAACTCAGTATATAATCAAGTTCTATAGGGCGCCAACGCATTAGCTACTTACTCCATTTAATTAGTAAAGGCCTCTTTTTTATCGACGCTTTCTAGCAGTTGTAAAGTTTTATTTATTTAGCGGTATTAAAAAATGCTGATTATAAGATTATGGGGTTCACTAGTTATCATTTATTAAAATATTAGTCTTTTCTTCTTCTACATTATACTCAATACGGTTACCAAGTAAATAGCCATATGGTTTAAGGCTTTCGATCTCTTCAAAAAGAACGCGAAGAATTCCTATTAATGGCACAAAAAGAATCATTCCTGCAATACCCCAAATTTCGCCTCCAATTATTAATGCCAATAGTGCCATAAATGGATTAATAGACACTTTAGAGCCTACAATTCGTGGAGTTATAAAATTTCCTTCCAAAAATTGCACAACGCTAAAAACTGCTATAACTAGAAGTGGAGTGAGTAGAGAGTCGCCCAAGAGGAAAGCAAAAAGTAATGGAGGTATAGCTCCAATTATAATTCCGATATATGGAATTACAGCTAATAAAGACGCAAATACTCCAAAAAATATGGCGTGCTCTAAACCAATTATTAGAAGTCCTAAGGTATTTAATATTGCAAGTATTCCCATCACGGTGAGCATACCAACTAAGTAGTTCTGTGTTACTACTTGAACATTACCAAGCACTTCGTCAATTTGTTCGTTATCACCTTTTCGTTCAAAAAGTTTTTGAATGAAGACTCGATACATTTTTTTGTAGTACAACATAAAAAACACAAAGATCGGTACTAATGAGAGCAACGTAAAAGCACTAGTTGTGGCGCTTACGATAGATTTTAGATACTCCCCACTTTGATCAATTAGGTTTGTAACTCCTTTTTCAAAATAGTCACTACGTTGCTCTTCGGTAAGACCTAAAGTTCCTTCTAGATAGACGATACCTTGAGTTGTGACTGTTTTTAATCTATCAGTAACTTCAGGAATCCGATCTGAGAACTGAACAAATTGTACCGAAATAATAGATATAATACTCACGAAAGCCACAATCACTAACAGTAAAGTTGCCACTATACTTAGTACTCTTCCAAGCTTCTTCTTTTCTAGCCAACTTACAATGGGGTTTAAAAGCATCGATAAAAAGGCGGTGAGAACTAGCGGCATTAAAATGAATTTGGCATAGCTCATTACCACCACTATAAGTACCAAACCTAGGAGAGTGATAGAAGATTTATACCAAAACGGGAAATGGGTCTGAGTCTGTGAATCTGTTTTTTTCATTGATCTAGTTTTGATAAAAGTAATTAACTCGTTAAGGTATTTTGGAATAAAATAGGATATTTGCACCGATTCGCATAAGAAATTTAGCGTTATATTTTCCTGAAGTGCGACGGGGTTCTTATATTGTTTTACTGAATTTTTCTTTTAAGTTTTTAGCTATCTCAATTATGCATATAGATCACATAGGAATTGCCGTTAAAGATTTAGAATCTGCCATATCGGTATACGAAAAGTTGTTAAATCGCCCTTGCACAAAGAAAGAACGTGTTGATAGTGAGATGGTTGAAACTGCTTTTTTTGAGACGGGTGAATCTAAAGTTGAACTGCTTGGCGCTACTTCCCCAGATTCTGTAATTGCAAAGTATATTGCAAAAAAGGGAGAGGGCTTACATCACGTTGCTTTTGAGGTTACCGATATCCATGCGGAGCTAAAACGCCTCCGCAGTGAGGGTTTCACCGTGCTAAACGACGAGCCAAAAGATGGCGCTGATAATAAATTAGTTGCTTTTATTCACCCCAAAGACAACAATGGCGTTCTGGTAGAATTGTGCCAGGGTAAATAGCTGGTGTATTAAAGAACGAGTTCTTAAAATGCATAATTGAGTGGAAAGTTAATCCTGAAAATCTTTCAGAGACATACTCATGATGACGAAGAGAGCTGCTTAATTCATTAAACCACCTATCGGGTTCGTTAAAACAATAAAACCCATCCAAAAAAACTTTCAGATGGGTTTTACAACAAGATTGAGTTGCTTAGAACTTCACGCCAACGGAATATTTAAGCATCAAATCTGGAACTGCAAGTACCGATACTCCGACTTCAAAATTTTCAAAAATGGTGTACTGCCTACCCATTGAGAAAGATTGCGGTAATGGTGCTCCCAAAAGATCCTTTCGGCTTTGGTCTGAGAAGTCAATTCCCTCACCAAGCAACACGTTTCCGCCAAAACGGTAGTGAGAATCTTTGTATCCCGTGTACTTACCAAAAATCTGAAACAAGTATCCATCAATATCTAAAAATAAAAGGCGAACAGGAATTCCAAATATTTGTGACCAATGGTTTAATCGATCTTTTAGTTGAAAATCAAAACCTACACCAATTCCGTGTTGCAAATCTTTCCCAATAGTATTGCCACCATGTGTAAAGGAAAATTCACTTAGATAACTGGTATAATTCAATACCGCTGTATGTCGGCCCATACTTAAATCTACACCTAATTTTAGGGAAGAAGGCATTTTCAAGCTACCATTTTCAGTAATGTCTGAAATATCTCTAAATGTGGTTAAATTTGGCTTATTAGCTTGTAGACTGTCTAGCGCAACCTCAATATCTCCAGCAAGGATATCAGATCCTGAGCCTACAATAAAGACTGGGAGATAGGCTTCTGCAACCACATCAGTGCCTTCCAGTTTGAAGTCAGGAACATTGTCATAAACTACAGAGAAGTTAACCACGGGTACGGGACTGTAATTTAAACCAATCTTATATCCATATTCTGTGGCTTGGTAGTTTCCATTCGCATTCATATAAAAGGCATTAGATTCGCCATTTTCATAATTAAGATTCGGATCGGATGGGTTATTAAAGTAGCGTTCATCGGCACCACCAACTACAACCATCCCAGAAAGATCTGCCAATAAACTTCGTGTATTGTTTACTTGATATCGAGTAAATGTAGCACCTAAAGCTAGTTTTTGGTTCGCGTCATCTTCAAAAAAGCTATAACCAAAACCACCAGATAGCGCATTTACTTGAAAGCTCATTTGAGTAAGCAAGGAAATGTTCATCAGTACATCAAAACGAATGGAAACTTCATCGGTACCTTGCTCTTGGGCAAGCTTAGCAGCCATCCCAGTAACTCCAAGATTAAAGTCGATTCTAGTTGGATAAGTATAAGCACCGGCAATCACAAGCCTATCATAAACGGGAGCTGCGAAAGAAATGGAAGAAATATCTCCTTTAAAGCCTACATCTAAGCCTCTAACTTCTGTTGGTTTAATATACGTTTCTGGGAATTTAGTCCAGCTTTCAGAGTTATTAAATTCATCTATTGTTGCTGATGAAATTTCATCATTTACAGTAGATAATAGCGATGAGTTTAGGCTTGAATTCATATCAGAACCCACTCCAAGTCTACTGCTAAAAGAAATATGAGCTGTTTTCATATAACCTAATAGCGCCGGGTTTAGGTTCAAGTTTCTAGAATTGTTTGCAACTCTAGAAGAAATTAAACCACCCATAGAACCTGAGCCTAAGCTACTTCCTACAGTGTTTAGATTTAGGCCAAAGCCCAAATTCATGTAACCACCTCTAAATAAATGAATTTCACTCGCGTCTTCTCCTTCAGCGTCATCTTGTGCTTGTACAAGTTGTACTGAGAAAAGGCTTAGTAACAGAAATGTCGATACTTTTAAAAAACTTGATTTCATAATTATACCCCTCAAAAACTTATTGAAAAACTAATACGTTGCGAATTGTGAATTGAATTAATGACGTAAGCAAAGTCGGACTGTATCCTCACCTTATCTTTAATCAGAATGTCAATCCCCGTACCCAACGTGAATTTTTCATCATCAAAATCATTTATTCCTTGTTCTGTACCTGCTCGCAGTAGAAGTACATTAACTAGCCGAGCTTCAACACCAAGCCTTACCCAATTTGTAAGCTCATCACTTAAAGCTGGCTGGAAATCGCCAACAAATTGGACATTCTTGTTCAATTTCAGAGCTGAACCAAAAATCACTTCCATAGGCATCCCTTCATCGTAGCTACCACGGGCGTTGTTATCAGTGCTTCTCGCTTTGCTATCCCATTTTATTGGGGCGTATAAATCTCGGATTAAGATTCCAAACTGAACCCTTTTGGATGGGAAAAACATCAAGCCAATATCTAAGCCAAAGCCATTCGCATTCCCATAAACCTGTTGACCTAAGCCAATAGAGATTTCATTGGAATCGAATACGATGTAATCATCTGGGTTCAGAGTATTATTACCGTAGGATGCATTTCGATATTTCAAACCAATACCAACGCTTACAAAATCAAATTTTGCACCATAAGCGGCGTGGAATGAAAGCTCTTTGAGAGCTGCATCGCCTGTTGATATTGCAGATATTCCCACCGATTGGTTTTTAAACGGCAAAGGAATAAGAGCGCTAAAGTAGTTGTATTTAATAAGCCCTAATTGGTCGGCTTGTGAAAAGCCCACTTTATAAGTGTCGGTTTGAGATAATCCTGCCGGATTCCAAAAGGTGCCGTTTTCATCGTCAGCTAAGCCAACAAAAGCATAGCCCATACTAACTGGTCGCGTTCCAAAGCCTACATCTGCGAAAGCTCCAGAGATTCGTGATAGCTCCTGTGCATACCCCATTGAAGTGGTTAACAAAGTAGCTGAAAGAAGAATAGTTCTTATAAGTTTTTTCATGATATAATTCCTATTTAATTAAAACTACTTGGAGTAATTTAACTTTCTCGTCTTGTTGGTCTTTAGCGCGTATCTCTATAACATACCGCCCATTTCGTGCTAGATTACCTCCATCGGTTAATCCATCCCAGGTCAACTCTTGTAAACTAGAAGCCGAGCCATACCTACCAGGTTGCTGTAAGTCATCCTCAAGTAATGTCCTTACCAATTCTCCTTTTATGTTGAAAATCCTAATGTTCACTTTTGCAGGAGGAAACGCAGTATTCAAGAAATACCCCAGCCTCAAAGGCGCAATATCTGGTGAAAAGGGACTAGGTAACACCGCTGCATACTTAATACCAAGAGGTTCGTTTTCGGCGAGTACCGCAAACTGCCCTAATGATGTTACTTCTACCGAACCTGCGCTATTGAACCCAGAAACTGATTTTGAAGATTGTTTATCCAAAATCTCCCATTGTAGCGTGGTAAAGTTGAAGTAGCCAATTTCTTTAGCTCCTTCGTTTAGTGCTAGCGAAGAATCTTCTGGTAGAGAAAGTGTTGCATTCTTTTTTAAATCACTGCCAGAAAACGATAGCACATAAATCTTATCCGCCACGGTATAGCTTATATCAGTTCCTTGAGCAAATACGAATTTTTTGGTTTTTGCGGGCTCTGTTTCTCCTAAAGAAAGCTGAGACGGAACATCTACTGATCCTTCCTGAATCGAAACTTGTAAGCCATTGCCATTTGTTAGCGTATAATTTTTGTCGGGCTCAATTTGAGCGGTCAGTTCAACTACATCAGATACTCCAACCGTCTCAGATACTGGATCCGAAACTTGTATACTGAAAGAGCCAATTGCATTTTCGCTAGCTGGTTCAAACAACCCACTGCTGTTAATAGCTCCAGCCGTTGTTGGCACAACATTCCATTGCAAGCTTTCACCTAACATAACGCTACCACCAGAGGTATCAACCGCAGAATAGCTAAACACATGAGTGTTTGAGTTCGCAACTTGTTTCGCTGGGCTACTTACCGAAATCTCTTTAATTGGTATCGAAGTAACTTCAAGATCTATCGATTGGCTTATCGTTTTACCTTCTAGATTTACTGATACTTTTACTTTATAAGTTCCAGCCTTGGTAGCTAACAGTTTAACTCCAGTGCCTTCCTGTTCGGTGAGATTAATCCCACTCTCTTCAGTTAAAACACTCCACGTTACACCTCCAAGGGCTTCTTCGCCATCAAATTTATCTTCAAGCGATTTATTAATACCATCTCGAACAAATAACTCTAAATTATATTTATCACCTGCTCTAATAGTTTGCCCCACTAATGTTGGGGTTATTCTGATACTGCTCAAAATACCACTTGCCAACGGTGCAATAGTTGTTTGAGAACTTAGGTACGTATTATTTCTACTTGAATCGGTAACGGCTGTATAAAAGCTCACTTCTTCAACTGAGCCAAAGACTGGAAGGCTCGCACTTAAGCTGTCCCCATTTTTCACCATATTTACAGCCAAAAATTGTGCTGTGGATGCTTGTTTATAATATAAAACTCCTGTGGCTCGTGAGTTGTTGTAGCCGGCAGTATTTACAACCTTCACTTTTGTTTTTTGATCAGCCAGAATTTGAGTTACACTTAATTGCTGATATGGTAAATACACATCTCGCTCCAGAATGGTAGTATCAGTGGCTAAATCTACCGTAATGGTGTTGCTAGGATATAAGTATCCTTCTTTTGATGCACTTACAACATATTTGGCCTTTCGGAGATTTCCTTCCGAAGTATACACACCGTCGTCACCAGTTATTTCTGATTCAGCCGCACCACCTAAAATTCCAAAATTAATTTCCGCACCACTTATTGGGGAAATTCCATCACTTACTGAAAGTTGAATTTTACCACTTGGTAAATGCGTAGTAGAAACTGTTTTTGTCTTTCCTACGTCTGCTGTTGTTAAGCTTAATAAGTAACTTTTAGAAAACACCCCAGAGGTTATTTTCACTTGATACACAGTGGTATCAGTAGCGCCTTCTTTAAGTGGTAATTGGAAAGTAAACTGTCCATTAGAATTTGTAGTTGCAGTGAATGAAGAGCTAGACTGAACCGTTACTTCCAAGCCTTTAACGGGTTCTCCATTCAATTTAACAGACCCTTTAACAGTAACCCGAGAAGCCGTTAGCACTAAATCATTAGCTACACCGGCTTCACCATTCTTAATTGTAATAGAGACCGTATCTGGAGTAAAACCTACTTTATTCGCTATT
>TARA_R110002096_G_scaffold50904_9_pt1 | contig 22139 bp, 26 predicted proteins | sample TARA_R110002096 | Tara Oceans TARA_R110002096 (sample SAMEA4397295) | marine metagenome | biome: Polar Biome; feature: [DCM] deep chlorophyll maximum layer (ENVO:01000326); material: water (ENVO:00002006), including particulate matter (ENVO:01000060) such as... | depth 35 m
TAAGTACATATGTCCAGCAGTAAAACCAAACGACAGCGCAGAGGCGTCATGCAGCCGACCATTGCAGACGTTGCCATGGAGGCCGGGGTTTCAGCAATCACGGTGTCACGGGTGCTTAATTCGCCCGATGTGGTACGCCCGGCAACACGCGCCCGCGTGGAAGCGGCTATTGATAAGGTCGGCTATGTGCGCAACATGCTTGCGGGCAGTCTGGCCTCAGCCAGTTCGCGTTTTATTGCTGTCATCGTACCGTCGCTTTCAAACATTGTGTTTATTGAGGTGATCAACGGCCTGCAAAGCGAATTCGAGCGTCAGGGCTACCAGATTCTGCTGGCTAATACAGACTACGACCTTGATCGGGAGTGCCAGTTGGTTCGGACGTTCCTTGGCTGGTCGCCGTCTGCCCTTGTTGTTACGGGGTTACGACATAACGATGCTTGTCAGCGCATCCTTTCAGAGTGCGACAGCCCCATTGCCGAAATAATGGAGCTGGGTGATGCTATTGACCTGAATATCGGGCTTGATCACCCGGAAGCGGGCCGTTGCATGGCCCGTTATCTGTTGGGAAAAGGTCATCGCAACATCGTCTACGTGGCGGCCCAGGTGGCCAGGGATTACCGCGCAGGGTTACGCTACGATGGACACCGGGAAGTGCTTGAGGCGTCCGGCTTGAGGGCGCCGTTGCTCGATATGGGCCAGCTTGGCCAGTTTGAAACCGGGGCCCAGGCACTCGACCGGGTACTTGCCGATTACCCTGACGCCAGTGCCATCCATTTTGCCAATGACGATCTGGCCGCCGGTGCACTCTTGCACGCACAGCGCCAAGGCATCCGCGTCCCGGAGACCATTGCCATTGCCGGATTTAATGGATTGCCGATCGGACAGCACGTTACGCCGCGCCTGACCACGATAACGTCGCCCCGCCACCGGATTGGTCGTCTTGCAGCTGAGCAGGTCATTGCCCGCATCGAAGGCCGTGCACTGAGCAGCAATCAGACGGACGTCAGTTTTGAACTGGCCATTGGTGAAAGCGCCTAGATGGTCAGTCAGACGATTGAGGGAGGGCTCCGATGACGCTGTTGGTTATCTTCCAGGGTTTCCCATACCTCAATGGCGGCGGCAAGGTCTTCCAGCGAGGCACCCACGGATTTGAAAAGCGTGATGGCCTCGTCATTCGTGCGACCGGGCTTTAATCCCTGCAGCAATTCCGCCAGTTCGGCGCGCAGATCGGTTTCATGAAACGCACCTTCGTCAATAGCCTGCAGCAGGTCTCCGGCCTCGCCCATGGCACCGGCGTAGGTATCTACAAATACCTCGCTGCGAACCAGGCACTGGCTGTCCGTTTCCCGCATGCTTGGCCGGAACGCGCCCACCAGATCCAGATGGCTGCCAGGCTGCAGCCATTCCCCCCGGACCAGTGATTCGGTCGACAGGGTTGCACAACTGATGATGTCTGCCTCCGGTACGGCGGTTTCCAGGTCAGTTACCGCCTCACAGTCAAAGCGGTCGCGGAAACGTTCAGCCAGCGCTGCGGCCTTGTCCGGATTACGGCCCCAGATTCGCACCTTACAGATGGGGCGCACCGTGGCATGGGCTTCTATCAGCATGGGCGCCAGCTTGCCGGTACCGACCACCAGCAATGATGAAGCGTCCTGCCGCGCCAGCTCACGAGCGGCCAGAGCAGAAGCCGCTGCGGTCCGCCGGCTGGTCAGTGCGCTGCCATCAATACAGGCCAGGGGGGTGCCATGCAGGCCCTCGCACAGAACATACAGGCCAGAGATGGCTGGCAGGCCGGCGTTAGCATTTTGCGGGAACACGTTGACCATTTTCATGCCAATATAGCCCGCCGTTTCCCAGGCCGGCATCAGTAGCATGGTGGCCTCGCCATCTGGACGGTGCATGGCATGATGGTGCCGTGGTGGCGCTTCCACACCTTGGCGGAACGTATTGGCGAGACGTTCGATCAGTGCTGGCCATGCCAGTGCGTCGGCCACCTCCTGTGCAGAAACAATACGCATAATGCTTAATCCCTAATTCTGTTTACGGTTGACCAGCCGCTGAATTTCCCCGACGATGCCCCGCCGGAACACCATGACACAGACCACAAAGATCGTGCCCAGAATCACCTGAACCCAGGAGCCGAAGGCTGACAGCTCGTGGCTGAGGGCACCGACGGTGATGGCACCAATCACCGGGCCAAATACGGTGCCCAGCCCGCCTACCAGGGTCATCAGAATGACCTCGCCGGAGGTTTGCCAATGGGCGTTGGTGAGCGCGGCAAACTGGAAAATAATCGCCTTGGTGGCGCCGGCCAGTCCGGCAACGGTAGCCGAGATGACAAACGCCAGCAGCTTGAAGTGGTCGACGTCATACCCCAGCGACAGGGCGCGGGCTTCGTTCTCCCGAATGGCCTGGAGTACTTCGCCAAACGGCGAATGAATGGTGCGGTGGATGATGCCGAATCCGATCAGGAAAATGGCAAATACAAAATAGTACATGGTGAGCGAGTTGTTGAGGTCAATGAACCCGAACAGCTCGCCCCGGGGAATACCTTGCAAGCCGTTTTCGCCACCGGTAAACGGTAATTGCAGCGCCAGGAAATAGATGATCTGAGCCAGCGCCAGGGTGACCATGGCGAAATAGATACCTTGCCGGCGAATGGCCAGAAAGCCAAAGACACCGCCGAGAATCAGGGTAAACCCGGTTCCTGCCAATATACCCAGCAGCGGTGAAAAGCCCCACTCCTTGGTGACGTACCCCGTGATGTAGGCCGCCCCGCCGAAAAAGGCGGCATGGCCAAACGACAAGAGCCCGGCATAACCCAGCAACAGGTTGAAAGCACATGCGAACAGCGCGAAGCACAGCAAGTCCATAACAAACACTGGATAGGCGAAGAACGGTGCGGCCAGGCCGGCAATAAGCATCAGAATAAACAGGATACGGTTGGTCATGAGCGGCTCACTTCTCCTTACCGAACAGTCCCGCCGGGCGGAACAGCAGTACCAGAACCATCAGGAAGAAAATAACGGTGCTGGCAGCGGGTGGGTAGAACACCTTGGTGAGCCCTTCAATGAGACCAAGTGCAAGGCCGGAGAGAATGGCGCCCATGATGGAACCCATGCCGCCGATCACCACGACGGCAAACACCACGATGATCAGGTCGGCCCCCATCAGCGGGCTGACCGAGTAAATCGGCGCCGCCAATACGCCGGCCAGACCCGCCAGGCCAGCGCCGAAGGCAAAGGTCAGGGTTATCATCAGCGGAACATTAAGGCCAAACGCCTGGGTCAGGTTCGGGTTTTCGACACCGGCCCTTAGCCGCGAGCCAAGCTTGGTGTGCTCAATGAAGAACCAGGTGGTGAAACATACGATGAGTGACAACACGATAGCGAACAGGCGATAGGTAGGAAAATACATAAAGCCAAGGTTCACCACCCCATTGAGGCTCTCCGGCTGACCCGGGTAAGGGGTGCCGGAGACGTTGAAGTAGTTGGAAAACAGACCCTGAAGAATCAGGGTTATGCCGAAGGTCAGCAGCAGCCCGTATATGTGATCCAGATCGTACAGGCGTCGGAGCAGGATGCGCTCAATGAGCACCCCCAGCAGACCGACTAGCAGGGGCACCAGAACCAGTGATGCCCAGAAGCCGATCTGGACGCTGACACCGAACCACTGCTCCAGAAAGGAGTAGCCAATCAATGCGATAAAGGCACCGAGCATATACATGGCGCCGTGGGCGAAGTTGATGATGTTCAGCAGACCGAATATCACCGCAAGCCCGAGGCTCAACATGGCGTAAAATACACCGACATTAAGCCCAAGCAGCGCCTGGGCCAGAATGACCTGTATCGACACGTTGGCTATCTCCCTTTAAGTGGTGGTTAAACCGTGTGTTAATTCACCAACGAACATTTGGTGTCTGCCATCGAGATGTAGGCCTGATCCGCAGGAATCTTTGAGACCACGTTCAGCAGGTCCCACTCGCTTTTCGATTCCGAGGGCTTTTTCACCTCCACCAGATACATGTCGTGCAGCATGGAGCCGTTGGGGGCAATTTTGCCACCCGTCACGAACATGTCGTTCAGGGTCATTTCTCCAAGTTTGGCGCGAACCGTCTCGGTATCGTCCGTTCCGGCTTCCTTGACCGCTTTCAGGTAGTTGGTCACTGCCGAATAAACACCCGCCTGGACCATTGTTGGCATGGCACCATGGCGCTCATTGAATCGATTGGACCACGCTTTGGTTTCTTCATTCTGGTTCCAGACAAAGGCGGTGGTAAATTGCAGACCCTGAGCAATGTCGAGACCCATACTGTGCACATCGGTTAGAAACACCAGCATGCCAGCCAGTTTCTGACCACTCTGGACGATACGGAACTGATTAGCCTGCTTGATGGCATTGACCGTATCCTGGCCGGCATTGGCCAGCCCGATCACGTCGGCACCGGACGATTGGGCCTGCAGCAGATAGGACGAGAAGTCATTGGTGGAGAGCGGTGCGTTGACATTGCCGACCACCTCGCCACCCATGCTTTTCACTACCGCGCCGGTGTTATCCCGCAGTGAGTGCCCAAAGGCATAATCCGCGGTGATAAAGAACCATTTCTTGCCGCCGTTTTTAACCATCGCGGTGGCTGTACCCACCGGCAGGGCATGGGTATCGTAGACATAGTGAATGCCATAGGGCGAGCACTGTTCTTCGGTCAGCGCGGTGGAACCGGCCCCGGTATTCATGGTGATGATTTTCTTGTCTTTGGCGAGACCCTGCACTGAAAGCGCAACTGAGGAGTTATCCAGTGCCGTGATCATGTCTACCTCTTTGGCATCGATCCATTCCCGTGCGGTGCTGGCGCCAATATCCGGTTTGTTCTGGTGGTCTGCTGAGATCAACTCAATGGATTTCCCCATGACCGAACCGCCAAAGTCTTCGATAGCCATTTCAGCCGCGATAACGGCACCGGGGCCCTCCAGGGACTTGTAGACCCCTGACATGTCACTGAGTACTCCGATCTTGACCTTGTCGTCAGACAAAGCTCCGGCTGCGGTTAACGGTAATGTGAGGGACGCCGCAGCCACAGCGACGACCAGTCCTTGTTTCCAGTGCTTGAACATAATGGGATTCCTTTTGTTATTAGGTTCCGGGTCGGATCCACGAAGGCGGTCCCGGCCCACAGACTCAGACACTCAGGTGTCTGTTCAACTGCTCTTTTTTGGCCTCAAGGTCGGTCGCATCAATCTGTTCTACCACCTGACCGTGCTCGATCACGTAGTGCCGATCGGCCAAAGGTGCGGCAAAGCGGAAATTCTGTTCTACCAGAATGATCGTAAAGCCCCTTTCTCTCAGTTTGCGAATTACATTATCCAGGGTTTTCAGGATGACCGGGGCAAGCCCCTCGGTAATCTCGTCCAGTAGCAAAAGGGTGGCACCAGTGCGCAGGATTCGGGCAATCGCCAGCATCTGCTGCTCGCCGCCGGAGAGCTTGGATCCCTGGCTTTTACGGCGTTCTTTCAGGTTGGGAAACATAGTGTAGATTTCGTCCACCGACAGCCCGCCTTTGGCGACTACCGGGGGCAATTCGAGATTTTCATCCACGTTCAGAGAGGCAAAAATACCTCGCTCTTCCGGGCAATACCCCAGCTTGCCCACGTGGGCAATCCGGTGTGTCGGCATATTGATGATTTCGGTGCCGTGGATTTTGATGGAGCCAGTGCGCTTACTGACCAGCCCGAGTATGGCTTTCAGGGTTGTCGTTCGCCCGGAACCGTTTCGGCCAAGAAGGGTAATGACTTCGCCCTCGCGTAGCGTCAGATTCAGGCCATGGAGTATATGGGACTCGCCGTACCAGGCGTGCAGGTTCTCAATCCGCAGTAATTCCGGGCTCTGGTCAGGCTGCATCAGTCGTACCCATATAAGCTTCCATCACCTCGGGATTATTGGAAACCTCGTCGTAATTGCCTTCTGCAAGGATTTCGCCCCGGCTCAGCACGGTGATCTGGTCGGCGAGCGTCGATACCACATTGAGGTTGTGCTCAACCATGACAATAGTCCTGCCCTCGACCACACGTTTGATCAGATCGGTCACCGTGCTCACATCTTCCGCACTCATGCCTTGTGTGGGCTCATCCAGCAACATCAGCCTCGGTTCCAGGGCAATGGTCGTGGCTATTTCCAGAGCCCTTTTTTGCCCGTAGGGCAGTTCAATCGCTTCTACATCCGCAAATTTGCCAAGGCCGACCTGCTCCAGCGTCGCCTGGGCCTTTTCGTTGAGCTGATTGAGAATTCGCAGCGGCCGCCAGAATTGATAGGACACCCCCAGTTTCCTTTGCAGGGCAATACGGACGTTTTCTCTCGCCGACAGGTGGGGAAACACGGCAGAAATCTGAAACGAGCGAACCAGACCGAGTTGGGCGATGCCTGCCGGTCTGGCGCGGGTGATGTCCCTGCCGTCATAGATAATCTGGCCGGATGTCGGTTCAAGGAACTTGGTCAGCAGATTAAAAAAAGTGGTCTTGCCCGCTCCGTTAGGACCTATCAGGGCATGGATCGAGCCGGTTTGGACGCTGAGATTGATGTCCTTGACGGCGGTAAAGCCTTTGAAGTCTTTGGTGAGGCCATGGGTTTCCAGAATAGCGGTCTGTTCCCGAGCGTTGTCGGTCACGAAAAGCACCCCTGTCAGACCAGTGGTTCGGACACTGGTGGTTATTGTTTGTTTTTATTGCCTTTCAATATAAAAAACGGCAGTTCGAGCGCGCGTTCGATATACCGAACACAGGCTTTAGTAAAATGGCACATCGTGGTTTTGTCAAGTTAGGCTACGGACGAAGACAAAAGGCGGGAGTAGCGGTGGAAATCAATGGCCTGGAAATGATCGCGGGCTTCTGTTCACAAGATATGAACTTGCCCCCTGAAAGCCAGGGACGTAATTTTTCAACTGGCTATTTACACATGATTATCACGCCGTACAGGGAGGGTAGAGTATCGCCAATGTTGATGCCGGCTGGTACCACCGGCGGCCGGTCCGGGTAACCTGCGAGATAGCGCAAATCGCCTATCGATTCGGCAATAGCAGCAAAGCCCGGGCGTGTTGCAAATGCCCGGGCCGAAACACTGATCAGATTCTTTCAGAACGCTAGATCTTTGGTCCCCGTCCGCGAACAGCATTGGCAACAAGGGAAATTACCAGCAGAATGAGAAATATAAAGAATAGTACTTTAGCGATGCCTGCCGCTGTGCCTGCAATGCCCCCAAAGCCCAGGACACCAGCAATAACGGCGATGATAAGACAAACCACAGCCCAATAAAGCATAGCGTTTTCTCCATGTTTGGATTCAACTCAAAAATGGCACAGGCAGTGGAAAAGCACAAATGCCGAGCCGTCTCAGGCGGTGCTTCGAGTAATTTTTACGCCTTTAAGGTTATGTTTCTATTGATCTAATAAGGCTTTGTTAGCAGTTAATTAAGGTTTTATAAGATAAGCCGATGGTCGGGATATTGTTATCGTGGTGCTACTGCTATTCTTAAACAACGTAGTTTGGGAGTAATTTATGACCTTGAAGCGCATTACCTTTGCTCTGCTTGTTGCAGCCTCTTGCACATTTTCGGCGTCTCTGCAGGCGGAATCAGCCGATTCCTCGGTGGACAAGCTCAAGCAGCAAAGCCAGGAGCTGGGTGAGACATTGCAGGAATACGGTGCCGACCAGAAGGATCAGGCCGAAGATGCCATTAATCGGACACTGGCGGCGCTGGATAAGCGTATTGCTGAATTGGAAAGCGAGCTTTCAGAAAATTGGGATGACATGAGCAGTGTCGCTCGGGAGCGTTCGCAGGAAAGCCTGGCGTCTTTGCGGGAGCAGCGTGAACGAGTGCAAGCCTGGTATAACGAACTCAAAGCCAGTTCAGCATCTGCGTGGGAGCGAGCCAAAAAAGGCTTCTCGGATGCCTACGATGCACTTTCCGAACAGTGGAATGAGACTGAGCGGGATTTGACCCTTGATCAGGACAAGAAATCCAAAAGTATCTGACCACCAAAACCAGACAAGGAAACACAATGCCATTTTCTCCAGACCATATTGCCGAGCTTAACCTGTTGTCCCAGTTTGAATCCTCCTCAGGTCAGGCTGGTATCAAAGTACACCGGCAGGATGCGGCACCTGAGACTGTTCAGGCCGCAGAGCGGCTTTTTGCCAAGGGTTTGATTACCCGCGATGATGGGGGCTATCTCACGCCCATGGGCAGCGAGGCTGTAGAGCTGGCGCAGAAGCTGCAATCCATCCTGGCAACATAACAAGACACTGTTCCGGCCAGATGGCTATCTGTAATGGTTGCCTGGCCGGGTGTCTGTGTCTGTTCTGTCTGCGCATGAGCTTCTACACTGGCTGACCGCCCAAACACCTCATTCCGGCTATCCGCTATGCGCAAACTGTTCTATTCCTTTTTTGTTCCCGCACTATTTGTATGGTTGTGGAGCACTGGTTTTATCGGTGCCAAATACGGCTTGCCCTATGCGGAGCCGTTTACCCTCCTGCTGATCCGCATGCTCATGACGCTGGCTCTGCTTCTTGTGCTGGCATTGTTGCTCAAAGCCCGATGGCCCGGCTGGCGGTCCGCCGGACACTTGGCCGTAACCGGGCTGTTGGTTCACGGTTGTTATCTTGGCGGTGTCTACTACGCGATTCAGGGCGGGATGCCTTCCGGCATTGTGTCTTTAGTTGTTGGTTTGCAGCCTTTGGTAACGGCCGGTGCGGCTGTCCTTGTGCTGAAGGAGGCGGTCTCAGGCAGGCAGTGGCTTGGGCTTGGGTTGGGGTTGTTGGGTGTAACGCTGGTTCTGCTGGAGAAGTTTGGTGGGGCCGGCAACCCGGGCTCCGGCTTTCCGCTCTGGACGCTTGTCTGGGCTTTGTTTGCCCTGACCGGCATTTCTCTGGGCACTGTGTATCAGAAGCGCTACGGCACAGGTGCCGATCTTGTTTCGGGTACCATCATTCAGTACGGTGCTGCAGCAATGTTCTTCGCGGTTGGTGCGTTGATGTTGGAAACCCGCGAGGTGGTGTGGTCTCTCCAGCTACAGCTTTCCATGGCCTGGCTGGTTTTGGGCGTGTCCATCGGTGCGATACTGCTACTAATGTGGCTGATTCGTCGTGGAGCCGCATCCCAGGTTGCGAGCCTGTTCTATCTTGTGCCCCCGGTAACCGCCCTGGAAGCTTTCTGGCTGTTTGATGAACGTTTGGGCGTGCTGGCTATTGCCGGGGGTATCATCTCCATTACTGGCGTCGCATTGGTGGTTTCACAAAGGCGCCCCGGTTAAGAGGCGCTGAGAGCGCGCAGCACCTGAATAATCTCTGCTTTGTTCAGGTATATGGGAACAGCATAAGTACCGTGCGCCTCCTTCATGGCGGCCAATGCTATGACTTTTGCGGCATCAATCGATGAACCTCCGCCGACTGCCAGTACTGCATCGCAGTGATTTTGGCGAAGCATCTCCAGGCCATTTTCTACAACCAGAAACCTGGGGTCTGGTGTGACCCCGCTGTATATAACCGTTTCAACTCCCATTTCATTCAGGCGCTCAACGAGCGGATTGGAAGCGATCCCAGTGTCCAGATCGTAACGTCAGCGACGACGTGTTTGAGGTATCTTGGAATAGATTTTTCCGGAAGTATCTGGCGCAAAAACAGAGTTAAAAATGATATGAGCTATTGGCTGGTTGCGAACCCAGAGGCAGGCGATGGTCAGAAAGGCCGGGAGTTCTGGCTTGAAAAACTGGCAGGTGCAGGCATTGCCAATCCGGAATGCTGTGATTTTCGGGAACAGGGCTGGAAGGAGCAAGTGCAACCAGATGATGTTGTGATGGTTGCAGGCGGTGATGGATCGGTTAACACCGGTGCTGGTCTGTGCCTCGAACGCAATGCGATATTGGCCGTTTTGCCATCCGGCACTGCCAACGACTTTGCTCGCAACCTTGCTTTGCCTCAGGAGCCAGAAGCTGTTTGTGAATTAGTGAAGCGCGGAGTTACGCAGTTGGTGGACGTGGCCGAATTTGGCGACGGTCTGTTTTTGAACGTTGCCCATGTCGGTCTGGGCACGCTTCCCGCCCGAGAGTCGCAGGGCTCTGCTAAAAAGCTCTTGGGTCGTTTCAGCTACGGAGTCGAATTATTGCGCCGGGTAAACGCCAAGCGCGGGTTTCACGCAGAAATAAAATGCGACCAGGCGTTTGTGAGCGGGCGCTGGTTATCCATTGCTGTATCCAATGGCGCGTTTTTCGGAGGCGGTAACGAAATTCCGCAAGCCACGGCAGACGATGGGCTTCTGGACGTTATCGCGGTTAAACCGCGCCCCCTGGTGCAATTGCTTCTGACCTTCGTGATGGTTCAGTTCAGTGGCAAATCTCCCAAACGCACAAGCACCCTGGTGCACCTGAAAGGAAAGCGCTGCGATGTTCTTACTCCCCGGCCAAAGACCGTTACGGTAGATGGTGACGAAGCGGGCAAGACGCCGCTGCACGTGACGTGTCGCAAGCATTGTCTCCGGGTCGTTGGTTCGTCGGTAGTGAGCACGGGAAAGGCTGATAACAAACAGATCGGGCTTGGGTAAAGGGCAAGGGTAAGGCGCTTATGGCTCGTATATCGATTGTAAAACGACTCTTTCGCACGGTTGCTCGGGTATTCCTTGCCTTGATGCTGTTACTGGTATCCGTTTTGCTGCTGTTTCGCTATGTGAACCCACCTACCTCAGCGTTTATGCTTGGTTATAGCCTTGCGAACCCGGATAAGAAGTTACAGCAACGATGGGTCAACTTTTCGGATATTTCCCCGTGGGCGCCACTTGCAGTTGTTGCCAGCGAAGATCAGCGGTTTCCGGATCACTGGGGTGTGGATTTTGCTGCGATTCGCAAAGCACTGGCCGAATACCACGCGGGTGAGGGGCTTAGAGGAGCCAGTACGATTACGCAGCAAACGGCGAAAAATCTGTTTCTCTGGAATGGCCGCAGCTTTGTTCGTAAAACACTGGAAGCCGGGCTTGCGCTGGCCGTTGAAGGGCTTTGGCCAAAACAGAGGATTCTGGAGGTATACCTCAATATCGCCGAGTTTGGCCGTGGCATATACGGCGTGGAGGCAGCTAGCCAGATTTACTTCGGTATTCCTGCCAGCCAGTTGTCCTTCGAGCAGGCTGCGCGGCTTGCAGCGGTTTTACCTAACCCGAAAGTGCTGAGTGTTGCCTCTCCGTCACCCTATGTCCAGGATCGGATATTCTGGATTCGTGGTCAGATGAACCAGCTCTCCGGGCTGCAGTACTTGAAGGGGCTATGAAAAGTCTATAGAGACTTCCTGGAGACACAAGATCCTGCCCGGCCGCGTTGAGTCTTTGGTACGATGAGCGCACCTGCTGAAGAAAGAGAACGTTATGAAAGTATTGTTGTTGGGTGCAACCGGCTTGACCGGTGGATTTGTTCTGAACGGGCTGCTCGCCCGCGGTGAAATTGAGGAGGTGGTCGCGCCCGTCAGGAAACCACTGAAGACGGTTCACGCCAGATTGCGCCAACAGGAAATTGATTTTGATTGTATGGAAGAGCATGCCGAGCTTTTTCAGGTGGATGTGATCATCTGTTGCTTGGGTACGACGATTAAAAAAGCCGGCTCTCAGGAACAGTTCCGCAAAGTGGATTGTCGCTACGGGCTGAAAGCTGCTGAGCTCGGCAGGGCGGCAGGTGCCCGCGCGTTTATTTTGATGTCGGCCATAGGATCATCCTCTTCATCGACTATTTTTTACAACCGGGTCAAAGGCGAGCTGGAGAATGCTGTAAAAGGGCTTGGATTTCCTTACCTGTCGATTTATCACCCCAGCCTGTTGCTGGGTGACAGGCCTGAGCATCGCCTCGGAGAAGCGATGGGCGCCAAAGCCATGCCACTGATCAACAGGGCTCTTTTTGGCCCGCTGGAAAAATACCGTGGTATCGAAGCATCGACGGTTGCCAATGCCATGGTCAACGAGGTTTGCAACCTGGCATCCGAAGCGGCTGCCGAACAGGTGGTTCAGATCCGGGAATATCGGGATATTGTTGAGTTGTCAGCCCAGACAGTCTAATCGCCGGCCAGAATCCACCTTGCTGCTTTCTCGGCAATCATCAATGTCGGTGAATTGGTGTTGCCGCTGGTAATCACGGGCATCACGCCCGCATCCACAACGCGCAAACCTGTTACGCCTATTACCCTCAGGTGAGAGTCCACCACCGCCTGTGCATCATCCGGTCGCCCCATGCGGGTGGTACCCACCGGGTGAAAAATAGTGGTGCCGATTTCGCCGGCCAGGCGGCTTAACTCGTCGTCAGTCTGGTACTGCGGCCCGGGCTTGTATTCCTCGGGTTGGTATTTTGAGAACGCTGGTTGGCCGGCGATACGGCGTGTTACTCGCAATGAGTCTGCCGCGACTTTCCGGTCTTCCTGGGTGCTGAGATAATTGGGTGCAATGGCCGGCGCTTCCAGCGGGTTGCGGCTGCGGATGCGCACAGTGCCCCGGCTGGTGGGGTTCAGGTTGCACACGCTGGCGGTAATGGCCGGGAAATCGTGCAGGGGCTGGCCGAAGGCATCCAGGCTCAGTGGCTGAACGTGGTACTGGATATTGGCGTAGTCGAATTCATCCGAGCTGCGGGTGAACGCACACAGCTGTGAAGGCGCCATGCTCATGGGGCCTGAACGTTTAAGCAGATATTCGAGGCCAATTCGCGCCTTACCCAGCAGGGAGTTGGCCATGGTGTTCAGGGTAAGAGCGTTGCTTACCTTGTACACGGAGCGGATTTGCAGGTGATCCTGAAGGTTTTCGCCTACCCCTGGCAAGTCTGCTACCACGGGAATATCCAGCCCCTGAAGCAGATCGGACGGCCCGATACCAGATAGCTGCAACAGTTGTGGCGAGCCGATCGAGCCGGCAGAGAGAATAACTTCGCGGCTGGCCCTTGCGAGTGTCTGTTCGCCGGAGTTGGCACGTGCGACGCGCACGCCGGTGCACCGGGGCTGCTCTCCATCCGTGTTCATCTCGAGGCTCAATACCTGAGTGGAATGCCATACTGTAAGGTTGCGGCGTTTCGAAGCGCTTCGCAAAAAGGCTTTGGAGGTATTCCAACGCCAGCCGGCACGCTGGTTTACCTCGAAATAGGCCACGCCTTCATTGTCACCGCGGTTGAAGTCACTCGTGCGGGGAACGCCCGCCTGAACCGCTGCTTCTGCAAAGTCTTCAAGCACCTTCCACTTCAGGCGTTGGCGTTCCACTCGCCATTCACCCCCATGGCCGTGGAACAGTTTGTGAGTACTATCTTTATGGTCGCCGGCGTCCAAGCCATGATGATCTTCATGGCGCATGAAATCAGGCAGGCAATTGTTCCAGTTCCAGGCGTCATCGCCGGTTATTTCTGCCCACCGATTGTAATCCCGTGCCTGGCCGCGGATGTACAGCATGCCGTTGATGCTGGAGCAACCACCCAGGGTTTTGCCACGGGGGTATATCAAAGACCGGTTATTGAGCCCCGGTGCCGGCTCGGTGCGGAAACACCAGTCAGTGCGTGGATTGTTGATGCAGTAGAGGTAGCCCACCGGAATATGGATCCAGTGGTAGTTGTCCCGCCCCCCGGCTTCAATCAGCAGCACCCGGGTCTTCGGGTTGGCGCTCAGGCGGTTAGCCAGCAGGCAACCGGCCGTCCCGGCGCCTGCTACGATGTAATCGAATTCAAACAGCCCAGGTGCATTATTGTTATCGGGCAAAGTGGTTTCTCCATGCTGACCTGAATGGTGATCTACGCGACATTAACTCAAAGTGGCGTCCAGAAACATCATTACCACAAAACCGACCAAAAGTGAGAAGGTTGCCAGTGTTTTATAACTGTTGCGGTGGGTTTCCGGAATAATCTCATTGCTGATAATGAACAGCATAGCCCCGGCCGCGAAGCCTAGAGTCCAAGGCATAACCGGCTCTGCGAGCGACACCATAGTGGCGCCGAACACACCACCGATGGGCTCAGCCAAGCCGGTAAGCAGAGCAATCGTGAAAGCCCGCGCCCGGGAGTATTGAATGGCCATCAGTGAGAGCGCAACGGCAAGGCCTTCGGGAATGTTCTGGATGCCGATCCCTGTGGCGAGCACATAGCCGTTGCGCACATCTCCGCCGGCGAAGCCGACGCCCACGGCCATCCCCTCCGGGAAATTATGCAGCGTAATGGCGATAATGAAAAGCCAGATACGGCGTATGTGCGAGGCGTCCGGTCCTTCCGGTCCGAGGTTAAAGTGTTCATGAGGCAGTTTCTGATGGATGTAGTACAGAACACCAGCTCCGGACAAGATGCCGAAGATCACCAGCAACGCGGCAGCCCATGTTGAGCCCAGCAGTGCCTCCCCGTGTTCCAGCCCCGGAAGCAGTAGCGAAAAGAAAGAGGCGGCCAACATCACACCGGCCGCGCCCGCAAGCATACTGTCCTGCATTCGGTCAGATGGGGGCTTGATGAAGAATACGGCCGCGGCGCCAATGCCGGTTGCCAGACCAGCTAACAGGCTTGCCAGAGCGCCAAGCCAGACAATGTTGATATCAGGTGTCATGAAGGCCTGATTCTCATGGTCGGAGTGATCGTTGGTACTCGTTGCCGGAATTGTTTCAAGCCGTCAGTCCGTTTTGTAGGTCGGGTTTTCCGAACGCGATAGCGTAGGCTCGCAGCCGATCACCTGTCTGGCTTGCGTTTGCGCGTGCAAGTACCAGCGCTTTCCGGGCTGGGTAAACGTTTGCGGGGTAACACGGAAATCTTTTGTTTCCATTGTTGCGGGGATCGGCGAGCCGTCGGCATGGCGGTAAACGCAGCTGGTACCAAGGATCACAGAAGTGCCCAAGGGTAGCTCTATGAAGCCATCATCCCGAACCTGCGGAGTATCGCCGTCTACGCTTATGATTTTGAGACAGGGGCCGTAATGAACTCTGCGCTGCTCACGCAGATATTCGCTTAGGCAATGCTGCGCGCTGAGGAAGACGGTATTGCGGTCCCTGGCTTCAGTGCTTGCGGGCGGGTTCCCGTTGTCTGGCTCACTGACTGGCTTTTTGTCTGATAACGACTGGCAGCCCGTCAGTATCAGGAGGCAGGCCAGCAGAATCGTGACGACAGGCTTCATCATTACTCCTTGTCGCATTGAACAAAATGGGGTTGTCCGGGAACAAGGGGTCAGTTTAGATCAGATTCGGGATACCTGGGTACCCGTTCGGGTATATAAAGGAGTTGAGTCGGCTGAATAAAAAATTTCGCGGTCACCTGTCGGCGATCGCTGCCTATTTCACCGCGTCTTCGGCGATCTTCTCGAAGACTACGTCCAGTTCCTTTGCGATTATCATCACTTCGGGGCTGTCTTCGGCGTAGGGGGAGAAGACGAGGCTCGGCGTCTTGTAGCTGAGAGTCGCAGTTCCGTCCTCCTGCTCGGTGACGTAGAACCTGATCGGGGCTTCGATCATTGCGGCTTCGGATGCCTCCAGCATCCGGACCGCGAAGTCGTTGTTGTAGACACCGATCACGCGGTTGCCGGGGATGGTGACACCGCGATTGGCCGCGGCCTCGGTCGGGCCAGCTTCGGTGACGACGCCCATCTTGTTGGCCTTCGTCGCCGTTTTCACTCTGTCGACCAGGTCCTGATAGGCATGGCTCGTTTCGATCACCGCCCAGCCTTCGCGCTCAGCGGGACTGGCGGTGGCGGAGCAGGCGACGAGCGAGAGGACGAGAACGATATAACGCATGGGAGTACTCCTTGTCATGCGGACTTCGTTGGGCGTCAGGACTGTTCGGGAACAAGGAGTTAGTTTAGCGCAGCTTTGCTTAGCTTGCCCGGCCGAACATTCGCTCGAAAAAGCCTGCGGAACGTACATCCGGCATAGGCAGACTGTCTATCTTATCCATGGATTTGCGCCAGAAGTGCTCCGGGGTGTCCAGCTCTGCAACCAGCGCGCGCTCTTCGGGGCTGTAGTGGTTGTGCTCTCCTTCCAGCCCTTTTTCCATCAATGCCTGTGCCCAAAGATAAACGGCACCTCTTACGGTCTTCAACAGGCTTGCGTAAACATCGCGGCTGAGGTTGATGGCCAGCTCTGCACTCAGGTTGATCTGTTTCTGCAGAACAGCCATATCGTCGGCATCCAGCAGTAACCGGTTGCCGTCACCTTTTTTTCTGTTGACGCAGATTTTCTCCAGCACCTTTGTGCCTTCTATGAGATCGATGTGGCCAAACTCAAGTTTATGTTGATCGCTTACGGGCGCCGGAATCCATCCATATTGCGGGGATTTCGCGACAATGTGTCCCGGTAAGTCCAGGCGAAAAGGAGGGGCTGCGTCACGATCCTGATAGCCATCGAATTCAGAACGCAGCCAGGCAGCCATTTTTTTGTGACGTAACATCATGGCAAGTGTGATGGCCGAAGGCATGATGTCCTCGAGCAGCTCGCCGGCATCCCGGGTACGCTCGTCGAGGTGATTGGCGGATGCAGACATGTTTTCTCCTTGGCGGAGGCCGGGCTCTCTGGCTTCATCGCCATGTTTTTGTTGTTTTGCAGTTCATGGCGGCGCTTGACCGACCGTCTATGAAATGCCCAGATGCCTAAAAAGTAGACAAGGTTCGCTGTCCGCGCCGTTGTAAAAAGGTGAGGTTTTTGTAACTGCAAGTAAGTCGCCTGTCAGCCAGTTTGCATGGCCCTACATGCTCGCGTTAGTACTCTCGAAAATCTTGTCAGCCGAGGCTGCTACAAAACCGTTGTAGAGTTGGCCGTCGGGCTTTTTGTAGCGCAGAGCGAACTCATAGAAGCAGCTGGGGATGGTGGTTTCACGGTCACGAAATTTCACGGGCACCCGGTCAGCCATGGTGGATGACTGTTCAAGAAGGTCCTCGGGGGAGCCTTTCACTTCACCACCGGACGCATTCACGGTAAAGCTGTTGTCTTTCAGAAGCTGATTAATATCGGCGACTGTCTCAAAATGCTGCAAGTGATTGACGCTGACCGTAAAATGGTTCGCACGGTAGCCCCAGGCTGCCAACCAGCCAGCATATTCGCTCTCTTCGAGTAGCTTGCGATAAGTGTCGTAATCCAGATCCCAGTGTCTGCCTGAATACAGAAAGTCGTCCGCTGCAACCTGCTCTTGTGTCATCCCGGCTACCAGTGTTTTTACCGCCGCCTGAAGTTCCGGTGAGCACTGCTCCGTGAGCAGCTCTGAAATGAACACCCTCGGTGCTTCCGGATCTGGATGCTCATAGTGCCGGGCATAGAGTTTCTTGCCTTTGAAATGGTATTCACCCCCTTCACGATATCCCAGAGCAAGAAAATGCTCCGCAAGCGCGTCCAGGCCAACCGGTGGCAAGTTGAAGGTTCGCAGGGCGATATGGTCGTTGATGATGACTTGGCCTTCTTCGGCTCCCAGAATGCGGTGGATTTGCGCAGCCGATGGGGTAACGTTGCGATAATCCTGCCAGAGCTTCTCGAAGAGGGCGTTGCGATCAGTATGCATAATTTAACTCCGTAGCTGTATTGTGGGTCCGTGCGGGTGCAGCCTGGTTTAAAGGCAGAATGCGTGCGAGGTGACCTTCTGCCAGGTGCAGTTTTTCAGCGAGTGCTGAGGGAACCGTCAGCGTACCTGGCTGTGAGCCACCTGAGCTACCTGGATATGGCTGGGCCGACACTTCGGATGTGATGGTTGCCCGGAAGTCCGCCGTGCCCGTGTTGGTAACCAGAGTTGGATTATTTTGCCGGTAGCTGACATGTTCATAGCCGCTGTGAGTTCTTGTGGATGTATCCGTTCCGTCAATTGTGACCCTGCACGCAGATGAGGCTTTTACGCTGCGAATGTCGGCCAAGGCGCACTCAACCGTTGGCCCCGCATCAAGCAGGTCTATGAACCCTTTATGCTGAAATCCCTCTGCGGCCAATATCTGCAAGGCCGGCCGGGTGTGTTTGTGTACCTGGCTGAGGACAGCTCTAGCCTCGGGGCTCATCATGCAGGTGTATAGAGGATGGGAGGGCATCAGCTCATCTATGAAATCAGTATAGCCGGTGCCAACCAGATGGGTTGCCTGGCAAAACTCCATGTCAACGAAATGAGCTTTTAGCCAGTCCCAGAAAGGCGACTGTCCTGCAGCATCGGAAACACCGCGCATTTCGGCAATGATATTGTCTGAAAAGCGTTCCGGGTGAAGTGCCATAAACAGGAAGCGCACCCGGGAGAGCAGTTTGCCGGCATTGGCTCGGCGGAATTCAGGGCGCAAATAAAGTGAGCAGATCTCGGAATAGCCGGTGTAATGGTTACAACGGGTGAGGGTTTCCACGCTTCTGCGAAGGTCTAGATCGCGGGAATGATGGGTAACCGTGTTACGCCGAAAGTGATAAAGCGGCCGGGTATGACCGGCATTCGCCTCGATGCCGGTCGTGCCCATTATGGCTCCGGTCGCTTCATCTTCCAGCACGAACAGGTAGTGCTCGTCATCCGGGTTGGTAACCCGGCGCTCAAAACTGGCCATGGAGTGGGCGACTTTTCGCGCCAGAGCATCTCTGTCTGGCATCAGGGATGTAAACCCTGGACCGGACTCTGTAGCTATGAGGAAAAGAGCGTCCAGATCCTTGTCGGTAATCGGTCGAATGATCATGGGCTGCAACCTGACATTATTTCGGGACAGTATGACGCGATGCTCTGGCATATTGCAGATGCAATTCGAGCAGAATGGGCTATGCTTTCGTCATAATAACCAAGTGAGTGACCAAAATGATCGGAAACAAAGACCAGAAGCTGCTTATGCTGTTGCGACAAAATGCGCGTACCAGCATTACGGATCTGGCGCGGGCTTTGCACTTGTCTCGTTCAACCGTACAGAACCGTATAGCCAGGCTGGAGGCGAGCGGAGTCATTGCGGGGTATGCGGTACAGTTAGGTGGGGCTTTTTCGTCCAGCCAGGTGGAGGCTCATGTCTCGATAAAAGTTGCTCAGAAACTGACGGCGCGAACAAACTCGGCACTTGAGGGCATCAGTCAGGTGTCGCAGTTATTCTCGGTAAGCGGTGAATACGACCTTATAGCCATCGTACAAGCTCAAACCCTGGAGGAACTGAGCACCGTATTGGACGAGGTTGGTAATCTGGAAGGAGTTGAGCGCACTAACTCGGCCGTGGTGCTGGAAACCCGCTTCCGGCGTTAGGCGCCTTTCCTGAGTTGTTTTTATACGTGTAATATCAGGAGCCCAGCATGCCCGCGAAGGCACTATACAAGAAAGCGGCGGAGCCAAGCAGGATAAATCCCCAGGCTGGGAAAATCAGGAAAGAGCGACTCGACTGTCTCATGGTGGTCTCCTATGAGTGATGGGATGCGGTACGCTTCGATTTTTACTTTAGACCAATATTGATTAATGTCATAAAAAAATAACAAAGGAGTTTTTCATGGCAGTGGACCCCCTTAGGCCAACCTCTTTGCATTGCTTGTATTACTGGGCGGAACAAAGCCCCGACAAGCCATACCTGACTCAGCCTTATCCGGATGGAACGGTGGAGGACATTACCTGGAAGCAGGCAGCTGATCAGGTATCGCGCATGGCTGCCCATATCAAGAGCCTGGAGCTACCCGAACGCAGCAATATCGCAGTGCTGGGCAAAAACAGCGCGCACTGGATCCTGTCGGACCTGGCCATCTGGGCTGCAGGGCATGTGTCCGTGCCCCTGTATCCCACACTCAACGGTGAAGCTGCCGCTTACATACTTGAGCACAGCGGAGCAAAACTGCTGTTTCTGGGCAAGCTCGATGGAACGGCGGATGGCTGGAACGATATAAAAGGGCATATCCCCTCCGACCTCCCGATCATCTCTCTACCCATGTCGCCGCGGAATGATACGCCGAAGTGGTTGGACATTATTGCTGAGCATCAGCCAGTTTTCCCGGAGCTGCCCGATCCTGATACGCTCGCGACCATTGCGTATACCTCAGGTAGCACGGGGCGTCCCAAAGGGGTTATGCACAGTTTCCGGGCCATGATGTCGGTCGCGGATGGTTTGCAGCAGATGTTCACCGCCTCATCAGACGACCGGATGTTGTCTTATTTACCACTGGCCCACGTGGCGGAACGGGCGGCGGTAGAAACCCAGTCGCTGTATTTCGGTTTTCATGTCTACTTTGCCAATACGCTGGACACGTTTCAGCAGGATTTGCAGCGTGCCCGTCCCACTCTGTTTTTCTCCGTTCCCCGGTTGTGGATGAAGTTCTACCTCGGCGTTAACGCCAAATTGCCGCCCAAAAAGCAGAAGCTGTTGTTCAGTCTTCCGCTGGTCAGCTCAATGGTGAAGAAAAAAGTGCTCAGGCAACTGGGTCTGGATCACTGCCGTGCCGCATTGACCGGAGCCGCGCCTTTGTCGGAAGAAATTATCACCTGGTACCGCAGTCTTGGGTTGGAGCTGCTTGAGGTTTACGGCATGACGGAAAACTTCGGCTACTCCCATGCCAGCCGACCGGGACAGGCCAGAATCGGCTTTGTGGGCGTTACGAACCCCGGTGTTGAGCATCGTATTGGTGAGGGTGGCGAGCTGCAGGTAAAAAGCCCGGGCATGATGCTGGGCTACTATCAAAACGAAGAGAAAACCCGGGAGGACGTTACCGCCGACGGCTTTCTCAAGACCGGTGATATGGGCGAAATCAATGCCGACGGCTATCTGCGGATTACGGGCCGGGTGAAAGATCTGTTCAAAACCTCCAAAGGCAAGTATGTGGTGCCGGTGCCTATTGAGAATCGGTTTAATCATCCTGCTGTGGAAGTTGTCTGTGTTGCCGGTGCTAACCAGCCTCAACCGTGCCTGATGCTGCTGCTCTCGGAAGAAATCCGGGCTGCGCTCACGACTGGCATGAGCCGGGATGAGCTGGAACAGGAGCTGGCGAACGAACTGAAAGCAGTGAACGAAACCTGTGAGGCCCACGAAAAAATTGCGTTCGTGGTTGCAGTGAAGGAGCCCTGGACCATGGAGAACGGAATGCTTACGCCCACGATGAAGATCAAGCGCAATGTGATCGAAGACGTCTACAACCGTAAAATGGACGACTGGTTCGAGCAGAAAAAGAAGGTGATCTGGGAGTTCTGAACGTCTAATGCAAAACGCCGACGGATCCTCTTGAGAATCGTCGGCGCTTTCAGTCTGGCTTTTGGTTTCAGAGCTGCGCTATTGGCGCAGCTCTTTACGTATGCCTGGCTGGAATCAGTGGCCACCCTGCATCTGGGTGATATCAGTTACTGCAGCAGCTTTGCGATTGAAAGAACGCAGTTTGCTGCTCATGAATTGCACCGCCATCTTTGCAGCCGCACGGGTGTGCTGGCTTCTCACCGCAGTACTGTTGTGGAGGATACTGGATGGTAGCGGTTGAACGGTTGCTATATGTCTTTGTGCCATAGCGACTTCCTCCTTGTCTGGTGAGTTGCTATTTAAAAATGAATAAAAGGGTTGGCCCGAATATACACAAAATTATAGGGGTATTTTTTTGCAGCGTAAATACGTTAAAATCCTTACTCACGTTGCAAATATGCAGTAGCTATGGACTGGGATTATCTTCGATACATACACGCTCTGGCAATAGGTGGAACCCTCGCAAAGGCCGGAGAAATACTGGGCGTTCATCAAACCACTGTTTTGCGCCGGCTTGACCAGATGGAAGAGTCTCTGGGCGTTCAGTTTTTTGAGCGCAATCGGGACGGATTGCAGCTGACGCCGGCGGGTGAGACCGCTTTTCGCAACGCGCAAAAGCTGTCTGTCGAGATGGAGAACCTTGAGCGCAAACTGGTAGGGCAGGATGCGGCGCCCGTGGGTAAGGTGCGCCTGGCCGCCGAGGACACGATGATGAGCGAGCTGCTCGGATCGGTGCTGGCGGATCTGGTGCGCGAGTTTCCGGATATTGAACTGGAAGTGCTTACGGATAACGACGTAACCAACCTCACGCACAGGGAGGCGGATCTTACGCTGCGCCCTGAAAACAAACCTCAGGCAACTCTGGAGGGTGAGCGCATAGCCGCGATCGAGTCGGCTGTTTATGGTTCCGCCAGCTACTGCCGGCGCCACCGCAATTTGGATATTGAAAACCAACCCGAAGACTGTATCTGGATTATTCCGGATGACACCTTCAGCCAT
>TARA_R110002096_G_scaffold13569_2_pt1 | contig 22129 bp, 12 predicted proteins | sample TARA_R110002096 | Tara Oceans TARA_R110002096 (sample SAMEA4397295) | marine metagenome | biome: Polar Biome; feature: [DCM] deep chlorophyll maximum layer (ENVO:01000326); material: water (ENVO:00002006), including particulate matter (ENVO:01000060) such as... | depth 35 m
AGGCAAATCAAACGCACTGTGTAAATGCGCAACGAATTTCGCTCTAAAAACACGGCTCATAGTGTATTACCCTTTTTTGTTCAATAGTTTTTGTTGGTTTTGAGTCATGTTATTTGAAGACGAATGATGTAGTTAACTTTCGTTAAGTTATATTTAATGTTTATGAATGAGGTAAAATAAAATAGTTTCGTTTTATTTCGTTTTAAATAATTTTTATTAAATTTGAAGCAAAACAAAACTAAATTAACTAATTATGAAAAATTTCATAGTGTCTTTTCTTATTCTTTGTATGGTGTCATGTCAAACAAAAACTAAGGATAAAGCTGAAAAACCTAATATTCTACTAATAGTTGTTGATGATTTAGGTTATTCTGATTTTTCTCCTTTTGAAGATTACGATAGAAGTATTTCAACACCAAATATATCTCGTTTAGGAGAATCAGGAACTGTTTTTACTCAAGCCTATGTAACTGCTCCAGTTTGCAGTCCATCAAGAGCAGGTATTTTAACTGGAAAGAATCAATTTCGTTGGGATAAACCCGCAAGTTGGGGTCCAGGTTTGCCTGATGATGTAAAAACATTGCCTGAATATTTAAAAGAAGTTGGTTATAAAACAGCACGTATTGGCAAAAATGATTTAGGTAGAAATTTTCATAAAAATGATGTACGTGAATACCCGTTGAGTCATGGTTATGATGAATTTTTGGGCTTCAGCGCCCATGCTCATGATTTTTGGTTGAATTCACAAGACATAAAGGATCGTACACCAGATCCTTATGGAACAAGTGCTTTATTAGGACCATTGATGCATAATATGGGTAGCAAAAGCTATGACGAAGGCTATCTTACAGATATTTTAACTGACGAATCGATTTCTTACATAAAGCAAAAACATGATAAACCTTTTTTTCTAACCCTTGCTTATAGTTCGGTGCATCATCTAATTCACGAAGTGCCTAAAAAATATTTAGATAAATATGGCGCTAAAGAAATTCCTAATTACGACCCAGATAGTTTATTAGTTTATGGAAAACATGAACCAGGAACTTATTCGGCTTATTATGATAAATACTCTCGTGTTGGAGCTATTAAGGCTGACGAATTACGAAATTATTACTTAGCCAATCTTAACTGTTTAGATGATAATATTGGTCGTATTTTAGATGTTTTAAAAAAACAAAATATAGATAAAAAAACGCTTATTGTTTTTATTTCGGATAATGGCGGTTCACCGTTAACAGGAGCTAACAATGCGCCACTTACAGGAGGTAAATATTCACTTTGGGAAGGTGGCATACGAGTGCCTTTAGCTATAAGTTGGCCAGATAATATTGAAGCAGGAAAAATTGTAACTAATTATGTGTCAGCAACTGATATTTTACCAACACTATTAAATGCTGCTGGAGCGTCAGCTAATGATGACACACTCGATGGTATTAGTCTATTAAAACCTGATTCAAATAGGTTATTAGTTTGGAAATGGCAAAAAACATGGGCGGTTCGACAAGGTGATTGGAAGTTGACTAATGCTAAAGAAAATCACTGGAAAAGTGAACCTTCGGTACAATACATAGCACCTGTAGTTGATAATATGGAATTAAAGCTTTTTAATGTTGAGAATGATGCTGGAGAGCGGATTGATTTGGCTGAAAAACATCCAGAAAAAGTGAAAGCATTAGAAACTGCTTATCGTAATTGGATTGACACTAATGTGATTAAATAAGGTTTATTTTGTTTTTAAACAATGGTGATCTTAATACCACTTTCTTTAAGTTTCTGTTTGTTAGAAGAAGAGATGCCGCTATCGGTTATGATTTCATCAATATCATTTAGTTCACATATTTTTGCAAAACTTTTTTTACCAAATTTAGAAGAATCTGCCAGAACAATTACTTTTTGAGCCGATGATAACATTTTTTGGTTCAACTGAGCTTCCTCTAAACTCGTGGTAGATAAACCATAATCAAAATCAATACCATCAACGCCTAAAAAAAGTTTACTACAAGATACGTTTTCTAATATTTGAGCAGCGTAAGATCCAATAACTGAAGCGGAACTATGCCTTATATAGCCTCCAAGTTGTAAAATTTCTACATTTTTATCATGAATTAAATGTAAGACAACATAAAGAGAGGAAGTTATAACCGTTAATTTGTTTTTTGGTTTGATGAACTTTGAGAGTGCTTGAACAGTAGTTCCTGAGGCAATCATAATGGAATCATTTTCATCAATTAGTTTTGCTGCTGCCTGAGCAATACCATTTTTTTCTTCAACTGAAATTTTTTCTTTTTCAACAACTGCTTTTTCATTGATATAAGGGTTTTCTAGAGAAGCGCCGCCGTGTGTTCTAAATAATAATCCCTTTTCTTCTAAAAGTTTTAAATCCTTTCTAATAGTAACAGCTGAAACGTTTAATTGCTTACATAAATCGGAAACCTCAATATGTTTTTCTTTCGCTATCGTGTTTAGTATAATTTCGTGCCTTTGCATAGAAACAAATATAAGTAAATGAAAGCAAATGAAGTAGTATAATAATCATTATAGAGATTAAAACGAAAAATTAGTTTCATTTAGTTTCGTTTTTTGATTAAATTCAATATATTTGAAACAAAATAAAATTAATCAAAGTAAAAACAAATCAACTTGTTTGACAGAAAGACATTAATTAAACAATTAAAAGCAAACCCTAATTGGGATGTGATAATTATTGGAGGTGGTGCCACAGGGTTAGGAATTGCTTTAGATAGTGCGACACGCGGATTTAAAACCTTGCTTTTGGAACAGGTGGATTTTGCAAAAGGAACATCTAGCCGAAGTACCAAACTGGTGCATGGAGGTGTTAGGTATCTAGCACAAGGCAATATTGATTTAGTTAAAGAGGCATTGTATGAAAGAGGATTGATGCTTAAAAATGCTTCACATTTAGTCAGTAATCAATCATTCATCATTCCTAATTATAAGTGGTGGGATAACTTTTTTTATACAGTAGGATTAAAAGTATATGATTTTTTAGCAGGTAAATTGAGTTTTGGAAAATCTTTAAGGATTTCAAAAAAGGAAACAGAATCACGCTTAACAACTATAAAATCAGAAAAACTTAAAGGAGGTGTTGTGTATCATGATGGTCAGTTTGACGATTCTCGTTTGGCTATTAATATTGCACAAACTTCTATTGAGCAAGGCGCAACAATTCTAAATCATTTTAAAGTTGAAAAATTAATAAAAAGCGAAGATGGATTAGTTAATGGTGTTGTGGCTAAAGATGCAGAAACTAATTTATCTTATAGTTTAAATGCTAAAGTGATTATAAATGCTACAGGTGTTTTTACTGATGAAATTTTAAAAATGGATGATGAATTAGCTAAAAATATAATTCGTCCGAGCCAGGGTATTCATCTGGTTTTAGATAAGTCATTTTTACCAGGAAAAGATGCTATTATGATTCCGAAAACAGATGATGGCAGAGTTTTATTTTTAGTGCCATGGCACAACCGAGTTGTTGTTGGAACTACAGATACACTTTTGGATAGTCATAGCTTAGAACCAAAAGCGTTAGATAAAGAAATTGATTTTATTTTGGCGACTGCTAATAGATATTTAACTAAGAATGTTAGTAAAAAAGATGTGTTAAGTATGTTTGCCGGATTACGGCCATTGGCAGCACCAAAAGATAAATCAGAAAAAACTAAGGAAATATCTAGAAGTCATAAAATTATAGTTTCGGATTCTGGTTTAATAACAATAACTGGAGGTAAATGGACAACCTACAGACGTATGGCTCAAGATACCATCAACAAGGCTATAGATTTGGGTAAATTGCCTAATATTAAATGCAATACAAAAGACTTATTAATTCATGGCTCTAATGGACCAGTAGATAAATCTCAACATTTGTATATCTATGGAAGTGACCAAAAAGGAATTAAAGCGCTTGTAAAAGAGTCACCCGAATTAGGTGAAAAACTGCATCCAAGATTAGAATTCACAAAAGCAGAAGTAGTTTGGGCAGCGCGAAATGAAATGGCTAGAACCATTGAAGATGTTTTGGCAAGACGCGTAAGAATTTTGTTTTTAGATGCTAAAGCGGCTATTGAAATTGCTCCAATGGTAGCTATAATATTAGCAAAAGAACTAAATAAAGATGATAATTGGACTCAGCATCAGATATCTGATTTTTCGGAAATAGCGAAGCAATATGTTATTAAATCTAATTAAAAAAATTACTATATAAGATATTTCATTAAACCAACTAAGCAATCACCATGGAAAAGTATATACTCGCATTAGACCAAGGAACTACAAGCTCTAGAGCCATTGTATTCGACAAAAAAGGCAGTATTATTTCAACAGCTCAAAAAGAATTCACACAGTATTTTCCAAAACCAGGATGGGTAGAACATGATCCATTGGAAATTTGGTCTACGCAAGCTGGAGTAGCGGCCGAAGCCATTGCAAAAAAAGGGTTAAATGTTGAAAATATAGCGGCTATTGGTATTACAAATCAACGTGAAACGGTTGTGGTATGGGATAGAAACACAGGAAAACCTATTTATAATGCTATTGTTTGGCAAGATAAGAGGACATCAACTTATTGTGATAAACTTAAGAAAGATGGTCAAGAAAAGTCTATTAGAGAAAAAACAGGCTTAGTAATTGACTCTTATTTTTCGGGAACAAAAGTGAAATGGATATTAGATCATGTTGATGGCGCAAGACAAAAAGCAGAATCAGGAGATTTAATTTTGGGCACTATAGACACATGGCTCATTTGGAATTTCACAAAAGGAGAACAACATATCACAGATGTAACAAATGCGTCTCGTACATTGTTATTCAATATAAATACTATGGATTGGGATGATGAGTTACTTGATTTATTGACCATTCCTAAATCTATGTTGCCAAAAGTAAAACAGTCGAGCGAAGTTTACGGGCACACAAAATCAACATTTTATGATGCTAATATTCCTATTTCCGGAATTGCAGGTGACCAACAAGCGGCCTTGTTTGGGCAAATGTGTACTAAACCAGGTATGGTAAAAAATACTTACGGAACGGGTTGTTTTATGTTGATGAATATTGGAGAGCAACCAAAAGTTTCAAAAAATAATTTATTAACTACAGTTGCTTGGAAAATAAATGGAAAAACAACTTATGCTTTAGAAGGTAGTATATTTATTGCAGGAGCTGTGGTACAATGGTTAAGAGATAGTTTGAAAATTATTAGAAACTCAGCAGATGTCGAGAAATTAGCAAGTTCAGTTGAGAGTTCAGAAGGTGTTTATTTTGTTCCTGCGTTTGCCGGCTTGGGTGCACCGCATTGGAATCAGCAAGCACAAGGCACTATGTTTGGATTAACACGCGGTAGTACTGATGCACATATTGCACGTGCGGCTTTGGAATCTATAGCCTATCAAACTATGGATATATTAAAAGCCATGGAAGCAGATTCTGGTATTTCAATTAAAGAGTTGCGTGTCGATGGAGGTGCTACTGTAAATAATTTGCTCATGCAATTTCAAGCTGATGTGTTAAATACAGTAACTGTGCGGCCAAAAGTGGTAGAAACTACAGCCATGGGTGCTGCTTTTTTAGCCGGTTTAGCGGTTGGTTATTGGGAAAACGCAGAAGAAATTCAAGAGATTTGGCAAACAGATAGGTATTTTAATCCAATAGAGGATAGAGAGGCTATTGATAAAAATATAAAAGGATGGTATAAAGCTATTGATGCTTTAGAATATTGGACAAAAGATAATTCATAACTAAACACATAAAACCATGACACCATTTATTGCAGAAATTATTGGAACTGCCATACTTATTTTATTAGGTGGCGGCGTTGTAGCAAACGTTGTATTAAATAAAACCATTGGTAACAATAGTGGTTGGATAGTTATAACCACCGGTTGGGCTTTAGCGGTTTATGTAGCTGTAGTTATTGCGGGACCTTACAGTGGAGCTCATATTAATCCAGCAGTTAGTATAAGTTTGGCTGTTGCTGGAAAGTTTCCATGGGGAGATGTTCCTTTGTATATTCTAGCACAAATGATAGGTGCTATGATTGGAGCTTTATTAGTTTGGGTAGTCTATAAAAATCATTTTGATGCTACAGAAGATGGCGAAAGTAAAAAAGCTGTATTCTGCACAGCACCAGCAATAAGACATACATTTTCCAATTTTTTTAGTGAGGCATTGGGAACATTCGTGCTAATTTTTACCATATTATATTTTACTAATGCAACCATTAATGATACAGAAACTGTTATTGGTCTTGGGTCATTAGGAGCGTTACCGGTAGCTTTTTTAGTTTGGTCTATTGGTTTGTCTTTGGGTGGTACTACAGGTTACGCAATTAATCCTGCGCGTGATTTAGGACCACGTATTGTTCATGCTTTACTTCCAATCAAAAATAAAGCATCAAGCGATTGGAGTTACGCATGGATTCCAGTTTTAGGACCTATAGCTGGAGCATGTTTGGCAGCTTTATTGATGTTGGCACTTTCTTAAAAGTTTATATTTTTTTACTGTAAATACTAAATAGCTTATTTTGTTTAGTCATTTTCTAAAACTATCTTTATGGATAGATAGAGTAAGTTGTTGTATCAACTTTAATTCTTATTGAAGGATGAAAATTTTGCAATCTATTTTTTTAATTTTTATCGGCTTGATGTCTTTTGCTCAAGAGTTGCCACCTATAGCAAAATTCACAACCGAAAACTATATGGGAGATAATCAAAACTGGATGATTTCTCAAGGGATTAATGATTATATATATGTAGCAAACAACAAGGGTTTATTAGAATATAACGGTTCAGAATGGATAACCTATAACTCGCCAAATAATACTATTATTAGGGCTGTAAAAGTTATTGGTGATAAAATATATACAGGATGTTATGCCGAGTTTGGCTATTGGTTAAAGAATGATTTTGGAACTCTTGACTATATTTCGCTAACATCTAAACTTAATAAAAAATCACTTGAAGACGAGCAGATATGGAATATTATTGACTATAATGAGTGGGTTATATTCCAGTCTAATGACAGTATTTATTTTTATAACACGCAAACCGAGACGTTTAAAATAATTACAGCAGCAAATATTATTTACAAAATCTTTAAAGTAAATGATCGTATTTATTATCATGTAGCTGATGAAGGTATATATATTGTTAAAGATGGGGAGTCTAAACTTATATCAAATAATTCCATTTTAAAATCAGAACGCGTTATTAATATTTTTGAAGATGGCGAAAACCTAATTATTCTAACTCGTAGTTCTGGGTTTTTTAAATTTCAAAATTCTAAAATCACACCTTGGGAAATATCATCAAATTCGTTGCTAAAAGAAACAGATGTTTTTAGTAGTATTCAGCTTGAAGATGATAGTTTTATTATAGGAACAATTTCTGATGGGATATTGCATTTAAGTAAAGAAGGTGAAATTAAATATCAAATTACACAAAAAAAAGGACTAAGTAATAATACTGTATTGTCATTATTTGAAGATAGAAATCACAACGTTTGGGCTGGATTAGATAATGGTATTAACTGTATCAATGTGAATTCCCCTATAAAAACATTCTTTGATTATGAGGGTGTTTTAGGCACGGTTTATACAACTCAAGTTTTTAAAAACACTTTGTATATAGGCTCTAATCAAGGTTTGTTTTACAGAGCATTAAATTCAACAAATGAATCTTTTAAGTTCATCGAAGGGACTGCTGGTCAGGTTTGGGATTTATTCAACTTAAATGATGAATATTTATTTTGTGGGCATCATTTAGGAACTTTTATAATCAATCAAAATAAAGCAAAAAAAATTAGTGATAATTTAGGAACATGGACCTTTAAAGAGATTCCGCATAGAGAAAACCTTTTACTTCAAGGTAATTATAATGGATTGTTTATTCTTGAAAATATTAACGGATTTTGGCAGCTAAAAAATAAGATTGAAGGTTTTAAAAACTCTTCAAGATATTTTGAAATTAATGAAGATAATCAAGTTTGGGTAAGTCATGAATATAAAGGAGTGTTTAGTTTAAAACTAAATGATAGCTTAACAAAAGTTATAAAATCAGATATGGAAATGACTTTACCGTTAGGAAAAAATTCAAGTTTAATCACTTATAAGAATACGGTTCTTTATGCGTCAGAAGAAGGTATTTTTAAGTATGATAAAAATAAAAAACAATTTCAAAAAGATTCTATTCTAAGTTCAACCATTAAAGAAAGTGATTATATCTCTGGTAAATTGGTTGTAGATAAAGATGAGAGATTATGGACATTCTCAAAAAATAACATTAGTTATATTGAAAACGATGATGTAACCAATAAACCAGTTATTAGTAATATTCCAATTCCATCTAAATTAAGAAGAGGTGTTTTAGGTTATGAAAACATTTCGCTTACAAATCATGATAAATATGTTTTGGGAACAGCAAACGGCTACATAATTTTAGATGCCTCCAGAATCAATAACAATAAAAACTATACTATTCATTTGAATGCAGTTAGTTTGCAAAATATTAATGACGAAACTGTAAATTATCCTCTAGATATAGAAAGTGAATTCAAACATAAAAAGGGCTTGTTGATGTTTAAATATTCTGTTCCTGAGTATGACAAATATTTGGATGTAAATTACCAATATAAATTAGAAGGACACTCAAACAAGTGGAGTAAATGGACTGATAATTCTAAAGTAACCTTTGAAAACCTCTCTTTTGGTGAGTATACTTTTAATGTTAGAGCTAAAGTTGGCAACAAATTATCAATCAATACGGCCTCTTATTCATTTTTGGTTCATAGACCATGGTATCTTTCAAACATGGCTTTTTTATTTTATTTCCTACTACTTCTAATAATTATTTTTATTACACATAAAGCTTATAAACGGCATTATATCAAAAAGTTTGCGCGCGAGCAAATGGAAAATGAGCAGGCTCTAATGCAAATTAATAATGAAAAACTAAATCAGGATATTGATAATAAAAATAGAGAATTAGCAATATCAACGATGAGTATTATTAAAAAGAACAGGGTTCTAAATAAGATAAAAAAAGAATTGAAAAAGAATAAACAGACGACAGATAATAAGACTGTTTTAGAACTTGTTAATAGTAATTTGAATGATAGCAAAGACTGGTCATTTTTTGAGCAAGCTTTTAATAATGCAGATAAAGATTTTTTAGAAAAAATTAAACAAGTTCACCCAGATTTAACACCAAATGATTTGCGTTTTTGTGCTTACTTAAGGCTCAATTTATCTTCAAAAGAAATGGCGCCATTGCTTAATATATCTACAAAAAGTGTAGAAACAAAACGTTATAGATTACGCAAAAAGTTAGGGCTAGAACACGATAGTGGTCTTGTTAACTACATCTTAAAGTTTTAGTAACACGACAACCCATAATTTAACCACGACATTACCACGACAAGAGCGTAAATATCAATGGTTTTAGGGGTTTATGCCAAATTTTTTTATCAATTCAATTTTCTAGTGTTTATAAGTGATTTAGAAAGAAAATGTTCATGTTTTTCGCCTATAAATTGCGATGTTCGTTTTTTATCGGCTTTAAAATTGTGAATTTATCAATATTTGATGCTAAGTTTACCTATAGTTAATTCTAACAATCAAATCAAACTATATTTTTGAAACTAAACTTAAAACGACACTCAAATGAAATTAAAACTCTGTTATCAAAAAATTAAAGTGCTGTTTTTGTCATTGCTTTTGCTTACTTCTTTTGGGGTATTGGCGCAATCACAAAGAACATTAACAGGAACTGTACTCGCAGCAGCAGATAATATGCCACTGCCAGGAGCAACAGTTATTGTTAAAGGAACCACCAATGGTGCATCAACTGATTTTGATGGAAAATTTTCACTATCAGTAAACGACAGCGAAACAACATTGGTTATATCTTATATAGGCTACATAACTCAAGAACAAACAATTACCAGTGATTCAATAACTATTTTATTAGTAGCTGATGAGAATTTACTTGATGAGGTAGTAGTTGTGGGTTACGGTACACAAAGAAAAAGTGATATTGTAAATGCTGTTGCTACAACCAACATGGAACAAGCAATACTAACGCCAACATCTGATGTAAATGAGATGCTAAGAGGTAGAATTGCTGGTTTACAAGTTGATGTAGGTGGCGGTACATTAAGACCAGGTGGAACTTCTGATATTATTTTTAGAGGACGAGGTTCTATAGAAGGTAATGTAAGTGCCATATATGTTGTAGATGGGATTATTAGAGATGGTGGTATTGAAGATATCGACTCAGATGATATTGAGTCTATTGAATTCCTCAAAGATGCTTCCGCTCAAGCTATATATGGTTCAAGAGGAGCTAATGGTGTTGTTTTAATTACAACCAAACGCGGTAAAGCAGGAAAAGTAAGTGTAAACTATCATGGTTTTGTAACTTCTAAATCAATAGAAAGAAATTTTGATGTTTACAGCGGACAAGAGTTTGCACAATTAAGAAGAGAAGCTGTAAGGTCAACTATTGCAGATGATTCCTTTCCAAATGACGATGAAATTTTTTCAGATATAGAATTAGAATCCATAGCAAATAACCAATTTGTAGATTGGGAAGAAGCTTTAGTGAAAAGAGGTTTAGTTAATAGTCAAGCCATCAGTATTAGTGGCGGTACAGATATGACCAAAGTATTTGGTAGTATTAATTATTTTAAGGAAGATGGCATTATTCCAACTTCAAACTACACTAGAAAAACATTACGTTTAAATGTAGATCAAAAAATTAGTGATAAGCTTTCTGTAAACTTTGATTTAAATATTTTAAATGATGATGTAGAAAGAGCAGCAAATGTAAATGTTATTACATTTTCGCCGTTAGGCAGAGCTTTTGATGATAATGGTAACCTTACTCAATTTCCAAGTGGGGAAGAGTTATCTCCAGTAAACCCAATATGGAACTTGAGAGAGCAAGATAATGATGAAAAAGGAAATGACTTTGTAATTAATGTGACACCTATTTGGCAAATTACTGACAATTTACAATATCAATTAAAAACTAACTTTACACGAAGAACTTCTGAAAGAGGACAATACCAATCGTCATTAAGTTCTGCTGGCGACGATGTAAATGGTGTTGCAAGAATAGATAATCAATTAAGAGAGTCTTACTTAATAGAAAATATTTTAACGTATAACAAAGCGTTTAATGATGACCATAAACTTAATGTTACCTTAGTTCAATCAGCGCAAGAAAATAAGTTTTCTAGAACATTTACGGAAGCCCAAGGTTTTACAAATGAAAGCTTAGGATATGATGGTATTACAAATGCTATAGGAAATGTAACTATTGAGCGCGATAAAAACCAACAAAGGTTAGCCTCTTTTATGGCTCGAGCACGTTATAATTTAATGAACAAATATTCCTTTGAAGCAACAGCGAGAGCTGATGGAGCTTCTGTTAATTCTCAAGATAATAAATGGAGTTTTAACCCTGCTGCTTCTTTTGCGTGGAAAATTCACAACGAAAGCTTTTTAGATGATGTTGATGCGATACAAGAATTAAAATTCAGAGCAAGTTATGGCTCTCTAGTTAATGATTTAGGTCGTGCTTACACATCTCTTTTTACTGCTGAAGGTCAAAATTATATATTTGATTCTCAATCTGCATCTGGATATTCACCATCAGTTATTTTACCTAATCCAAATTTAAAGTTTGAAAGAATAACAACTTTAAATATAGGTTTAGATTTCTCAGTTTTTAACAGAGCACTGGTTGGAAATATTAATTATTATGATGCAAGAACTACTGATTTGTTATTACGAAGAGGTGTGCCATCAATAACAGGTTATCAATATACTTTTTTCAATGCTGGAGAATTACAGAACACAGGTATTGAATTAAGCTTGACAGCAAATATTATTAACACAGATGATTTTCAATGGTCTGTTTCTACTAATTGGTCAAACAACAGAAACAAATTAGTTGATCTTTATAATGATGGAGAAGGCAATCCTATTTTAATAGATGACGCTTTTAATTATTTTGTTGGTCAACCTGTTGGTGTTATTTACCAATATGAATTTGAGGGTATATGGCAAGAAGGTGATGATTTTGCAAATGCACCACAAGCTAATCCAGATTCGGCACTTCCACAAGATAATTTAAGACCAGGTGATATAAAAATTAAAGACACCAATGGTGTTGATGATGATGGAAATGAGACTGGTATTCCAGATGGTAAAATCACGCAAGAAGATCGTGTTTTTAAAGATCCAAACCCAGATTGGTTTGGTTCATTATCAACCACAATAGCTTATAAAGGTTTTGATTTATTTGTTGATTTCTATGCTGTAGAAGGTGCAACAAAAGTGAATCCATTTTTATCAGACTTTAACAATGGTGGAACTATATCTGGAAAATTAAATGGTGTAAGAGTTCCATATTATACACCAGAAAATCCATCAACAACTTTCCCAAGAGCTAATTTTGATGCAGCACCATTATACTTAAATTCTTTAGCTGTTAAAGATGCATCTTATATCAGATTGAGAACTGTTAGTTTAGGTTATACATTATCTGAAGCAATAAGTTCTAAATTAAATTTAGAGCAGATTAGATTTTATGCAACGGGTACCAACTTGTTTACTAATACCGATTATATTGGATATAGTCCTGAAGTTAATATTAGAAGCACATTTTCTAATGCAGATACAGGATATCCAGATGCTACGAGTTTCACGTTTGGTGTAAGAGTTAAATTTTAATTTTAAAAAAATAATATTATGAAAGCGAAGTTTTTATATTCAAAGCTAAAAGGTAGTTTGCTGCTATCCATGGCGTTATTTTTCGTTGTATCATCTTGCGAAAAATTCTTAGAAGAGCAACCAAGTACATTAATTGATTCAGATTATATATATACTACTGAAGAAGGCTTAAAGTCAGGAGTAGTTAGTTTATATAAATTTAATAGAGATCGTTTTGACAGAAGTACAGAAGATTTTATGGGAGCGGTTTTAATGTCATCCAGAAGTGATTTGGCATTTAGTAGATCTGGTTATACAGGTTTAATGGGAAGATATCAAAGAGGTGTTTCTCCTATAGATCAAGGTGCTAATTTTGTGTCCACTTTATTTTGGAAACATTTTTATAATATAACCAATAAAGCAACAGAGCTTATAAATGCAGCAGAGGTTGCTGAAGGTATAGATGAAGATGTTAGAAATCAAGTTTTAGCCGAAGCTAAGTTTTTTAGAGCAAACTCATATTTCTATTTGTACAGAATGTTTAATAACATCTACGTATCTACAGAAACAATTACAGTAGATAATGCCTTTGATCTTATTAACGATAAATCATCTAAAGAAGATATTTTTGCTATAATAAATAGCGATTTAGATTTTGCAATTGAAAATCTAGAATGGGTTGATGTTTTCGGTCGTGTAACAAAAGGAACTGCAAAACATGTTAAAGCTAAAGTGGCCATGTGGGAAGGTGATTGGGAAGAAGCAAAATTGCAAGCATTGGATGTTATAGAAGGACCGGATAGTCCACACAGTTTAGTGCCTTCAACAGCAGATGTTTTTAGTGGTGATAGAAACCATTCTGAATCTTTATTTGTAATACAGTCTCAAGATGATTTATTGGGAGGTGGTGATAATACGATGATGAATGCTAATTACGTAACACAGTATTTTCAAATACCAGGTATAGACTCGGATGTAACACAAGGTGGTAGAGGGTTTTCTAGAGTTTTGCCTAATAGATATTTACAAGATTTGTTGGCAGCAGACCCAAATGACACCAGAGATGATGATACTTATTTTAGATTGAAATATTTTTATAATACAGGTGTAAATACAGGTCAAGAAATTGATATTTATAAACCTATTTCTGCCGAAAACCCTAGTGGTGTTCAGTTGACAAGATATTATCAAAGATTACATCCATCGTGTATTAAATTTGCTCAAGAAGATGATAATCCAGATTCATATTTGAATAGAAGTAATATTATGGTATACAGATTAGCAGAAACTTATTTAATTGCTGCTGAGGCAATCATGAGATCATCAGGAGATCCGTTACCATATATTAATGCAATTAGAGAAAGAGCAAATGCCACCCCTATTGCAAGTGTAGATGAACAAGCAATTTTGGATGAGCGTGCTCGTGAGTTGTCTTTTGAAGGACAAAGATGGTTTACTTTAAAAAGAATGGGGCAATCTGTTATAAATCGTCAAATAAGAAACTTTGCTGGTGATGGAGAATTTTTCCCTAATAATTTTGGAGACGATAGAGATCCAAGAGTAAATTGGCAAGACCATTACATTAATTTCCCAATAGCACAAATAGACTTAGATTTATTTGGTGCTACTTATCCGCAAAATGACGGGTATTAGAATAAATATTTAGTTTGTAGTTAGTTTAGTTATTTTAAAATCTAAAGGCAACTTATGTTTGCCTTTGGATTTTAATTCTTTAACAAATTACTTTAATTTTCAACCTTTCATTAAAAACTCCTAATTTTATGCAGGCATGTATACGATATTCAATTTTTGTTTTTACAATCATAAGTTTTATGGCTTGTAGTAACTCTGCAGAAAAAATAACTTTCGCCGAAAATTGTGTTATAGCGCACAGAGGTGCATGGAAAAAAAATAATCTCCCTCAAAATTCAATAGCATCATTAAAACAAGCAATTGCCTTAGGTACTGCTGGTTCTGAATTTGATGTAAGAATGACCAAAGATGATGTGCTCATTGTTACCCATGATGCAGATTATGAAGGAATGGAAGTTGAGGAAACTTTATATTCAGAATTATCAAAATATAAATTACCTAATGGTGAAACCCTTCCAACTTTAAAACAATATTTAATCGCTGGAATGAAAAATAATTCATCTACTGGTTTGGTGCTTGAAATCAAACCATCAAAGCTAGAAGAACGAAATGACGCCATAACAGAAAATGTTGTAAAATTAGTAAAAGAGTTAAATGCGGAAGGCCATATCCTCAGTTATATTAGTTTTAGTTATAATATTTTGAAAAGAGTAAAAGAGTTGGATTCATTGGCGAAAACACAATATTTAGACGGCTCAAAAAGTCCTGAGAGATTAAAAGAAGATGGGATTTCAGGATTGGATTATTTAATCTATAAATATAAAATTCATCCAGAATGGATAGCTAGTGCAAAACAGAATGAATTAATTTTGAATGCTTGGGTAGCTGATAAAACAGATGATATTGATTGGTTATTAGCCAACAGTTTTGATTATTTAACAACAGACGAACCTGAACTTGTTTTTGAACGTATAAAACAAAGTCCAACAAATGAAGGATATAAACTCGTTTGGAGTGACGAGTTTAATTATAAAGGAAAACCAGATAGTACCAAATGGGCTTTTGAATATGGTTTTAAAAGAAACTTAGAAAAGCAGTACTATGTTGATAGTTTGAAAAATGCTAGAGTAGAAAATGGCTTGCTGGTTTTAGAAACTCATAAAGAGACCATTAAAAATGAAGCATTTGTTTCAAAGCAAGCAAAAGGTTGGAAAGAAAACTGGGAATATGCTGAATATTCAGCGCCGAGTTTAAATACCAAAAATATAGAAGAATGGACCTACGGGCGTATTGAAATTCGTGCACAATTACCAAAAGGTACTGGTTTATGGCCAGCATTTTGGATGATAGGTGCAAATTATGATGAGGTGCGTTGGCCTGAATGTGGGGAAATTGATATCATGGAACATATTGGTTTTGAACCTGATTCTATTTTTGGAACTATTCATACAAAAGCTTACAATCACATGAAAGGAACGGAAAAAGGGAAAAAGATTTTTATTGATAAACCTTATGATTCTTTTCATGTATTTGCTATTGAATGGACTCCAGAAAAAATGGATTTCATTTTAGATGATACGGTTTACAATCATATTGAAAATGAACATAAAACAACACACGAATGGCCTTTTGATCAAGATTTTCATCTTAAAATTAATATTGCTGTTGGCGGCATGCTTGGTGGCCAAAAGGGAATTGATGATTCTATATTTCCGCAGAAAATGCTAATTGATTATGTTCGAGTTTTCCAACAAAAAAACAAATAAAATGAAGTATTTTTCAATAGTATTTTTGGTCTTAATAATCAGTTTTACGAGCTGTAAAAATAAAAGTAAAAATGATATTGAGAACGAAAATAATCCCTTGAATTTAAGTGTAATGACGTATAACATCCGCTTGGATGTAGCATCAGATGGTGAAAACTCATGGGCTAACAGAAAAGATTTTTTAAGCACACAAGTACAGTTTCATAGTCCCGATATCATGGGTGTTCAAGAAGCACGCTCTAATCAAATGACTGATTTGAAATCTGCTTTAAAAGATTATAAAACTATAGGTATTGGAAGAGACGGTGATGATAAAGGTGAATATTCAGCAATATTTTATAACGCAAAAAAAATAAGTGTAGAAAATGAAAACACCTTTTGGCTTTCTGAAACGCCAAATAAAGTTTCAATGGGTTGGGATGCTGCATACCCAAGAATTTGTACTTATGGGCTCTTTACTTTGCTTGAAAACAATAAAAAAATCTGGGTATTTAATACACATTTAGATCATGTTGGAAGTCAGGCGCAGTTGCAAGGCATCCAATTAATACTCAAAAAAATAGACATATTAAACTCTAATGACTTCCCTGTAATTCTTATGGGAGATTTTAATGTAGAACCAAATAGTGAATTAATTACTAACCTTAAACGGAATATGAACGATTCAAAGGAAAAAGCAAAACTTGTTTTTGGTTCTAATGGAACGTTTAATGGTTTTAATTTTGAAGAGCTTGTAACTAGAAGAATCGATTATATAATGCTTTCAAAATCTAACACCATTGAAGTTGAAAAATATGGTGTTTTGTCTAGCTCAATTGATTTAAAATATCCTTCAGATCACTTTCCTGTATTAATAGAATTACTTGTAAAATAGAACTATGCAAAAACAATTAGTAACCATTATTACATCATACAGCGTTATATTAATTTTTCTTTTAAGCTTATTAAATTGTGATAACCAAACAAATAATCATATTGACTTAAGTACGGCAGATCATATTGAAAAAAAAATAGATTCAGTTTTAGACTTAATGTATTTAAATGAAAAAATTGGTCAGTTAGTACAGTACAGTGGTAAATGGAATGCTACAGGACCATCATCTTCAAAGCATGACCAATATAAATTAGATAAACTTAAAAAAGGAGAAGTTGGCTCCATGCTAAATGTTACTAGTGTAGCTTCAATTCGTGAAACTCAAAAAATTATCATGGAAAATTCAAGGTTAAAAATCCCATTGATTTTTGCTTATGATGTTATTCATGGTTACAAAACTATTTTTCCCATTCCGTTAGGAGAAACTGCGAGTTGGGATTTAAATATTATTGAAAAAACAGCAAGAATAGCAGCAAAAGAAGCAGCTGCATCTGGTTTAAATTGGACGTTTGCGCCAATGATGGATATTTCTAGAGATGCGCGTTGGGGAAGGGTTATGGAAGGTGCTGGAGAAGATCCTTATTTAAATTCTGTTGTCGGCGTTACTCGTATTAAAGGTTTTCAGGGTGACGATTTATCAAATGAGTACACCATTGCAGCTTGTGCTAAACACTTTGCAGGTTATGGTTTTGGTGAAGCCGGACGAGATTATAATACCGTTAATATTGGCGAAAATGAGTTACATAATACCATTTTACCTCCTTTTAAAGCGGCAGCTGATGCTGGTGTAGCTACTTTTATGAATTCGTTTAATGACATTGATGGCATACCAGCAACAGGACATAAAGTATTGCAACGCGATATTTTAAAAGGCGAGTGGAATTGGAATGGATTAGTAGTTTCAGATTGGGGGTCTATTGGAGAAATGGTTGCACATGGCTATGCCGAAGATAAAAAAAATGCTGCTGAAATTGCCTTGAATGCCGGTAGTGATATGGATATGGAATCGTATGCTTACGAAGCTAGTTTGGAAAGCTTATTAAATGAAAAAAAGATAGATATTGACAAAATTGATGATGCAGTAAGACGTGTTTTACGTTTAAAATTTAAGCTAGGTCTATTTGATGATCCTTATAAATATTGCGATGAAGAAAGAGAAAAAAATGAGGTTTATACAAAAGAGCATTTAGCTATAGCAAGAGATGTGGCTAAAAAATCAATAGTCTTATTAAAAAATGAAAACAAATTATTACCACTCTCAAAAAATGTTAAAAGTATAGCTGTTATAGGACCTTTAGCAGATGACAAGGATTCTCCAATTGGAAATTGGAGAGGTAAAGGTGAATATAATTCTGCCGTTTCGTTATTAGAAGGTGTTAAAAATGCAATTGGACAAAATACAGCAATATATTATGCCAAAGGAGTAGATTTAAACGTACCAACTTTGGAACCTGGAATGAATCAATTTTTATATCCTTTAAAATTTAATACAACAGATAAATCTAGAATTGAAGAAGCTGTTGAAATTGCAAAAAAATCTGATGTAGTTTTATTAGCTATTGGCGAAAATGCTTATCAAACAGGTGAAGGTAGAAGTCAAACAAATATTGGTTTTTTAGGGCTTCAAAACGAATTATTAGAAGCTGTTTATAAAGTGAATAAAAATATTGTAATTGTTTTAATGAATGGCAGACCCATGGACTTAAAGCGTGTATCAGAAATTGCACCTAGTATTTTAGAATGTTGGCATTTAGGCTCCGAATCTGGAAATGCTATCGCTGATGTTTTGTTTGGAGATTATAATCCTTCGGGAAAGTTACCTGTATCATTCCCGCACCATGTTGGTCAAGAACCTTTATATTATAATCAGAAAAATACTGGACGTCCATATAGCAGTAAACATGTAACCTTTTCAGGTTATAGAGATGCTCCTAAAGCGGCATTATATCCATTTGGTTTTGGGTTGAGTTATACCACTTTCAGTTATGAAAATTTAGTATTAGATAAAATAGAAATACCTAATAATGGAGAAATAAAAGTATCGGTAGATGTTAAAAACACAGGAAATATAGATGGTGAAGAGGTAGTTCAACTTTATATTCAAGATTTAGTTGGAAGCTTAGTAAGACCCGTAAAAGAGTTAAAAGATTTTAAAAAATTAATGCTAAAAGCAGGCGAAACTAAAACAATAACCTTTACTGTAAAAACCAAAACACTAGAGTTTTATACCGCTAAAAAAATATGGGAAGTGGAGCCTGGAAATTTTAATATTTGGGTAGGTGGAGATTCAACAGCAAAATTAAAAACAACATTTAGTGTAATTTAATGATGTTGCTAAACTCAGATTTTAAGTGAAGTAAGGTAAGGTTGTTCGGATCTTTTCGCCCGTACTGAAAAGCAAAAGCTTCTTGGAAACAAGAGGCTTTTTTATTTTATTAATTGTTAACAGTTGTTATTAACTTATTTTAGGTTTTAATAAGTCCTAATAAGCTAAAGATTATATATTTGCAAAATGGATGCCTTTTTAAAGAAAAAAACTCACAAAAAAACGCACTTCAAAACCATTAGAACTAAATAATCATAATTAAAAAATGAATAAAAAAATTGATCAGCAATCAGCAGATAATATACGTGCCTTAGCAGTAGCGATGGTTGAAAAAGCTAATTCAGGACATCCTGGAGGCCCAATGGGTGGAGCAGATTTTATGCACATTTTATATTCCGAGTTTTTTAATTATGACCCTTCAGATATGACTTGGCCCTTTAGAGATCGTTTCTTTATGGACGCTGGTCATTTATCAACTTTAATGTACGCGCAATATTACCTTTTAGGAAACTATGCCAAAGATGATTTAGCAAACTTCAGACAATGGGGTTCAATAACTCCAGGACATCCAGAAGTTGATGCTAAAAGAGGCATAGAAAACACATCTGGCCCTTTAGGACAAGGGCATACTATGGGTGTAGGAGCAGCCATTGCAGCAAAGTTTTTAAAAGCACGTTTTGGTGATTGGATGAACCATAAAGTATATGGGTTTATTTCTGATGGAGGTATTCAAGAAGAAATCTCTCAAGGCGCAGGTAGAATTGCTGGCCATTTAGGATTGAACAACTTTATTATGTTCTTTGATTCAAATGATATTCAACTATCAACATCTACAGATGAAGTAACAAGTGAAGATACGGCGATGAAATATAAAGCTTGGGGTTGGAATGTAGTAACCATTGATGGTCATAATCACGAAGAAATAAGAAAAGCATTAACCGAAGCTAATAACGAAACTGAAAGACCGACCTTAATAATAGGTAAAACCATTATGGGTAAAGGTGCAGTTGCTGCGGATGGAAGTCCATTTGAAGGGTATTGCGAATTGCACGGACAACCAATTGGAGCAACTGGAGCAGATTACCAAAAAACCTTATTGAATTTAGGTGCAAATCCAGACAGTCCGTTCGATATTTTTGATGATGTTAGTGGTTTCTATAAAAATTTATTAGAACAAAAAACGGCAAAAGCAGCAGAAAAGAAAGCTGAAATTTCTATTTGGAGAAAAAATAATGAAACACTTGCAAATAAATTAGATTTCTTTCTATCAGGCGAATTGCCAGAATTGGATTTTTCGTCCATAGATCATAAAGCAGGATTAGCGACAAGAGTAGCATCTTCAAATGTGCTTGGGTATTTAGCTGAAAATGTAGAGAACATGATTGTGTCTTCTGCAGATTTATCTAATAGTGATAAAACGGATGGATTCTTGAAAAAATCTTCAGCATTACAAAAAGGCGATTTTAGTGGATCCTTTTTACAAGCTGGGGTTGCCGAATTAACCATGGCATGTATTGCTAATGGTATAGCACTTCACGGCGGTATTATTCCAGTAGTTGCTACTTTCTTTGTATTTTCAGATTATATGAAACCTGCCATTCGTTTAAGTGGTATTCAAGAATTAGGTGTAAAATATGTTTGGACACACGATGCTTTTAGAGTAGGTGAAGATGGACCAACACACCAACCCGTAGAGCAAGAAGCTCAAATACGTTTATTAGAAAAGCTTAAAAATCACAGTGGTAAAAATAGTTTTTTAGCGTTAAGACCAGCAGATTCTGCCGAAACTAGTGTGGCTTGGAAAATGGCTTTAGAAAATAATAATACGCCAACAGGTTTAATTTTATCAAGACAAGGTATAAAAGATATTGCTGCTCAAGGTAATTCAAGATATAGTGAAGCTTTAGGCGCAGAAAAAGGTGGTTATTTAGTAAAAACTGTTGAAAATCCAGATGTGGTTTTAATAGCGAATGGATCAGAAGTTGCAACTTTGGTAGCAGCTGCAGAAATTTTAGAAGCAGAAAATAACTTAAAAGTAAGTATCGCTTCAATAATCTCAGAAGGGCTTTTTAAAAATCAATCTAAAGATTATCAAAATAGCATCATTCCAAAAAACAAACCATTATTTGGTTTAACAGCCGGTTTACCTGTAAATCTAGAAGGCTTAGTTGGAGATAAAGGAAAAGTTTTCGGATTAGAACACTTTGGCTATTCCGCACCAGCAAAAGTTCTTGATGATAAGTTTGGATTTACAGGCGAAAAAGTAAGTAAACAAGTGTTAGAGTATTTAAAAACAGTATAAAATAATAGATATGAAATTTTTTATTGATACAGCAAACTTAAATGATATAGCCGAAGCACAAGCTTTAGGCGTTTTAGATGGTGTTACAACGAATCCATCTTTAATGGCAAAAGAAGGTATTACTGGAGAAGCCAATATATTAGCGCATTACAAAAAAATATGTGATATTGTTGAAGGTGATGTAAGTGCCGAAGTCATTTCAATAGATTTTGATGGCATGGTTAAAGAAGGTGAAGCTTTAGCAGCTTTACACCCTCAAATTGTAGTGAAATTACCTATGATTGCCAACGGTGTAAAAGCCTGTAAATATTTTTCAGATAAAGGTGTTAGAACGAATGTAACGTTAGTTTTTTCTGCAGGTCAAGCTCTTTTAGCAGCAAAAACGGGAGCCACTTATGTATCACCTTTTTTAGGACGTTTAGATGATATTTCTACAGATGGATTAAATTTGATAGCAGAAATTAGATTAATTTATGATAACTATGGTTTTGAAACACAAATTTTAGCAGCATCTATACGTCATACCATG
>TARA_R110002096_G_scaffold81752_9_pt1 | contig 22103 bp, 20 predicted proteins | sample TARA_R110002096 | Tara Oceans TARA_R110002096 (sample SAMEA4397295) | marine metagenome | biome: Polar Biome; feature: [DCM] deep chlorophyll maximum layer (ENVO:01000326); material: water (ENVO:00002006), including particulate matter (ENVO:01000060) such as... | depth 35 m
GGACATGATCTTGGACCACTGGCAAAGGCCAATGATCCGTGGCGAGAGAGTCTGACCGCATCCGGTCCGGGACGGTCGGCTTATGAAACCTACGATAATGCTGTGACAGAAGCAGCCATTGACCAGTTGGAAGAAATCGGGCGACGCCGGGCTGAAGGTGACAGCCGGCCATTTGCGTTGACGATTGGCTGGATATTGCCGCACGCACCTTACGTGTGTTCGCCCGAATTATTTGAGGCCTACAAGGGCAAGGTGCCGCCGCCCTCGATTGCGCCGCCCGAAGATGAGCATCCGCACTATGAATGGTGGCGCAAGGATCGCGGTGTTGCTGACGCCACACCCACTGAAACCATGCGTGCGCGCACTGCCTATTACGGGCTCGTGGAGACTGTGGACACAATGATCGGGCGTGTGCTTTCCGCGCTGAAGCAGGCTGGCCTGTCTGATAACACCCTTGTCATTTATACCTCTGATCACGGCGAGCATTTGGGCAATCGCGGATTATGGTGGAAATCCACGCTGTACGACGAGGCCGCAAAAGTTCCATTGATTATGAGCCTGCCCGGCGTCATTCCTGCCAATCAGAGCTGCGAGGCAGTTGTCAATCTGACGGATGTGACCGCGACTATGCTGGACATCGCCGGCGCCAAAGCACTTCCGAACAGCCAGGGTCAGAGCTTTGCTGGCGTGTTTGAAGATCCGGCGATGCCGTGGAGTGACGAGACGTTCTGCGAATATGTCAATGACGGGGTGCCGCCCTGGGCCGGCGGGCGTGAAGTTATCCAACGCATGGTGCGCCTGGGCCGCTATAAATACATCTATCATCACGGCCATCGCGATCAGCTTTTCGATCTGCAGGACGACCCTCAGGAATTGTGTGATCTGATCAATGATCCGGCTTTTGCAGGCGTGGGGCAACGGCTGCGTGATCGTGTGCTTGCCGGTTGGGACCCAGATGCAATTTCGGCCAGCCTCGCCACCAATGGCGCAGATCAGGCAATGCTCGAAGATTGGGCGAAAGCCACGCGCCCCACAGACCTGTTGCGGTGGGAAATGAAGGCCGAGGACAACTGGCTGACCCCATTGTCGTATGAGCTCAACTCTTAGATCGCTTCCTGGTCAAATGGTTCAATGTAACTGTAAAGCGATCTAAACCAGATCATCAATAGTGAGACCCAGAGCACCGGCAATGGCTGACAGCGTGCTCACACGTCCTTCTTTCTTCCCGGTTTCAATTTCCGATAGGTAAGCCTGGCTGATCCCTGCCTTCGCGGCAAGTTCGGCCGCTTTAAGGCCGCGATATTCACGCCAGACACGGACAGGATTCTCGCCATCGATCAGACGGTTTGCGAACTCAGAAGGGATGTGCTCTTCCTCACCGCTTGCAAGTTTGCGTTCGATGTCACTATGTGCCAGCGCGTCCTGAATGTCTTCAACAGCAGCTTGAAGCTTTTCAAATTCAACACGAGGCATCACCACCATTTCGCTGCCATCTGGGGCTTTAATGAATTGTACGTCCATGATGTTTCCTAATCGTATGCGCTGCCACGCGGGGCAACTTTCAGAACTGCAACAACCTGCGCATCTTCATTGAAGATAACGCGCCAGTCACCAACACGCAGGCGAAACCCCGCGACACCCTGCAGCTTCTTTACATTCGCCGAAAGCTTTTCCGGTGTTTCAGCATAAAGAGCGATCTTTGCCCTGATATTTCTGGATGTGCTGGCTGGCATTCTGGAGAGCGTTTTGATCGCCTGCTTTGTGTAGGTCATCTGCTTCATGCATTATATATCGCATATTGCTATAAAATTTCAACGATAATAATTAGCGTATAGCGAACCATCCTTGATGTCTGACTTCTTGCCAGTTGCATACGGACACCTTACGCGCTCGCACTGCCTTATCGCGCCCCGTCGGCTCCCAAAATTCAATCAAATTTTTCCAGCTAATTTTACAGCACAGCAACCTGTGATTGATAATCTCCGTCAATGGGAAAGTTGCTGGACATGCGCGGTCAACGAAAAAAGCGGGCGAGGATATTCGGCGGTGCCACTCGCGTGATCACGCGCGCAGTTCTCCTTTTCATTACATTTATGACGCTCTTATATGGGCAGGATATCCTGGAAAACAGGCCGCTGGGCGAAGTGCTTGGGCCAGCTATGCGTGCTGTGGCAGGCACTGGTCCTGTGTTCAACAATGGCTGTCTGATCAAAGGCAATATTAGCTATAATAGCGGGAAACGCATCTATCATGTTCCCGGCCAGTATTTTTACAACCAGACGGTCATTTCCTGGACACGCGGGGAACGCTGGTTCTGTTCCGAGACGGAAGCCAGGGCACAGGGCTGGCGGAAATCCGGGATCTAGGCCGCGTTTTACGCGCAAAATCAGTGTGAACCGCCCCGCTCTGCCACTCGACGACCACCTTTGGCACTGCGTTTTCGAATGCTCTCCTTTCCAGATTCTCCTCATCTGTGAGACTGCGACAAATCATGCGCCGCGCGCTTGACTCGGCGGTGGACATTCTCTAGGCAATTTGAGTTATGGTATACCTAAATACCAAAATAACCCTTATTGCCGAGTGCAAAGGGTCGATACAAACCGGGAGGACACTATGAAACACCACAGGACACACACTGCGACAGCGCGCACGCTGAGCTTGATTGCCGGCGCATCCGCACTGGCCCTGACCAGCCTGATTCCAGGCGGCCAGGCTCAGGCCCAGGAATATCCGTCAAAAACCATTGAAGTCATCACCCATGCCGGCAATGGCGGCGGCACCGATGTCACCACCCGCATGATGATGCTGCGGGCACGGCGTGAGCTGAACGCCGATATGGTTGTCGTCAACAAGCGCGGCGGCGGCGGCGTAGTTGCCATGGATTACTATCTCACCCAGCCTGCCGACGGTTATTCCATTCTGACCTTCACAATCGGCCATGCCGCCGAACTGGCCAAGAATGAAACCAAGATGACGCTGGATGATATCCGCCCCATCGCCCGCGGCACCGACGATCCCCAGATCCTGATGGTGAAATGCGGTGTCTATGCCGATGCCGCTGATTTTGTGGCGCAGCAGAAAGACGAGCCGATCATCTACGGCACGACGCATCTGGGCAACATTGATGACGTTTCAGCCTTCATGTTTACCAAGAAGGGTGGCATGAAAACGCCGAAAATTCTTCCCTTTGATGGCGGCGGCGAACTGGCCACCCAGCTGGTTGCCGGTGCGGTCGATGCGGCGGTTCTGAACCTTGCCGAAGCCGGCAGTCAGATCGAATCCGGCGATGTCTGCCCGATTGTCGTGCTGGCCGATAAACGCATGTCGGCGCTGCCTGACGTGTCCACCGCCAAGGAAATGGGCATTCCGGTCAGCTTCTCCACTGTGCGTGGGTTCGTCGTCCATAAGGATACGCCGGATGATGTCGCCGCCAAGATTGAAGAGGCGCTGTTGAAATCCATGCGACACAGCGTCTATCAGGGATTTCTGACGTCGGTCGGACTGGATTCATCGTCCGTTGCCGGTTCCGAGGAATGGGGCAACCAGCTGAATACCATGGTCACTGATATGTCGTCCGCTCTGAAAGAGCTCGGCTTCATCGAGTAACCTTCTATGCAAGCCCCCTGATCCTTGTCGGGTCAGGGGGCAAATCAGGCGGCCCCCATGAAAAGAACATCCCATCCTGACGGGCTGGCCAGATGGCTGGTTCCGGTCTCTATCATCCTCTTCTGCCTTATAGCCATCTATGTCACGCTGACATTCAAGAAGATGCCGCCGATCCTTAAACGCGGCATTCAACCGTCCGATTTCCCACAGCTTGTCAGCCTGCTGATCATTGGCCTGACGCTGCTGATGGTGTGGAAGGATCCGGTCCGCATTGTCGAGCGCATCACGTCAAAATCTTGGATGACAATGCTGCTGATGCTGGTCTTTGTCGCTCTGATCCAGATCGATCTGTTTCTGGCCCTCGGCATATTTGCTGCAGCCCTGACCTTTCTGTGGGGCGAACGCCGCCCCCACCGCATTGCCATTGTCAGCGTCCTGATCCCGGCGGTGGTGTTCTTTCTGTTTGATCTGGTCTTCAAAATCCGGTTTCCCCACGGATTGCTGACCTCTGTCTGGTACGGGTGAGCGCAATGGATGCTTTTTTCAACGGCTTCATGGCCCTCACCGATCCCGGCCTGATTGCGCTGCTGATCGCAGCAACCTTCGGCGGCGTCATTATCGGCGCGCTTCCCGGCCTCAATGCCACCACCGGCGCGGCCCTGCTGCTGCCATTCACCCTGACCATGCAGCCTGTCGCCGCGATCTCGATCCTGACCGCGATCTACTGCTCGGCGACTTTCGCCGGTGCCATTACCGCGATCCTGATCAACACACCCGGCACATCGGCCAGCGCGACAACCTGCCTTGACGGCTATCCGATGGCGTTGCGCGGTGAAGCGGGACGCGCCCTTGGCCTTGCTGTGGTCTCCTCGACCATTGGCGGCGTGTTCAGCGTTGTTGTTCTGATGCTGGCTGCACCGGTTCTGGCCCGCGCCGCCTATAATTTCGCCCCGCCGGAATATTTCGCCTTGACCCTGTTCGGCCTGTCAATGCTGGTCAGCGTCGGCGGCGGATCGCCAATCAAAAACCTGATCGCCGGCGCTTTTGGCATTCTTCTCGCCACGGTCGGCACCGATCTTCTGACCTCGGTCAAACGCTTCACCTTCGACGTGCCGGAGCTGTATGAGGGGATCGGCTTTGTCCCGGTGATGATCGGGGTTTTCGGAATTTCCGAATTGTTGTCACAAGCCTCGTCGCTGCATCTGAAACGCGAACAGATCAAAATGAAGGCGATCAAACTGCCGTCTCGCGAGGATTACCGCCGGGTCTGGAAAACCATCTTGCGCTCCTCAGGTATCGGCACCTTTATCGGGATTCTGCCGGCTGAAGGTGCCACGGTTGCCTCGATGATCGGTTACAACGAAGCGCGCCGCTGGTCGAAGACCCCGGAAGAATTCGGCCATGGCGCGATTGAAGGCATTGCCGGGTCGGAGGCTGCCAACAATGCCGCTACCGGCGGCGCAATGGTGCCGACCCTGGCGCTTGGCATTCCCGGAAGCCCGACCGCAGCGGTGATCCTTGCCGGTTTGCTGGTCCACGGCCTGCGTCCCGGCCCCACCATGTTCACCGAACAGGCCGATTTCGCCTTTGCCATTTTCTGGTCGATGCTGTTCGTCAATCTGCTGTTTCTCGGCATCGGGTTGTACGGCGCAAAGGTCTTTGCCCGCGTCACATTGATCCCGGTTCCCATTCTGTGGCCCACGGTTTTCATCTTCTCGATTGTCGGCGCCTATGCGTTGGATCAGTCAATGTTCGATGTCTGGATCGCGTTGATTTCAGGCATTGTCGGATATTTCATGCGGGTTTACGGCTTTTCCGTCGTGCCTCTGGCCATCGGCCTGATCCTTGGCGGCATGCTTGAGCAGCGCCTTGGCCAGTCGATGGTGATGCTCGACGAACAGTGGTGGCTGATCGCCACAAGGCCATTGTCGGCGTTTTTCCTCATTCTCACTGCCTTTGCGCTATTCGGACCGGCGCTGTGGAAATTGATGGTCCGGTCACGGACCAAACTCGGGCAAGGATCCCCATCATGAGCCATATCAAATCAATCCGCTGCCGGGTCTGGAACTGGACCGGTCCCACCGTTCCGCCAAAGGGCAATTTTTGCACAAATGCTTCCGATCTGCTGTGGGAGCGCGGCGATGCGATGTCCTCCTTCCGCTTCCATCAATGGCTGACCTGCGAAGTGGAAAGCGAAGACGGCACCATCGGCATCGGCAATGCCGCCCTTGCGCCCGCTTTGGTGAAAAAGGCAATCGACGACTATTACGCACCGCTGGTGATCGGCGAGGACCCGTTCGACTACGCTTATATCTGGGAGAAGATGTACCGCCGCAGCCATGCCTGGGGCCGCAAAGGCATCGGCATGATTGCCATTTCGGCGATTGATATCGCGATCTGGGATCTGATGGGCAAACAGGTCGGCAAACCCGTGTTCAAATTGCTGGGCGGCCGCACCAAGGAAAAGATTCCGGTCTATTATTCAAAGCTTTATGCCGACACCGTGCCGGCCATGCAGGCTGAGGCGGAAGCCGCCATGAAAAACGGCTACAAGGCCTATAAATCCCGCTTTGGCTACGGCCCCAAGGATGGCATGCCCGGCATGCGGGAAAATCTGAAACGGGTCGAGGCTCTGCGCGAGGTCATTGGTTACGACAATGATCTGATGCTGGAATGCTATATGGGCTGGAATCTGGATTACACTCGGCGGATGTTGCCGAAGCTTGAAAAATACCAGCCGCGCTGGCTCGAAGAACCCGTCATCGCCGATGATGTGTCAGGCTATGCCGAGCTGAATGCCATGGGCATTGTGCCGATTTCAGGCGGCGAGCATGAATATTCCGTCATCGGCTGCAAGGATCTGATCGAGCGCAAAGCCGTCAGCATTCTGCAATATGACACCAACCGGGTTGGCGGCATTACCGCGGCGCAAAAAATCAACGCCATTGCCGAAGCCTTTCAGATCCCGGTTATTCCCCATGCCGGTCAAATGCATAATTATCACCTCACCATGGCCAATGCGAATTGCCCGATCAGCGAATATTTCCCGGTCTTCGACGTGGAAGTCGGCAATGAGCTGTTTTACTATATTTTCGACGGCGACCCGGATGCGGTCGACGGCTATCTGCAACTGGATGATGATTTGCCGGGGCTGGGAATTTCCATCACCGACAGGCACCTCAAACATTTCGACATCGTCGAATAGATTCACAGGCAATCCAAATGGCACAATTTCAAGGTATCTGGCCCGTCGCACCAACACCGTTCCACGCCGATGGCACAGTGGATGTGGACGGCATGAAGCGCGTTCTGGACTGCATGATCGATCAGGATGCCGACGGCATCTGCATACTGGCGAATTTTTCAGAGCAGTTTCTGATCACGGACGAAGAACGCAAGCTGCTGACCCGTGTCTCGCTGGAACATGTTGCAGGGCGCGTTCCGGTGATTATCACCATCAGTCATTTCGCAACCGAAATTGCTGTCGCCCGGGCTGAGGAAGCCAAGACGCTGGGAGCGGACATCGTGATGATGATGCCGCCCTATCATGGCGCCCTGATGCGCGGCACCGCCGAACAGACGTTCCAGCAATTTTCCCGCGTTGGTGAAGTCGGCATTCCGATCATGCTGCAGGATGCGCCCTTGTCCGGGGTCGATCTGCCGGTGCCGTTGCTGGTGAAAATGGCGCAGCATATCGATATGCTGAAATTGTTCAAAATCGAATGCGCCCAGGCCGCCGCCAAATTGCGCGCCCTGATCGCAGCCGGCGGCGATGCCATTGAAGGACCTTTCGACGGCGAAGAGGCGATCACTCTAATGGCCGATCTGGATGCCGGGGCGACAGGATCGATGACCTCCGCTATGATCCCGGATCAGATCAAACCCGTGATCACCGCTCATGCTGCAGGCGACCGCAGCGCCGCTCTGGCCCATTATGCGCGGGTCCTGCCTGCGGTGAATTTTGAAAACCGTCAATGCGGGTTTCGTGCAGCCAAGGCCGCAATGGTCGAGGGCGGCGTCATAAAATCCGACTTCTGCCGCCATCCGATTGCACCTTTGCACAGCGACACCCGCGCGCAATTGCTCGAGCTGATCCGCCCGCTGGAGCCGGTGGTGCTGAACTGGGGAAAATGAAATGAGCAAAGTCGTGAACCTGAAAGGACTGATGGAGACCGAAGGCGGCCTGTCGCGCAGCCTCAGCCTTGCAGAAGATGCCGCCCAGACCTTGCGAAGCATGATCCTTCTGGAAAAGCTGCCGCCCGGCATCAGCCTGCCCGAGCGCGAGCTGTCAGAAGCGCTTGGTATCAGCCGCACCCCGCTGCGCGAAGCAATCCGGCTGCTCGCCAATGAAGGCCTGGTGCAGTTCACAGCAGCGCGCCGGCCTTTCGTGGCAAATCCCTCGCTTGATGAAATCAACAATTGTCTGCGCGTCCAGGGCGCTTTGGAAGCTGTCGCCGGAGAATTGGCCTGCGTCCGGGCCAGCGATGCCGAATTGCAGCAAATTGCGAAAATCAACGAGGCCATCTCCGCTATCAACACCGATGATGGCGATGGCAAACTGGCCGGGTTTCAGGCCGATATGCGGTTTCATGAAGCAATTGTCCGGGCCGCCGGAAACCCGCCCCTTGCAGAAACCCACGCTGCCTACAATGCCCGCCTGTGGCGCGTCCGCTTCCTGTCCTCGCAACGCCGCGCCGGCCGCGCCAGCACGCACCAGGAACATTCAAATATCGTCGCCGCCCTGCTCGCCCGCGACGCCCGGGCGGCAGCGCGCGCGCTCAAGGCCCATCTGAAAACCGCAGAAACCAACATTTCCCAGGCGCTCAGCGAGCGCGAATCCGCCCGCAATTCCGAAGAACAGGCTTAAATATGACACGTCCCAGAATCGCAATTATTCCCGGCGATCCCTCCGGCATCGGTCCTGAACTGATCGCCAGGCTGCTCAATGAGGAGGGCGTGCGCACGGCAGCCGACATTCTGCTGGTCGGGGACGCCCATCTCTGGCAGCGCGGCGCCGAACAGGCAGCACTGCCGGTTGAGCTTAATACGCTGAGCGAGGATGACGTGCCGCAATTCACCGGTCTGGCTCATCTCGATCTGCACACCATTGAGCCCGATGCTGTCGAGATTGCCAAGGTCACTATTGCCGGTGGCACAACCTCACTGCGCTGTCTCGACAAGGCCATGGATCTGGCAGTGGCAGGCCACGTTGACGGCATTCTGTTTGCGCCCTTCAACAAGAGCGCAATGACGGCTGCCGGGCTGAACGCCGACGACGAGCACCGCTATATGGCGCGCTATCTCGGCTTTACCGGCTATCACAGCGAAATCAATGTGCTTGATGAGTTGATGACGACACGGGTCACCAGCCATATCGGCCTCAAGGACGTCGCTGCCAATATCACCCAGGCCGGCATTATCCGCGCCGTCAATCTGGCCGCCGAAACCCTGATCAGGGCCGGCAAGACCCGGCCTGCCATCGCTGTTGCAGCGCTCAATCCGCATGCCGGCGACAATGGTAAATTCGGCCGTGAGGAAATCGATATTATCGAACCGGCTGTGCGCGCCTGCCAGGCCCGGCAGATGAATGTCACCGGACCATGGCCATCGGACACGGTGTTTCTCAAGGCCAAACGCGGCGAGGTCGATGCGGTTGTCACGATGTATCACGATCAGGGTCAGATCGCGATCAAGCTGCTGGGTTTTGAGCGCGGCGTCACCGTGGCTGGTGGCCTGCCCTTCCCGATTGCCACACCGGCCCATGGCACCGCATTTGATATTGCCGGTCAGAACAAGGCGAATATCGGCGCCACCCGTCAGGCCTTTAACCTGCTGCTGCGCATGGCCAACAGCCATCGCGCCGCTCCCTGATTTCAAATTCAAATCCTGGCAACAGGAGCAAAGGAACCAAGATGCTGCATGGTAAGAACCTGATTGATGGCCGCTGGACCGGATCGAATGAAACCGTCGCATCGGCAGATCTTGGAGGCTTTGCCTTTGCCCAGGCCTCCACAGACCAGATCAATGAGGCCTGCACTGCTGCCCTCGCCGCGTTTCGCCCGTTCAGCCGGACCACAAGGCCAGAGCGGGCCAGCTTTCTGAAAACCATTGCTAACGAGATTGATGCGCTGGGCGATGAAATCACCAAAACCGGTGTCCGCGAGACCGGCCTGCCGGAAGCGCGCTTTGCCGGTGAGCGGGGCCGCACCACGGCTCAGTTGCGGATGTTTGCCGAGTTGATTTCAAACGATGATTTTCTCGATATTCGCATTGAAAAGGAATTGCCGGACCGCCAGCCGCTGCCGCGTCCTGATCTGCGCCTGACACACAGAGCCATTGGCCCTGTCGCCGTGTTCGGTGCGTCGAATTTTCCGCTCGCCTTTTCCACCAGCGGAGGCGACACGGCGTCAGCGTTGGCCGCCGGTTGCCCGGTGATTGTCAAAGGCCATGGCGCTCATGCCGGCGTTGCGGAACTTGTTGCGCAGGCAATCGCCACGGCGGTAAAAACCTGCGGCCTGCCCGCAGCCACATTCCAGTTTTTGCAGGGCGCGGGGCCCCGGGTCGGCATTGAACTGGTGCAGAACCCGGAAATCCGTGCGGTCGGTTTCACCGGCTCGCTGAAGGCCGGCCGGGCGCTCTATGATCTGTGTCACAGCCGCCCGCAACCGATTCCGTTCTATGGTGAGTTGGGATCGGTCAATCCGGTGTTTTGCCTGCCCGACGCCATGGCGGCGCGCGCTGCCGAGATCGGCACCGGATGGGCCGGGTCTCTGACCATGGGCGCGGGGCAGTTCTGCACCAATCCCGGCGTTCTGATTGCGGTGAAAAATCCGGCCTTCAGTGCCCTGCAGAGCGCCGCTGCAAAGACGCTTGAGGCAACCGCGGAGCAGACCATGCTGACCGAGGCAATCGGCGCGGCCTATCATCACGGCGTAGCCGGTTTTGCCGGTCAGATGGACGCTGTCACCGGACCCGCGACTATCCCGGACAGCGGCGACACCCGCCAGGCCAACCCGGCCGCTTTCCGCATTGATGCTGCAAGCTGGATGGCAAACCCCGCCCTGCAACACGAGGTTTTCGGCGCGGTAGGAGTATTTGTCGAATGCGATGATACCCGCCAGATGCTGGATGTCGCCAATGCTCTTGAAGGCCAGTTGACAGTCACCTTACAGCTCGATGAGGGTGACAGGGACCTGGCCGCGCAACTGCTCCCCGTACTTGAAGAAAAAGCCGGACGCCTGCTCTGCAACGGCTTTCCCACCGGTGTGGAAGTCAGTGCAGCGATGATGCACGGCGGGCCATACCCGGCCAGCACCGATATCCGTGCAACCTCGGTCGGCACCCTTGCCATCGTGCGCTGGCTGCGCCCTGTATCCTATCAGAACTTTCCGCGATCCCTGCTCCCTGCAGAACTGGCAGGCTAAGCCAGCAACTCAAACACTGTCTTGCGTGTCGCGCTTATGTGAAGCAAGTGCCATCAGCCGCCGGTCGCGCCAGCGCGTCCGGTCGCGCAACGCATCCCGGCTGAGCAGCTGATTTCGCTCGCTTTCCACGCGGTCGATCAACTCCTCACTCCACGGCTGCGGATCGGTGCGTTCGCGGGCAAGCTCAAGATAGAGATCACCAAGCCGATGGGCATAATCCGCCACGCCGCCCGGCGCATTCAGATCGATCGTTTCAAACGGGCCCATGAAGGACCAGCGCAACCCCAGACCTTTCGACACGGTTGCATCGATATCCTCGACCGAGCAATAGCCTTCATCATACAGCGCCCAGGCCTCTCTCAACAAGGCACCCTGAAGCCGGTTCAGGACAAATCCGTTGACTTCACGATTGATGCGGATCGGATGCTGCCCGACCTGCTGCATCAGCTGATAGGCGGCGTCAACGCTCTGAGGACTGGTCCAGTCTGCCGGAACCAGTTCAACAAGCGGCACCAGATAGGGCGGATTCACCGGATGTGCCACAAGGCAGCGCGGCGAGATCGACAACCCTTCGGTGAATTGCGACGCCGGAATCCCGGACGACGAAGAGCCGACAATCGTGTCCGGCCCCAGCAATCCGTCCAACTCGGCATAAAGTGCGCGCTTGACCTTCACCTGTTCAAGCACGGATTCCTGCACATAGCTGACATCACGCACCGCCTCGGCCAGTGATGCTGTCAGCGTAATGCGCGCGCTGACCGCTTCAGCATCGTCCAGCAATTCGAAACTGACAAGATCCGCCAGGATCGTTGTGAGTTGTCCGGGAAGCTCCTCGATGATCTGCTCACTGTGGTCGAACACTTTGACGCGGCATCCGGCACGGGCAAAGACGATGGCCCAGCCAAGTCCGACCAGGCCGGCTCCGACGATTGCGATAGTCTTGTCTGTCGCTTCCCCGCTCATCGTCAACTCACAATCGATTTTGCATCATCTGCCAGGCAGATTTCGCTAATGCGCAGCTTTTCATCGGTAATGCGTGAGGGAAAGCGCTCAGCCAGCCGCTCTTCATGAATCGGGATGACGCGCTTGTCGTCGTAACTGGTCTGCTTCATCATTTCTTCCGTCGCAAGGATCAGGTTCATCTGACTGCCCAGCGCCAGCCCAACGGGCGTATACATGGTATCAACGCCGACCACCGATCCGTCACCGACCAGATTGTCGAACTGATACACAAGATCGCCTGCCAGAACCCAGACATCTTCCGATACGGCCTGTCCGTCATTGCGCACCGTCACCCACATTGACCCGAAAGTATGGCTGTCGCGCGCGACATGCAGGTCAACGCCGGGCAGAACATTTTCCACCGACCCGTCAACCACAGTCAGCCGGCCAGCCGCTGCCAGCCCGACACCACGAAGAATATCACCCGGATCAACTGCAATCATCATCCAGCGCATGCGCTCGGGCAAGGACATCGCCCACACCCATTTTTCAATCTCGTCGCGCTGAATGTAGAAAGTGGCATTGGGGAAATCTTCGACATTTCCGAAGTGGTCAAAATGCGCATGGGTGATAAATACCGTATCGACATCTTCCGGTGTCAGGCCGCATTCTGCCAGAACCACCTTTGGCGAGCGCCAGTTTTCAACGCCGAATTTATCGCCCAGATGCTTGCCGTAATCCTTGTCATTATAGCCCACATCAACAAGCGCAACATGGTCCTTGCTGCGCAGCAGGACGTAGCAATAAGGCAGTTTCACATAGCCCTGATTATGGGCGCCATAGAGAACGCCGCTCTTGTGATATTCCGGGACATAGCAATACTCCAGAACATGAATTGAATAATCGGCCATTAGGTTCCTCCCTGGTTGTCTGAGTGCTGTCGGCTTCTGGCCGAAGCGCCGCATGTGCAGCAGGCATGGCTGAAATCAACAGGTGTGATGTTGGCGCTGGGCACGGCAGTGCCGACCAGCAGTTTCTGAATACTCTGCAAGCGCTGCAGAATTGTCATGACGTCCTGGTGCCGCTGCGCCGCATCCCTCGTTACCGACAAGGCATCGGTATCCTTTGCCAGTTGCTGCAGTTCCGTGGCCAGATGACCCATCGCCTTGAAGTGCTGATTGGCCTCGGCTGGCGGTTTTATCGCCTGCAGCCGCTCGCTGGCTTCAGCCAGTTGATCGCATGCCGTCGTCCACATCTGATGATCCAGCGACAGCGCCGGCTGTTTTGCATTCATAGCCAGCAGCAAAATTCCACCGAACTGCGCCACGATGCGGCACAAGGCGGCGTAGATCGGGCTGATATCGGCCAGATAGCTGACCACGGTTTCATCGTCATAACCCGCGGCAATCAGCACATCCGGCGAGGACATCTGCGGAACCGCCCAGATATCGCAATGGGCGTCATGCAGAGGGGCCGGTTTTTGCGCGCTTGCGGTCATTTGTCGGGGCGCTCCTCTAAACGGGCGGAGCCGCGTATGATCAGCCGGCCGGGTACGAACTGCTCTTTCGGAGTGGTATCGACGCCGGGCAGAAGCCGCTCGATTTCTGCAATCAGCAGTTCGATCATGGCGTTGACGGGCTGACGAACGGTCGTCAGATTGTGCGACGGCCAGCTTGCCATCGCAATATCATCAAAGCCGATCACGGAAACATCCTGCGGCACGGTCAGGCCAAGCTCGCGATGAGCTGCATCCATGGCACCGATTGCCAGCAGATCATTGGCGCAGAACACCGCGTCCGGAGTGTCAGGGCCTTCGAATAATTGCTTCATTCCGCGATAGCCGGTCTCATAAGAGAAATCGCCACCGGTGATGATCCGGGGTGCGTCCAGCCCGGCGTCCCGGCAGCCTTGCTGAAAGCCGCGCATGCGGTCTACATTGGTGCTGGCATCATCATAGCCGGAAATATAGGCCAGCCGGCGGTGGTTGGCCTCTGCAAGGCGCATGGCCACCACACGTCCGCCATTGACATTATCGCAGCATACCGCACTGGCGTGGCTGCCGGTCACATAGCGGTTGAACAGGATTACCGGGGTCCGGCCGGCCACGCATGTTTTTACAGTTTCCGATGACATCGTCGCAGCCAGAACAATGACGATATCCGGATTGTATTGCTGCAGAATTTTCAGTCCGTCATCAATGTCGGTTTCCGCATCCGATGTGAACAGCATGGTGTGCAGGCCGAATTCGTGCAGCCGCCGTGTCAGCTTCATCACCACTTCGGGATAAAACGGGTTGGTGATGTTTGAGGTCAGCAGCGCGGCGATCCGGCTGCGCTGGGTGATCAGGCCGCGCGCGAACAAATTGGGTGAATAGCCCATATGCGCCGCCTGCTGCAGCACTTTCTCCCTGGTCTTTTCAGCGATCGTTGAATCATTGCTGAAAGCGCGCGACACAGTAGCAATGGAGACGCCCATTTCGCGGGCGATATCCTTGACAGTCACTCTAGGACTGTTTGTCTGCGGCTTGGCAGTTAGAGACATAACGGGCTCGCTCATATCGGGACCTCAAAATCGGCAATTTTCAGGGTGCGGAGCATTTTTGCATCCGCACCCCAAGCCTATTTAATCGGATTTGCCGCCTCTCCATAGCCTACATTCTGGCCACCATAGCGCCTGACCCTGACATTGGCCTGTTCGGCATGACCGACAAAGCCTTCCAGCAGGCAGAGCCGCGAGCAATAGGAGGCAATGCTGGCAGCAGCCTCGTCGGTGGTGATCTTCTGGTAGGAATGGGTTTTCAGAAACTTGCCGACCCAAAGACCGCCGGTATAGCGCCCCGCCTTCTTGGTTGGCAGAGTGTGATTGGTGCCGATCACCTTGTCGCCATTGGCAACATTGGTGCGCACCCCCAAAAACAGCGCGCCATAGGAATGCATTTTATCGAGGAACCAGTCATCGCGATCGGTCATCACCTGAACATGTTCGGAGGCAATGTCATTGGCCACATCCAGCATCTCGTCATAGCTGTCGCAGACAATAATCTCGCCATAATCCTGCCAGCTGACAGAGGCGGTATCGGCGGTCGGCAGGATCTGCAACAGCCGGTCGATTTCCGCCAGCGTCTCATCCGCCAGCTTGCGCGAATTGGTCACCAGAATTGCCGGCGAATTGTAGCCGTGCTCGGCCTGCCCCAGCAGATCGGTGGCGCAGATTTCCGCATCCACCGTATCATCGGCAATCACCATGGTTTCCGTTGGACCGGCGAACAGATCAATTCCGACACGGCCATAAAGCTGCCGCTTGGCTTCAGCGACAAAGGCATTGCCCGGCCCCACCAGCATATGCACTGCTTCAATCGTTTCCGTGCCGATGGCCATTGCCCCGACGGCCTGAATGCCGCCCATCACATAAATCTCATGGGCCCCGCCCAGATGCATCGCCGCAATCACCGCCGGGTTCGGCTCGCCCTTGAAGGGCGGCGTGGCCGCAATGATCCGCGGCACACCGGCAACCGATGCCGTTGCCACTGACATATGCGCCGAGGCGACCATCGGGAACTTGCCGCCCGGCACATAGCAGCCCACCGACTGCACCGGGATATTCTTGTGTCCCAGAATGACGCCCGGCAGGGTTTCGATCTCGATATCGAGCATTGAATCGCGCTGCGCCTGGGCAAAATTGCGCACCTGGGCCTGAGCGAATTTGAGATCTTCCATATCGCGCTTGCTGATCCGTGCCATCAGGGCTTCGATCTCCGACTGGCTCAGCTTGAAGGACGTCGGCGAATATTTATCAAATTTCTCGCTCATCTCCCGCACCGCCACGTCGCCGCGTTGCTCAATGTCGCTCAGCGCTGCCTCAACAACACTGCGCACCTTGGCATCGTCCTTGGATCGTTCAGCGTCGGGTTTGCCCCGTTTCAGATACTCAATTGCCATATGATTTTCCTTTGCGGACTAATCGTTTTTGAAAGACTGTGCCCGCCGCCGCGTGGTCGGCTGCGGCGGCGGGCATCAGACTTATGGTTGAACGGTCGCTTCGACCTTGGTCAGGCCATACAAACCATCCGGTGCATCACACGAACGGCAGTTGATGCCCGGCTCGTTTGGGGCCATCACAACTGCGCCTTCCGGCAATTTCTGGATTGTGGCGCCTTCTGTCGGCTTACCCTCCAGCGCGGACACTAGTGACAGTTCCGGCAACAGTTCCGGATTGAAAACTTCCGTCACAAACGAGGTTGGTACCTTGTCTTCAGGGAAGACATTGCAGCCATTTTCCAGCCGGTCGCCTTCACAGACAACCACCGCATCGGCCGGCACCCATGGCAGCGGATATTCAATGTTGCGTGAGCCTTCTTCAAGCGGCTCGCGCACACCGGTCAGAATTTCCATCATGATTTTGAAGGCAAGGCCGGATTGTGCCGGCGGAGAGCCTGCCGAAACTCCGGCAAGACCGATCTTCTGATAGTCCGGATTGGCAAGCGCCTGGCGAAACCCGTTGGAGTTTTCACCGGTCATCGGCACCAGCCGGTTGGGGTTCAGCTGCAGCAGGGCCTGCAGGGCACCATATTCGCCAGCCTGAGCCCAGATGCCATCTATATCGGGATGCGCGGCAAGCGCTTTTGCGGTTTCCTGCTGAGTGGTCCGGTCATCCCAGAAGCTGAAATATTCCGCAACAACTTCAATTCCGGGATACTGATTGAAGATATTCATGGCACCATTGGTGTGGCGGTCATCCACTGAGTTACCCGGCACGCCGCGTGACAGGAAGATCTTGCCTTTGCCACCAAGTTCATTGACCAGGGCCTGGGCGGAGTTTTCGCCAAAACCGGAGGTGATATAGCTGACATTGTAAGCGCATGGCTCGGTGACCGTAGCGTCATACATGAAAATCAGCACGCCCTGCTGACAGCCCCGTTTCACCGCACGATTCAATGCGGTCGATGAAATCGGGAAGCTGACAATGCCGTCAGCGCCATTGGCGATCATGCTTTGATAGTCGGAAATCTGGGCCTGAGGATCCGTTCCGGAAATCACCTCAACCAGTTCCACAGTTTCATTATAGGGCGGCGTTGCTGCCAGCGCCTTCACAATATTGGCGGCCTCACTCTGCCAGGAGTTGCCCGAATAGCTGAGCGAGAGATAAATCAGATGTTTGCCATCCTTGGATTTGGCTTGCGCTGCATCGGGCAGCGCAAATTGTGATGTCGCGGCGATGAGGGCTCCGAGAGCTACCGCCTTGGTCGTTTTGAGAAATGTCATATCTTTACCTCCACTGTTAAAACTCGGGGTATCACCCGATAGGCCTGCTAGTTGTTTAGTCCTGGCAACAACAGTCACCCGGTGCGGGATGCGCGATTTGCCCACCCCTTGTCCAATCGCGATCCAAGTCCATGAGGATCACTTTGGAAACGTTTCCAATGCCAGGCGAATTCTGCTTTCAAATCCTGGCAGCGGAATTACTTTTTACGTCCGAACCACATCTGCAATGCGGCCATCGATTGTTCCCGCAAGACCACCAGCGCCAGCAGGATAACCCCGCCTTCGATGATTGTTTTCCAACCTTGCTGAATCCCCAGCGCACTGAGGATCATCGCCAGCGTTGTCAACAGCAGCGCTCCTCCCACCGTGCCCAGAAACGATCCTTTTCCGCCCAGAATGGACGACCCGCCAACGACAACTGCGGCAATTGAGGGCAGCAGATAAGCATCGCCCATGCGCAGGGTTGCACCGTTGGAATAGCCCGCCAGCATCATTCCGGTAAAACCTGCGCACAGGGCGGAAATCGCATAGGCCGATATGATCAGCGACTTGCTGGGCAAACCGGCAATATAGGCAGCCAGAGGATTATTGCCGACGGCGTTCAGTCTGCGTCCGAGACTGGAATAGGACTGCAATATTGTCCCAGCGACAACGAATCCCAGCAACAGATAAACCGAAGCGGGAATACCCAGATACTGGGCCTGCATGAAAGCTGACAGCGCTGGTGCCGGATAACCGCGCGGCGTTCCCTGAGTATAACCCAGCGCAAGACTGTAGACGATCAGCCCCACGGCCATGGTCACTATGAAGGGCGGAATGTGAAAAACCGCGACGCCGATACCACTGATCACACCGACAAAGGCACACAGGATCAGGACCACCGGAATCAGATAGAACAGCCCGCTATCGCTGCCATTCATCAATGTCGTCGTCAACACGCCGCCAAGGGTAATCACCGAGGCGATGGACAGATCAAGCCCGCGCACCAGGATCACCAGGCCCTGGCCGAAGGCACAGAAAACCAGAAACGAACCGAGATAGAGAACGGTTTCAATTTGCGACCAGCCACCGAAGGACGGACTGACCAGACGCGAAGCGAAGATCATCGCCAGGGTCAGAGCGAAAATCGCAATCACCGTGACACTTTGCCCACTGATGCTGGCGGTGGTGCGGTTGTCTTCGTGCTCATCCGAAGGGGTGTGCAGTGCTTCCTGGCGCTCGCTCATATCGATGTGCCTTTCGGCTGCGTCGCGCGCTGCACAACGGCCATGAACAGCACAGCCAGAAGCATGATCGATCCTTGAATGACACCGGTATAAAATGACGACACGCCGACGGCGAACAGCATTTTTTGCATCAGCATCAAAGTGGCGGCGCCAAACAGCGAAGCAGTCATGCCGCCCTTGCCTCCGGCAAAGGATGTGCCGCCCAACGCCACTGCGGCAAAGCTGAGCAGCAGAAACGGCCCGCCCGCATTCGGACTTCCGGTCGAGGTCTGCGCCGCCAGCATATAACCCGCCATGCCGTAAAACGCGCCGGCCCAGCAAAACGCCGTGAACCGGGTTCGAGCGACATTGATCCCGGACAGGGCAGCGGCATGTTCATCCTCGCCCACAGCGAACAGGGCGCGGCCTGTATTGGTTGTGCGAAAGATCGACCAGAACACGACCAGCACCACCGATATCAGCACGGCAATCGGCACCAGGCCAAACAGCGACGAGGTTAGTTCATAGGCCATGAAATCGGAGACAAAACCGCCAGGTGCCTTCAGGATCAAAAGCGCCGATCCCTGGCAGATGATCATGGTGGCAAGCGTCGCCGCAATGGACTGGATACGCAGATAGGCGACAAAGAAACCGTTGATTGCACCGACGCCCAGCCCGATTGCCACCACCATCGCCAGGCTCAGCGCTGCCCCGGACGCACCGTCCAGCCCAACTACCGCCACGGTCACATTGGTCAATGAAATGACGCCGGCCACTGACAGATCGAAACCGCCCTGCAAAATGACAAATGTCGCACCGGCTGCGGCAAGCATCAGCGGCAGCGAATTGTTGAACAGCGACTCGATTGAATATTGCGATACTGCAGATGGCTGAACATAACCGTAAACCAGCGCCATCAGCAGATAGATCACGATGATCAGGAAGGCACTGTCGGCAATTGCCCGCATATTGAAAGCGGGCTGTCCGGCGCTTGGGAGGGAGCGACGGGACATTCAGGCCACCAGTTTCGCGGCGTCGACACGGCCATGGGCGGCGGCCAACAGGGTTTCTTCGGAAATCTCCGAATGCGGCACATTCGCAACAATGCGGCCGCCATACATAACCAGACACCGCGAACTCAGATTAACCAGTTCAGATAATTCAGAGGAGTAAAACAGGATGGCCCCGCCGGTGGCGACGAAATCCCGCATCATGGCATAGATCGCCTGTTTGGTGCCGACATCGACGCCGCGCGCCGGATCGAACAGCACCAGGGTTTTGGACCCCGTCATCAGGGCGCGTGCCAGAAGGACCTTCTGCTGATTTCCACCGGACAGGCTGCCCACGGCAAACGACATGTAGCGCTCTGACAGGGAAACTTTTCTGGCCGCATCTGTTGCGGCTTGCTCCTCCAGAGCTGACAGCACCAACCCGGATCTGGCAGCCTTTTCAAGCTTCGCAAGCGCAATATTGGAAGCGGCGGAAAGCTGCGGGAAAATCCCTTCCGATTTGCGCTCCTCAGGAACAAAGGCAATCCCCCGGCCGGCAGCCAGCGCCTGTCTGGGAGAGGTAAAGCTGACAGGCTTACCCTCAACCAGAATCTGCCCGGCAGAATGTCTGATAACGCCGCCCAGAGCGCGGAATAAGTCCTGCTGACCCTGGCCTTCCAGAGCAGCCAGACCGACAATCTCGCCGGTTTGCAGCAACAGATTGACCGACTTTGCCTTGCCGGCAACCAGCTCTTTGGTTTCCAGAACCACAGCTGCATCGTCCGGCTGGCGTCGGACCTGGCCGAAAACGCGGTCCGGCTTCTGGCCAACCATCATGGCGAAAATCGCGTCATCACTGACGCCTTTCAGATCCACCGTATCGATGGTTGCGCCATTACGCAGGACTGTGGCCCGTTGGCAGATTTCACGCACTTCACCGAGCCGGTGGGAAATATACATCACCGACACACCGGTAGCGGTAAGCCGCCTGATCTGGTCAAATAGCCAAGCCGGATCTGGCAAGGCGGCGGTCGGCTCATCCAGGATCAGCAATTGCGTTGCATGAGACAAAGCCCGCGCAATCTCGATGCGCTGACGTTCCGCCAGCGACAGATCCGCTACTATGGCATCCGGCACGATGTCGCTGACTTCCCATTTTGACAGCATCTTTGCCGCGCGCTTCAGAATGCTGGATTTTGCCTCCGGCCAGAACCGGCGTTGCGACGCATTCGGCAGCAAAAGATTTTCCCCGACCGTCAGATTCGAGATCAGGCTCAATTCCTGAAACGCCGTGGACACACCGCTGCGCCGCGCATCAACGATCGAATTGGGAGCATAGTCAACTCCGGCCAGATGCAGCCTGCCGGAATTTGGCCGAACAACGCCGGAGAGGATTTTCACAAGGGTGGATTTACCGGCCCCGTTTTCGCCAAGAATGGCATGCACTTCGCCGGTCCCGATCGACAGGGAAACATCGCTCAATGCTACGGTTGCGCCATAGCGTTTTGACAGAGAGCCAACACTTAAGACGCCTTCCTGCATGGCAACCCTCCCCAAGGCTTTTTGCTCTCAGAAATCATCTCCATCAATTGGAAACGTTTTCAGAGGCTTTGTAAACGCTTCCAATTGTTAGTTTATAAAACCAGTATTCGTCAAACACTTTCCGGTTTATCGGTTGGATTTGGAGAATTTTCACGCGAGGCGGCACGCTTCAGAAGTTTTGCTTATTTAAGGTTGCGCGCCGTCCGGCAGCGCTCCGCTTTGCCCCTGCAAGCCTTCTTCAGCCAGTTGGCTGAGGTGCGAAAACACAGCCAGACTGTTCTGGTCCAGCGCATCATCCTGAGGCAGCGACTGGGATGATAATTTGACAATCACCACATCCCTGACCGGATCCACATACAGCCACTGACCGTGAATCCCGGCGGCAAAAAACACACGGGACGGGGCGGCCATCTGATACCAGTAATTCCGGTAGCGTCCATTCGGCAGAAAAGCCGCGGAAGCACCGCCAGCCCAGGCCGCGCCGTCGCCGTTGTGGCGCATATCATGCAGCCATCGTGCCGGCACAATCTGGGTGCGGCCAATCGCCCCGTCGCTCAGCAACATCTGCCCCAGTTGCAGAAGATCCGGCGCGCTCATGCTGATGCCGCCGGCACCTCGCGGGCTGCCTTCGCTGTCAACAGTGATCATCGCATCATGGTTCGCGCCCATGGGCTGCCACAGCAGGCGCGACATCAGATCGGCATAGCAAAGGCCGGAGACCTGTTCCAGAAGCAGAGCGGCAAGATCGGAATTTGGCGAGAGGTAGCGGAACGCGCCGCCATGCTCGCCGCTGCCCTTTTTGATACTAAAGAGAAACGCGCGCAGGCTCTCGCTGTCATGCGCCGGATCAGGCGGATTCCACAAGGTGGCCCGGCGATAACGCCCATAATCACCAGACAGATCCAGATAATCTTCCGAAAACGCCACATCGGCGCGCATATCCAGCAGATTCTGCACGCTGCAATCGCTGTATCCGCCTGCTGCCGCCTGCGGCAAGTAATGCGATACCTTGCGTTTCACATCCAGCACGCCTTCGGCCTGCAGAATCCCAGCCAGAACAGCAGTGACGGATTTTGAAATCGAGAACACAATATGCGGATGTTCAGCGCGCGCATGTGCGGCCCGCCAGTCGAC
>TARA_R110002096_G_scaffold203849_2_pt1 | contig 22100 bp, 15 predicted proteins | sample TARA_R110002096 | Tara Oceans TARA_R110002096 (sample SAMEA4397295) | marine metagenome | biome: Polar Biome; feature: [DCM] deep chlorophyll maximum layer (ENVO:01000326); material: water (ENVO:00002006), including particulate matter (ENVO:01000060) such as... | depth 35 m
GCCGGCGATCGAGGGTCCCGACATATTCAAGGGGACGATCATCGCCTTTCCGGTTCCGGTCGAAAAGCCGCCCGAACCGGTGGTCGAACAACAAAAGCCGGAAATCGATATTGCCAAGCCGACCCGGCAGACGCTGCCCGGACGGCCCGTCACCATCGAGCGTTCCGATCCCGTTGTTCCGGTCAACAATTATGGCGATATCGAAATCAGCAGCGGATCGGCAGGACTCGGCGAGGCAATCCGGCTTGATCCCATCGATATTGCGCCAGATCCGGTGATCGTGGGCGCCAGCCTGAACCGGCGTTATGCCGGCGATTTCCAGCCCGCCTATCCGGTCGGCCAGTTGCGCCGCGAACGGGAGGCGGAGGTCAGCGTCCGTGTGCTCGTCGGCACCAATGGCCGGGTGAAGGATATCCGGCTGGTCGAATCTCCGCACGAAGATTTCTGGCTCGCCACGCGCAAACAGGCGCTGCAAAAATGGCGTTTCACCCCGGCAACCAAGGACCGCGTGCCGGTTGAAAGCTGGATGACGCTCAAAGTCCTCTTTCGAATCAACGGTTAAGCCGCATGCCGGATGGCCGGTCCGGATCGGGCTGGCGCTATTTTACGGGAAGGGCTGGTCATCCGGCTGTGTCCGCACTATTTGGACCGCATGGGAATGTTGAAAGATGCATCTGTAACCGGCGGTTTTGGCGATCTGATCGCCGTTTTTCGCCAGAGCGAACCCGGCGAGCGGTTGCTTCCGGCGATATTGGCGATTGGCTGCACGTCGATCATATTGTTTCTTTTCTGGCTCGATCCCAAGGTAAATACGTACACTTATGTACCGGCCGAGGTCATTTATGTCGAAAACTGGACAGCCGACCGGACCGATGAAGAGATTCTCAAGGACCGCTGGCAGATCCAGTGTCTCAAGGACGAGCTGGAAACCAAGCGGCGCGAGGCGGTGAAGTCGCTCGGCCGCATGTCCGGCATGGATGTCGACGAGATCGAGCGCGAAGCGATTGCCGCCCGTCTGGCGCGCGGCGAGGTAGAGGTGGAACGCCCCGCCGGCCTGCAATGCTGAATCCTCCCGGCGACCCGCAATATATGGCAATGGCGCTGGCTCTGTCCGAGCGCGGCCGTGGCCGCACCGGAGCCAATCCCAATGTCGGCTGTGTCATCGTCAAGCAGGGCGTGATCATCGGCCGTGGCTGGACCCAGCCCGGCGGACGGCCCCATGCCGAGGAAATGGCGCTGGCCCAGGCCGGCGCATCCGCAAAAGGCGCGGACATCTACGTGACGATGGAGCCCTGTGCCCATGAAAGTGCGCGCGGTCCGACCTGCAGCAACGCCATCATCGATGCCAGACCCAAAAGGGTGATCGTCGCGACGCTCGACGCCGACGAACGCACCAGACGCAGAGGGATCGACCGGCTGGGTGATGCCGGCATCCCGGTGTCGGTTGGCATCCGCGAACCCGAGGCCCGCCGGGCCATGGCAGGATTTCTCAGCCGGGTTGAAAAGGCACGACCCTTTGTCACGCTCAAACTGGCGCTGTCGCTGGATGGCTGCATTGCCATGGCGGATGGCAGCAGCCAGTGGATTACCGGCGACCGGGCGCGGGCGCACGCCCATCTCGAGCGGGCGCGCAGCGATGCAATTCTGGTTGGCGCCGGCACGGCCAAGGCCGATCGGCCGACGCTCGATGTCCGGACCGATGGTCTGACCGATCGTTCGCCACAGCCGGTGATTCTCGGCAGTGATCCGGAGATGCCGGCTCACTGGCTGCAAATTTCCGAGCCCGCCGCGATCGCCGATCTCGCCGATATCAACTGGCTGCTCGTCGAAGGCGGCGCCCAGACCGCGGCTTCTTTCCTGCAGGCAGGCATGGTTGACCGGCTTCTGCTCTATCGCGCCCCGATCATCATCGGCGGCGGCCTGTCCGGAATTGGCGATATCGGCCTGGAAAAACTCGCTGCCGCGCACGGCCAGTGGCGACGCACCGACTTGCGCCCACTGGGGCAGGATGTGCTTGAGATATACGAGCGCGCCGCCTAGGTTCCGGACAATAATAGCAATTAGGATCGCCCATGTTCACAGGCATAGTTTCAGATATCGGGACCATCGAATCGCTCGACCAGCGCGGTGATCTCCGCGTCAAGATCTCGTGCCGCTACGACATGGACAGCGTCGACATGGGGGCTTCGATAGCCTGTTCGGGCATATGTCTGACCGTGGTCGAGAAGGGCCCCGGCTGGTTTGCGGTCGATGTGTCCGGAGAGACGGTTTCCTGCATCGCGCCGGGGCAGTTTTCCGAAGGGCGGCGGCTCAATCTCGAGCGCGCGCTCAAGGTTGGCGACGAGCTTGGCGGCCATATCGTGACAGGTCATGTCGACGGCGTCGGGCAAGTCGTCTCGGCCGATCCGGTGGGTGATTCCCAGGAGGTCGTCATCCGGGTGTCGAAAGACCTGGCGCCCTATATTGCCGCCAAGGGATCGATCACCGTTGACGGCGTGTCGCTCACCGTCAACGCGATCAGCGACGATGCGGAGGGCGCGCTGTTCACGCTCAACATCATTCCCCATACCGCGCAGGTGACCACGCTCGGGGAGCTGGCGCCGGGCCGTCCGGTCAATCTGGAGATTGATGTACTGGCGCGCTATCTGGCGCGGATGGAAAAGGTCCGGTCTTCAGGCTGAGCCGCCGGGGGCGGAAGCGACCGACGGGACGGTCTGTCAGCGGTCTAGAAGGGCAGCCATTTCTGTTTCTTGCTGAACTTCATATAGCCGACATTTGCGCCGAGCCGCAGGCCCGCTCCGAGCCGTACCGGGATCAGAACCTTGTCGCCGCTGCGCAAATAGCTGACGTGGAAGCCGCCGATGAAATAGGCCGCGCCTTCGCCGGCCGGGAAGCGCTGGTATAGCTCTTCGCTGTCATAGAGATTATAGACCAGAACAAAGGTATTGGCCGCATTGCCGCCAAAATCAAAACCGATCGACGGGCCTGTCCAGTAGACCGGACGCTCGCCCTCGACCTTGTGGTAGAGCTTGCCCGAACCGTAGCGCAGCCCGACGACGAACGCGCCGCTGGCCTCGCGACCGGCAATATAGGCATTGGGCCGGCCCTGTTTCTTGAGAATATCCTCGATGACCTCGGCGAGGCCCTTGGCGCCTTTGCCGAACACGCCTTCAGCGGCTCCGATCAGGTCATCGTCCTGGTAGGTGTTGCTGTCGTCGACCGGGGTTGTGGTAGAGCCATAGGCCTGGCCACCGGCCTGGGCGGAACCGGAGGGCGCAACAATGTCGGCATCGATATCGCCATCGTACGGCGCATCATCGACCGTCCGGGCGGTGGAATCGCTGGATTGGAAATTGCCATCATAGTCCGGAGCAGCCAGATCAGCGTCAATCACGTCATTGGGGTCGACGGTTTCAACCTGGGCGTAAGCGGGCGTCGCGACGGGTGCGATGGCCAGGGCCAGAACCGCAAATAGACCCAAAGATTTTTTCACACATATCGGTAACATGGGTAAACTCCTTCCCATTACCAGCCAGCAACGGCTCTCGGCTGTTGGACATGACCACGCAATGAACGCACGACGAAATGAGTCGATTCTGCGGCAGTGCGAGTCCCTGCGCCGGAACCGCGCGATTGGTGTTTTTGCAGACTCATGCCACGGGGTCCATTTTTCCCGTTGCAGCGAGCGCTTTGCAACGTTATAGCGCCACCTCTAGCCAAGCTGCGTGGACACGTGGGTGAGCGGCTGAAACCACCTCCTTGCTAAGGAGACAAGCCTTTACGGGCTTCGAGGGTTCGAATCCCTCCGTGTCCGCCAATTCACTTTCCCCGAAAGTCCCTTATAGTCCAGAAACCCGCAGAAATATTGCGTTTTTCTACTTTTCATTATCCATATTGTTCTCTATATGTTCATATGCATCCGACACAGAGTGTGGGTCTGAGTGTGGGTCTGAGTGTGGGTCTGAAAGGAGCGAGTGATGGCAAGATTGACGTCAATTGGGATCAAGAATCTTAAGGAACCTGGTCGATATTCTGACGGAGAGGGCCTGATCCTTAAATACGCAGGAAAAGGCAAAGGAAGCTGGATTGTGCGGGTCCAGGCCAATGGGAAGCGTCGGGATATCGGTCTGGGCAGTCTCGCTGATCTCGCTTTGACCGATGCGCGCGAGGCCGCGCGCGCTTTGCGCAAACAGGTGAAAGCAGGTGTTGACGTTCTGACCGAGCGTGAAAAAGCAGCGATGACGATCCCGACCTTTAGCGACGCGGCCAAACGCGTTCATGAAGAGCACAAAACTGCATGGAAGAATGGTAAGCATCAGGCTCAGTGGATTAACACGCTTGAGACCTACGCTTTCCCGGCCTTGGGCGAAAAGCTCGTGTCGGAGATCGAAGGGCCAGCAATTCGTGATGTACTCTCTCCCATATGGCTGACCAAGCCCGAAACCGCAAAGCGGGTGCGGCAGCGAATCGGGTCCGTGCTGGATTGGGCATGCGCAAAAGGCTTTCGTGAGACTGAAGCTCCCATGCGTTCAGTTATCCGTGGCTTGCCACGTCAACCCAAGAAGAAAGGCCACTTCGCTGCAATGCCCTACCCCGAATTACCGGCATTCATCGCATGGCTGCGCGAGCGACAGTCGATTGGTCGTCTGGCGCTTGAATTCCTCATCCTGAACGCGTCTCGCTCCGGCGAAGTGCGCGGCGCACACTGGGCAGAGATAGATATGAAGAAGAAGCTCTGGACCATTCCCGCCGGACGCATGAAAGCCGGGACCGAGCATGTTGTCCCGCTGTCAAAAGCTGCATTGGAAGTGCTAAAGAGAGCGTTTATATTCCGTTCCCCAGTGAGTAATCTGGTCTTTCCCGGCCAGAATCCGCAGCGCCTGCTGTCGGATATGACCTTGCTCAAGATATTGCGCGACAAGGGCGACGTGTACACTGTGCATGGTTTCCGTTCGTCATTCCGCGATTGGGTTGCCGAAAGGACGAATTATCCCGGCGAAGTTGCAGAAGCCGCCCTTGCCCATACAATCGCCAACAAAGTCGAAGCAGCCTACCGCCGCACAAATTACCTCGACAAGCGTACGCCATTAATGGCTGATTGGTCAAAATTCCTGATCGGGAAAAAGTGAGCAGCCATTGATAACCCCATTCAGCCTATGATAGCCTTCCAGCGGGAAATGACATTTCTAACATATCCCGGCGTTTCGCGATTTTGGGGGATACCCCTCGCACGTGCAACTGCTCCGGGACCGGCATTGTAAGCTGCAAGCGCAAGATGGATTGCCCCGAACTTCCCGAGCATTTCCTTCAAGTATCGCGCACCCCCGTCAATGCTGGCATCGGGATCGTGCCGGTTCGTCACGCCGAGATAGCGGGCCGTCCCCGGCATTAGCTGCGCCAAACCAGCTGCCCCAGCCGAACTTATCGCCATTGGATCGAAGCGCGATTCCTGCCAGATCAATGCCTGCAGCAGCCCGATTGGAATACCATGGCGTAATTCGGCTTTTCGAATTGCCGCTTCATATATTTTCTCTCGAAACGATGATCGAGTTGGAGAGTGAGGTATGGGCTGAGCAGCTTGCTCGACATAGATATCTCCAGCATCAGGGTTGGTATCGTGTCTCGGCCAAATACCGTGTTGAAAGAGTTCAAAATGTTCAGTCGAAGGAAACAGCGTTTCCGCTCTTCCTGTCTCATTTCCCTGCATATTTTCACCGGATGTCGCGCCGCCGAGTAGCGCCGTGACAGGCAACAAAACCCAATATAATTTCGGCATATTTGATCTCCATATTGCTTCGAATCAAATAAGAACATAGAGTGAACATAGATCTGTAGGAAATCGCTTTCTGCGGACTTGGAAAGGGGAGTGAGCTCTAATTAGGGGATCAAATTTGTTTAAAAGGATGCTTCCCCATGTCCCAAATTGTCCGCGCCCAGTCCCGGTCGTCTCTCGAAGCAACGGCTCGTGATCTCTGCAAAAAATTGAACGGCCACTGGTCAGGTACCAAGGGAATGGCCTGCTGCCCCGCGCATGATGATCGTACGCCATCGCTCGGAGTGAGCATCGGTAGAAATGCAGTACTCTTTCACTGTTTCGCAGGCTGCGCGCAGAGCGAGGTATTGACTGCCTTGGCCCACCAAGGCGTGGATCAGCGCGATCTGTTCGATGGCGGCAGCGTACCGTTCGATGGACCCGCGCGCGCAGACCTCAGGCCGTTACGAGCAGCTTTGCGCATATGGCGCAAAGCTCGGTATATCTCTGGCACACGCGCCAAAGCATATCTCGAAGCCCGGAGCATTTTGGCCTCATCGCCAATGCTGCGCTTCCATACCCAAACACCATTGGGCCCAAAAGGCGCGGTCCGTTTCCTGCCAGCAATGATTGCAGCCGTCAGTCTCGACGAAGGTGTCATTGCCGTCCACCGGACATTTCTGGATGGCGCGCTTCCCTGCAAAGCAGACTTCGATAAACCCAAGCGCGCGCTTGGCCGCCTCGGCGAAGGTGCGGTTCGGTTATTTCCTCCAAAAGATGGTCGCCTTGGCCTGGCAGAAGGCGTGGAAAGCGCCCTCTCAGCGCGCGCGCTCACTGGCATTCCCTGCTGGGCAACGCTTGGTAACGAGCGCTTTGGTCTTGTTGCCATCCCGGAAAGTGTGACCGAGCTGCATCTCTTCGTCGATGCCGACCAGGGCGGTGACCTTGCCGCGAAACGGGGCCAGTCAGCATATGCGCCAGGTAGTCGCCGCATTCTTGTCCGCAAGCCGTCATTGCCCGGAACCGACTGGAATGACGAGCTGGTGAACTGGACGGAGCGGCGAAAGGCTTAAGAGGAAAGAGCGCCTTTTTGAGTTGTGACCATGGGCTGACAATGACGTCAAGCCGGTCGCTCAACCCTCAGGAGGCCACCCATGAATTTCCAGACATCCTTATTTGCCAATCAGGAATCCAGTGCCTGCACCAGTACGCCTGCGCTCATTAAAGTCGCGCGGCAGATTGCATGTGCGCTCAGCTGCGGGCGGCATCTAAAGCGAAACGAAATCAATGAATTTTTTCAAACCGCAACAGGCGACAGTGATGCGGCGCATTCCTGGTCCATCGCCGACAGCAATCATGCGATCGAACTGGGCGCGCTGCTCTGGCTTAGAGACCGCAGCCGGATAGGGAGCAATTCTCCATTGGCAGAAGTTGAAGCCAGGCTTGAATGGCTAAATTCCGCACTGCCGCCCCGCCATGCGCGCAGCGAGGAGCAAAATACACTGCAGCAATTTTCCACACCGCCGATACTCAGCTGGCTTATGGCAAAGGCAGCGCAGCTCTCGAAAGCTGATCTTGTCCTCGAACCATCGGCCGGCACGGGTATGCTGGCGCTCTGGCCAGCTATCCATACAATTCCTGTACTCCTCAACGAGATTGATCCTGCGCGCAGACTTGTTCTACGCGAGCTTTTTCCGGGCGCTGCTATCTCAGCCCATGACGGCGAGCTGATCGATGACCTTCTTCCCGCAGCGCCTCGGCCAACCGTTATACTCATCAATCCACCCTTTGCGCAGAGCGCCGAACGCGGCAAGGACGCCAAGACGGCGATGCGTCATCTGCGCGCTGCTTTTCGTCTGGCATCGCCGACAGCACGTATCGTTGCAATCATGCCCGAAAGCTTCAAGGCTAAAGACTTTGTTCGAGGTAACGATCCGGCAGGGCTGCTTCTTGATCTGGTCATCGAGGGAGCCTTTCGCGAAGTAGGTACCGGCGTGTCGGTGCGCCTGGTTGTGATCGACAAGGGCAGCAATAGGGAGGCCGCTGGCAGTCAGGTCACGACGTCGCTAGGCGCACTATATGATTTGATCGCGCCCTTGCCCGCTCGGCAATCTTCTGCTGTGCTGAACTTTGCGCCACCTGTGCTTCGCCGCGCATATCTGCCGCCGAGCGTTGAACGACGGAACCGGCCACTGGCACCCTTTACGAACCGGGGCGCAGAAATTGCTGTTTGCGAGGCCCTCGACTATGTTGTTCTTGATAACCCGGCGGACCTGCCCGAGCAGGTGGGCATCTATCTGCCCTACCGGCCAAGCCGCGTATCGATAACGGACGCTCCGCCGCATCCGACGCCGTTGGTGGAATCGGTTGCGATGGGTTCGGTCCCAGCGCCAATGGTCACCGCAAACCCTCTGCTACCTACTGGCTGGAAAGACAGCGGCCTCTTGTCGGAGGCGCAGTGCGAAACACTCATCTATGCCAGCGCCGCCTTTGAACGCGATTTGCCAGGTAGATTTGCACCGGATGATAAAGGCACCCAGCTAGCAATAGCCGAGGATGGTCACAGCTACCGTCAAGGATTTTTCCTTGGCGATGGAACCGGCGCTGGCAAAGGCCGTCAGATAGCTGCGATTATCATGGACCGCTGGCTTGCGGGCGAGCGCCGCCACATCTGGATATCCAAGAACGAAGCGCTGATCCAGGACGCGCGCCGGGACTGGCAGGCCCTTGGCGGATTGCCTCTCGATATCCAGCCCTTGTCGGCATGGAAACTTGGTCAAAAGGTTGGATGTGCGCAAGGCATCCTGTTCGTGACCTATCCGACATTGCGCTCGGGCCGGATGGAAGACACCAGGCTGGATCAGATAATCCAGTGGGCCGGAAGCGATTTCGAGGGCGTTATCGCCTTTGATGAAGCCCATGCGATGGCCAATGCGCTTGGCAGCACCGGTAGCCGCGGACCGGTCAAGGGATCCGAACAGGGAATAGCAGGGCTTCGATTGCAGAATCTTCTGCCGCGTGCGCGTGTCCTTTATGCATCGGCAACCGGTGCTTCGGATATTGCCAATCTTGGCTATGCGACGCGTCTTGGTCTGTGGGGCGCCGAAACCGCCTTTGCGACCTATGATGACTTTCTGAGCAATATTCGCGCGGGCGGTATTGCGGCGATGGAACTGGTTGCCCGGGATCTGAAAGCGCAAGGCCTCTATCTTGCCCGAGCGCTATCCTTTGCTGGCGTCGAATATGAAATTCTTGAGCACAGGCTTACCGCTGCGCAGATCGCGGTCTACGATGCCTATTCAGCGGCCTGGTCAATCATCCAGCAAAATCTGGAAGCCGCACTCGAGGCCACGCGCGTGGTTGACGAAGATAGCGGTGATACGCTCAACCGCAATGCCAAGGCGGCGGCCCTGTCCATCTTCGAAGGCACCAAACAGCGCTTTTTTGCGCAGCTCTTGCTTTCGATGAAACTCCCGAGCCTAATTCCGGCTATCGAACAGGCGCTCGCAAATGACCAATCGGTCGTCATCCAGCTGGTATCGACATCGGAAGCAATGCTGGACCGGCGGATCGCCGATCTCAGCGATCAAGAGCGCGAAGCCCTTGACATTGATCTGTCGCCGCGCGAATATGTGATCGACTATTTGTCCAAAAGCTTTCCGGTTCGCTTGATGCAGCTGTTCACTGATGAGGAAGGCAATCTCCGCTCGGAGGCAATGAGCGATGCGCAGGGCAATCCCGTTCTTTGCAGCCGCGCGGTTGCGGCCCGTGATAGCCTCATTGAGAGGCTCTGTGCGCTTCCGCCCATTGCCATTGCGCTCGACGCAGTGATCGACCATTTTGGAAAACAGGCCGTTGCCGAAGTCACCGGACGCACCCGCCGGCTGACAACTGACCTTAAAGGCCAGCAGCAACTCGAACGCCGGTCGCCGCGCTCCAACCTCACCGAGGCGCAGGCCTTCATGGACGGGGCCAAGAGGATCCTGATATTTTCAGACGCTGGCGGCACCGGTCGGTCCTATCATGCGGACTTAAACGCCCAAAACCAGCAGCGCCGGGTCCATTTCCTGCTCGAGCCGGGCTGGCGGGCGGACAACGCCATTCAGGGGCTAGGCCGGACCAACCGGACCAACCAGGCCTCCGCGCCTTTGTTCCGGCCTGTGACCACCGATGTCAAAGGCGAACGACGCTTCATATCGACAATCGCGAGGCGTCTGGATACGCTGGGTGCGCTAACCCGGGGCCAAAGACAAACCGGCGGTCAAAATCTTTTTGATCCGGCCGATAATCTCGAAAGCGAACATGCCCGCGATGCGCTGGGTCGCTGGTTTCATTTGCTCTATGACGGGAAGCTAGAAGCGGTCTCTTTTGCCCGCTTCTGCGAGCTGACAGGCCTGAGGCTTGAGGACACAGATGGCGGTCTCACTGACAATCTGCCTTCGATCCAGCGCTGGCTGAACCGCATCCTTGCGCTGCCGATCGCCATCCAGAACGCCATTTTTGATGAATATCTGGGGCTCATCGAGGCGCGCATCGAAGCCGCCCGCGAAGCCGGAACGCTCGATCTTGGCATCGAAACGATCGCGGTCGATAATTTTGCGGTCATTTCGGATCAGCTGCTGCGTACCGACCCGGTATCGGGCGCGACCACGCATCTGCTCAGTCTCGATGCCGAGCGGCAACTCAAGCCGCTGCGATTTGAGCGTTTGGCGGGGTTGCATGAACTGTCCTCGCCCCATGTTCAGCCTATGCGCAATGCCCGCTCGGGCGGCGCTGCGCTTGCTATCCCGGCTCGCCGTATCATCAACGATGACGGATCGGTGACTGAGCGCAGGCGTCTCCTGCGCCCGCTCAAATCTGCCAACTGGACAATCGAAGCGCTGAGCGAAAGCCTCTGGGAACCTGCCGACCTTGAATCATTCGAGCGCATCTGGCGCGCCGAAGAACAAGAGGCCGCCCGGCGCCGCGAGCACATGAGAATATATCTGACCACCGGGCTGCTCCTGCCGGTCTGGAACAAGCTTGGCTGCGAGCATATCCACGTCGCGCGTATTGTTGCCAAGGATGGACGCGCGCTGATTGGCAGGCAGGTTGATGCCGCCGATCTTGCAGCGATTTCAGAAAGCTTCGGTCTTGCGCATTCAGGCAGCGTTCCGGTCAGCGATATCGCAAATCTGGTCATGACGAATGGCAAGCCCATAGCGCTCGCCAGCCATGACGCGCTTAATGTGAAGCGATCGCTGGTCAATGGATCGCAGCGCATTGAGCTTACTGGTTTCAGTCCCCAGCGCCTCGACTGGTATAAGGCAAAGGGCTGTTTCACCGAAATCATCCGCTACCGCACGCGGCTATTCGTGCGGACGAATGAGGCTGCTCGCATTTTGACCAATCTCGCGGTCTGACTGGTCATAGCGCTTTCACCAAATTGAGCCGAACCGGCGTAAAACCGGCCCCAAAAGCCTTGAAAGAAGAGCGATGCTCGGGGGTTTATGAACCCGCCTTTCGGGCTGGTTCGTCCATCTCAATCAGGAGTAAATATCATGATCCAGTCTATTGCCTTGAACAAACTCGTTCCCAGTCCCCGCAATGTGCGCAAGTCTTCCGATCCAGCAGCTGACGCGCAGTTGAAAGCCGATATTGCAGCGCGTGGTCTGCTGCAGAATCTTCTTGTCCGCAAAGCACGGCGCGGAAAATTCGAGGTCGAAGCCGGTGGCCGGCGTCTGGCAGTCCTGAAGTCTTTGGCCGATGAGGGCGTGTTGAAGAAAAATATGCCGGTCACCTGCCTAGTGATCGAAGGCGACGAGCACGAAATGCGCGAAGCCAGCCTTGCAGAGAATTTCCAGCGGCTGCAAATGAACCCCGCCGACGAAGCGCAGGCTTTTGCAGCAATTATCGAAGCGGGCGCATGTGCAGCGGATGTTGCGCGCCGTTTCGGCGTCACCGTGCGATTTGTGGAGGGCAGGCTGCGGCTTGCTGCGCTTGCGCCTTGCGTCTTTGAAAGTCTGGCTGCCGGAGAAATCACGCTGGATATCGCCAAAGCCTATGGAGCAACCTCGGATATTGATCGGCAAGCTCAGGTATTTGCCGAGGTTCAGGACGCCTATTATCAGATCACCGCCGACAGTATTCGCCGCATGGTACTCGAACGCAGCGTCCGCGGTAGCGATCCCCGGGCTATCCTTGTCGGACGCGACGCCTATATTGCTGCTGGCGGCAGCATTGAACGCGAACTATTTGACGACGAAGCAAGCGAGAGCTGGCTCGATATCACTTTGCTCGAGGAACTGGCGGCCAGAGCCATGGACGCAGCGGCACAAGCAAAAGCTGGCGAAACCGGTCTTGCCTGGGTCAAACCGACACTCGACTGCTATGTCAGCCACGAGCTCGTAGGCGGTCTTACCCGGCTTCCTGCTGAACCAGCCCCGTTGGAAGCTGACGAAGCAGCACGTCTGGGTGAACTCGAAGCCGCCTACGACATCCAGGCAGCGATTTTGGAGGATGAGGACAGCGCCGAAGACGAGGTGATGAAGGCAGAATCCGAACTTGCCATAATCGACAAGGAACTGCGCGCCCTTAGCAATCGCCCACCCATTCTTGCCGAAGAGCTGAAACAAGATGCGGGTGCGTTCCTCATCCTTTCGCGCGAGGGCGAACCGATGCTGGTACCCCAATATTATAGCGCAAGTGAACCGGATAATGCGGACGACGGCGCGCTTGAGCCCGTCGAAAGTGGATCCCAAGATGCAGGCAAACCTGCAATATTGTCCCAGCGCCTTCTTGATGAACTCTCGATGCAGCGCCGCGATATACTCGCGCTCTATCTTGCCAGTGATCCTGCGCTTGCGCTCGATCTTATGGTCTTCACGCTCGCTGACCAAGATAGTCATGATTGGCAGAGGGCCAAGGCGCTTACAATTTCCGGGCCAGTCGCACATGGCCCGGTGGCGGGATTTGAGGCCAAGGACGCGCCAGCCACCGCAGCGCTTGCAGAAACATCGGCTGCATTGGACGAAAGCTGGCGAAGCGGTGATGGAGAAGTCGCTCGCTTCCTCTTGTTCCGCGGTCTTACAGATGATGCCCGCAGCCAATGGCTTAGCCATGTGGTTGCACGCACGCTAGTCGCCAGCCTGGCTGTAACTGGCGAGCGCCAGAACCCGCTGCACGATTGTCTGGGCAGAATGCTTGGTATCGAGATGGCGCATTGGTGGCGGCCAACCGCAGCCAATTATTTTGACCGGATATCCAAGGCGCGCACACTTGAGGCGTTCGATTCTGTCGGCGGACCTGAACTTGTTAGCCGCTACGCTGCGTCCAAAAAGGCAGATCTGGCCGCGACTGCCGAACGCATCTTCTCCGGCAACTTCATTGCCGAAGCAGGCGTGAAGGAACGCGCATTGGCATGGGTGCCCGCTGTCATGGCTTTTCCGCCGCATAGCCCGGCAGGCGATTCAGCTGATTGTCCGGACGTTCATGATGCAAGCGACAAGGAGATAGCCGACCAAGCGGCCTGACGTCCTCCTGACAGGTTTGTGTGCTCGGCTGAGGCGGTCCATCCCGATGGGGATGGGCCGCCTTTTCGCTTGAGGGCGAGGATGGTTGAGAGGGTTCGTCCATTGTTGAAAAATCGTGCTGATCAAGGGTTGCAAGATATTTGATGTAATGCCCAGTATGGCGACGGACACTGAATGGATCAAGTGACGTCAAATGTTAACGGCCTGCTTGATTTTTCTCACGATATATCACATAATATCACATTGAATATATGTGGGAATGTGAGATGAATTGGCAAACTGATAGACTGAGCAAAAGACTTACCTTTAGCCCCGAGCAGACTGAAGAGATTTTTGCCGTCCTCTCCGAAATCGACGCGATCAAGACCGCATTTCGCCTGACCGGAAAGCTTGCCCCCCAGACCATAACGCGCCTGACGCAATCTGTCATTATCACATCAACCGGAGCTTCGAACCGGATTGAAGGTAATCGGCTGAGCGATGGTGAGGTGGAGGCACTGTATCGCAATCTGCATACTCGTAAATTCAAAACCCGCGATGAACAGGAAGTCGCCGGTTATCTGGAAATGCTGGAACGCGTCCTTGAATCTTATGCTGATATGCCGCTAACTGAATCCCTGATCCTCCAGCTTCATCGCGATATGCTGCAATATTCCGATAAGGACGAACGCCAGCGTGGGGCTTATAAGTTTGGCCCGAACCGGGTCGAGGCGAGAGACACGCAAGGCAATGTTGTTGGCGTGATTTTTGATCCGACACCGCCGCATCTGACACCTAAAGAAATGCAAGAGCTTGCAGGGTGGTATCGCTGGGCAGACGAAGAAAAATTCAAACACCCGCTTATCCGTATCGGCAATTTCATCTTCGAATATCTGGCTATCCACCCGTTTCAGGACGGTAACGGGCGGACCAGTCGTTTGCTGACCAATCTTTTGTTACGCCAACACGGCTATGATTTCACGGCCCTTGTCTCACACGAAAAGCTGATCGAGGCGCGCAAGGCCGACTATTATCTGGCGCTTAACCGGGCGCAGGAAAGCTGGAAGTCATCAAGCGAGGACATCACGCCGTGGCTGTCCTATTTCCTGTCCATCGTCAAAGCGCAGGCCGATCAGGCCATCACGCTGATTGAGGGCGATAATATCGAAATACTGCTTTCGGAAAAACAACTGGCCCTGTGGCAGTGGGCGCAGGCGCGGGACGAGCCGACATTTGGCCGCAAGGATGCTATTGAAGCGCTGGAATTTCCGGCCCGCACTATTGAAGCGATCATCAAGAAGCTTGTCGAACTCAAACGCCTGGAACGGATAGGCGAAGGTCGCGGCACGCGCTACCGGGTGGTGCGATGAATGCGCATGAGAGAGGTAAACAGTCGGCGGCGGCATCGGTTCTGTGGTGAGGGAAGGCTGAAAAAATGATGAGGGCTGGATGAGCAACGTATTTTATACCTATGTCTGGGGCCGCCATGGCCCCAAGGGTGGCCCACTGACCTTCACCAGCAAACAAAATCGTACGCTTGCTGTCCGCAATATGCAGGAAGGCGATTTCGTCTTTGGCGTGGTCAGCCGCAATCCTGGTGACCCTGATGTGCAAATTTCCGAGGAGCTGAAAGGACGTGTCGTTAATGTTTGGCAGATAAGCGACAGAACTTTTGATACCGCTGAATTCGGAATCGAAGCGAGAAATGCTTGGGACAAGCTCGAGGATGGCAGCTATCGCTGGCCTTACGCCCTTCAACCTATCCGCACATGGATCATCCGGGATGCGCCACAGTTTCGTGAACTTGCGGGATATACTTCCTCGACCCACACCCAGCGCGCCATCACCGCCGTGCAGGAAGTGGATGCGGAATTGTCTGCCACGCTCAAAGACCTGTTGGTCACCAATGGCGAAGAACTGGAGTTGATGACCCCGCGCTATCAGGCTATGGCGGGAAATATACAGAAACTTCGCCAAAAGCATCCTTTCGCGCTCAACGGTTATACCGTTCAACCGAACACCGAGGCATTGAACAGCGTCTACATCGCTACACTTGGGAAGGGCGGACGTGTCCTGAAAATCGGCCACGCTCAGGATGCAAGGCAACGTGTGAACGAATTCAACAAGTTTCGCCTGACCACCGAGTTGCAATGGGTGCTGCACACCGACCAGCCCATCGGCTCCGTGCAGGATGCCATTGAGGTTGAGAGGTATCTTGGCAACGAGTTTGCCAAGCACCGTACCGAACCAAATAATAATGAGGTCTATGTCGGCCTTGATCCCATGGCTGTTCTATCGAAGTTGGCCACGGTTCGATGTGGATGAGGATACCAGAATTTCGAAAGATCAAGCGATAGTGTGAGCGTGCCATGAGCGAATATCAATATTACGAATTCCAGGCCATCGATCGTCCACTGACGAAGGCCGAACGGGAGATGCTGCGCGGCCTGTCCACACGGGGGCGGATTACGGCGACGAGCTTTACCAATGAATATGAATGGGGTGATTTCAAGGGTGACCCGAAACGGCTGATGGAAAGCTGTTTCGATCTGCATCTCTATTTCGCCAATTGGGGCACGCGGCGGCTGATGATCCGTTTGCCGAGCCGTCTTCTCGACCAGAATGGCCTTGGCGTGTTCCTGGACGAGGTGGATTGGGTAACAGTCTGGAACAAGGGCGATCACACCATCATCGATATTTATCGTGATCCAGACGATTCGGATGAATATTGGGAATATGATGAGGATTCCCCTCAGCTCGGTGCGCTCGCGCCCTTACGCGGCGATATTGTCTCTGGTGATATGCGGCTGTTCTATCTTCTCTGGCTTTGCGCCGTTACTGGCGATCTCATTGCCAACGACGCGCCAGAACCCTTGCCTGGCATAGGCCCTCTGACCGGTACGCTACAAGCGGCGGCGGAGTTGTTCGGCATCGACCGTGACTTGATGGAAGCGGCGGCTGCCGCTCCTTATGAAAAGGCATTGGCTCCGGACGTATTGCGCGCTTTCATTGTCGGCCTTGACCATGACGAAAAGACCAGCCTTCTCACGCGTGTGATGGAAGGTGACACCCATATCGCTTCTCAATTGCGCCAGCGTGTGCGCACACAAAATCTGAGTGCTGAGCGCCCCCGCCGCACGGTCGGCGAATTGCGTGCGAGGGCGCGGGAAATACGCAAAAAGCGCAAACGCGCCGAGGTGGAACGACGCCGGGCTGAGTACCGCCGCAAGGCAGAAGAGGCGGAAATAGCGCGCCGCGCCCGTCTCGATGCCGTGAGACGCCGGGGGGCAAGCGTCTGGAAGGAGATCGAAGCTGAAATCGAACGCCGCAACACCTCCGGCTACGACCGTGCGGCGGTCCTGCTCGCCGATCTCAAACAGCTTGCCGTAGAAGGGGGCGCCGCCACCGATTTCTCCCGACGCCTTACCGCAATCCGCGAGCGCCACGTGCGCAAAGGCCAGTTCATCAAACGGTTGCAGGCGCTGTGATGCGCGCGGAGTATGACGGGGTAGCAGGGGGTGCCGGATGAGAGCAACCAAATTAAACCCGCTAAGGCAATAGCTTAGCGGGTTTTTGCACGTCTGCGACACAGCGCACAAAACCAGCCGGGTAAGCACCAGGTAAACAGGCAGAAGCCAATCAGAGTGGCTTAAGGCGTATCAAGGTAAAATTATTTGTGTGAACCATTTGCTGCTCAACAGGGCATTGGGGCCAGACAGAGGTGGTCCCCAATCGTTGGACGGTTCAGCGGCCCTGTTAAGGTGGGATTTGCCAAAATCGGTTATGCCGCTGCAGCCCTCATCGAGGCATGCCCCGATGAGGGCTTGAAGCAAACGTTGTCGGGCGTGTTTCCACCAAGCGCTGAATGGGGTCTGCAACTGTTGTCACGGCGGATCCAGTTTCCAATGCCGGCCATGGCCTCGCTGCCGCTATCGGCAGGATTGAGATAGACGCATTCATATTTCAGGCTGCGCCGCAGCCGTTCGATAAACACATTGTCCATCCAGCGCACCTTGCCGTCCGTGGAGACCCTGACGCCGCCAGCGCCGGAGGCACCAAAACGGCGGGGGCGGCCTCCCAAACAGGGAGGTGCCATGCATCCGGAAACCTGAAAACCCGCTACCGCAAAAGTGGGGATTTTTACTTTGTCACAACTGGGGAATTTTGAAGTGTCATTGACAGGCCCAGGCCAATACCCGGCGTGAATACCAGTCCATGATCGCCACCAGATACAGGAAGCCATGACGCATGGGGATATATGTGATGTCCGAGCACCAGACCTGATTCGGCCGGTCAATCGCCAGTCCACGCAGCAGATGGGGGTAGACCTTGTGCTGCGGGTGTGGGGTGCTCAGCCGCAGCTTCAGGTAAATCGGTGCCAGCCCGATCTTGCGCATCAGCCGCCGCACCCGCTTGCGCGATACACAATAGCCCTGCAGCCTGAGGTGCCGCGCCATCTGGCGGCTGCCGAAATAGGGCGTTTCCATGAACTGCTCGTCGATCAACCGCATCAATAGCAGGTTGAATGGCGTCTCACCCTTACCCCTATGATAAAAGCTGGACCGGCTGATCCGCATCGGGTTTCGCAACCTACGCGGCGAGGTTTTTCCTGCATCGTTCCTGCCTGCCGCTCGACGAGGCCGATCTCGACACATTGGCCGACAAGGGCCAACTCGACTTCTTCGCTGACGAATGCGACGGTATGTGCGGTGTGTAGCCGTGTCCCATTTCTATGTCTCGGTTAATCATTGCTTGCTTGCTGCATTGCTGCACGCCTCTTGCCTCCTGTCAGGACAGGCCCTTGGACCGGTCGGCAGCCAGCCGCAACCTCAAAGGACTGCGGCCCGTGTGGCCCGCGCCAGCCTTGCCTTTGAGGTTTCCCGCTGTTGGCGGTGCGGCATGTCTGCCTATTCCCGGTCCGAAGCGGGCACTGCCGGAGGCAACAGCGCGTCGCAATCCCGCTGCCCGCTTTGCTTCCAAGTTCAGGAGGCAAAACCATGTATGACAATTTCACCCGGTCGCTGTCAGGACTTGATCTTTCAGGTCTGTCGATCACCACGCCGCCATTTGGCCCCACAGATTTTCCATGTGAAAACGCGATCCACCAGACGCTTGCCGGTGTCTGGTCTGATCTCTTTGCGCTTTTCAGCGATACCGCTCTGGAAGCTGATGGCGAAGACATCGCGTGGGGCTTCGTCAATCTCTTTCACCGCGCGGCTTCCCGCAAATCCTCGGCTGTCGACCGTGCAACTGACGAAATCCGTGCGCTTCTTGCAAGTGCCGACGGATCAGAAATCCACAATTCCAATCTCGAAGAGCAGATCGAACGCGCACAGGCTGCTGAAGCAAGCATGATTGCCTTTGAGGCCATGCGCGAAACGGCTGCCTCTCTCTATATCCATGAAACCGGCTCATCCTGGAAGCCGATGACCGGCTCCCGGCCAAATCATGCCAAAGGCATTACATCAGCGGTGCTTAATGGACGTGATTTTCTCCGCGCTCGCGCGCAAAGTCGGATGAAAGCCCATATTCCCGAAGGTACGCCAGTAATCTTCGCTGGTGGCCGAACAACGCAAAACAGCACTGACGATGCAAAGCAATTTGCCGAGAACATTTGGACCACACTCGACAAGGTATCGGACTGTGTTCCCGATATGGTTCTTGTCCATGGCGGCGACACCAAGGGTGCAGATCGCTTAGCCGCGTCCTGGGCGGAACGTCGCGGCATTCAGCAGCTAGTCTTCTCGCTCGACCGTCGCCTCGGAGCCCGGGCAGGATTTAAGCGCAACGAGCAGATGCTCTCCCTCAATCCTCGATATTTGATAGCCTTTCCTGGTACAGGTGTTCTGGAACGTCTTGTCATCGAGGCCAAGACGCGCCGCATAACGGTTGTGGATCGCCGCGGCCTGCTTGGGACTTCTCCAAAATCGTCTGAGTAAGCGATTTTCATATATGCAGTGCCAATGTAGATTTCTGGATAATCGATTTTATGGAGGAATCAATCCCATCTGCTTTGTCCAACAGCGCTGGATTCAGGAATGATTTGCAGAATAGCTGTCCGTCGGCAATTGGGAAGGATTTCGGGCGCCGATAGGCGTACTAAATCCTTCCCAATAGTAGTCATTCCCGACATTGCTGGAGATCGCGGGTAGCTTGAACCAAAAACCCGCTACGCTTCATTTCCTAATATTGGTCTAACGACTGGTAGTTTCTATGCTTGGCTGCAACCCACTGCTCGAATTGATCCGCAGGGGCTTGATTGGCTTGGACCGGCCGATTGATGCGTGTCAATTCGGATATGGGGTCACGTGAATTGCAGTGGGATCTGCATAAGATAGCGTTGATGCCGTAATGAGGCAATTTGGCTAAGCGCGGCGCTCCTTCCAAAACTTTCCCGATAGCTTGGCGCGAACGCGAATTTTTAGGCGCGCATAGTCATCGGGCAAGGCATAAGCAGCAGGCACGACCAACAGCGTTAAAAAGGTCGAGGTAGTCAAGCCGCCTATTATAATAAAGCCCATAGCATTGCGCCATTCAGCTCCATCCGACTGAGCAAAAGCAACCGGCATCATTCCGAAAATTGCAGCTAGCGCCGTCATCAACACCGGTCGGAGCCGCTCGGGTGCCGCCTTTTTCATGGCATCACCTGCGCTCATACCGCCTTTCCGATATTCATTTGCAAGATCGACAAGAAGAATCCCGTTTTTCATCACGATCCCCATCAGGGCGATCAATCCGATCTGGGCAAACATGCTCAATTCCTGATTGGAAAGCCAAAGTGCAATAAACGCTCCGGAAAATGAAAGGGGAGCCGTAAGCATGATCAGGACAGGTTGTCCGAAGCTGTTAAATTGGCTGGCGAGGACAATGTATAGGGCCACAAAAGCAAGCGCGAAGGCCAGCAATATGGCAGAAGTTGTGTCTGCCAGTCTCCGCGCCATACCCTCCATTTTGGTCGACATTCCTTCAGGTGGGGAATTGTTGATCAGGATTTTTTCAACCTGAGCGACAGCGACGCTCAATGCTACGCCGGGCGGCGTGTTTGCCTTGACTGTGATTTGCCTCGCTCGGTCCACGCGATCAATCTGAGCCGGGCTGTCGGCAACTTCAATATCGGCCACCGCCGCTAGGTCGACCAAACTCCCGTTACCTGCCCGAACCGGAAGTCTGGCGATGTCATTTAACTTTTGCCGTTTATCTTCATCCACTCGCACTCTAACGTCATAGCGTCTGCCGTCGGCTTCAAATGTTCCCGCATCACTCCCGCCAATCAACGTTCGCGATGCTGCTGCGACGTCGCGTGCCGTTACCCCTAAATCTGCTGCCCGGTTGCGATCCAACCTGATCTGCAATTCCGGTCTGCCGCCTTCGTAGGTAGATGCAACATCCACCAATTCCGGGACATTGCGCATTTCCTCAGCGATGATGTTCGCGTAATCGTTGATGCTCGTCAGGTCAGACCCGGAAATTATAAGCTCTATCTGAGCCGATCCCACGCCGGCCCCGGACACCCATGGAACTTCCACGGCGGAAATATCCTTGGCCTCGGGTAGCGCCTTTGCAAGAATTTCGCGTGCCTGGTCCATGATGGCACCCTGTTGGATTGATCGACCCTGCTTGGGTGTGAGATCAACATAAAAGTCCAGCAAATTGGTTTTTTGATTTGTTCCTGCCCCTATGGTTACGAAAACATATTCTACATCTTCAATATTGCGTAGCGCTTCGTCGGCTCGCAGCGACGCCTCTTTAGCTGTCGCAATCCCAGTTCCCAGCGGAAGTTCAACACTAGCAAGGAACTCTGATCTGTCCGTGAGGGGCATGAACGTGGCGGGCACCATTGCTGCGAAAAGACCGCCGATCAAAAGACTTATGATCGCTCCCAAAAAAACGAGATATCGTCTTCTGATCGACCAACCTACAAGCTTTTCGTAACGCTTCCGCATATTCTCGTGGAAGGTTTCAATTTTTCCCAGCCAGCCTGCTTTTTCTTTTTCCGATTTCAGGAACCGCGATGCAAGCATCGGCGAAAGCGTAAGCGCCACCAGCAATGAGACGCTGACCGAAAATACAATCGCCAAGCCATATTGAAAGAAGAAGCGGCCAACGATCCCTTCCATGAAGGCAATCGGCACAAACACTGCCAATGTGGCAAATGTCCCGGCAAGCACCGCCAATGCGACCCGCTTTGTTGCTTTTGGTGCCGCCTCCATTGGATCAACGCCATCATCGACATCGCTTTGCACAGCTTCAACAACGACGATAGCGTCATCAACAAGCAATCCAATCGCCACCGTCAACGCCAATAATGTCATGAAATTAAGTGTAAAATCGAACGCAGCAAAGGCAGCGAACGTAGCAATAACGGAAGTCGGAATGGCCAGCATAACAATAAAAGTTGCCCGCCAGCTGAGCAGAAAAAAGAATGTGACAAAAACAACCAATACCACTGCGATCATCAGATCAAACAGCACGTCACCAATGGCCGATTCGATGAAACGCGCTGTTTCTCTGGTGACAACAATTTCAACCCCGCTCGGCAGCTGGTCCTTGATCTGCTCGATTTCCGCTTTGATTGCTCTGGTCATTGCAACGGTATTGCTTCCAGATTGCTTGCGAACCTCAAGCACAACCCCGGGGCGACCATTTAATTGGGCATAGCTGGTTTCATCCTCGACCGAGTCTTCCACGCGACCGATATCGCGGACCCGTGTGACCTGTCCGTTGGGCCGATAAGCTACCGCAAGATTACCAAATTCCGAGGCTGTATTGGCTTCCGCCAATGTTCTGGTTCCATATTGCTTGCTGCGACCATCAATCTCAAGACGGCCGCCCGGCAACTCGGCATTTTCGTTTCTCAA
>TARA_R110002096_G_scaffold91625_9_pt1 | contig 22050 bp, 19 predicted proteins | sample TARA_R110002096 | Tara Oceans TARA_R110002096 (sample SAMEA4397295) | marine metagenome | biome: Polar Biome; feature: [DCM] deep chlorophyll maximum layer (ENVO:01000326); material: water (ENVO:00002006), including particulate matter (ENVO:01000060) such as... | depth 35 m
GCATCGAAGCGGCCAAAAAGATGGGAGTTTTCACGATTGGCATGGCAGGAAAGGACGGCGGCAAGCTCAAGGACACTGCGGACCTGACCTTCGTCGTTCCATCGCCCAAAGCCGCCCGCACCCAGGAAGCCCATATCTTCATTGGGCACACCCTTTGCGAGGTGATCGAGGACAGCCTTTGATTCCTGCAACCTGATTTGGATCAGGCGGGCCGAGTATTCTCTTTCCAACTCCTTCATGTTCGGCAGAAAAGAGAGTCGAGCCATCCTTTGGCTTGGATTCGAAAAAATGGCGGCTCTAGGCCTCTCGTTTTTGGCAACGATTGTCGTCGCTCGGCATCTGGGCCCCGCCAACCTGGGCATTTTAGCCAGCGGGCTCGCCATCGTATCCATTCTCTCCCCACTTGCCAGCCTCCTGATCGATAAAGCGCTCGTACGACGGTTTTCCAGAGAGCCCGAGCAACGCGACTACTTGCTATTCCTGGCACGTCATATTGTCGTAAGGGCCAGTATTCTGACGTTTCTTGTTGGCCTTGTTCTGATCGCAATCTTGTCGACCAGCAGTGACGGAACCAGCGGCCTGCGATTTCTGGTGGGCCTATCCGCCTTGCTCTCTCTTCTGATCTTTCCTTTTCTGGTCCCGCTCCGGAGTTTCTGTGAATCCATCACCAACGGAAAAATATTGGCGACGTCGAATCTCTCGGGATCGGTTGGAGCGTCACTATTCCGCCTGGTCATGGTCGCCATCGGCGCGCCCCTGCCTCTCTTCGCGTTCAGCGGAGCCGTTGGCGCGGCCCTTTCCGCAGGAGTACTTCGGGCGCACTTCGGCCGAATCGGCAAATGGTTCCTCCCCGATTTCAAGGCCGCGCGACGTGAAAAAACGTTCCTTGCCGAAGGCAGCATTCTCGCCTTCGCGGCGCTGACAAACCTGATTCATCGCAATGTCGACATCATCATGGTCGAGCGCCTGGCCAACTCGACCGAAGCCGGCAACTACGCAGCCTCGGCACGCCTGGCCGAGATCACCTATCTGATCCCCGTAATCCTGGCGACTGTCTATTTACCGCTATTGTCCCGTAGCCGGGATAATGCCTCCAGCTTTCATAACTCGACGCTGAACTTCTTTCGACTGAACACCCTTTTCGCCCTGGTAATCACTATGGCCGGCCTTCTTTGTGGGAAACCGATCATCGATCTGCTCTATGGCAGCCAATTCAGCATGGTCGGAACGATCTTCCTGATTCATATCGCAAGCATCTGGTTCATCTTTATCGACCACGCGAAAGGAACCGTTCTAACGTCCAACCGGGGAAACCCCGTGGTCATCTGGTGCAACGCCATTGCAATCACGGTCAACGTTGGTCTCAACTTCCTCCTGATTCCCAAATACGGCGGAATCGGAGCGGCTTCCGCAACCTTTGTATCCTATTCTCTGATTGGAGCGATCCTCCCCTTTCTTTTCGCCGAAACCCGCAAGCTTGCAAGAATGCAGATCAGGGCACTGATTTCTCCGATTCAAGTCCTCGGGCAGCTTCGGTCCAGCTAACTCTCATTCAGTGAACGAGACACTCGTCCTTTCGTCTCGGACCATCACCCCGCAGTTTTTCGGAACTGGCTCACAGGATTCCCCGCAAGGACCGCGCATATCCTGAAGGACTGGGTCTATATCCCGGCGTCCTTTTGAAAGAATGAATACCACCCTTTCTATTCGGCTGGAACTGCTGAGAATCGGCGCGGCGCTGACCGTATTCTGGCCCATTTTTCCTATCTCGGCTACAGCGGCCCCGGCTCGGGATTTATGCGGAACTACGGTCACGATGCGGTCATCATTTTCTTTGTCCTTTCCGGATACGTCATCGCCTACGTGTCGGATCGCCGGCACGGCAATTTCAGGAGCTATTTCTCCGCACGATTGTCGCGCCTTCTCTCAGTCATGCTGCCGGTGATGCTGCTGACGATTCTGCTCGATGCAACCGGTTCCAGATTGGATTCCTACGTCTACGGCACCGTGCCGACTGACCGGCCAGTCCAAAGAATTGCGTCCAACTTGTTCTTTCTATCGCAATCATTCGGCCACAACCTGAAGTTTTTCTCCAACGGCCCGATGTGGTCCCTCTCTTATGAGTTCTGGTACTACGCGATCTTCGGCCTTTGGGTCTATCTTCCAAAAGGCAAAGCCAGATTTTTTGGAGTAGCCGCAGCAGCCTGCATCGCCGGCACCAAAATTCTCCTTCTGTTTCCGATCTGGTTGCTCGGAGTCGCCGCCTATCACTTGCACCAGCAGAAAAACCTCCGATTCCACGGGTCCGTCACCATTTTGGCCTGGAGTTGCATCGCCATTCTGCTCCTGGCCCTCAATCAAGTTCCCGGCTTACTTTCGATTCAACAATCTCTCTCCCTGAACGATGGGCTGGGATTTTCAAAATACCTCTATACCGACTATCTCACGGGTTTGGCGGTTTTTGCAGGAGTCGTCATGTTAAACCCCAGGAGTTCCAAATTGGTCAGCGACAACCTGAAGGCGAACATCCGAAAAATCGCCGGAGCAACCTTTCCCCTGTATCTCCTTCATGTCCCGCTTATCCTTTTCATTGCGAGTATCACGCCCCAACTGAGTTCTCACCCCCTACTCGCAACGATCTCGGCATTTGTTACGATTTACGTTTGTTATCGCATCACCCCACTGACTGAGGCTATCAACCGCATTTTTCGAGGCTGGTTCACAGGATTCTCCGCAGGGCTAATGGAACCACCCGAGTTGCAGCCTCAACCCCCTAACCATGGTCCGTAGCATGAAGTCGGCATTAGCATCGCTCTACTCTCTGGCCCTGGCGGCTCCGCGCGATAAGCCGCTACTGCCGCGCGTCATTCAGTTTCCGGTCAACGACATCTGCAATTCCAAGTGCCAGATGTGCGAGATCTGGAAGCAGAAGAAGTCGGAAGAAGTATCTCCCGACGCGCTCCGAAGCATTCTAACCCAACCCCTGTTCCGCGAAGTGCGTGGAATCGGTTTCAACGGCGGCGAGCCAACCCTTCGCCCCGACTTGCCGGAATTGATCGAAGCTGCCGCGGACACGCTCCCCAAGCTGGGCGGCGTCTCCCTGATTACGAACGCGATTCGGGCACCGCACGTCATTCGGAACATCGACGCCATCGGAAGCCTTCTCAAGAATCGCGGCATTCACCTTGACGTGATGGTGTCCCTGGACGGAGTCGGTGATGTGCATGACCGAGTGCGCGGGCGGGCAGGAAATTTCGCCAGCGCGGTGCAGGTTCTCGAACACCTGCGCGACCGCCAACCCGCCGACAGTTTCCGAATCGGTTGCACGATTATTCGGGAAAACGTGCTTCAGGTGGAGGAAGTGTTGAACTGGGCTCAGGACTTCGGTGTTTACGCCCGTTTCCGGGTCGGAATTCCTCACCAGCGTCTTTATACCGCGGAGAAGGTCGATCCGTTTGCGCTGACTCAGGGCGAGCGGTTTCACCTCGCAAACTTTCTCCAGACTCTCGAGCAATCCTACGAAACAAATCTGCTGCGCAGGCACTTTTATCACAGTCTGCGTCGTCAGGTCGCCTATGGGGAGAATCGCACCGCGGGCTGCGATTGGAAGGACCGCGGAGTCACCCTGTTCGCGTCCGGCGACATCGGATACTGCGCCGTCAAGAGTCGCAACATTGCTTCCCCGCTTCGCGGTGATGACGCCCTCGCGGCCTACCATGCCAACGTCGATCATCTTCGTGAGATCCGCGACAACCATTGTGCAACCTGTCACCATGATTACGAGGGAATTCCGAATCGCGCATTCTTTATCAAATCCAGGCTGAAACAGAGCAAGGACAAGATTCCAGCTCCTTTGCGATCGCGGGCGCAGAGTTGGAAGGCGGAATATCACGAACAGCGTTCCAAGCGTCGCCTGCGGCGTCTTTCCAAGCCAGCATCGCCGATTCAACCACATCGAATCCCGAACTCCGATCCTCACATCCTCCTTTGCGGCTGGTATGGAACCGAGACGCTCGGCGACCGGGCCATCCTGGCCGGTGTCATCACCGCCATTCGCGAGGCCAATCCATCCAGCAGGATCACGATTGCGTCTCTGGAGCCCTACGTGACCGAGCAAACCCAGCGGTTGATGCCGGAACTTGAAGGCAGCTCGATCATTTCCTATCCCGAGGCCCTCACGAATCTGAAATCGTCCGGATTTGATTCCGTGCTGATGGCCGGCGGCCCACTAATGTCTCCGGTGAATGAGTGTCTGGATATCCTGGAACTGTTCCATGCCGCCAAATCCAAGGGCATCCCGACCGGACTCTTCGGGGGCGGGGTGGGGCCGCTCCAATCCGGATGGCGATCCGAGATGATCGCGGCGATCATCCGCAACAGCGACCACCTTTCGTTTCGCGATTCCCGTTCCCTGGATCTGTCCAGAAAACTGACCGGCGCGGACCTTGACGCCAGCGTCATCCCTGACCCATCCCGCTACTGGCTGCGGCGCCATCACGAAGCGCTCAAACGGATCGAACGCGACCCAAAACGCATCCTTTTTGGCCTGCGCGACTGGCATCCCCAGGTTTATGCCAATGAGTTGAGCGAATCCGAGGGCCAAGCCATCAAGGACACCTTCGAAGCAGAGATCAAGACCTACACCCGGGAAAAACTCGCCTCCGGCTATACCATCATTCCGTTCTGTATGCACAAGCAACCGGTGGGCGGAGACGACCGGTTCTATTATCAACGGCTTTTTCAGGACGAACCTGAAATTCTCCGGCACCTGGACTGGCAACATCGCCCTCCCGGCGACGACTTTGCCGAGTTTCATCGGGCGTCCTTTGCCCTCACGATGCGATTTCATTCCACGGTCTTTGCCCTCGAGGCAGAGATTCCCTTTCTGGCGATCGACTACACTCGGGGCGGGAAAGTTGGCGCGCTCTGCGAAGAAAGCGGATTGGCCGACCAATGCCTTCCGATCGACCAGATCACTGCCGATTCGCTTCAAAACCCGGTTCCTGATTCAGCACCTCGGAATCCGGATTTGAGTTCCCTTACCGCCTTTGCCGAACATTGCCTTCAATCTCACTAACTACCTACCACTCCTGCCATGCTTGACTCGAATACCCTGTTGGACCTCGCCGAAGCGAACCGGGAATCGTTCCGCTCCGCCGAACCTTTTCCCCATGTCGTGATCGACAACTTCCTGCCGCTGGATCTTGCCGAGGAAATTCACGATCTGTTCCCTTCCTTCGAGGAAGCGGACCCTCGAACTTATCAGCGCGAGGAAAACAAGATTGCGACTCGCCCGGACGTTCCGACCTGCCCCGAGCGACTTCGGCAAATCATGTATGCGCTCAATTCTCACGAGATCATTACCCCCCTGGAGGTGATGACCGGGATCAACGGCCTGTTGCCCGATCCGCACTTTTTTGGCGCCGGACTGCAGCAAACCGGGCCGGGCGGAAAGCTCGGCATTCACGTCGATTTCAACAAGCACAAACACCTGCGACTCGACCGCCGGCTCAACCTGCTGATCTATTTCAACAAAGACTGGAAAGAAGAATGGGGCGGACATTTCGAGCTTTGGGACAAGGACATGACCGCCTGCCAAAAGAAGATCCTGCCGATCTTCAACCGGATGGTGGTTTTCGCCACAACCGACGAATCCTATCACGGTCTGCCGGATCCGATTCAATGCCCCGAAGGTGAATCCCGGAAATCGCTCATTCTGTTCTTTTATTCCAACGGGCGGGAAGACGGAGCGGCGGAAGTCGGCTGGACCCAGCACCAGAAACGTCCCAACGCCCACGATTACAAGTTTGTCGAAAAAGGCCCCTTTCGGCGAAGCATCAACAAGGTCGGACTGATGCTCTCCAATATCTGATCTCCAATCATGAACACCGAAGACTACATCGCCCAGCTTAAGAAGAACGGCTTCGTGGTGATTTCCAAGGTCATCGCGGAAGACCGGCTTCTGGCCCTGCGAAACCTGACCGATCGCATCATGGCCTACGCCGATCGTGGCCTGGAGGATCCCTTCGCGCCCTACTATCTTCCGCATCGGAGCGACCAAGGCGTCCTCTATGACCTGTTCCACCGGCATCCGGAGTTCCAGGAAGCAGCCAGGCTCCCCCAAATGCTGGACGTTCTCGAAGGCGTTCTCGGCCCGAACATCTTTCTCTATGAGAACAGCCTGGTTTCCAAGCCCAAAGGCCGCTCCAACGGAGTCCCGTGGCATCAGGACTTCATGTCACGACCTGACGAGCCGAAAAAGTACATTACCTGGATCGCGCTCGACGATGTCCGCGTGGAGAACGGAGCTCTCCGGGTGATCCCCGGTTCGCACCTGAACGGCTACGTTCCGTATCACGTCGTTCCCGGCGAAACCCACCACACCCGGGCCAACCCCGACACAGTCGACGAGTCACAAGCGGTCCATGTGGAAATGGACGCTGGTTCCGGATTCATCTTCGACTGTCAGATTCTTCACGGCAGCGATGAGGTTCACGCCGATTCCCCGCGCCGGGCTTTCCGGGTTTCCTACCAGGGTTTCGAACAGATCTACACTCCACGGGCCACTCCAATCGTGGTCCGCGGCGGAGATCCTGAAGACTTGGGACGACTCTTCCCCAATAAGCCTATCGCACCAAGAAAACGGTCAGCTACGATCAGAGCCCTCAACAAGATCGGTAGAGTCTTGGCGCGGGTTTAGCAATTCCGGCATCCTTATGAGAGCTCTGCACATTAACTTCAGCGACACCCAAGGTGGAGCCTCAGTCGCCGCGTGGAGAACACACCGCGCGTTGCGAGAAATTGGAGTCGATTCGTTGATGGCAGTTCTCGATAAACAATCTTCGAGTGAACATGTTTATCCGCTGCTCCAATCCCGCTCACATCAAAGATGGAGTACGTTTCAGGATAAAGCGGAGCGGGGCCTTGCCAAAGCCTTGGGGCTGAGAGGAAAGGCCGCGTGTGGTCGCCACGGGGGCTGGATCCCCTCGCTCACGGCGGAGCGAATCAATAGTTTTGAGGCAGACATCGTTCACCTTCATTGGATCAACCACGGCGTGATCAGTGTTCCAGAACTCCTTCAAATCCAGGCTCCCATCGTTTGGACACTTCACGACATGTGGCCATTTAGTTGTGGTTACAACTACCTTGGCTCGTTTCAAAATGATCCAATCGGACTGTCTCAATACCAACAGTCGTTTTTTGGCAGCCTTAACCTCAGGCTCAAACGGCAATCCATCCACCGAAAGGACATTCGATTCATTGCACCTTCCCAGTGGATCGCGTCAGAACTCTTGGAATCAGAACTAGCCCCGTCATCCAATATTTCTATCATTCCCAACGGCCTCGACGTCGACCAGTTCTCTTGTCATCCAAACAAGAAAGAGCAATTCCGCAATGAGCTAGGCCTCCCAACTGGCCGCAAGCTAATCCTGGCAGGAGCGGTCGGGCTCAACGCAGATCGAAGAAAAGGCTTCGACCTCCTATTGCAGTCTCTCAACGTGATTCAAAATTCGACCGCATTTTCGACAAAACCCGCGTTGGTTGTCTTTGGGAACGACGAGTCGATACATAAGTTCGATTTCAGTGGAATCGATGTTTTTGCCCTGGGCAAAATCTCAAATGAAGAAGACCTAATCAAACTCTATAACGGTTGCGATTGTTTCGCCCTCCCGTCACGGGAAGACAACTTGCCCAACGTGATTCTGGAAAGTTTTGCCTGCGGACTTCCATGCGTTGGATTTCGAGTCGGAGGGGTTCAGGAGATGATCAAGCATCGCGTGAACGGCTACCTTGCATCCCCCTTCGATCCCGAAGAGTTTGCAAATGGCATCATCGAAGCCATGAACGCCACCGGATGGAAACCGGCAGCCAGACAAGAGGCTCTCCTCAAGTATTCTGACACCAATCACGCCAACCAAGTCTCCGAACTCTACCGTTCGATCGCGGCCACGCCTCGCAATCGTTTTCCGAAACGTCAACTCTTGAAAGCTGCGTAGTTAGTATGCAACGCCCGAAGTTCTCCATTATTTCTCCGACTCTCGAAGGCTTTGATTACCTCGAACGCCATTTGAATTCCGTACGTTCACAAGGCCTGCCAGCACACGAAGTTGAGCATTGGATTATTGACGGTGGATCCAAGGATGGAAGCCGAGCCTATCTGACGGCACAACGAGACATTCGCTTTGTATCCGAGCCTGACCGCGGCCTCTCCCACGCGGTCAACAAAGGAATTGAACGGGCTACCGGGGATTGGATCATCTGGCTAAACGTCGATGATCAACTTGCTCCGAATTCTCTGCAATCCTTCCTGGATCACGTCAAAGAGGATGAAGCGTCCGAAATCGTTTGCGGCGCTCAAGAAGTCCGCGACTACGAAGGTAATACGGTCGAAATTTCTCCCCCTTGGAAATATACGGCAAGCCAGCTCCTCAAAACGCGAACGGCAATTATCCAAGCTTCGACGTTCGTTCACCGCTCCGTTTACGAATCCGTGGGAGGCATGGATGAGTCATACAAATTCGCCATGGATTATGAATGGATGGTTCGAGCTTCCCTACAGTTCAAATGCCGAACCATTCCCTCTGTTCTGACCATCTATAACCGAAGAAAAGGTTCCATTACGGACGTTGGAACCGCCAAACAACACCGCGAGTTTCTTCGAGTCCGGCGTAAGTATAAGTGCTCTTTCCTCGAAACGATGGAGTGGAAATTGCGATTCTACCTTGCCACTGAGCCACTACGTAAAGTTCGATGGTTCCGACGTTTTGTTCAACTCCTCAAGCAGTATCCTTCGAGTGCCTGCCACGCAACAAAGGCCTGAACCGCCTTCCTTGGAAATCCTTCACATCCTTTGCGGAAACAGCCTCAAAGGTGGAGCTGAAACCGTAGTCAGGGAGATGATGCAACTGTCCTTACCTGGTTGCCGACAAAGGCTGTGGATGCACCGAGGCTTCTCCGGTCCAGATCAAATGACCGTCAATGGAGGAGTCGCTCAATACGCCAATCTCTCGATTTTCCATGACCTCTGGCATGGAGTTCGGGAAGCCATTGCCCTCACTCGCTGGATTGGAGGACAAAGAGATTTCGTTCTTCATGCTCATTCAAGAGTTGGGATCATCGCCGCTTCCATTGCCGGCAGAATACTCGGACTTCCAGTTATCCATCATTGCCATACTTTGCCAGCACACTTGTGGATTTACGATGCGCTGCTTCGCCTGTGCCGCGGAACGCGTATCTTTAACTCAGGAAAAACTCGGTCACATTTTAAGAATTTACCATCCGGTGGAATTACCGTCATGCCAGGGGTTAACCATTGGCCCTCACCAGCCCCTCGGAATTCTGGTTCAGTCTCCCGATTTGTTGCATCAGGATCTTTCACGCAAGGAAAACACCTTCTCGAATTGATCGATGCATTTCTAATCTTCAGCAAGAACCGCGACGATACGGAACTGCACCTTTACGGCTCAAAGGAAGACGATGAGAACGCCTACGAGAAAATGGTGCTGCAATCATCCAAACAGAGTTCTGCGATCAAGATCCACCCTTGGACAGAAGAATGGGCAGCAGAACTTCGCTTCAATGATATCTTCGTTCATCTTGGCAACCCAGAGTCGTTTGGCATTGTTATATTGGAAGCATTTGCCCGCGGACTTCGACTGGTTGTTCTCCCTGATACCTTCCTCGAAGAAATCGCGTGCTCGAGCCTTCCCGACGGGATCACCACGATCGGGTCTACCGATCCAAACGAAATCTGCAAAGGCCTCAAACGCTCATTCGCCATTTCACCAGACACAGGCTGGTATGATCGCCGGCTCCAATACGCCCCTCTTTTTGGTGCCGCAGGCAAAAGAGAATCTCTCCAACACCTCTATCTGACGATTCAACAGACATCAATATGAAGGTATCCGTCTACTTAGCCGACCAGAACCCCCAGCGAGACCGCAGTGTCGGAATCTCCAAAATGACCGATTGCCTCCTTCACGGGCTGTCACAGCATTCTGCGATTGAGCTCAACGCCTTGGTCTCCAAGTCCTCGGTCCGCGCCCCCGAAGGAATTCCTGAGAGAACCCTTCCATGGCGAACGGATCAGGCACTCGCACGGTTGATCACCGATCATTTCCACGCTCTCTCCAACGAAGATGCTGATATTTTTTACTATCCCAAAGGTTTCGTTGGACTTGTCGCCCCCCCGTTTGGGAAGACTGTGGTGACGATTCACGATACGATTATTCAGCACTACTCAGACCATTATCCCGATTCAAGATCTTCTCTCGATTTTCAATATTGGATCGGACTGATGAAACACACGCTTCGTGTTGCCGACCTGGTCCTCACGGTTTCCCAGAATTCGAAGCTTCAGATCCTCAAGTTCTGTAGCCGCCACCACATTTCTCCACCTCAGATCAATGTGACCTATGAGGCCTCGTCCTACGAGAACTGGAAGCCCGATCATCTCAAAGCAAAGAGTGACTATGTTGTTCTGCTCGCGTCAAAAGAGCCTCACAAAAGAACCATTGAGACGATCCAGTTTTGGAAGCGGTATGATCAACGCCTCCCTGAGCTTCGAATCATCGGTTCCCTTTCCGAGGAGGCCGAACAACTCCTTGAGTCGGCAAATCATATTACGCAGCATCCATTTCTTCCAGAAGCCCTGTTTGTGGAGCAAATCAGCAATGCCGGCGCACTCTTTTTCCCTTCGGAAATAGAAGGGTTCGGACTTCCTGCGATTGAATCCTACTTCCTCGGCACCCCCTGTTGTGTCGGTACCGAAACGGCAATGGACGAAGTACTGAAGGTTGCGACTTCCAAGGGGCGATTCGATCTCAACGACGATGCCAGCGCCCTTCACGCACTCGAGGAAACATTAAGCATGTCTCCCCAGGAAGTTGAAGAGATCGGGGACAATCTCAAAGAAACCTATTCCGCCGAAAATTTTGCGAAATCAGTCGCATCCGCCTTCGAATGCGCCCTGGCGAACTAGAATTCCCGAATCCGAAATCCATCTCCAAATTTTGCCGAACGCCCGCTTGCCCAAGCGGGCTTTTTCGTGCTCTCTGATAGCGATGATCACCCCAGAGAACATTCAGTGTGTCGGAGATGTCGTTGCGATTCGATGGTCGGATGAAACCGAAGACTATTTCCCGATGGAGAGGCTCAGAGCGTTCTCGCCAAGTGCCGAACAGCAAGGAGAACGAGATCTCTTGGGTCGCCAATATGGAGGAACCGACCAGGCAAACTTTCCCGGTGTGGTCGTAACCAGTTGGCAACCGGTCGGCGGATACGCCCTGCAGTTCTTTTTCAGCGATGGTCACCAAACGGGAATTTACTCCTTCGATTACCTCAAGAAAATCGCTGAAGCGCTCCGTCAACAGGAGTCCTGAGTTCCCTGTCGTTTGGCTTGACGCCCCAGCCTTCGGAAAGTTGATTCCGAAGCAATGAACCCCGTCCACCTGTTTTCCGTTTTCCTGGCTTTCGCCATTCCGCTGAGCGCAGCACCCCATCAACCCAACATCATCTACATACTATCCGATGACATGGGGTTTTCCGATATCGGATGCTATGGAAGCGAGGTCCAGACTCCAAATCTGGATGCCCTCGCCGCCAACGGGCTCCGTTTCACTCAGTTTTACAACACGGGCCGTTGTTGCCCGACCAGGGCCAGCCTGCTGACAGGACTCTACCCTCACCAGGCGGGTGTTGGTCACATGATGAATGACCGCGGCTACAATGGCTATCGGGGAGACCTCAACCGAAACTGCGTCACCATTGCTGAGGCACTTAAACCCGCCGGTTACCGAAGCTACATTTCCGGCAAATGGCATGTAACGCCCAAAGTTGATCCCAAGAACGAAGACGAAAAGTACAACTGGCCACTGCAACGGGGTTTTGACCGCTTTTATGGCACCATTCATGGGGCTGGCAGTTTCTTCGATCCCAACTCCCTGACGAGAGACAATCAACTCATCTCTCCCTACGCGGATCCTGAATATACTCCCAAGCAATATTACTACACAGACGCAATCAGCGATCATGCGGTGCGATTCATCAGAGAACACCGTCTTCAACACGAAGCGCAGCCATTCTTTCTCTATGTCTCCTACACGGCCGCACACTGGCCCATGCACGCCCTGAAGAAGGATATCGCCAAATATGAGGGCAAATATGATCAAGGCTATTCCGCGATTCGGAACGCAAGGTATGAGCGAATGGTTGAGATGGGATTGATTGATGAGGAATCGACTGTGAACTCGCAAATCCCAGAAGAATGGAAGGAGTCTGAGTATCTTGAGTGGGACATCAAAAACATGGAGGTGTACGCGGCAATGATCGATAACATGGATCAAGGGATTGGCCGAATCGTCGAATCCCTCAAACAGACCAACCAGTTTGAGAATACGCTGATCTGCTTTTTGCAGGACAACGGAGGTTGCGCCGAAAACTACGGGAGAAGCGGTGGCCCCAATGGTCCGCGCTCTCCTGTCCCCACCCTTCCTCCGCTGGCCAACGACTATCTTCAGCCTGACATGAACCCCAAACAAACGCGCGACGGCTTTGTGGTGAGACGCGGCAAGGGAGTGATGGCCGGACCGGCCGACACGCTGATTGGCTATGGCAGAGGCTGGGCCACGGTGTCGAACACTCCATTCCGAGAGTACAAGCATTGGGTGCATGAAGGCGGAATCTCCACCCCCTTGATCGCACATTGGCCCGCCAGGATTCAGCGCAAGGGAGAGCTTGAAGATACCCCCGGACATTTGATCGACCTCCTGGCCACCGCTGTAGATATCAGCAACGCCACTTACCCAAGTTCCTATCATGGCGACCACCCGATCAAGCCAATGGAAGGTGTTAGTTTGCTACCCACCTTCTTGGGAGAAGAGATTGAGCGGGAGGCCATTTACTGGGAACATGAGGGGAATCGGGCAGTCCGCGTTGGGAATTTTAAACTGGTCGCCAAAGGGGCAAAAGGTTCATGGGAACTGTATCATATCGCGAAAGATCGATCTGAGCAGAACAACCTGGTCGAAGCTCAACCTGAAATGGCCCAGAAACTCGCCGAGATGTGGCAATCCTATGCGGAGCGCGCCGACGTTCTGCCTCTAAATCCAAATTCGAAGCAAACGTCAAAACCGAAAAAATAGTAGCCTTGGCTGGCTACTCATCCCAGGTTTTTGCATAGAGCATACTGTCAAGAACTTCACCATTCTTGAAGGCATTCTTTCGCAGGATCCCCTCAAGATCAAACCCAGCCTTCTCCAGCACTCTCCCTGAAGCTTGGTTGCTGGAAAACGGCTCAGCATAAATGCGAAGCAGCCCGAACTTCGAATGGGCGAAATCGGTAAAACAGCGAACTGCCTGCGACATGATTCCCCTTCCCCAGAAGGGTTCACCTAACCAATACCCCAACTCCGCTGTTTTACAGTGAACATCGACTCCAATTTCCAGGCCGATGATTCCAATGCACTCCTGCGATGTGCAAATTGCCAAAATCTGACCTTCTTGAAGCGTTTGACAGAGAGTGATGAATTGCTCGGCATCGTCTTGTTGATAGGGAGACGGAAACCGGTCCCGAAGATTGAGCCATACCTTCCGATTATTGGCATAAAGAGCCAGAGATGAGGCATCTTGCTCGCAAAGGGGCCGTAAACTATAATCGCCAAAGCTAAGCATCGTTCTTCTTCAGGATTGCCTCCACCGTCCGCAAAACGATCGGCTCGTCGGGTTGGAGGCGTTGCTTTTCTTTAACCAATTGCATTGCCACATCGTTATAGGCTTTCGAAACGCCATGCTGCGTTTCGAGGATTTCCATGACATAGCGAATACTCCGGTCGATCAGTTTGAAATTATTTGCGCTTACATAGGTCATGACATTTCCCGCATACCGTCCCAAGCGCCCCATCACCAAGGTAGAATGGACATTGAGCAACATCTTGATCAGTAGATTTTCCCCCAAGGAATCCATCTCCCCGGGAACAGGAATCCTCGCGTCCAACCCACCAAACGCCCAAACGATGTCGGCTTTATCCCGCGAAAATCGAAAACACCTTTGGGGCGCCTTGTTCAATCGTCGATCCCGGGCAACCTGGTTGTGGCGGGAAAAATCAAACTTGGCCAGCGCTTCTGCATTGGTGAGATGTTTCAATTCCCCCCATTCAAGCGGACGGGGATTTCTCCCCAACAAGTCAAGCCAGGCAGCTTCAGCAGATTGAGCCTCGGGAATCCTTAGATAGCACAATGACGGCTTCTCTCCCTCTCCGTTTCGTTCAAACGGTGTCAGCGTAAACGTTGGAGACCGCTCCGTTGTATCCGTGAGAATGGTGATACCATAGGGCCCGGGATCGTAGGTAAGATACTCACCCTTTTGATAAGCCTGAGATTCTGCTTCGATGAACGCGGCAAGAAAATTCCAATCAACCTCCTTCAATGCCCAGTTCTGCCAGTATTGAAAACTCTCCTTCAACCCTGCAGGATTCCGCTGCATCGCGAATCCAATGGCAGCCATGAGGACCGTGCTTGCCTGCATCCGCGTACTGCCGCTCAGCGCCATCGGTCCGACCGCCAGATTCACCTTCCTGACCGATTGGTTATCGAGAACGGCTCGCGACCTCTCAACATGTTCGCGGAGCTCGCGATCGGGATTGCAATAGAGAAAGTAGGGCGGCTCGACAGATACCTTTGCAGCCGCTTCCGTCGCTCCAATGACAAACGGAGTCTCCCCGCCTTCCGTTGAAGATATCAGCAAATCACCGTTGGAGAACCCCAATTCCAGAAGCTGTCGTTCGCCAAAATCGGGTCGGTCCTCGAATCTTTCGATCGAACGAATCAGAGCGGCATCGCCACCTGCCATGAAGCCGATGACATTGTTGTCGGTCGCCCCTTTGAGAAGGCCACCTCTCGCAAAGATCTCCAACGAAATCGAAAGCCGCCCCGTGGCACCACAACCACAGAGGAAAACCTTGTCTCCGCGATCAAGAGTTTGCCGGATCGCAACCGCCAGCCCTTCCAACTTGTCAATCCGGCCTTCGAACAACGCCAGCGCATCCTGATCAACTTCCTTGAGCACTTGAATTGCTCTGGAAAGATCGCTCCTGGCCCATGACGACAGGTTTTTCGTCTTTGGATGCGGACGCTCGGTGTCCAGCATTCCAAGTTGAAATTGAGCGCCGACCTCAAGAAAATCCGGCTCTGACATTGGCCAAATATTCCACAGATTTCCGAAAACGCCCTCTACTTTGCAGGCTCTTTAACGCCCTTGCTTTTGGATGCGCGATTCGTGTCCCTCAGTTCCTCCACTTTCCGGAATCGCCATGCGAACCAACCAAAGCGCGCATTCCGAAAGGTCTTCGGCCTTGCCGGCATCCCAACGAGGCTAACCGCAAAAATGATATCATTGTCAGACCAACAGTCCTCGATGCAATAAAGCTGATTTTCGATCGGGTGCTTTCCGCCGTGAATCTTGATACCCAATGGATCGATATCCCGATCATTTACACATATGACTTTGTCTCCTGGTTCAAACATGGACTCCGCGTCGTAACAAAATCACGAATTACCACAACTTGTATTCAAGCGCCAGTAGGGAAGCCCTTGGGCTTCCATTTTTTGGGAATCTCAGATCGAAAATCGGCGGCTACATCAATTTGGCACCCGCTTCTGCGAGATCACTCCGTTCTCCTTTTTCCAGCGAAATGTGGGCGGCAAATGGCTGCCCACGCAGTCTCCGGCGCGTGTAAACCAAGCCATTACTCCGGCTATCCACATAAGGGTTGTCAATCTGCGCAGGATCCCCGACCAGAATGAGCTTTGCTCCTTTTGACATTCGGGTAACCACCGTCTTCGCCTCCAGAGGCGTCATTTGCTGGGCCTCATCCAGAATGAAGAAGCGGTTGGGAATTGAACGCCCCCGAATGAAACAAAGCGCCTCAATCTCGATGAGCTTCTGCTGAATGAGATCTTCGTAGGGACTCTTGGCGGTGGTTTGCACGGGAACTTTCTGGCCATTGGCATTCCCTTTTTTTCCACCGCCACCGGGAGGCATCAGGTAGTCCAATGCATCATAAATTGGCTGGAGCCACGGACGCATTTTCTCTTCCAGGTCTCCCGGGAGAAAGCCAACGGAATCCCCCATTGGCACAACAGGCCGGCTGATCGTCAAACCTGTATAGTTGCGCTCAAAAACACCGTGCAATCCAGCGGCGGCGGCAACCAACGTCTTTCCTGTTCCGGCGGCGCCAAAGCAGGTAACCAGAGAGATGTCCGGATTCAACAACGCGTCCAACAGGCAGTGCTGACCAAGGTTTACCGGCTTGAGCCGAATGCCTTTCGGATTGCGAAGCGCGTCAGGAATCTGCAACTTCACGAAGCAACCACTACCGGTATGGCGCGCTGGCATGGTTCGTTTTTCACCAGCTTGAAGCAACACATATTGGTTCACATCAAGCTTCGGGATCCGGTCGTCTCCAAATTCAATCGAGCCAGTGCTGGCAAATCGCTGCATTTCGTTGGTCGCGACCTCGATTCGAACCAATCCAGTTTGGCTTAGTTCTGCCGGTGTGATTTTGTCGTTCTGATAGTCCTCACAAGCAATCCCCAAGGCACGTGCCTTGAGCTGCATATTAAGGTCTTTGGTGACCAGGACGGTCGGTGCTGAATTCGCCTCACTTACGAGCAGCGTGCAGGCGATGATTCGGTTGTCCACCTGCTCATCATCAGGGAGGATTCGGCGAAAACGCGTCAATTGCTGACGGGCCGCATTCTTTGAGGAATCCGCGACCACCAATCGCAACGTACCACTGCCGGAGGTCGGCACTCCGACCGTGATCAACTCCTGACGATTTTCAAACGCAGCGGTCAGGACCCGGTGAACTTCCCGGGCACTCGCACCACGATCACTTTGCTCGTTTTTGAAACGATCCAGTTCCGAGAGAACCTCAAAGGGAATACAAACGTGATTGTCGGCAAATCGCTCGATACAATGAGGGTCGTGAATCAGGACGTTCGTATCGATCACGAAGTTCTTCCCGTGGGCGGAAGGGGCCTTAAGACCGGAAGGCGGCTCTTTCTTTTTGGTTTTCGTCTTTGAACTAGTGGACTCTGCGGCGTTGAATAAAACAGGGGAAACCAACTCCGAGGCGGCGTTGGCGTGAGCAGGATTCTTGGAACTCATGTGTTATTTTGTAGCGCGTGGCAAATTGCGGATTGGTTGAAACTTCAGCCAAGCCAAAAGATGCCGGGATGGGAAAGAGCGGTAGCAAAGAAATGCAACGGTTCTGAAAGACTAACAAAGCCAAACTACATATCCACCAAAACGCAAGCAGACAAATCTGATTTTAGACCAGACCTCACATGGTCCCATTCAATAACATAAACGCTTTCACCGCTTCATCCGTCGGTTCCAAATCATAGCGAACCTGCCTCTTTTCACGAAGTTGCTCCAACGCAGGATGCTTCGGACGAATGCCGGTAGCTCTCTCAATAACATCGGGGAATTTGGCCGGATCAGCGGTCGCCAAAATGACGGTATTCGCCTCTGGATCGATATCTTGAAAGCCACAGGCGGTGTGGGGATCGACGATGTAATCGTATTTCTCGTGCACCATTTTGATGTTCTCGAGAATTTCCGGATCGCTGGTTCGCGTCGCTCTGAAGGCTCCACGATCGAAATTTGGAATCTCCAGATTCCCGGTTTCCCGAACCTGCTGCATCATCTTCCGGACCGCTTCGCCATCTCCATCCTGCGAAAAATAGAGGAATCGCTCAAAATTGGAGGCGACCTGAATGTCCATCGAAGGCGCGAAACTCGGCGAGACTTTCCCTTGTTTATAAACCCCTGTATTGAAGAAGTTGTAGAGAATGTCGTTCTGGTTGGTGGCAACAACGAACTTGTTGCAGGGCACTCCCATCTCTGAGGCTAGCCAACCCGCAAAAACATTGCCAAAGTTCCCGGTCGGAACCACGAATTCCACATTGTCCGAGCGATCAGCCGGTAGCTGCATGAAGGCGTGAAGGTAGTAGACCGACTGTGCCAAAACTCGCGCCAGGTTGATGGAGTTGATCGCGGAAAGTCGAACCTGCGACCGGAACTCCTCATCGCCAAACAGGTCTTTCACCAACCGCTGAGCGTCATCGAAGGTGCCATCGATCGGAATGGGGTAAATGTTCTTCGCTTCCGTGCACGTCATCTGGCGTTCCTGCCATTCGGAAATTCGCCCCTTGGGATAGAGAACGAAAACGTTGACCCCTTCTTTTCCTGCCAACCCATGAATGGCGGCTGATCCAGTGTCGCCTGACGTTGCCCCCAATACATTGATCGGGTCCTGGGTTTTGCGAATTTGGTCCTCAAACAGATTGCCGACCAACTGAAGCCCAAAATCCTTGAACGAGAGCGTCGGCCCGTGAAAAAGCTCCAAGACGAAGAGATTCTCATCCAACTGCCGAAGCGGCGCTGTCGCCATATCGCTGAAATTCGAATACGAACGGTCAGCAAGCTTGAAGACCTCGCTCGCTTCATGATCATTATCAAAAAGCGACAGAACTTCGACAGCCAGCGCTGGATACGGCTCGGGGTCGCCACTCACCAAATCCGGCGAAAGGTCTGGAATTTCTGCGGGCACATAAAGTCCGCCATCCGGGGCCAAGCCGTTGGCAAAGGCTTCAGGAAACGACACCTCAGGTGCTTGTTTGCGGGTGCTTACGTAGCGCATTTTTGAATAGGAATTTTCGAATTAAGGTCGCTGAACTTGGAGCGTTCCCCTGTTAAGTCAAAATTCGAAATTCAAAATTCAAATTCGGAAAGCCGATGCTTCATTGGAGACCATGCGACTCTTGACGGTCCTCGTTGCCTTAGTCACCACCAATCTCTGCCAGGGCGAATTGCTCATCAATGGAGATTTTGAGAGTCCACGCCAGGATGGCTGGAATTACCAGGGTGAAAACGATGGCTCCCATGGCGTGTTTTCAGAGCCCTCCCGCCCAGGGACCTTGACGTATCTCTTGCAGCTGGCGGGAAGCGGGAAACTGGGATTCAGCGCGATTTCCCAGAAATTTGCGGTGACGCCGGGCCAGACCTATCGATTGAGTCTCGAGGTTTTCGATGGGGTCCCGGTCTCCAGCAATGCCGACTTGAGGCATTCAGCCTATCTGGATGGCCAACTGGTTTTCGAGAAAAAGCCGCGTTTGGGCCATCCCGTGACCGGATGGTATCGTCGCCAGGCGACGTTCCGAGCCCAACGCTCCGAGGCGGAGATTCTGATCAAACTGAATGGTGTGGCAGGTCGAGAGGAATCAACCACGCTGATCGACAACGTGCGAGTCTTACCAATTGAGCGCGAAGTGCCAGCCCCTCTGCTTCGCGGCAAACCGCTGAGGTTTCCGGAGTCCAGCGATCGGCTGGCGGTCGCAATCGGCTACGCGAAACCCGGGGGAGGAATGTACGGTGGGTTCGAACCTCTCGAACGCCATCTCGATTTTACCGGTCACTACCCTCCCCTCTGCGTTATCAGGGGGGATTGGGACTTGGTGAGGAAGGACCTGGAATCGTTTTCCAAGATGATTCCAGCAATTCAACCGTGGGTCAGAAGCGGTGTCGTCCCGATCATCAACGTCCATTCTTCGCTGGCGAAGGTTCGAGACATCTCCAGCCGCAAACACGATGACTTTTTTCGGGCATGGGCCCGACAGGCCCGGAATTGGGGCTATCCACTGGTGTTGCGGCCGTGGGCAGGAATGGACCACGAGCCCGATCTGAACTCCGGAGAGTTTGTCAGCGCGTGGAAACATGTTCACGAGATTTTCGCCGCACAAGATGCCCGCAACGTGCTTTGGTATTGGACCCCGAGGGAGTTGAATGGCGAGTCACGTCGTTTTTTCCCGGGAATCTCCCAGGTGGACCTTGTCGGTTGTGATGGCCTTGAGCCCACCGCAATTTATGCCGAACATTTAAAACACACCGGGCGAACCCCGTTCGCGTTTTCGGGTGATTTTGCTCTGGATGCCCTTCCGGTCTGGTTGGCCAACAAGCCGGAAGATGTTGTCGCGAACTTCCCCTCTGCGCAGTTTTACACCCACCCCCATTTGGAGATGGTTGAAACCTGGCCCAAAGCTGCCGAAGCGTATGCACACTTGATGGCCGGTTCTACGTCCATCAAACGGCTGGACCAGGCGACTCCGCCAGAGCTCGGGGTTGAAGTTTCCCGCAAAGGAGAGGCCGCAATGGTCGCCATTGAGAATAAGGGCGGGCAACACGCGCTTCGCCAATCTCGACTGAAAGTGCAATTCTGGTCGGCGAATCCAACCATTCCCGCAATGAATGCGCAGGAGGTGGGAAAGGCCCGGTGGATTACGCTGAGACAAGGAGAAAAACGCGTGCTCCGCCAAAACTGGGCCGACCAGGGAACTTCGCCAGTCTTTGCGACGATTGACCGGTCTACCGACAGCACCTTCCTATCCGGCGTGACGGACGATGGAGATACGCTGGTCTTCCACGAATCGTAGATCGGCCAACGCAGGGCCTCAACGGCGCTTCATGTAGGTTTCCATCGCTTTCCCTGCCGAACTGCTGCCGCCTTCGAACGCCTTGTAGTTTTCAATGCTGGTTCCGGTCCAGAAGTAACAATTTTCCTCTTTGTCCGGGTCACCCGTAGGATCAATGGGAATCTCAGCAATCTTCGTCCGCTCCACATGGCCGTCCATGAATCCAACATGGACGTAGCGCCCGCCGTAACGTTTCGCGCCCTCCTCGATCTGCTCTTCATCGCCAAAACCGATGCTGTTTTTATCCCCCTCATCCCCTTCGATCAAGAGCATGGTAGCGGCGTCATCCACAAACAGACTGCGTTTCCGTGGAGTGAACTCCCAATCTCCTGAACCTGCCTGGGAGGAATCGGTAATCAGGCTCCGATTGAGGCAGAACGACATGTCATAGTAGGTTTTGTCATCTTCAGCGGCATAGAGCAATCGAGCCGCATCAACAAGAAACACCGTGTCCTTCAGGTGCGATCCGTCTCCGCCTGAGCCGTCACGAGTGTTGTTGTCCGAAGAGTCTCCCGTGTTACCAAGCGCTCCCCCGGAGGTTTCATTCGCGTCAGCTGCGCTTCCCAAATCCGTGGCCGCAGTCCTGTCCGGATAGACCTGTGCGTAAATCGTGGAATCCAACCAGCGGGCCTCTCCGGTCCGGGTCTCTCCCGTCTGCGAGGCCGAACTGGAAGCATCACCCGGAAAATAAGCTGGGGGAAAATACTCGTTGTGAGCGGCCGCGTAGTCGTGAAATCCCGCCAAAATCGCCTTCATGTGCGGCGCGGTCTTGGTTGCCACCGCCATGTTGCGGAGCCTCGTATAAACTGGAAGCATGAGAGACGCGATCACCCCAATGATGATCAACGCTACCATGATCTCGATGAAACTGAATCCGCGCCGTGACGCTCGGGGAGTTGATGCAAAACCGTTCATGGGGAAGAGAGAAATGTAGGGTGCCGAAGTTTTGGGCACTTCAATTGTGATTACATCGTAAATTTAGCTCCCCGTCCAGTCAAGACAGAGCAATTCCTTTGGAATTTTCGCGAACGCCAGCCGGTTCCTGGAAATGCGGGTTGCTTCCGACCTGGAGAAGCCCCTAGTTTTTTGCCAAATCACCCCTTTCAGCCCCATGCTCAAATCCGCCCTTTCTGGACTCTGCCTCGCCCTTATCACGGCAATCGCCTACGCCGATCAACCCAATGTGGTTTTCATCATCACCGATGATCAGGGCTACCCGGAAATTGCCGCCAACGGAAATCCCATCATCAAAACGCCGAATCTGGATCAGCTCCACCGCGAAGCCGTGCGCCTGGAAGACTATCATGTGGCGCCAACCTGTTCCCCAACCCGCGCCGGACTCATCACCGGCCACTGGACGAACCGGACCGGAGTCTGGCACACGATCATGGGACGCTCCATGATCCGCAAAAACGAGGTGACGATTGCCCAACACCTCAAGGATGGCGGCTACCAAACCGCAATGTTCGGGAAGTGGCATCTGGGGGACAATTACCCGTTTCGCCCCGAGGACCGTGG